>Ga0316223_1000278_pt1 | contig 68243 bp, 64 predicted proteins | sample TBH18009metaG_FD_206007 | JGI IMG/M metagenome (GOLD analysis project Ga0316223, IMG submission 206007) | Freshwater microbial communities from Trout Bog Lake, Wisconsin, USA - TBH18009 | ecosystem: Environmental > Aquatic > Freshwater > Lake > Hypolimnion/Profundal zone | place: USA: Wisconsin...
TGGCTTCTAACGCCACACGGGCCTTGAATTCAGCCGTGTGCCGCTTGCGCGTGACCTTGCCCATATCCCGTCCTCAAACTGGTCGGGATTAGCTTAACAAACTGTCCGAATTTCCGGGACCACCTCTGTTTCCTTCAGTGGGCCGGCCGGGTCTTGCCGGCTTCGCTGCCGCAGGCGCTGCGGTTGTTCCTTCAGTGCGATGGCGGGTGCAAATGAATCTTTGGCGATAACGGCCACTTCGAGCGGCGATGGCCCTAAAGCCCCCGGCTATGCCGGGGGCGATCTAGTTAAAACCGGCGCCTGCTGAATATGAGCGAGGCACTACGAGACGGAGGATGTGGCCTACCGCCTTGTCTCCGGTGCGACGAATTGCGTGCATTAATTTTTGTTTATTTCTTTATGACAGGGGGCTTAGTGGCTGATACTCTTGCTTGGGCGGCTTCTCTTGCCTCGAGGGCTGATGCTTTTGCCTCGGCAGATGCTTTTGCCTTGGCAGCGGCATCTACTTTTGCTTTTGATGATGCTATTTCAGCTCTTGATTCTGCTCCTGCCGCTCCTGGAATTTTTGCTTGTTCTTCTATTTGTTTCACTTTTACCGGGTCCGTTGCGCTCGCGGGCATCGTGGCCGCTGCCAGTAGCGTGACGGCGGTTATGGCCAAAACGATCTTTTTCATGGATTGGGTTTACCTTATTCGGGTGGAGCGGAGTTACCTGCGAACTCGCAATAGTTCTTTATACAGAATATTCAGTTGTCGCAATACGCAAAGTTGCATTGCGACGCCAGTTTGAACTGAAACGTCGCCTACAGCGGACACTGCTTTGCGAGATATTTAACAACCAAGGCGGGTGATCGCGGCCGCAAAACGCCCTGTTAAGGGCTGAGTGCAGGTGGTTTTTATCAACACCGTTGCGATGTGCCCGGCCGGCTACTGGAATGACGCAATGTTCGGGTACTACCCGCTAAAAAAACGGATACTGTTTCAGATCCGAGGGGCCAATCGTCGCAATTGGTGATGCTCGCTGTCCGCCACCAGCACACTGCCATCCGGCGCCACCAGTGCCCCGTGCGGACGCGCCAGCCCGGAGGCGATCGTCGTAATGATCCACGTTTTTGCGTCAATCATGCGGATCGCATGGCTCTCGGTATCGACGACATAGATGTTGCCTTCGGGATCGAGCGCCATTTCTTTCGGCGCGTCGAATACAGCCTGCCGAGCGTCGCCGCCGTCGCCGGCGTAGCCGCGCGCGCCGGTTCCGGCGACGGTTTCGATGACACCATCACGGATGCGGCGAATGCAGCTTCCCTGGCGCTCCATGACATACAAGGAGCCATCCGGGGCGAAGGCAACGGCTCTGGCGCCAAATATGCCCGCGTTGACCGCCGGTCCCGCATCACCGTCGTGGCGCGCCTCGCCGGTTCCGGCGAAAGTGGTGATGGTCCCGGTTTGCAGGTCCACGACCCGCACGCGATGGCCGGCGACATCGGCGATGAACAACCGGGTGTGATCGGGGCTCAGCGCCAGCCCGTTCGGCTCGACCAGCCCGGCCTTGTCGGCGGGGCCGCCGTCGCCGCTGTAGATGTTCGATCCGTTGCCGGCCAGGGTGCCGATCAGGCCGGTGGGGTCGATAACCCGAACTCGCCGGTTCAGCCGGTCGGCGAAAAACACCCGCCCGAGGCGATCGATGACGACGCCGTACGGCTCGTTCAATTGCGCGCGTGTCGCGGGATTGCCGTCACCGCCAAAACCACGTTCGCCGGTGCCGCAGATCGTCGAAATGATCCCGGTCGCCGCATCGATGCGGCGGATGCAATGATTGAACGTATCGGAAAAAACCAGGCTGCCATCGGGTGAAAAGGCCAGATCGAACGGATTGTTCAGGCGCGCGTTCAGGGCAGATGATCCGTCTCCGGAATAGCCTTGTTCGCCGGTTCCCGCGACGACGGTCGCGGTCCACTCGGTGCTGGATTGCGTGTTGTTCATGCCTGTTGCCCTCCCCGGCATCCCACGATGGTTGCCGTTTTCCGCATGTCAAGCGTAGGATCGTGAAAATCGGCGGACAGCCGGAAGGGAGCCAGGAATGGATACGAACATCGCGAGCAAGCCGCAAAGCAGTGTGGTGCGCGGTCTTTATGACAGGCTTGAGGATCGCTGCCTGATGCGCGACCAGAAGGGCGCCAGCGATGTTTACTACGAATTGGTCCGCGCCGGGCGGCCTTTGACCGAGATCGTGGGCGAGGGGGTGCGTATTCACGCCCCTTACACGCATGTGCCGTATCACGAGCGGATCGACGACGGGTACCCGAATTTCGTTAACAACGACCATTGCCTGCTCAGCGCTCGGGCCACGTTGAACCTAAACCGGATGCTGCCGTCGCATCTGGCGATGCTGCCGATGGCGCAGACCATCTGGTACATTCCGACCGGCCTGGATATCTGGAACCAGAAGATTGACAAGGCGCCGGGCCATTATACGCGCCATCGCGGCACCAGCGTGGTCGAGGAAACGCCGCCCGCTCCGGTGGTGTATTGGGCGGACCAGCAGCCGATTGCGCAGACGGGGCCGTTGAAAGAGCGTCTGGGCCACTGGATGACGCTGGTGCATCGCGGCGACGTGGTTGACGCGTATCGGACATTCCTTGGATTGATGCAGAACACAGGCGAACGGAAGGAAGTCCTGGCGGAGATGTGCTTTGCCGGTTTGATCGATGTGCAGGATAGGCTTTTGTATAACCGGTCCTACACCACCGGCCATAAGGCGTACCGAGCGCGCTCGACTGTGGAGATCGGCAATGCGCTGGGGTGGGACAATGCCCATAACGTGATCTACGCTGGCGCGCTGGATATCGCGGTTGGGCCGCGCTGGTATTCGACCTACGAGGTCGCCTGTAACTACATCAAGATGATGATCGAGGGCGAAACGCTGCGTGCGATTCCGTACGGCGGCGTCAGCGAGGCGGAACTGGCGTTGCTGCGCAACGATCAGCCGGTGAACCAGCAGGAGGCGGTCGAACTGACCAACGCCGTGCTGCGTCAGGGTGAGATTGAAACGTTGGAGGCGGTGACCAAACTGTTGAAATCCGGCAAGGACCCGCGCCGCATTCTGGATGTGCTGCAATTGGCTGTGGGGCAGATTGTTCTGGAGACTCGCGATCCGAACAACTTCAACATGCCGCATCATTGTTACGAGTATCACAACACGCTGGCATGGTTTTACGACACTTTCGACCATGCGCGCCGGTTGCGGTTGTTGTACGTCGCGGCGATGTTCGCCAATCGCGTGGCCTATAGCCAGCGGGGCATTGGCGAGGAGCATCCGGTGTCGGTGCAAGTGCCCTCGGGCGCCGGCGCGCTGAGTGCCGACCAGCTTTTGGCCCGTGTCGATACCGCGATCTGCGCCTTGAACGGCGACGAAGCGGTGGGTTGGACGCAGGCGTACTGCGACAATGTGGGGGATCGCGACAGGCTGGTGCAGACGATCGCGCTGTCGGCGTGCAAGCTTGGCAACGATCCGCACAATCAGGAAATCGCCCAGTGCATGCTGATGGATTTCGGCACCAACAAGCAGCCTGACCGGGACAAGCTGCTGCTGGCCGCCGCCTATCACACCGCCATGCATCGCAAATACGGCGATCCGGGGGAGCCGTCGCGCCGCTTCGGCCACGCGATGGGTTTTTCCGAATTGCACTAACCTGACGCCAGTCCCGTCATGGCCCGGCTTGTCCGGGCCACCGATTGCGGCAGGGTGCTGGCATAAGTAGCCCGGACGAGCCGGGTTATGACGCCGACAGGGGCGACCCAAAGGCACGCTTAGCTATGATGGCAATTAGATGGAATACACCTTATGACACTCTCGATCCAACCGATTGACCCCGTTTCTCGCCCGTTCTTCGGCGGCGAGGTTTCCGGCATCGACATCACTCGTCCCCTGACTGCCGACGAAGCAGCATCGATCGAAAAAGGCATGGACGAATACGGCGTGCTGGTCTTTCATGGACAAAAGTTCACCGACGAAGCGCAGTTGGCGTTCTCCCGTAATTTCGGCCCTCTTGAAGAGGCCAGCGGCGATCTCAACTGGGGCAAGGCTCGCCGGATCGAGTCCGCTTACGTCAACGATATTTCCAACCTGGATAACGACAACAACGTGCTGGCCGCTGACGACCGCAAACGCCTGTTCAGCCTTGGCAATCGGTTGTGGCACTCGGACAGTTCGTTCAAGGCGGTGCCGGCGAAGTATTCGTTACTGTCGGCGCGATCCATTCCGTCGGCGGGCGGCAATACCGAATTCGCCGATATGCGGGCGGCTTACGATACATTGGACGACGATCTGAAAGCCGAAATCCAGGATCTGATCTGCGAGCACAGCCAGCTTTACTCGCGCGGATTGATCGGATTCTCGGATTTTACGGATGAGGACCGCGTCCGTTTCAAACCCGTGCTGCAACGGCTGGTGCGGACGCATCCCTCGACAGGCCGCAAGTCGCTGTTTCTGGCGTCGCATGCCGGCGCGATCGTCGGGTGGCCGGTGCCCGAGGCGCGGGCAATGTTGCGCGATCTGATCGAGCACGCGACCCAGCGCAAATTCGTCTATGCGCATGAGTGGAAGCAGTGGGATCTGGTCGTTTGGGACAATCAGGCGACGATGCATCGGGCTCGGCCGTTTGATCCCAAGGAAGTGCGTGACATGCACCGCACGACGGTCGGATGCCTGCAATCGACGATGGAGCAGGCGCAGGCAGCGTAAGCGAAAGCCGGGCTCTGCCCGGACCCGCGAAGGGTGCGGCGCACCCTTCGATCCCGGTTATTGGCCGTCGGCCCTTCCCGGGGCTCGGGGCAAAGCCCCTATCTTGCTTAATCCGCCGCACGCGCTATCCATCGCTCAAACGCCATAAAGCAGGAGACCGACATGCGCGCCTACGCCGTTGTAGAAAATGGGAAGCCCCTCCAGGAAATCGAACTGCCGACACCGGAGCCCACGGGCACCGAGGTCCTGCTCGAAGTCACCCATTGCGGCGTCTGCCATTCCGATCTGCACATCTGGGAGGGCTACTACGACGTCGGCGGCGGCCAGAAGATGTCGCTGACCGATCGCGGCGTGAAATTGCCGCTGGCAATGGGTCACGAAATCGTCGGTCGGGTGGCAAAACTCGGACCCGATGCCAAGGGCGTCAAAGTCGGTGACATCCGCATCGTCTTCCCCTGGCTCGGTTGCGGCACGTGTGAGACCTGCCTGAACGAGGACGACAACATGTGCGCGGTCGCGAACCGCAGCCTGGGCGTTTATCAGAACGGCGGCTACGGCAGCCACGTCGTCGCCCCGCACCCGAGGCATCTGGTCGATCTCGGCACACTCGATCCCGCCGTTGCCGCGACCTACGCCTGCTCCGGCATCACGGTGTTTTCCGCCATTAAGAAGGCGATGCCGCTGTCCCCGACGCAAGCCATCGTGCTGGTCGGCGCGGGTGGGCTTGGCCTGAACGCCATCGCCGTGCTGAAGGCGATGAAGCACCAGAACATCATCAGCGTCGATATCAGTGTCGAGAAGCGTGAGGCCGCTCTGGCCGCCGGCGCCCATAAGGTGGTTGATGGCAGCGGCGACGGTGCGACGGTCACGAAGCGCATCATCGAAGCGGCGGGCGGCGCGGTGCCGGCGGTGATCGATCTGGTGAACGGCACGGCAACCGCGCGGTTCGCATTCGGTGCGTTGGCGAAGGGCGGCAAGCTGATCCAGGTCGGCCTGTTCGGCGGCGAACTGATGCTACCGCTGCCGATCATGGCGATCCGCGTGCTTAGCGTCATGGGCAGCTATGTCGGCAACCCGAAGGAATTGCGCGAACTGGTGAGACTGGCGCAGGACGGCGAATTGTCGGCCCTTCCGGTCACGACGGTTCCGCAAAGCCAGGCCTACGAATCACTGATGCGTCTGCGCGACGGCAAAGTGACCGGCCGCCTGGTCCTGAAAGCCGAGGCGGTATCATGAGCAACGCCGGTTTACGCCGCTCCGTCGTCCTGAAGAAGCGGCCGCACGGCGAACCTATCGCCAGCGATTTCGAAATTCGCGAAGACGCGATCCCCGAAGCCGGTCCCGGCGAAGTCGTCATCCGCACGATCTGGCTGTCGATCGACCCGTACATGCGTGGCCGCTTGCGCGAGGAACAAACCTACGCCGTCGCGATCCAGATCGGCGAAGTGATGACCGGCGAAACGGTGGGCGAGGTGATCGCCTCCGCCCATCCCGATTTCGTCCCCGGCGACATCGTCGCGGGTGCCCGCGGCTGGCAGAGCCATTCGGTCACCCCGGGTGCCCAATTGTTCAAGATCACCAAAGGCGCCGCTCCGCTATCGGCTTATCTGGGTGTTCTCGGCATGCCGGGTGCCACGGCCTATGCTGGCGTGACGGAAATCTGCAAACCCAAAGCCGGCGAGACCTTCGTCGTGGCGGCGGCTTCGGGGGCGGTCGGTTCGGTGGCGGGGCAGTTGGCCAAGCGAGCAGGCGCTCGGGTGGTTGGGATCGCCGGTGGCGCCGACAAGTGTCTGTGGGTGCAGGACAGCCTGGGCTTCGACGATTGCGTCGATCACCGGTCATTGGATCTGCGGCGTGAACTCCAGGCCGCGTGTCCGAACGGCATCGACTCCTATTTCGAGAATGTCGGCGGGGCGGTGCAGGCAGCGGTGTTCGATCTGCTCAATCCGTTCTCACGGGTCGCGATGTGCGGCATGGTCTCGCAGTATAACGAACAGACAATGCCGCCGGGGCCGAACCTGGGCTTCGTCGTGGGCAAGCGCGTCCTGATCCAGGGCTTCATCGTGTCCGACCGTCCGGCCCGGATGACCGAATGGCGCGCGATGGCGGAGCCATTGATCGCCGACGGGTCTCTGGCCTACCGGGAAGACGTCATCGACGGGCTAGAGAATGCGCCCGATGCGCTGACTGGCATCCTCAGCGGCCGGAATTTTGGCAAGTTGCTGGTGCGGGTCGCGGCCGATCACGGCTAAGGCGCCGCATTCGGATCAACGCGCCGGGTTCACTTCCTCAACGTCATGGTTCGGACCCGTCCGGGCCATGACGGAAGTGGAATATCCGCACGTCATCGGCCAATGGTATTACGCTTCAACCGGCGCGAAATCCGCGCACGACAACCGGCGGGATTGATACGTGTCGTGGCGTAGGCACATTCCATCGTCCGCCGCGACCGACGCATAGGCCGATCCCAGAACCGTCAGGCCCGGCAGCATGGCCTCGATCCGTCGCGGATCAGCTTCGAAGGACCGGCATGTGCCGCAGGTATTGCCGCCGGGCCGAACGCCTGACGCGAAGCGGCGCGTCATCGGGCGATGGACGCCCAATACGAAGAAAATACAACCGCCGACAGGACAAATCCCAGGGTCAGATTGACGACAACCCCGACGGAGAACGCCACGAACGCATCGCCGGTCACGGGCGCCAGATGCCTGACGCGCAGCGATGCGCCGATGCTGAGAAAGCTGAAGGTGAACGCCCAGTTCCGCAGCGCATCGATCGGGGCAATGAGCATGGGTCTCGCGATTGAATCGAACGCCGTGATGGCCGTCCCGTGTCCTGCCCAGGTGATCAACAGCGAGGCAAAGATGAAGCCCAGAATGAATTTCGGGAAACGGGTCCAAATCTGCGCCAGATCGACATGGTTTTCCGAGCCGGACGGTTCCCATTTGGTGATCGCGACGAATGACAGCAACGCCGCCCAGATGCCAATCCACATGTCGCGGCCAACGACTTTGACCAGGGTGTAGGACCACAGCGCCTGATCGGGCGTGCCGGCAATCAGGCCATCCCGAGCGAAACCACCGTAGGTCTGGGCGGCGGCGAAGCCGGCGGCGTCGGCGTATTCCGAGGTTCCGATCCAGGCCCCGCCGACGCCGGTGGACAGAAACCATGCGCGCGCGAGCAGTGGCAGCAGCACGATCATCACCATGGCCCATCCCACGACGATCGTGGTGGCGACCGTTATGTCCTCGCGTTTCGCGCGCACGGCACCGGCGATGGCGATGACCGCCGACAGCCCGCAGATGGAGCCGCCGCCTGCCAGCATCGCCGCGAGCCGACGGTCGAGGTTGAGGAACCGCCCCACATTGTAGATGACGAGGAACGTGACGATAGACGCGATCGAGGCTTGCAGGATGGCGATCGGGCCAGCCTGTAAGATGACGGGAAGGGGAAGCGAGGCGCCCAGCAGCACGACGCCGACCTTGATATAAAACTCCGCCCGCAAGCTGGTTTGCAGCCACGCCGGGATGCGCACCGTGTTGGCCAGGATCAACCCGACGGCCAGCGCGATGATTGGCGTTTCGAGATACAATAGCCGCGTGTTGCGCCAGGCGCTGATGGTCAGAATGACCATCGACAGCAGGTAGATGACGGCAAACCCGCGGGCGAAGTTTCCGGCGCGTTGACCCATCAGCCGCGCCGCACAGGTGAAGACCACCAGCAGCACGGCGCCCTGAGCGGCATATCGCGCGCCGTCGCGGGCGAATTGGGTCCAGAGCTCGGGAAGATCGGACCAGGCCTCCGGCAGGACGGCAAACCACGAGATGCTGGCTCCGGACAAGAAAGTGGTCACGGATGCAATCACCACGGTCAACCCGATGATGACCGCCCACCAGTCCTCGGCCAGCCATGCACGTTCGGCCGGAGGACCTGCCTCGTGGATCGTGCGGCCGACGGTCATCGATGATGGTGCGTGAGGAACATACCGCTTCACTAGCCGAACCATCCCTGTTGCGGAAAGTGTTAGTTGTGTGGATATCGTTTCAAAGCGATCGACCGCGATGTCCCGGAACATCTGTATTTGACAATAGTCATTTGTTGCGCGGATCGGCAATCGCTTCCACTGTTCGACGAACCGCTTCAACCGATCAGGAGACACCTCATGCAATTCGGCGCATCGATGTTCTTTACCGACTACTCGATGACCCCGGCGGCTCTGGCCCGGGCGCTGGAGGAGCGTGGATTCGATATTCTGTTCGCGCCGGAACATTCCCACATTCCGCTGTCGCGCAAGACGCCGTTCGTGCTGGGGGCCGACCTGCCGAAGCGATATTACGACGTGATGGACCCGTTCGTGACCCTGTCGGTCGCGGCGGCGGTCACGACAACGCTGAAGCTGGCGACCGGCGTCTGCCTGATCGCGCAACGTGACCCGATCCAGACCGCCAAGCTGGTAGCGTCGATCGACCAAGTGTCCGGCGGGCGTTTCGTATTTGGAATCGGCAACGGCTGGAACCAGGACGAGATGGAAAACCACGGCACCGACTTTTCCCAGCGGCATAAGCTGGCCCGGGAACGCGTCGAGGCGATGAAGGCGATCTGGACTCAGGATGCCGCCGAGTATCACGGTGAGTTTGTCGATTTCGGCCCCATGGCGGCATGGCCGAAGCCGGTTCAGAAACCGCACCCTCCTATTTGGATCGGCGGTGCATTCCCCTATTCCGCTCGGCGCGCGGTGCGGTACGGCAACGGTTGGATGCCGCAGGTGACAAACGCCGACAAATTGCCGCTGACCGAGGCCATTCCCCGGTTTCGGCAGATGACCGGGGAAGCCGGTCGCGATCCCGCGAAGATGACGATCGTGATGGGGGCGCAGCCGCCGGATGTGGCGCTGATCGGGCGGTATCAGGCGCTGGATGTGGATATCGTGTATCCCAGCCTGCCGTCGGAGGGCCCGGATACGATCTTGCCGATCCTGGATACGTGGGTGGAGGTGCGGCGGCAGGTCAACGGATAGGCGACCTTCCGGCCGGTCCGGCTGTCGTTTGGCTTATGGTCGCGCGTCGCCTAGGTGTAGGCGGCTTCGACCATCCGTCGAACAGCGTCCTCGACCGGATCGTCGGCGGTTGTCGCCGGTGACGATGCCGGCGGCATGGTATCTCCAGGAGGCGCCTGGAAGGTTGGTACCTCTGGAATGCCGATATCCGGCCGGTGGCGGGACGGTTTCCCCGGCGGCCCGGGGACGCGTGATCCGGATTTTCGTCGCATCGCGTCCTCTATCGTGCCGCCGCGAATAGACCGGTCACGGTGATCCCGGGCGGATCGAGGTGCAGGATTTCGTCGCGAACAATCTGACTCAGGATCGTACCGTCTTCGTTGCGGGCAGGATGGATGATCGCCCGGTCTTCGATCCAGCGGTCTTCGATCCAGCGGTCTTCGATCCAGCGGTCTTCGATCCAGCGGTCTTCGATCCAGCGGTCTTCGATCCAGCGGTCTTCGATCCGGACGATCAGTTGGTGGTGGACGGAAGGCAGGCGGACGTAATCGATCAGCTTTACCCCGGACTCCCTGGATCGGGTCGATGGCGAGAAGACCTCGACAACGACCACCGGGTCATCCAGGCGTATGGTGGCGTCCGGGACGCGCGATCCACACCGGACAAGGACGTCCGGCTCGTTGACGGTGGCAGCATCGATTGAGACCGTCATACCATCGGGATAAGCGTCGCAGGGGCAGCCGGCGGCTTCGATTGCTTCGGTCAGGCGGCGCCAATTGGCGAGGGCATGACCACCCCGTTCAGGCGCCATCGCGAACACCTCACCCGCGGCGCGTTCGTCATGCTGACCCTCCGGTTGCTCCATCGCCAGGGCGATGAATTCATCGGTGGTCATACGCACAGAGGCAGGATCGGACATATGTTTTCCTGTCACGGTGGTTCGCGACGCCCGAGCGACTGTGGCGCATCGGCGGCTTACGATGCAAGCACGCCGCTCTCCCGGGCGAATCTCAACACTCATCAGGCCAAGCGGTGCATTATTTATGCGTCATGGTCCCATCCCGGCCAGACCGGGAGCTGACCATGACGATACCGCGGCGGCATCGACCTGAAACGGTCATGTCCGGACGGATTCTGCGACGGATATTGACTTATTTCCCAAATTAGTTTAGCCATTGAGGAATGAAAACCTCATCTCCGCCGCGTCCGGCCGTCGATCCTTTCCCGTTCCTGTACCACCAACTCGTCTATACGCTGACGAGCCTGTTGCCGCCGCCGCTGGATGGCTCGCCCGAGGCACTCCGAGCCCGCAATCAAGCGGCCGTTGCCAAGGTGGCGGCGCTGCTGCCGGTCGGCGCGAATGAGCTCGATCTGGCCGCCCAGTGCATCGCCGCCCGCGCCCAGGCCGAGGAGATGCTGCGGCTGGTGCGCCAGCATGAAGACGACGTCGGTTTGGTGCTGCGGTTGAACGCGCAATACGGATCGACGGTGCGGACCTCGCTTGCCGTACACGGCCGCCTGATGCGGGTGCAAGCGATACGGCAGAAGCGGGAGGCGGTGGAAGGGGCCGCGACAGCGGACGCCTGGACGGCGCACGTCGCTGAACAGTCCATGCTGCACGTGGTGGAACGGAGAGCCAAACCGCCCGAGGCGGCGCGACCCGGTGTGGCGCCGGCGGTTGGCGAGGAGGAGAGGATTGAGGAGAACGTATCAGAAAATGGGACGGATTCTCATAGTGTGGCTTTTGAGACGCGGATGAGCGCGCACCCCGGGAGCCAGGGGGCCAGAGGGTCGGATGAAACGGCTATGAGCGAGGCGATGGCCGGATTGGTCTTGGCCAGGGTACGTTTGGCCGGCCGGGACTTGCCTGCGAACGGTCACGATGGCCGGGGGAGGGAAGGCCAAAGCGGCTATGGCAATCACGAGACGGTATCAGCCGGACGCGATTATTGTCCGGCGTCGCCCTAAAATACCAATCGCCCGCCGACAAAGCACAACACGCCTGCCAGCATCGCCCGCATGACCTTGTCGGGGACATGCGCGGATAGGTAGCTTCCAAGGATGATTCCGGGGATTGATCCGCTCAGCAAAGAGCTCAGCAACGGCCAATCCACCGAACCGAGCCACCAGTGACCGACTCCCGCCACCAGAGTCAGAGGCACGGCGTGGGCGATGTCCGAGCCGACGATCACAGGCATCGGGATGCGGGGATATAGAAGCAACAGCGCTGTCACCCCGATCGCGCCGGCCCCAACCGATGACAACGTGACGAACGTTCCGAGCAGCACGCCGGTGATCACCGTCAGCCGGGCCGCCTGGTTCGGCGTGATGCGGTCGAGCAACGGCCCCATCATGCGCACGAACTGCGAGCGGAAGATCAGCGAAACCGAGGTCAGCAGCAACATGATCCCCAACAGCAGCGAGATGACCCTCGCACTGCCGGCACTGTTGACATTGAAATGCGAGATCACCAGCAGCGTGACAATCGTCGCCGGCACGCTGCCGGACGCCAGTCGGCGGACGATCCGCCAATCGACCGTATGGTTCATACCGTGCACCAGCGTCCCGACCGATTTGGTCGCCGACGCGTACAGCAGGTCAGTGCCGACCGCCGTCGCCGGATGGATGCCGAACACCAACACCAGAAGCGGCGTCATCAAAGAGCCGCCACCAACGCCGGTTTGTCCCACCAGCAGGCCCACGAAGAAGCCCGACAGCATGAACAGCGGGTCGATGGAAGACAACAGACTCATGCACGATCACCTGATGGTAGTTGGCAGTTTAGCACACCGAAGTGGTCGGCATCAGTGGCCTTTCGCGTCCGTTTACCAGGAACCTCACCATTTCGTCACTGCCCCCCGGATAAGAAAGCAGGATCGGGCTGCCGGACAGCCTTTCGCAACGGATTCCTTCCGCGCGGCCAGGCAGAATGAGAATGTGTTAGCCTTGGTGCGGGCGAGCTACGACGTCACAGGTCGTCCACCGGCATGTTCGCCTGAACGGCCGGGCGGGCATTGAAGGTTGCGTGCCAGGCGGCCAGACCTGGATGGCCGTCGCGCCAGGCCAGGGAGGCGAACCGGAAGTCCAGGTATCCCAGCGCGACGCCGATGGCCAGGTGCCCGACGGAGAAATTGCTGGCGACCAGGGCGTCTGCTTCGTGCTCCAGGGCGGCCACGCAGGACACCAACTTCGCGCGCCAGAGGTCCTTGTGCGGTTCACTTTGGCGTTCGGGTGGGCGGAACCCCTCCGACAGCAGCGGCAAGGCGTTGTCCAGCATGCCCTGACCGAGCGCATGGCGGCGCAGGGCGGTCAGGCGTTCGGGCCACGCCGCCGGGTACAGCTTCGGGCCGTCGTGCAGTGTGTCGAGGTATTCGATAATGACCGGCGAGTCGTAGATCGCGGTTCCGTCGGGCAGCTCCAGCGTCGGGATTTTGCCGACCGGGTTTATCTTCATCAGTTCCCGGTGCGGCGTCGTGCCGCCGGCGACGGTGCGCACCGTGCGGATGCGGTCCTGCAAGCCCATTTCGGCCACCGCGATCATCACCTTCCTCACGTAAGGTGAGCGGGGGGACCAATGCAGGATCATCGTCTGGGTCATGCGGATACCTTCACGAGGCCCCAGGTTGGGCCTATCGTCAGAATCAAGAGAGGGAAGGAACGTTTGCCATGAACTGGATCGAAGTCAACGGCACCAGCCTGCGGTACGAACTCACGGGCAGCGGGCCGGCCACGCTGGTGCTGATCCACGAGATGGGCGGCACGCTGGATAGCTGGGATCAGGTGCTGCCGGCGCTGAACAATGGGCGGCGCGTGCTGCGCTACGATACGCGCGGCGCCGGGTTGTCGGAGAAAACCCGCGGCACTGTCACCTGGAACCAGATGGCCGACGACCTCGCGGGGTTGCTCGATGCGTTGGGGATCACCGGTAAGGTCGCGCTGGCCGGCATCGCGGTGGGTGCGGCGATCGCGGTGCATTTCGCGGTCCGCTATCCGGATCGGGCGGCGGCTTTGGTGCTGCATGGACCGGCCGTCGGGGTGGGCGACGATCGGAAACAAGCCACGCTGAACCGTGCCGCGTCGGTGGAGGCCGGTGGCATGCGTTCGGTCGTGGAGACCAGCCTGGCGAATTCTTACCCGCCGGTGGTGCGGCATAACCAGGAGGTGTTCGCGGCGTTCCGTGCGCGCTGGCTCAGCAACGACCCGGAAAGCTTCGCGGCGATCAATCGTATGTTGGCGGCGGAGAATATCGAGCATGAACTGGCGAAGATCGCCTGTCCGGCCCTGTTCACCGCCGGGCGGCATGACGGGTTGCGGCCGACCTCGATCATTGAACCGATGTCGCGGCAGGTAGCCGGGGCGCAATTTCTGGAGCTGAACAGCGGCCATTTCGCGTCTGTGCAAACGCCGGGGTTGGTGGCGCAGGCGATCCATTCCTTTGTGCATGGGTTGGGATACTGATTGTTTGGCCGGAGGGGCTTGGATAAGCCGCTTTGGTTCAATATCTGAACAATGAGGCGGCTATACTTGCCGGCCATTAGTCTTCCATGCGGCGCCGGACTTCCAGGCGGTCGATTTCAAGCTGGATCGCTTCGGCGGATTGGCCGGTCGAACCGTCCTGATTGTCGCGTGCATAGCTGTAACTATCCGCGCGTGATTCGCGTGACGATTGAAAGTGAGGATGAACATACCGAGCCATCAACTCGTAATGCCGCCGTGTTTGTGTGCGGTCGGCCCAGTTCTGCGCCATTTCCAACAAAACGCCGAAGCCGCCGGTTTCTGTCAGCAGCCGCTCGATAAAGCCGATGGCGTCATCCGGTGTGCCGATGCAGGCGGCACCACTGTCGATCAGGTACTGGCAGGGATCCTCGATGTCGGCGGGAACGAAAGGGAACGTCGCGGTATCGCGAAAGTAATCGCAGTATTGGTTGATGCCGTGTTTGACGTTGTCCCGCGCCTGTTCCCGCGTCTCGGCAATGTGCATCAGCGTGGTCATACGCCAGTTTCTGCGATCCGGGCTGTGACCGTTCAACCGAGCGGTATCTTCGTAATGATCCCAGTTGCCGATGTGATACTTAAGGGCCTCGGCGTCGGTGCCCCCGATCGATAGCATGCCCAGACCATGCCAGCCCGCGGCCAACGCTCCGGCGGGGGATCGCGTGGCCGCCACGGCCATTTCCATGCGCGGCCGCGTGAAGGGCGGTAGTTGCAAGCGCGCGTCGTTGAGATTGAACCAGTCCGTTTGGCGGGTGACGGTTCCGCCGTCCAGTAATTCGATGATCGTATCGAGAGCTTCGTTCATCATGCGCCGCTGCGAGGCGGGTTCGATGCCGAGTGTCTTGGCGTCGATCACGCCCGAACCGGGCCCGACCCCGATCATCGCCCTGCCGCGGGTCTGGTAATCGAGTTGCACCATGCGGTCGGCCAGGATGAACGGATTGTGGTAAGGCAAAGCAACGACGCCGGTACCCAGGCGGATATACTTCGTCCTTTCAGCGGCTGCGGCAATGAACAGGTCGGGACTGCCGATGATCTCGAACCCACCGGAGTGGTGTTCGCCGATCCAGGCCTCATGATAGTTCAGGACATCCAGATGCTGCAGCAACGCCATGTCGCTTTCCAGCGCCAGCAGGGGATTTTCCTTCAGATCGTGGAATGGCGCCAGGAAGATGCCGGTACGCAGATAAGTCATTGTGGGGTCCGGGATCCTTACACGTCCAACCGGTACGTACCACCGTCCACGATCAGACGTCCAGCCGTGGCTCCGGCGAAATGAGTGCCGATAATCAGGACCGGCGTGCCTGCCAGCCGTTGGAACATCCGGCGGCGGGTGGCGATGCCCTGGTCGGGATCGCTATCCGCCAATGTGCTCCACTCGGGGTTGGCGATCTGGCAGGGGTGATGCACGAAATCGCCGGTGATCATGGCCTGCTCGCCGCGCGACTGAATCATCACGCTGACATGCCCTGGCGTGTGGCCGAGGGTCGGGATCAGACTGATTTCATCGCATATCTTCTCATTCGTCTCGACCATCGTGGCCAGTCCGGCTTCGACGATCGGCGTCACCGAGTCCGCCATGATGTGCGCCATGTCCGGGCGGTCTTTGACGGCCGACCAATGCTCGTATTCGGTGCGGCCCATCAGGTAGCGGGCGCGGGGGAAGGTTGGCACCCATTTGCCATCGACCAAACGAGTGTTCCAGCCAACATGATCGACGTGCAGGTGGGTGCACAGCACCGTGTCGATCGACTCCGCCGGAAATCCGGCCGCCTCCAGATCGGCGAGGAACGGGCCATCGCGGTCGTTCCAATGGGGGATGCGGCGAGCCTGTTTGTCGTTGCCCAGGCAGGTATCGACGATGATGCGGCGATCCGGCGTTTCGACGATAAAGCTATGGATGCTCATGCGCAGGCGGCCGTTTTCGTCGGCGAAATGCGGTTGCAGCCACGCCAGCTTGAGGATTTCCTCCGGCGTCGCCTGCGGCAGCAGGAAGCGGGTGCCGCCTGTCATCTCCAGTTCCACGACCTTGGTCACGGTGACGTCGCCGATGGTCCACTTCATGCCGGTTGCTCCGCTGCAGGCCGCTGGCTTGTGCCAATCGGCGCCGTCGATCAGTATTGCTGTCAATCACCTATGGAGGAAACGGATGGGCTTGCATATCGACTACTATGTCTCGTTGAACTCGCCCTGGACACATCTGGGCGCGGCTCGGATCGAGGCTATGGCCATGGCGCATAACGCCTCCATGCGGATCTATCCGGTCGATTTCGGGGCGATTTTCGCGGAGTCCGGCGGATTGCCGCTGCCGAAGCGGTCGCCGCAACGGCAGGCCTATCGGTTGCAGGAGCTGCCGCGCTGGCGCGACCATCTGGGCATTCCGATTCATGTGAAGCCGGCGTTCTTCCCGGCCGCCGAGATGCCGGCGGCCGCCTGCGTCATCGGCCTGCGCGAAACGGTGGGCGACCAGCCGGCGATCAAGCTGGCGCACCGGGTGCTGAAAGCGCTGTGGCAGGAGGAGAAGAACCCCGGCGATCCGGCTGTTCTGGCTGAACTGATCACCGATGTCGGCCTGGACGCCGGTCAGGTGATGAAGCTTGGCAGCGACCCGAAATGGGCGGAACTGCGGATGGCCGATACCCGGGCGGCCTTGGAAAAGGGCGTGTTTGGCGCCCCAAGCTATGTGATCGGCGAGGACATCTTCTGGGGCCAGGACCGGCTGGACTTCGTCGAACGCCGACTGGCGCGCGGCTGATGCGCGTCTATACAATTCTGCCGCAACAGCATTGGCGCGACGTCGGCCCGGCCGCGCGGGCTGCCGAGGCAGCCGGGTTCGACGCGTTGATGACGGTCGAACTTGGGCACGATCCGCTGGCGCCGCTGGCGTTCGCCGCGCTGGAAACTTATCGGGTGGAACTGACGCCGTCGGTTGTCGTTGCGTTTCCGCGCAGCCCGACCACGCTGGCGCAGCAGGCCTGGGACTTGCAGGCCAACTCCGGCGGTCGTTTCGTGCTGGGACTGGGCAGCCAGGTGAAGGGGCATAACGAGCGCCGGTTCGGCATTCCCTGGACCGCACCGGCCCCGCGGATGCGTGACTATGTGATGGCCTTGCGCGCCGTGTGGGGCGCCTGGCAGACTCGTGGCAAGCTGGATTTCGACAGCCCGCACTACAAGCTGTCGTTGATGACTCCGGATTTTTCCCCGGAACCGACGGGGCTGCCGATGGTGCCGGTGACCGTCGCGGCGGTGGGGGAGGCGATGTTGCGCGTCGCCGGGCAGGTCGGCGACGGGGTGCGGCTGCATCCGTTATGCTCGCGTGCCTATCTGGAGCAGGTGTGTCTGCCGCAGATGATGGAGGGGATGCGGCGCAGTGGACGCTCGCGGCTGAATTTCGATGTGCATGGCGGTGGATTTGTCTGCACCGGCCCCGACGACGAAACCGTTGCCGCCGAAATGGAAAAGGCGCGCCGGCGTATCGGCTTTTACGGTTCCACCCGTACCTATCTGCCGATTCTGGCGCTGCACGGGTTGGAAGACCTGGGCGGGAAACTGCACCGGATGTCGGTGACCGGCCAGTGGGACAAGATGGCGGCCGAAGTGTCCGACGATGCCGTGCGGGTTTTCGCCGCGTGCGGAACCTATGACACGCTGGCGAAGCAGATCGAAGCGCGTTTCGGCGGTGTGGCCGATTCGATCGATCTGCATTTCCCCGAGGGCACCCCGGTCGGCCTGATGCATGAACTGGTCACGGACATCCACCGCATTCCGCACACCTTCGCCGGATTCAACACGAACTGGTAGGGAAACGACGATGGCCACGCCGATGTTCCGTTTCGATCCCGTCGAACTCCCGCCCGAGGCGCTGGTGCTGCGCGCGGAGGTGCGGGAGTTCCTCAAGGAGCATCAACACCTGATGGGATTCTCCAAAAGCTCGTTCAACCGCGATTTCAGCAGCGCGATGGGCAAGCGGGGATGGATCGGCATGACGTGGCCGAAACAATATGGCGGACAGGAGCGTAGTGCGTTCGAACGCTATGTGCTGATCGAGGAAATGCTGGCGGCCGGGGCGCCGTTGTCAGCGCATTATATCTCCGACCGGCAGAGCGGCCCGAACATCCTGCGGTATGGGACGGAAGAGCAGAAGCAGTTTTTTTGCCCGAAGATCGTCGCCGGCGAATTGACGTTTTGTATCGGCATGAGCGAGCCGAACTCCGGTTCCGACGTGTCCGCGACACGGACCCGGGCGCTGAAGGTTGATGGCGGCTACAAGATCAACGGCAGCAAGTTGTGGACGTCGAACGCGCACCGGTCCGATTACGCGATCCTGTTTTGTAAGATGACGGGCGGCGGCTATGACGAAACCGATCGGCATGCCGGTGCCACGCAATTCCTGTTGGACATGAAAACACCGGGTGTCGATGTCCGGCCGGTCCTGAATTTGCTCGGTGAGCATCATTTCAACGAGATATTCCTGACCGACGTTTTCGTTCCGGACGATCGCCTGCTGGGCAAGGAAGGCAACGGTTGGAACCAACTCACCAGCGAACTGGCGTTCGAACGCAGCGCTCCCGACCGGTTCCTGGTGCTGTTTCAGATGCTGCGAGAGATGGTGCGGATGGCCGGCCCAACACCTGATAGGGCAACTGCCGCAGCGCTCGGGAAACTGATCTCGCAGCTGGCCACGCTGCGCAGCATGTCGCTGTCAATCGCCGGGATGCTGCACGAAGGGTTGCAGCCCAATAACGAGTCCGCCGTCGTGAAAGACCTTGGGACGCGTTACGAACAGGACATTCCGGTTGTGGCGCGCCAGTTGTTTCCAACGGAACCGGAACTGGAGGCGGTTGAGACCTACGTGTCGATGATTGCGCGCAGCACAATGAATGCGCCACGCCTGTCCATACAGGGCGGCACGCGGGAGATCCTGCGCGGGATCATCGCGCGCGGCCTTGGTCTGCGCTGAAGGGGAATTGCAGCATGGCCATTCGCGATGAGACCCGGATGCTGCTGGACAGCATGACCCGGTTGTTTGAGGACAAATCCACCAAACAGGTGATCGACCGAGCGGAGACGGGGGAGTTTGCGTCGTCCTTGTGGGATGTCGTGGCGGAAACAGGAGTGCCGCTGGCGGCGTTGCCGGAATCGGCAGGCGGTGCGGATGCGGAATGGTCGGATCTATACGCCGTGCTACGCGTGGCGGGCCGGTTCTCGGTGCCATTGCCGCTGGCGGAGACGATGTTGGCGGGTTGGGTCGCTTCCAGTGCCGGGCTGGAGCTTTCCGATGGGCCGATGACGGTGGGGCCGGTGATGGGTTCGGATCGGCTAAGTCTTGTTCGCGACGGCAATGGTTGGTTGCTGTCGGGCAAGGCGTCTCGCCTTCCCTACGCGTCGCATGTTGCCCGGACGGTCTTGATCGCTGATGGGCCGGATGGGGAGATGGCTGTCGCCCTGGATGGCACCGGCGATGCCGAGGTCACCAGAAGCAAGAATATCGCCAATGAATCCCGGGATACGCTGGGTTTTACGCGAGTTCGGTTGTCGGCCGATGCGGTTGGGTCGTTGGGCCGTGGTGTCTCGCGGGGCGGGTTGTATCGGCGGGGGGCGTTGGCGCGTGCGGTCATGATGTCCGGGGCGCTGGAGCGGGCGATGGATCTGGCGGTTGGTTACGCTCAGGAACGGGTGCAGTTCGGTCGGCCGATCTCAAAATTCCAGGCTGTGCAGCAGAACCTCGCGGTGTTGGCGGGGCAGACGGCGGCGGCTGTCGCGGCGGCGAACCTGGGGATCGAGGCGTTGGGGAAGGTGGATGCCGAACGCGAAATGTTCCTGATCGGGGTGGCCAAGGCGCGGGTGGGAGAGGCAGCGACGCTGGCCTGCGAGATCGCGCATCAGGTGCATGGCGCGATCGGGTTCACAAAGGAATATGCCCTGCAACTCTCGACCCGCCGCCTGTGGTCCTGGCGCGAGGAATTCGGTTCTGATCCGGAATGGGCCGCTCGGGTTGGGTCCTATGCGTGCGCGAACGGGGCGGATGGGTTGTGGGCGATGCTGACGGCGTGATCAAATCGCTATCGCATAAGCCGGCCGGCGCGGGTCCGCTCCTGCGCCGATTAACCCGGTTAACGGGTCGGTCAGGATCGCCTCGACCGCCCCGGCCAGGCCGGTCCAGTCTGGCCAGTCCTGGATCGCGTGGCCCCGCGCCGCCAGATTGTCGCGCGTTGCCGGATCGATCCGGCCCTCGATCGCCAGCCGGCCGGGGAAATAATCGAATGGCGCGAAGGACGACGGGAACGAATACGAGGCCACGCGAGGGGCCTCGATCGCGGATTGAACGTCCATGCCGAAATGCATGACGTTCAGCAGCACCTGCAACATCGCCTGGATCTGCACGTCGCCCCCAGGTGTTCCAAACGGCATGACCCCGCCTGTCTCGGTCACCAGCATGGCCGGGTTGGGTGTCAGCCTGGGACGTTTGCCGGGTGCTACGCCGGCTGGATGGCGTGGATCGGGCCGGCTTTGCGAACCTCGGCCGGAGGGGACGATGCCGAGACCGGGAACCACCGGCGAATTCCATGACCCGTCCGACGGCGTGGCGCTGAATGCGTTGCCCCAACGATCGACCACGCAACAATACGAGGTATCCGCCTCCACGCGGGGCATGTCGGCGCCCGACGCGGTCATTGCCCGGTCGGCCGCGTCCAACGGTGGCGGCATTTTCCCGAACGCGCGGCCATCGCGTACCGCGGCGGCCCGCCGGGCGATTGTCGCGGGATCGAGCAAGTAATCGACCGGGACGTCGGTAAACCGCGGATCGCCGAAGTAATATTCTCGGTCGGCCATCGCCAGGTTCAGGCACTCGACAATCCGGTGCAAATAATCTGCGGAATTATGCGCCAGACCGCCGATGCCGACGTGTTCGACCAGCGCCAGTGCCTGTTGCAACGCCGGTCCCTGACACCATGCGCCGCAGGTCAGCAGCTCATGCCCGCGCCAGGGGCGTCGCACCACCGGTTCGATTGGCGAGCTGTACTCCGCCATGTCGGTCATCGACAGGTAACCGCCCTCCTGTTCCTGAAAGCGAACGATGGCGCGTGCGATATCGCCTTTGTAGAAGGCATTGCGCGCCGCATCCAGCCCGGCCAACCGATCTGCCCCGGCGGCGGTCTCCTGGTCAGCCATATACTGGATCGTCCGCGCGAGATCGGTCTGCACGAATTTTTCCCCGATCTTCGGTGCACGTCCGTTCGGCAGGTACACGGCGGCGTTGGACGGCCAACGCGCATACTCGGCGACGCGCCCGCCGATTGACCGTTCAAGAAACGGATAAACCGCGAACCCTTCGGCGGCGAACCGAATGGCGGAGGCGGCGACATCGGCAAACCGCATCGTCCCGTGACGCCGTAAAGCGATGATCCACGCATCGGGTGCGGATGGCACCACTGTGCGCAGCACGCCATCGGGAATGCGCCCCCCGTGCTGGCGCATGAACAGATCGGCCGGGATGGATTTTGGCCACCAGCCCAGGCCGGCGATTGTTTCGGTCGTGCCGTCGGCCAGCCGGATCAGGATCGGGGCCACCCCGGCGAAGTTGACCAGATCGGGGATCAGTACGCCCAGCGCGATCCCGGCGGCCACCCCGGCATCAATGGCGTTGCCGCCGGCCTCCAGGATCGAAAACCCCGCCGAGGTGGCGAGATAATGGCCCGCCGAGATCGCGTGCCGCGTGCCATGGATGGTCGGACGATGGGTCATGGATCTTGTCCTCATGCTGCGCCTGGAAAGCGTGCGGCAAAGCGGCCGGAAGGTCCAGACCGGCGGGTTTATCCTGCCGCACGCGCCAGTTGCTCGGGACGCACATGGTCCAGGAAGGCGCGCAACGCGCTGGACACATGCGCGTCGCACCGGTGGATGAAGACCGTGGTCACCATGGCCTCGTTCTTTGGTAAGCGATGCATGCTGACCCGCTGGGCATGCCAGACCGGACCCATTAACGCGCGCGGCAGCAGAGTGATTCCCAGGCCGGCGGCGACGCAGCCGAAAATCGCCTCCAGCGTGCCGAATTCCATCAACCGGGGCACCGCGATGCCGCGCCGGGCCAGCACCGTTTCCAGCCGCTGCCGATACGAACAACCGGCGCGCAACACGACGATGCGGGCGATGCCCCCTTGCGTCGCCGCTTCGATCGACGTGACGTTCGGCGCCGCCAGAACGACCAGTTCTTCCTCAAATATCACTTGTTCCAGCAACGATTTGTGGGCGACGGGGCCGCATACGAATGCGCCCTCTAACCGGCGGTCCAGCACCGCTTCGATCAGTTCGGCGGTGGTGCCGGGGCGCAGCGCGATATCGACCTCGGGGCAGGCGGCGGCATAGCTTGCGATAACGGGGGACAAATGCAGTGCCGCGGTGGTTTCCAGCGATCCGATCGTCAACGGCCCGCTCGGTACCCCGTCGTCGCGCGTCGCCTTGGCGGCGTCGGCCAGCAGCCATGCGACGCGCCGAGCGTAGGGAAGTAAACGGTGACCGGCGGCGGTCAGGGCGACGCCGCGGCTGTGCCGGTCAAATAACGAACAGCCCAGTTCGTCCTCCAGCGACCTGATGCGCGCTGTCACGTTGGACTGCACTGTGTTCAGTTCGGCAGCGGCGCGATTCATGCCACCGGTGCGGGCGACGGTTTCGAACATTTTCAGTCCGGCGGTATCCATGTATGGCGACCTATCATTATCAGCGATGGCTTCGATCATAAGCAATCGTTTGATCACATCAAGGGGCGCTGATAATCGTCGCGCCATGTCACATCGCAGCGCATCCGATCGATCGCCGGTTTCCGTCGCCCTCGGCGGTCTGATCGCCATGGCGGTCGCCATCGGCATCGGCCGTTTCGTCTATACCCCCATCCTGCCGCCGATGATGGCGGCGCTGGGTCTCAGCAAATCGGCATCCGGCCTGATCGCATCGGCGAATTTCGCCGGCTACCTGATGGGCGCCCTGGCGGCGACGCGAACGACGTTGCCCGGCCCGCGGCGGATTTGGTTGCCGGGCGCGTTGGTGCTCAGCGCGGCCACGACCGCCGCGATGGCGCTGGCCGGTTCGGTCGCTGGCTTCATGGTGTTGCGGTTTATCGGCGGGGCCGCGAGCGCGCTGGTGCTGATCCTGTCCTCGGCCCTGGTGCTGGATCATTTGGCGCGTGTGGGCCGCCCGAAGCTGGCGTCGTTGCATTTTGCCGGGGTCGGGGTTGGCATCGCCGTGTCGGCGGCGTTGGTGGCGGTTCAGCTTGCCTCCGGCGCGGGGTGGGCGTCGATGTGGGCGATCAGTGGAGGCGTGTCGCTGGTGGGTGCGTTAGCGGTGGCGCTGCTTGTGCCGGATTCCGAATCGCCTGCGCCGTCCGGCCGAACCGTTCCGGGTGCGCGGCGTGATCCCGGGTTGGTTCGGATGACGGTGGCATACGGGTTGTTCGGGTTTGGTTATGTCATTACGGCGACGTTCCTGGTGGCGATCGTGCGCGCCATCCCGGCCGTCCGGGAGCTGGAGCCGGTGGTCTGGATCGTCGTCGGTCTGGCCGCCGCGCCGTCGGTGTTATTGTGGACATTACTTGGACGGCGGATCGGTCTGCAATCCGCGTTCGCGGTCGCGGCGATCGCCGAGGCGGCGGGTGTGCTCGCAAGTGTTTTGTGGCCGAGCGGGGCGGGGATTTGTGTCGCGGCGGTTCTGGTGGGCGGGACGTTCATGGGGTTGACGGCGCTGGGCCTGATGCGGGCGCGCGAACTGGGGCGGGACAATCCGCGACGGGCAATGGCCGCGATGACGGGTGCGTTCGGGGTTGGCCAGATCGCCGGGCCTTTGCTGGCGGGCGTGGTTTCCGACGCGCTGGGTGGGTTCATGGTGCCGTCGCTGGCGGCGGCCGGCGGGTTGGTTCTGGCGGCGTGGCTGGTGCGGCGGTGAGGGGGCGACGCGGTTACTTCTGTCCTTGGATGCAACCGAGTGGTGGGCCGACGCAACGAAGCCGATAGTTCGGCGTTATGCATATTGCGATGTCAAGATTTGTTCACACTGTGTTCTTGATCGCCCGATCGCAATCGTATAGAAGACCTCCGTCATTTCACTGCCCTCTTGGAGGAGACGCCGATGTCCGTATCGCCCGTGCCAGCCGGCTACCGCAGCTTAACTCCCTATCTGATTGTGGACGGTGCCGACCGGGCGCTGTCCTGGTATGCGGAAGCGTTCGGGGCGCGCGAACTGATGCGCCTGGCTGGTCCGGAAGGCCGGATCGGGCATGCCGAGATCGAGATCGGTGACAGTCGCGTCATGCTCGCCGACGAAGCGCCCGCGCATAACGCCAAGGCACCGGGCGCGTTTGGCGGTTCGCCGGTCAGCCTCCATTTGTATGTCCCCGACGTGGACACGTTGATCGCCAAGGCGGTGTCGATGGGGGCAGAAGTCAAAAGCCAGCCGGAGGATAAGTTCTACGGCGACCGGATGGGATCGCTGCTCGACCCGTTCGGCCACACCTGGCACGTCGCGACGCATGTCGAGGACGTCTCGAACGAGGAAATCGAACGGCGGCTTGCGGCGATGTCCGGGAAGGGGTGAGCAGGCGTTTGAGCGGTTCGGTCAAAGCCGCCCTGTCAGGTCGGGGCTACGTTTTTTCTGGCGCGGGGTAGCAAGACGTGGATGGCGGGCCTTCGCCCGCCATGACGCTGGGGCAACCCGCCATGACGCACGGGCAATCCGCCACGACGTTGGGGCAAGTCGGCTCGGCATTTCGACACAGCCCGCTTCGCTCGCTATCACCGCGCGGCGGGTCCCGGACGGCGCTACCGGCCCGGTTGTGCCAGGCCCTCGCCGCGGTAATGGCGGTTGGTCAGCGGAAAAAACCCGTAGCCGAACCGGATCGCTTTCGGGTCCGGCGTTGGCTGCAAGCGCAGCACCACGGGGACCGTCGCCATCAGTCCGCGGTTCTTGCGCCCGAGCGCGACCATGGCGGCATCGACGGCTTTGATCAGGGCCTCGTCGAAGCCGGCCAACGAACTTCCGGGCGACAACAGCAACAACCCGGGATGGCGGATATTGATCCGTGACTGTGCCGCTTCGATCGTTGCGGTTGCCGCCGCCAGCAGGCTGGCGGGAGTCCAGGGGCGGCCCAACGGATACTCGAACCGGTCGAACACCTCGGTATGGACGGGAATAATGTCCGCCGCGCCGACGATCAGGTTGAAGCCATCGATGTGCCCGGGATAGCCGGTTGGGGCGGGAAAATTGATCCGGTTGCCCATCATGTTGATGCAATGCGCCGCGCCGAACGGCGCCAGGCCGTGCAAATCGCAGCCTCGTTCAGCGGCGGTCGCCGCCATCGCCGGAAACAGCGGATGATGCGACCAGGTCGCGACAAAATGCAGGAAAGCGGCGACATGCAGCGCCGCGTTGGCGGTCGGGTTGTCCTGTGTGCAACTCCAGTCCTCGGGCTGCGCGCGCAGGTGAGCGACCGCCCAGCCCAACGCATGCTGCCGCAAACCGTGGAACGGTTCGCCGGTTTTGGATGCGATGATCGGAAGCGCGCTGCCGACGTAATGTTCGTAGGCCGCGGCGGCCTCATCCAGCCGTTCGGCGGACAGGCGATAGGTGTTGTCAGCCGGCGTCACCGGCCGGTACAGCGCGGCCAACCGGTCCATTTCGGCTCGGCCGAGGACGGTGACACCCGGGGGGATGGTCATCGGGGCCATGCGGGGTTCGGCGGATGGCTCCGCCACGATCACCGCGACCGGCGTGTGCGGGACCTGGCCCATCGATGGGGTCGTGGTGACGGTGCCGCAGCGCGCGCACTGGATGCCGACCGCGTAGAACCCGGCCGGATTGTAGCCGCTGATCAGTGTGTTGCCGCAGGGGCAGGATAAGATTCCATGGCCCGCGGCAGCCATGACCGGCGCGTCGCCGCCCTGAACGAAATGGATATCGGACGCCACGGTGTTAATGGCCTAGATCCAGGAGAACAGGCCGCTGAACCAACCCTGCGGTTTCTGCTGGATGATCGGCGTGTTGCCGGCGTCAGGACCCTGGCCGAGTGCCGCATTATCCCGCAGGCGCTGCGATTCCTTCGCCGCATCGACCTGGACATGGTTGGTGTCGGGTTTCTGCCAATACAGCAACTTGTCTACGAAGCCCTTGTCGGCGGCCGCGGCGTGGGCGTCCTGATCGACCTTGCGGCGAATGTCCGCGGGCGCTTCCGGGCCGGTTTCCTGCAGCAGAGCGGCTTGGCCGGCACTGGTGCCGCCTTTGGGCGCGCCCAATGCCAACTGCGGTACAAGCGCTTCCTCGGCCTGCTGGCGCTCGCTTTGTTCCTGCGGGCGGGGCGCGCCGGGACGGGGCGGGCGCAGATTGTAATCCGGCGGCATCGACAGCGGCGCGCGAGTCGTGACGGTATATTCGTCCGGCGCATCGCGGGTCAGGCCAAAGGTCCGGCTCAGCTTATCGCTGCTACAGCCGGCCAAAAGGATTACGGTGCTCCCGAGAACAAGGGAGCGGATCAGGCGCGGGCTGGACGGATTGGTTCGCATGGGACGCTCCATACTCATTCACAGGCTTGGGCCGCAAGTATGCAGCCGGGGGTTATTGAAAGTTGGCCGGTTATCGGTTCCGGCATGCCTGCCGCTGGCGGGGCGGCAGGGTCAAGAGCATGGCAACAAACAATCCGGCTGTCGCGGCCCATTGCGCGATCGAGAAGGCATGCGCGTAGGCGCGTTCCCCGGTGCCGCCGTCGAGAACGGTGAAGAACAAACTGCCGATGGCGGCGACGCTGATGGCCGCGCCGATCTGAAGCGCGGAGTTGGTAATGCCGGCCGCGACTCCGCCCTGGGCCGGGGGAATGTCGCCGAGAACGGTGGCAAACAGGCGGGGGAAGGCGATGCCCTGGCCGAGGCCGGCGAGCAAGACCGCGGCGGTCAGCGGGATGCCATTGATGCCCAGCGCGACCAGGATGCCGATCAGCGTGTAGAACGTCACCTGGATGGCCATGCCGATGGTCAGCAGCTTTGGCCTCAACCTGACCATTGGCGCGCTCAGCAGGGGGCCGAGGAACAGGCCGATGCCGTAGGGGACGATGGCGAGGCCGACCTGAAGCGGGGCCATGCCGCGGCCCTCCTGCTGATAGATGCCGAACAGCAGGTAGAAGCAGGTGGTGAAAAAGAACAGCGTGGCGATCATGACGCCGCGCCGGAAGCTGGGGATCCGCAGCAATTTGACGTCCAGCAACGGCATGCCGCCGGCTTTCAGAAGCTGCGCCTCATACCAGAAGAACAGCCAGGTCAGGATCGGGGCGCAGGCGAGCGCGATGAATACCCAGGTTGGCCAGCCTTGCTCGCGGCCCTCCGACAGCGGCACGACGATGGCGGCCAAGGCGAGGGAGATCAGGGCGGCGCCGCCAAGGTCCAGGCGCACGTTACTGCCGCCGCCGGTTTCCGGCACCACCTTCCAGCCGAGGACCAGAGTTATGGCGCAGACCGGCAGGGTCAGCAGAAAAATGGCGCGCCAGCCGAGGTCATACGGGTTCCACTGAATCAGCGCGCCGCCGCTGAACTGGCCGATGGCGGCGGCCATACCCATCATGATGGCATAGGCGCTCATCGCCCGCGCCAGTTCGCGCTCATTCGTGAACAAGGCTCGGATGGTGCCGAGGACCTGGGGCAGCAGAACCGCCGCCGCCGATCCTTGGACGATACGGGCCACGACCAGATGCATCGGGGAGGTGGCGATACCGCACACCAGGCTGGCGAGCGAGAATCCGGCCATGCCGATCAGAAAGCAACGCTTGCGTCCGTACAGGTCTCCCAGCCGGCCGCCGGTGATCAGGAACACGCCATAGCCGCAGGCGTAACCGGAAATCACCAGTTGCAGTTGGGCCGGGTTGGCCCCCAGGCTGTCATGGATGGAGGACAAAGCCACATTGACGATGAAGAAATCCAGCGGCGGCAGAAACCCGCCTGCCAGCAGCACCACCAGCGCCACCCAGCGCAACGAGGATTTTTGTTGAGTCGTCACGTCGTCTCCCTAATTCGCCGCCGAAACCGGATCGTTCTGTTATAATGTGTCATTGTCCGTTGGATGCCACCTGATCGCAATGCCGCCACCCCGCACCAGACTGGATCCTGAAGGTTACTATGCCCGGCTTGGGTTGGAGCCAACGGCTGCCCCGGCGGCTGTGGTCGCGGCCTTTCGCGCCAAAGCGAGGATCGTGCACCCGGACGTGCCGGTCACCGGCAACGCGGCAGCCTTTGTCGCGGCGAAGCAGGCCTACGATGTCCTGTCTCGCCAGGATCGGCGCCAGGCTTATGATCGCAGTGCACGGCAGGCGGTTGCTCAGCCCGAACCGGTCGTGGTTCGGCAGGCCGAGTGGCCCTCGGCCCCGCCGTCGCGACAGCCCCGGTTCTCGGATTTGCCGGTGCCGGTTTGGGTGGGTGTCGGGGGATTCCTGGCCCTGGGTATCTATCAGGCGGCGTCGCATCTGCTGGCGCCGTCGGGTGTGGTTCGGGCCGATATCCGGCCAAACGCGGCGATCGTCGCGCCGCTGTCCGACAGTGCCCATCAGGCGATGTTGTATGGGCCGGCCCCGGTACGGCTGGCGGGCACGCCGAATTTCTATGTGTTGCCGGCGGGCAGTCCGGCGGTGCTGTGGCGGATGGATCCGGCGCGGAACAATGTGCTGACCCCGCTGACTCAGTTGCCCCCGTTCAGTGCGGTGCAGGCGGTGCGTCTGATCCGGCAGACCGGCATGCTGGAGGTGCTGCTGAAGGACAACGCCACCGGCTTCATCAGCGCCGACCATCTCGCGCCCGGCGATGCCCTGGCGGCGCACCGGGCGTACTGTGGATACAATGCCGGACCGGCGCCGTTCGATGGCGAGGTGTTGGAGCGGCGAGGTTCGGGAGCCGGAAGGCTGACCGTGCAGAACCGGGCGGTGCAGCCGGCCGTGGTGAAGCTGCGTGACGAGGCGGGGGCGGTGATGCTTTCGGTCTTCCTGGGGCCAAACGCCGAGGTGACGATGAACGGGCTGCCGGAGGGCACGTATCACACCGACTTCGCGATCGGCGAGTTGTGGAGCCGAGCCTGCAATGTGTTCGCGGCCGGAATGCGGGCTCGGCGCGCAACGGTGGCGTTGCGGGTGCCAGCGGCAGAACCGCTCGTGCTGGCGCCGGATGTCAACGTGCCAGCGGCGTTGGATATTGCCGATCAGGCGTTTGGACAGGAGTGACGCATGTCGCGGCCGGAGGCGCCCGGTCACGACATGCGCGCGGTTCAGGCGATCGCGGGGGCGGCACCGGGCTGGGCGCGGCGGGACTGCCAAAGCGCCACGAAATCGATTGGCTGCAGCAGAACCGGCGGGAAACCGCCGTCGCGGGTGACGTCCGACAGGATGTTGCGGGCGAACGGGAACAGAATGCGCGGGCATTCGACCAGCAGCACCGGCTCGATCGCATTTTCGGGCAGGCCGTTTAGGGTGAACACGCCAGCGTATGTCAGTTCGGCCACGAACACCGTCGGCGCCACGCCGTTGGTCTGCGCCGCACTGTCATGCGCCTCGGCGCGGATCACGATCGCGACTTCGTAAACGCTCTGGCCTTCCTGAATGCGGCGGGCTTGCACATCGAGGTTGATGCTGACCTGGGGCTGCGACTTCAACTGGCTGAAAATCTGCGGCGCGCCGGGAACTTCGAAGGACAGGTCCTTCACGTATTGAATATTGACAACCAGCGGCTGGGCTGCGGGCTGCGGGGTGGTCTCGGACATGTCGAACTCCGTTTCAAAAACCGCGCCGGCTGCGGCCTGCGGCGAGGCGCGCCGGGTAGCATGCCTGTGGACTGATTGCCACCGGCTTATGCGTGCCAGACCAATCGGTCGGGCGCCGGCTCCGCGGGGTCGCAGCGCAGCCACTGGCCGTTTGCCACGCTCTGGCCGGTCAGGCTGAGGATAAAGCCCCAATGGCTGACCACGAGCGTTCTCGCCCAATCGTGGCGTTCCGCCAAAGCCGCGCGAAACCGTGCGGCGCGAGCGACGATGGAGGCTTCGGGTTCCTCCTCCGCCGGCCACCAGGTGTCCGCGATCAGTCCGAAATCGTGCTCCGGCCAGTCCCGTTCCAGGTCGGACCGAAGCGAGCCGACGTCGCACGCATAGGCATAACGCTCCCGCACGATCGGATCGATGGTGATCGGCAGACCCAGCGCCGCGGCGACCGGACGGGCGGTTTGCAGGGCGCGGGTGTAGGGCGAGGCGATGATTCGTTCGATCCCGTGGCCGATCAGCGCCCGCGCCGCGTCGGCTGCCTGGGCGTGTCCAAGCTCCGTCAGCCGCGGGTCGATGATGCCCGGATCCCGGCGGGTGACGCCAAAATGCAGGTTGAATTCGCTCTGACCATGGCGCAGCAAAATCATGGCCGGGACATAACAGAGCCCGGGATCGCGGGGCAAGTTTGATAAATGCCGCGTTTTTGGCCATTTTCGCGCCGGTTTCGTTTGTCATGGCCCCGACGCGCGCCTATCTGTCAGGACTGAGGAGATAACTTCATGGGTGCAAGCGGCGGATTTCCTATCGATCTGGTCCTGTTTGGGATGATCGCGGCGTTCCTGGTCCTGCGTCTGCGCAGTGTCCTGGGTAAGCGAACCGGGTTGGAGCGTCAGGCGCCTCCGGTTCAAACGGGACCCGCGCGCCCCGCGAACGGGCCGATTATCGAAGCCAAGGCGGAACCGCCGCAACCGGTCGCATCGCAGAGCATGCCGGATGCGGCCTCCCCGACCGGTCAGGCATTGGCCAGTATGCGGACGATCGATCGCACCTTCGACCCGGCGCGGTTTTTGTCCGGCGTCGATCAGGCGTTTCGGATGATCGTTGGCGCATTCGCCGCCGGGGATCGCGTGGCGCTGCGGTCGTTGCTGTCGGACGAAACCTATGGCGCGTTCGAGCAGGCGATCGCCTCCCGCGAAAAATCCGGCGAAAAGCAGTTCAGCGAAATCCGGTCGATGCACAAGCTGGGCATCGAGTCGGCGGAGTTGAAAGGCCGTGTTGGCTCGATCCTGGTGCGGATCGTGTCGGACCAGATCAGCTACACCACGGATAAAGACGGCAAGCCGCTGACCGGCACCGACGCGTTGACGGAGATCACCGATCTGTGGACGTTCGAGCGTGATCTCGGTCAGTCCGACCCCACCTGGCGCCTTGTCGCTGCCCGCAGCGGTTGATCGGTTTGGTCCGGCCGGCCGGTTCGGATAGGTAACCGGCCGATTGTCCTCCTCCTCGTCGTGGATAGGCCTGTCTCTTCGACTTCTGCCTTGGCCCGGCTTGTCCGGGCCATTTGTGGCCTGACGGTGCCGCGCCAGGTGGCCCGGACAAGCCGCCCCCCTATCGATGAGGGGCGAGAGTCGGCATTACACGGACTGTATGATACCCCGAGGCCAGGACCGGCCATGACACACACAGACAGCAGGCCGGCCAGCGCCGCCGAAACGGGAGACTTCGACTATGACTGCAACCAAGCCTCGGGTCGGATTGTTCGTAACTTGCCTCGTCGATCTGCACCGGCCGTCGATTGGTTTCGCGGCGATCAAGCTGCTGGAACGCGCCGGTTGCCAGGTGGAGGTGCCTCGGGCACAGACGTGCTGCGGTCAGCCGGCCTATAACTCCGGTGACCGGAAGACGGCGCGCGATCTGGCGGTCGGGATCGTGGATGCGTTCCGTGGCTACGATTACGTCGTGGCGCCTTCGGGTTCCTGCGCCGGTATGTTGAAGCATCACTTGCCGCATCTGTTCGACGACGACCCCAACTTGCGGGCGACGGCGGATGCGATGGCGTCCCGCGTCTATGAACTGGTCAGCTTTCTGACCGACGTTCTTGGCGTTCACGACACCGGAGCCGTGGCACCCGTTGGCACCGTCACGTATCATGACAGTTGCTCCGGCCTGCGTGAACTGGGAATCAAGCAGCAGCCCCGCGATCTGTTGCAAGCTGCTGGCGCAACCGTGGTGGAAATGACCGAACCCGAGATCTGCTGCGGCTTCGGCGGCACATTTTGTGTCAAATATCCCGATATCTCGGTGCGAATGGTGTCGGACAAGACCAAGGATATCGTGGCGACCGGGGCGGACACGGTGCTGGCCGGCGATTTGGGCTGCCTGCTGAACATCGCCGGACGGTTGCAGCGAGAAGGGCACTCAGTCCACGTCCGCCATGTGGCCGAGGTGTTGGCTGGCATGACCGGCGATTTGCCGGCAATCGGCGAGGCTCGCGGATAGTCCGATCGTCCGTCGCAAATCGAGAAAGGGCGCGTCAGGGAGGCGTGTCCACCAGATCGAGCTGTCGCTCGATCCGCCCCAGCCGCTGGTCCATCGCGTCCAGCCTTGTATTCACCAGACCGAGCGCAACCCGCATATGGTCCGCCTCGATTTCCAGAGACGACACCCTCGTTTTCAGGTTGAGGAGGTCGGCCTCGATCTTGTCGAAGCGGACATGCACCCGAGCAAACTGCTCACGCAGATAGTCCAGCACCTTGCCGTTGGATTCATCACTCATGCGGTCACCTTAGATATCGTGTCGATAGTGAGGTAATCGATCTGGCTGGGCGGCACATGACGACGGTCTGGGTTGTTTATACACTGTGTATATTTGGGACATTAGGCGAACATATCCTGAGACAGCAAGAACTATGTCCGCCTCGGGACAAGCGGCGGGCACGATCCCCCACCGATACCGTTGACGCCGTGCCCCCTTTGGGTTGCAACACTCACAACCAAAGGAAGCCCGTCCGTTGAGCCGCATGCTGATTGCCGTGGTGGCGATGTTCCTGCAACAAACCTGCGGTTCGATCGGCCGGGTGCTGCCCGCCGTGCTCGCGCCGTTGATCATCCTGGAATTGCACGCAGACCCCTCGTGGGTCGGGGTTTACTTCGGCCTGATGGCCCTGGCGGCGCTCGTCGGGCAGTTGGGTTCGGGCGGCTTCATCATTCGCCACGGCGCCATCCGCATGAGTGAGGTCGCGCTGGTCGCGACCGGCGGCGGCATGGCGCTCGCCATCGTCGGCGGCGCGGCGGGCTTTGTTCTGTCGGCATTGGTCGGCAACGGCATCGCCGCTGTCGCCACTCCTGCCAGTTCCCAGTTGCTCGGTCGTTGGGCGGTGCGGCGCTATGCGTCCTTCGCGTTTTCGATCACCCAGACCGCGATCCCGGCCGGCATTCTGATCGGCGGCTCGGTCGGTCCGTTGCTGTCCCAATCCATGGGTTGGCGCGGCACGATGCTGGTCAGCGCCGGAGTTTGTTGTGCCGTCGCGCTGCTGCTGCAACCGCTGCGGGGGCGGCTCGATACCGATCCGGAGCCGTCCCACCCGATCCATCTGTCGGACTTCGTGACGACGGTAACCGGCGTGTTGGCGAAACCGGAGTTGCGGGCGCTGTCGTTCGCCTGCTTCGCCTTCAACGGGCTTCAGTCGGTCCTGACCGCCTATTTCGTCACGTATCTCACGGCCCTTGGCTACGATTTGGTAACGGCGGGATCGCTATTTTCCACCGTGATCGCCATCGCCATTCCGTGCCGCATTCTGTGGGGATGGGTCGCCGGCTTTCATGTGGCGCCGCGCCTGGTGATGGCCGGACTGGCGTTCGGCATGGCTGTCAGCAGCGTGATGATGGGGGCATTCACTCCGGCCTGGACGACGCTGGCGATCGGGGTGGTGGCCGGCGTATTGAGTGCCACCGCGATGTCCTGGCATGGCGTCGTGCTGTCGGAGTCCGCACGCCATGCGCCGTTGGGCCGAGCCGGGGCGGTGACGGGAGGGGTGCTGTCGTTCGGGCAGATGGGGGCATTTCTGTTGCCGTCGGTGTTTTCGTTGCTGCTGCGGGTGACCGGAGGCTATGCGGTAGGGTGGGCCGCGTGCGCGATTCCGGCAGTCCTGGTCGGGATAAAGCTACTGCGTCGTCCGGGTGGCGGTATTGCCGTCAGTCGTGCGTGATTGTGCAAATGGACTTGCCCTATGATCTTCGATCCGTCGATGCCTCGATCATGGTGCGAACACGGGTCGCCAGGGCGTCGAAAGCAAACGGTTTTCGCAGCAGTTCCATGCCCGGTGCGAGTTCCGCGTCATTCAATGCCGAACTGGCGTAGCCGGTTATCAGAAGGACCGGGAGTTCCGGGTTTGTCTGCCGTGCCGCGTCGGCCAGTCTTCGCCCATTAAATCCCGGCAGCCCCACATCAGTCACGAGTAAGTCGAAGTGATCGAGTGATTGCGCGATTTCAAGCCCGGATGGGCCGTCTTCGGCCTCAACGACGGAAAATCCAATGTCACGCAGTATTTCGACAATCATACTTCTGACACGCTCCTCGTCTTCGACCACCAACACTGTTTTGCCCGATCCGTCGGTTCGCACCGCTGAGTCAATGTCCACGGGGACGTTCGGCGTCGCGACGGCGTTCGATTCATGCCGAGGCAGATAGAGCCGCACGGTCGTTCCGACTTCGGGGAGACTTTCGATCCTGACAAAGCCGCCCGATTGATGCACGAAACCATAGACCTGCGATAGCCCGAGGCCGGTGCCTCCCCCCTTTGGTTTCGTTGTGAAGAACGGCTCGAACGCGCGGGCAGCGACGTCCGGCGTCATCCCTCTGCCGGTGTCGAAGACAGCGATTTCCGCATAGCCGCCAGGCTCGACGCCATCCTGGTCCGCAAGGTCGGCGTGCGACAAAATTTGGTCTTCGGTGGTGATGATCAGCCGGCCGCCATCCGGCATGGCATCGTGCGCGTTCAGGACCAGGTTCAGCACCGCACTTTCCAGTTGGTTGGCGTCACACAACGTGGACCAGAAGTTGTTATGCAGCATCAGTTCCACCTGCACCTCTGGGCCGACGCCGCGCCGAATGAGGTTTTCCATACTGCGCAACAACAGATCTGGTTTGACCGGCGTTGGTTGCAAAGCCTGCCGCCGTGCGAAAGTCAGCATCCGGTCGGTCAAGCCCGTGGCACTGGCCAACGCTTCGCGAGCGGATTGAAGATAGCGGCCAACCTCCTCTGGACGACCCTGCGCGATCCGCCGTTCCATCAGGTCAAGACACCCGGAGACGCCTTGCAACATGTTGTTAAAATCGTGCGCGACGCCGCCGGTCAGTTGGCCTACCGCCTCCATTTTTTGAGCCTGATGCAGCCGTTCCTCGCTTGCTCGGAGCGCCTGTTCGGCCTGATGTCGGCCGGTCACGTCCGTCAGCACGCAGACAATCCACCGAGAGTCGTCCTGCCGCTCCAGGCGGCCGGAAATGAGCACATCAACCATAGCGCCATCGCACCGCTGAAAGCGCCGTTCGATGCCGTTAATCTCACCCGTGGCCATCAGATTGGCAAAGTCGATGTCGGCCCAGGCGTCAGAGCAGGGCGGACAGAAGTCCGCCAAATTGTGGCCTAGCATGTCGATTTTCTGGAAGCCGAGAAAGGCGAGGCAACTTTGCGATGCGCCGGTGATGCCGCCAGCGGTATCGAGGATGAGCATGGGTACCGGCGCATGTTCAAAGGTCGCGCGATAGCGCGCTTCGCTCAGGCGCAATGCATCTTCGGCGGGCGAAGGCCGAGCGCCCGCGTTTGGGGTGAACACCTTTGGAAGCCAACTACCCAATCCCTCTAGCATGAAGATATATCCTTGGTTGTTGGTCGGAACGAGGTGCTCACAAACGTGTCATAAGCATTGGCATCAGGGCGGGTCTGATTCAAACAGAATCGAGCGCGGAATGTTCAAACAAAAGTGATGATAAGAACGCCAGGAATCTAAAAGCCGAACTATTACGACAAACGGTAGATCTGCGTCAGTTGGCATTGTATGCTGATGATCCGAAAATGCTGCCCGGACGTCCGCTTTGCCCCGCGGGGGGGCGAGCAGACGGGGCACCGTAGCGTGGCTGACGGGGGAACCGCGCGCCCTTGTGGATTTGGACGACCGACCGCCAGCTTTAAAAGTGTCGGGGGCTTCTGTCCTGGAATGATGGATGTAGGAACGGTAACGTACATAACGGCGCCGATCTGCGACACGAGGAACTGCGACGTTTTCTTAAGCTTCAGTCGAGTGCCGCCACAGGTGCTCAGTGGCGCTGCGCCACGCTTCACCCATCCCGGCCGATTCAGTTTGTATTATGAGGCGGCCTTCGGTGAGCTACCGCGCGTAAACATTGCCGACATCCGCCGCGGCGATCCGATTCCGATGCTGGACCGGCTCACTCCGAACCGGTTGTCGCGGCAATTGCGGCGGCTGCGTGACATTGGCGTGGTCAAGCGTGTGAAGGGAAGTTGCCGCTATTATCTCACCCGCATGGGGCGGGCCGCTACCGCCGCGCTGTGCCGGGTGACCGAGAGCATTATCACTCCGAAAATGGCATGATGGGATTTTTCAGTGCGGAAGATGTCAAAAGTCAGGTCGTCTAGCATGACACAGAAAAATGGAATGTAGAGTCTGGAAGTCTTTGATGTCGCTGTGCTACAGTGATACTGAAAGCCGGACCGGTTTGACAGCCCGGTGGAAACAGTGACGACCCGGTGGAATCATAATTGGCGGGCGCCGTCAAATATCGATCGGCCGTGGCTTCCGGAGCCGCCTGCTGTTACCGATTTGCGGAGGTCTGGTCAGGGTGGATGGGGAAGCTGTGTGATCGCGGCGGCTGTCATCCGATGCGTGACTTCGGCGCGTTGTTGTAGGATCGCCAGTATGTTGTCTTGTACACCTCCAAGCAGGACTTCACCCCAGAGCTTCGCGTAAGTGTTTACGTGCGTTTTTGCAATGTAATTAGTGCGGAGCGTAAGCAGAGTTATGTCCGGACCCAGCGAGCGCAGCGTATAATCGCCACTGTCAATCTTAAGAAACTGACCGTCGGGCGCAATGTGCTGATCCGTGTAGTTCTCCAGCGAGCTATTGGTGAAAGAGAATTTCCAGGCCAACCGTTTTTCTGGCTGCCAGTCGGTGATAATTTCATCAAAATCGATGCTGTCTCCCCAGTATGCCGTGCGGGTAGCTCCCGGGCCGACACCCCGCAGGCGCGTTTCCCTTGGACGAGGAATGCCCGCAATGTTTTGGGCGAAGGTCCAACCACCCTCAGTGTCCGTGATATGCGCATTCGAAAGGGTAAACGGCCAAATCTCAGCGGGGGTTGCACGAATACGGATGCTCCGCACCAACGTCACCCGTTCGTACGGGTAGGGTATTTGGCTTTCAACCGCGCCCGCGGCAAGCGGCAGGAGCAGCAGAGAACACTGCAACACATTTCCGCTGCCCGCTCGGTTGCGTCGCGCGCGTAGCACGAAGGCACCAATCCAACCGGATATCAGCCAAACAGGTGAGAGCATGATGAGACAAATGACGCCCTCGTGAAGGAAACAGGCGGAGCCGATCACAACAATTCCGACCAGGATCGGTGGGATGCCCCAATAGAAGCCGCTCGACCGATCTCCTGCCGGATCGCCGACGTAACAGATTAGGGCGGATAGGAAGGCCGGTAGAACAGCAAGAAACCACACACTGGCGAATGCGAGCCGATTCGCCTTTGTGGCATCAATCAGCACATACGCGCTGAGCGCCACCGCCAACGCGAACATGAATGCAGCCAATAGGCGTCTGTATCCGCGAGGTCTGCCGCAACAAGGGGCTTGGTCGGGCTCGGCCATCACACTTCCTTTCAGACATTTCCATATTTTCTGTTGAAACAGAAATTTGGGGCAAAAAAACGCTCAGGGCTCAGCCTCTGCACCGCCTTTGCGGCCCAGGAATTTGAGCAAAGTTACAACGCGCGTTCCGAGTTTCACCAAAGTCATCAGTGTCGCGGGCGCTACCTTGAGCATCTGTCCATACCAACCATCCATGGTGCTAATGAACTCATGCATCGCGGCCAGCCGCCCCTGCACCACGGCGCTGATGTTTCTGTCCTTTACGGCCAGCGCCATAACATCATGCAAGGCTGCAACAGCGGGGTCTATTTCACGCTCTTTTCGCCCCTGGGCGATGCGAGTTGCCATCTGCCATAGATCGGTTTCTGCTTCGTAGTGGTCGCGCCGGTCTCCAGCGACTGGAACACGGCGGATCAGCTTCCATCCGGCGAGCTCCTTCAAGCTATTGGAAACGTTAGACCGAGCAATTGATAAGGCGTCTGCAATCGCCTCGGCAGTCAGCGGTTTCTCTGACAGAAACAGCAACGCGTGGATCTGTGCCACTGAACGATTGACGCCCCATTGGCCGCCCATATCACCCCAGCGCAACACAAACTGTTCGACGGCAGGGGGGAGATTGGATCTCTCGGTTTTTTCTGAAGGTTCTGTCATAACGGAAATATAAGTTTGGTGGGTGAGCATGTCAAGATCATCATCGGATGCACAAGGCTCGGGAGGCGTTTTGGATATCCACGTCCCACGCCCATCCAAGACGGGCGGTGTGTGTCCATTTTTCTGTGTCACGCGACAGGTCGTTAGAGACTGATGTTTTGGCGCACCCTGGTGGATTCGAACCACCGACCCACAGCTTAGAAGGCTGTTGCTCTATCCATCTGAGCTAAGGGTGCCCGCCAGTTGGCTGATCCTGACGCTGCAAACGGCGCCCCGGCGATCAACCCGTGACCGGAACGCGCGCCACGGATATCTAGCGCGGCCGGGCAGTGTTGCCAAATCCATTCGTCGCGACCCGGCGTTCTCCGCCCGCTCGGGCGTCGAACGGCGACACGGGCGGCCGCATCCCGGTCGTGCTTCATCGCTTTATGCAACGACCGAAAATGTTTGATCGGGCGCCGTGTTTCTGTCACCACCGTGCCGGAACGGCGGCGGCCGCCTGTTTCGCCGGCACCGCGCCCGAGCGCGGAGCGGCACCGTACCCGACCGAACATCACAGCCCGGGGTCTGCCAGGACATGTCCACCGGCCATCCTGCCCAGGACACACGCAAGCCGAAGCGGACCTGGCGCGACCGCCGGGCGGTGACGGCGATCGTGTTTGCCCTCAGCCTGTTTCCGCTCATGGCCATCGTCGCGCTCGGCCTCGACGCCGGCATGGCGTTTTCGGCGAAAGCGCGGCTCGACACCGCGGCGGATCTGGCTGTGCTGGCCGGAGTCAGGACCGCCGTCAACGCGCTCGCCGCCAATTCGGCCAATTATATCGCGCTGGGCCAGACCGCCGGCACGCAGCGGTTTAACGCTCAGGCCGGCCAGCAGATCGCGGCCATCAGCGCGCCTGTCTCCAGCGTCGCGTTGACCGCGACCGGCACCGCCATTCAGGGCGTGGTCACCTGGTCGGCGACCTATACCACCACGTTCGGCAAATTGTTCGGGGTGCCGACCTGGAGGATGTCCGGATCATCCGCGGCCAGCGGGCCGATGAGCGCACCGTATCTGAACGTGGAAGTGCTGCTGGACAATTCCGGCTCGATGGAGATCGCCGCCACCGACGCCGACATCAAGACGTTACAGATTCTGACAGCCTGCTCGACCGCATCGCAAACGGCGGGCCAGGGTTACGGCGCCTATGGCTGTAGCGCCGACGGCTACAGTTACAGCGGGACACTCGCATGCCCGATTCCGGCCACCAAAATCGGCGGCGTTTCGTATCCGGCCTATCCTGTCAACAACGCGCCGGCCTGCCCGAACCGTCAAGGCGCCCAGGCCCCGTGTGCGTTCGCCTGTCATTTCGACACCAGCAAACCGGCCGGCACCGGCGTCGATTATTATGCCGTGGCCCGCAGCACGATCGGCACCTCGTATCAGATTACGCTGCGGTTCGACCTGGTCAAACAGGCGGTCAACCAGTTGATCGCCACCATGCAGACGGACGGCGGAACGACCGGGACGCTTAATCTCGGCATTTTCACGTTCTCCGACATTCTGACGCAGGTCTATCCATCCAGCGGCGAGGCCGGCCATGACTGGGCGACGGCCAGCAGCGTCGTCGGCGCGCCGCCAACGCAGCCGAATCAGCCGGACACCGGGTTGCAGCCCTATGTCGGGGTGAATGGCGGCGACACCGACTTCCCGACGATCATGAACGATCTGGCCGGCACGCTGACCGCATCCGGTAACGGCACCACCTCCACGTCGCCGCGCAAGGTGCTGTTCCTGGTGACGGACGGACTCCAGGACCCGGCTAACCGGAACATGATGGCGTTTCCACCGAGCGCCTGCAGCAAGTTCAAATCGATGGGCTACACAATTTATGTTGTTTATACACCGTATCAATCGCTGATGAACACCTGGTTCCTGGATGGAACCTATCCGACCCTGGAGAGCATCGTGCAAGCAGATCCGGCCGCGACGAACTCCATTCCGTACAATTTACAGCAATGCGCGTCCGCGGCCTCCGATTTCGTCATTGCAACGGATGGCGCGTCGCTTCAGGCCGCGATGCAGACGTTCCTGACCATGGCGCAGAGCCCGGTCAGCCATTTGACCCAATAGATCGGCACGAACGCTAAACCGCGGCCCGGCCGCCATCGACGAACAGGTTCACGCCGTTGATGTAACGGCCGGCGTCGGAGCACAGCAGCAGCGCCGCCCCGACCAGATCGTCCGGCGTGCCCAGCCGCCCGGCCGGAATGCGTTGCGCCAGCGCCTCGCCTTCCACCGCCATCTGTTCGCGGTTGCGTGCCGTCAGGATCGCGCCGGGGGCGAGGTTGTTCACCGTGACACCCTGCGCTCCGAACTGCCGAGCGAGGCTCAAGCCCCAGTTGCGTTGGGCGGCTTTGGTGCCGGCATAGACGAACATCGCCGGGTGCGGCCGCTCTTGCTGCACGCTGCCGATCGTCACCACCCGGCCCCAACCGCGCGCGGCCATCGGCGGCACCAGGGTTTGCAGCAACTCCATGGTCGTGCGCAGGTTGACGGCGATCTGGCGGTCGAACCGTTCGCGGGTAATGGCGGCGAAATCCTCCGGCAATTCGATGGAGGCATTCAGCACCAGGATATCGACCGGCGCCCAGGCCGACACCGCGGCGGCCAGATGGAGGCCGGCGTCGTCCAGGACAAAATCCTGGCCGAACGCGGTGGCTTCGCCGCCCATCGCCTCGATCTCGCGCACCACGCCGGCGGCGTCGCGGGCTTCCTCGTCCGAACCGGCGTGATGGATCGCCACCCTGGCCCCCGCGCCCGCCAGGCCCAGCGCGATCGCCCGGCCGATCTCGCGGCGTGCGCCGGTCACCAGGGCGGTGCGGCCGGTCAGGCGGAACGACGCGAACGGGTCATGGGACATGGCGGGACTCCAGGGGCGGCGATCCGATTGACGTAGCGCACCGATGCGGTCCTCACAATCGGCCGGCGCAGGTCACACACACGGCGTCAAACTGATTTAAGGGGGTCTCATTCTCAGCCCGAACTGTCATGCCGGCTGCGCGTGAAGTCTTCATGAACATAAGCCAGTCCCCGGTCGCACATTCGATCGAACCGCGATAGACAAGCGGGTCCTTGCGTCATCTCCACGGCGCGTACCACCACCGCGGTATGCGTCGGCCGCTTCCGTCAGAGAGAGAATTCCAATGAACGACCCCACCCCGCCGAACGCCGATACCGAACAGAAACTCGCTCGGTTGCGTGAGGAGTTCATCGATAGTTGGGATGAAGAACTGGAACTGGAGATGGATGACAGCCGCCTTGGCGACTCCCGAGGCGTGGAAGGTGGCTCGACTCTGGCGCGGCGCGTCTATTTTCGCGAGTTGTTCCGCCTTCAGGGCGAATTGGTGAAGCTACAGGACTGGGTCGCGCATACTCATCAAAAGGTCGTCGTTATATTCGAGGGGCGTGACGCCGCCGGCAAGGGCGGCGTGATCAAGCGCATCACGCAACGGCTCAATCCCCGCGTCTGCCGCGTCGCCGCCCTGCCGGCGCCGAACGACCGCGAGAAGACGCAATGGTATTTTCAGCGCTATGCCTCGCATCTTCCGGCCGCCGGAGAAATGGTGCTGTTCGACCGGTCCTGGTACAACCGGGCCGGGGTCGAGCGCGTCATGGGCTTCTGCACCGATCAGGAATACGAGGATTTCTTCCAGATGGTGCCCGCGTTCGAGCGGATGCTGGCCCTGAGCGGGATCAAGATCGTCAAATACTGGTTTTCGATCACCGATCAAGAGCAGGAAGCCAGGTTCCGCGCACGCATCGAAGACCCGTTGAAGCAGTGGAAGCTCAGCCCGATGGACCTTGAAAGCCGCAGCCGCTGGGAGGCTTATACGCAAGTCAAGGAAGTGTTGCTGGAGCGCACGCATATTCCGGAAGCGCCGTGGTGGGTCGTGCAGGCCGTGGACAAGAAGCGTGCCCGTCTGAACTGTATCAGTCACTTGCTCAGCCAATTCCCCTATCATGAAGTGGTGCATACGCCGGTTGTGCTTCCCGAACGGGTTTATCATACGGATTACGTCCGCCATCCCGTGCCGGAGGATATGATCGTCCCTGAACTTTTCTAATCGGATACGGTTCGTTCCAATGGGGGAGGGGCATCTGGTCCGTCCCCCCGCTTGAACGAACCGGATTCCCCCGGCATCATCGCCGAATGACAGACCCACAGAAGCCATACCAACGCCTGGACTATCAGGCGTCCATCGATCGCCCGAAGCTCCAGTTGCCGGGCGGCAAGCGTGTCGCCGTGTTTCTGGTGGTGAATATCGAGCGGTGGGATATCGACCGCACCATGCCGCGGCAGGTGCTGTCCCCGCCGCAGGGCGCGACCGTGATACCCGACGTGCCCAACTGGGCCTGGCACGAATACGGCATGCGGGTTGGCTTCTGGCGGTTGAAAGCGGCGCTGGACCTGCATGGCATCGCGCCGACCCTGGCGATCAACGGCATTGTCCCCTCCGCCTATCCCCAGGTGACCAAAGCCTGCCGCGATGCGGGGTGGGAGTTCATGGTCCACGGCCACCACCAAATGGCGACGCACCTCGTCGAGGACCAGCGCGCGATGATCCAGGAGGCGATCGCCACGTTGCGCGAAGCCGGCGGACACGACCCGGTCGGCTGGCTGGCGCCCGGCCTGACCGAGACGCTGGACACCCCGGACCTGCTGGCCGAGGCCGGCATCAAATATTGCGCCGACTGGGTGGTCGATGACCTGCCGGCGACGCTGCGCACCAAACACGGCCCGATGCTGACGATGCCGTACAGCGTGGAACTCAACGACATTCCGATGATGATGATCCAACATCATCGCGCCGAAGAACTGTACGACCGCACCATCGCGCAATTTGAACGTCTGTATGAGGAAGCGGGAGAGCAAGGCGCCAAAGTCATGGGCCTTGCGGTGCATCCGTATATCAGCGGCGTGCCGCACCGGATAGGCTGGTTCGAACGCGCATTGACCCATATGGCCAGCCGCCCTGGCGCGCTGTTCTGGCAAGGACGACAAATCATGGACTGGTATCAGCAGGCAACCGCATGAGCTTCATGGCGCGATGGGCTACGCTCAGCCAGGCCGAACGCGACGCCGCCTACAACAACTCCGCCGCCGTACCCGACAGCCCGATATTGAACGCAGCCCGCGAGATGGGCTCGTCAGTATTTCGCATGGCGAACCCGGCACACCTGGACCTGCGGTACGGCCCGAAGGAGCGCAACACCTGGGATCTGTTCCCGCAGCCCGATCCAGACGCACCCTGCGTGGTCTTCATCCATGGCGGCTATTGGCAACGTAACGCCAAAGAACAATTTGCCAATCTCATCGCCGGTCCATATGCCCGTGGCTGGTCGGCGGCATTGCCGGGCTACACGCTGGCTCCGGATGCCTCGTTGACCGAGATCGTCGCCGAAATAAACGCCGCCCTCGACTGGTTGGGTATTCACGGTCCGGCGCATGGAATCAACGGCCCGATCGTGCTGTCCGGCTGGTCGGCGGGCGGCCACCTGACCGCGATGTGTCTGGGTCATCCGCTGGTGAAAGCCGGACTGGCAATCTCTGGCGTATTCGAACTCGGCCCGGTGCGCGACACCTACCTGAACGAAAAACTGCGGCTGACCGAGGAGGAGATCGTCACGCTTTCTCCGATGCGGCTGCCGCTTGTGAACAAGCCGCTGGCCTTCGCCTACGGAACGGCCGAACTGCCGCCGTTGATGTCGGACAGCCGCGACCTGCACGCGCTGCGATCGGCGGCGCATCTGCCAGGCGCGTTGATCCCCGTGCCGCGCGCCAACCATTTCACAATCGTCCATGAACTGCGGGACGCCGAGGGAATACTGACCCGGCAATTGCCTTTGTTGTTGGGTTAAAGCCGTACGACAAATGATCATGTCATGCCGGGCGCCGTTGGCTTTGCCGTACTTCCATTTTACGTTCGTCATGGCCCGGCTTGTCCGGGCCACCAATGCCCTGGCGGTGCCGCGATAGGTGGCCCGGACAAGCCGGGCCATGACGATGGGAGGCGAGAGTCGGCCTCAATCGCGGTTCCTTAGTTTCCCCTGCCCGCGTGTCCTGAACCCGGGGCAGGGACTTGACACCCCGTGATCCCGGGCCACGCTGTCCGAACTGAAGAAAACAACGAGGAAACCAGCATGTCAGTCCGCCTCATCGTCTCGATCACCGCCGCACCCGGCAAGGGCGCGGACCTTGCGGACGCCTTTCGCCAACGCTGCCTGGATGTTATGCAAGAACCCGGCTGCGAGCAATTCGAGGTCTTCCAGAGTGTGGTTAACCCGGACAGACTGGCGCTGCTGGAACGCTGGGTGGATCAGGCCGCCCTCGATGTCCACGCCAAGGTCAACACCACCCGCCCGCCGATGCCGGCCGGGTTGCGTCTCGGCACAGGCGAGCGCGAGGATTACGAATACGCGCTAAAACGATAAAACAACGATAGTGCATGACCGCTTCGGCCCGAAGCAGTCATGCACAAGTCGCTACCCCTTATACTCCAGAACATGCAGCCCGGCGTTCCAGTCGCTGAGATAGATAATCCCGTCCTTCGACACATACGCATCGCAGGTCTGCGCCGCCAGAGCCACATTCGGCCGCGGATCCATCAGCTTCTTCGGCACCGGTGGCACCCAATAGGCGATCTCCTTCGGCGCGAACTGATCCTTGATATCGAACACCCGCAGCCCGGCATTGTGATAGGTCGCGAAAATCACATCCTCCGACTGGAACGCCCCCGGCCGGTTCTCGTGCAAATTATGCGGCCCGAAATTGCCCAGCTTGCAGTAATCCCGATCCGTCGGCGTCGGCAAAGTCGAGATCGTCACCGGGTTTTCCGGTGCCCGCACATCAAGGACGAACGTGTGGAAGATCCCCTTGGCGCAGTTGTCGGCATTCGACTCATCGGCCACCACGGCCAACCCGCGCCCCGGCAACGGCAGCGGCGTATGCGTCCCGCCCGGAAACGGTGGCGACCAGTTGATGTGTGACAGCAGCTTCGGCGCCGTCGGATCGCTGATGTCGTGAATGGTAAACCCGCCATCCCGCCAGGCGGCATAACCGCGATCACCCGCGGTAATCATATGATGCAGCGCCCAACGCTTGCCTTTCGGTGACATCGAGGTTTCCCCCGCCGCCCGGTTCATGCCCGGCAGCCACCACTTCGATACAATCTCCGGCTTCGTAATATCCTTCAGATCGACGATACAGAGGATATGGTCGGTGAACCCGTCGAAATGCGCCGAGACATACGCATATCGGCCGCCAACCCACCATAGCCGGTTGATCCCCAGGCCCGGCATCTCCAGGAACGCGACTTCGCGAATCTCCGCCGGCTTCGAGATATCGTGAATCGACAGTCCGGATCGAAATTTCTTGCGGTTGGTCAGCGTGTCTGACGGGTTGTTTTCATAGTAATCACGCATGCTATTATAAGACTGCATCGCAACGATGTTGGCGCCGTTTGCCACCAGCATCATGTCGCCGGACACCTGAAGATGGTGCGTCCGCGTAAAGTCGCCCGCCGTCCAGAACCCGACCGGTTTCAAGTGCCGCGGGTCCGATGCGTCCAGCACCGTGATACCGTTGCTGAACATATGCCCGACGTAGACGTGCTTGCGGTTGACCATGACCTGCACGCCGTCGGGGCGCCCACCCTGGTCCGAATACGACAGATGTTTGATCTTGTGTCCGATCCCTTCCGGCGGAATCGATGCCTCGGCGTGCGCGAGGCCGGGTGCCATGCCCGCGGCAAAAAGCCCCGCGGAGAACCCGCGCCGTGTGAAACCCTGCATGACGAATCCTGCCTGTGAAACGTTACTATCGGATCATGGTGGCCAACCGGATCGCCCGGGTCAACGCCCCGTTTGTCCCGCCGCGTGTGCCACGGCGGCGGGAACGCCCACGCACCCCGACAACGATTGCCTCATGGCGACCGGTGTTGAAGGCGACACCTGTCAGGATCGTTGCGGGTCGGCTCGTCCGGGCGCAGGTCGGGGTCCCGACGGTGGAGCCATGGCCCGGACAAGCGCCGGGCCATGATGGGGAGTCGCTACGTCCACCTTAGCCCGTTCAGCACTTCTGGTTGGGTTCGCAGTGCCGTCGCTCTTCGCGTGCGGGTTGCGCCGGCCGAGCCGCGGCTGGCATCGCGGCCGGCCGAGCCTGTTCGGCGGGACGATATTGTTGCTGGCCGCGATATGGCTCCGCCCCGGCCGGACGCGCTTGTGGATACCCTCCGCCACCGGAGCGGAAGGTCGCTCCCGACGCGCGTTGCTGTTCCAGGTGACGGCCAACCTGATCCGGAGCGCGATGAAATTCATGACGCCTGTCGTAGTAGCCCCAACCGCCGCCGAAGAAGACCAGCGGCATGGCTGCCCCTTCCACGAACAAGGTGGGGTCACCGTCGTTGTAGCTGTAGCCGGGATAGACATTCCCATAAGCATCGGTCGGCGGCGGGTAGCCCGCTTGCGGATACGCCGGTTGCGCGTACCCGTAACCAGCCGGGGGCGGATATTCGGGCTGGGCATAACCATAGCCCGCGTTGGGTGGTGGCACATAACAGCCACTCAACGGCAGCAGCAGGGCCACCAGCGGGAGAGCGCGACGCATCCTCAGGGAATCCTTTTCCGTTCAATTATGAACAGATAGGTGATCACGGCGGCAATTACACTAAGCGATCTGTCGGTTGCAGGCCGTTGTTGCCACCACGGCGCCGCGGTGGCTGCTCACGTGATCCAGGACAGCACGATCAGCGTCGAGGTTACGGTGATCGCGCCTCCAATCCGAGTGGCGATGGAGGCGAACGGCATCAACTGCATGCGGTTCGCGGCGGTCAGGATGGCAACGTCGCCGGTCCCGCCCTGTCCGCTGTGACAGGCGTTCACGATGGCCGCCTCGATTGGATACAATTTCAGCAGACGTCCGATCACGAACCCGGAGCCCATCAGGGTGAAAACCGTGGCGACCACTGTGGCGATGTAGGTCGGCGTGAAGGCCGCCATCAGCTTGTCCCAGGGCGTCAGGGACACGCCGATCGCGAACAGCAACGGATAGGTCACGGCCGTCTGAAAGAACTTGTAAACCGTGAACGCGCCAGCTTGCAGCCCGGGCGGGATCGCTCGGGTCAGCTTCAGGATGACCGCCAGGAACAGCATGGTGACAGGCGCCGGGAAATCGAACAGGCGCTGACCGATCACGCCGATCAGATATAGCGTAACGGCTGTAACGCCCGCCGCCGCGATGGTGGAAACGTCAACCTGGACGCTCGTCTGTTCGGTTTCTTGCGGCAGTTCATCATGCTCACCCGGTTGCAAACGGCCCTCGCCGGTCAGGTGCGGATATTTCTTTCCCAGAAAATTCAGGGTGCCCGCCGCCAGAATGGCCGTCAGACTGCCCAGCATCACCGGAGGCAACACCTGCGCGAAAATGTCCCCTTGCGGTTGGTGCATCAACGCCGCGTAGCCGATCGACAGGGGAATGGCGCCCTCGCCAACCCCGCCGGCCATAATCGGCACGACGACGAAGAAAAACGTGTGATATGTGCCCAGGCCCAGCGCGGTACCGACCGCGGTTCCGACGATGCCGGCAACAACCGACCCCAGGATAAGCGGCACGAAAATCTTCATGAAGCCCGCCACCAACACCTGGCGGTCCATCCCCAGAATGCTGCCGACGATAATCGCGGCAATAAACAAATAGAGAAAATTGCTGGTCTTGGTGAAATCCACAACCGCCCCGATCACGGGGGCGGGCAGCAGATGGTAGTAGGTCAGCGCGGACGGGATGAACGTCGCCAGGATGGCCGAGGCGCCGATCCTGCGAACCACCGGTATATGCTTGCCGAGTTCGGCGCAGGCGAAACCGCCGACCGCCAGGATCGCGATCCCCATCAGCAGGTCGGACGGAACTTTTCCGGTTGCGTTGAAGCCGGCGATGATCAGTACCAGCAGGATAAACACCGGGACGGGTATGATCCCGATGCGTGTCTCGACGATTCGCCACCAGCCGTGCGGCCAGAAACCAACTTGCCCGGTGCGATCCGAGCTATGCACGGGAACACTTGCTGTTTCGTCCATCGAGGCGTTTCCTGTTTATCTGGCCGGACGCTGCGTTGGCGCCTGATCCGGAGTGGCGCAGCCTAAGCCCGGTTGTGGCGATCAGGCTATCCCAAGAATCGCTTCCTCCACGTCCCGCAACCGGTCCTTGCCGAAATAGATCGCATCACCCACGAAGAATGTGGGCGACCCGAACGCCCCGCGCGCCACCGACATCTCGGTGTTCGCGATCAGCTTCGCTTTCACCTCCGGGTCCTGCGACCGCGCCATCACCTTCGCCGCATCGAAACCGGAGGCAGTCAGCGCGTCACGCAGCACATCCGGTTCGTCCATCTTCTTCGGCGCTTCCCACATATGGTGGAACATCGCGTTCACATACCGGTCGAGGCCGCCGTCAATTTCGGCCGCCACCGCGCCGCGCATCATCTGCAACGTGTTCACCGGGAAGAACGGATTCCGTACGTAATCGGTGATTTTGTGATGGCGGAGGAAACGTTCTGTTTCCAGCCGTTCGTACTCCAGCTTGTTGCGGATGCCGCCGAATGCTTCCATTGGAGAACGGTTTCCGGTGGCTTTGAACACGCCGCCCAGCAGCACGGGCACATATCGGAATTTTGCCCTGGTGCGCGCCTCGATGCCAGGGATCACCCGGTGCGCCAGATAGGCGTTCGGGCTGCCGAAATCGAAATGGAATTCCACTTGCATGTGTTTCCTCACCAGGTTTCGCTGTTGGGACGCAGATCGAGTTCATGCGTCCACGCATCGCGCGGCTGTTGATGCAATCGCCAATACGTTTCGGCGATGGATGCAGGGTTCATTAGCACCCGATCCTCCAGCGAGCCGCCGCTTGCCGCGATGCGCTGACGCACCCACGCGGTATCGACACCGGAATCGATCAACAGATGCGCCACATGGATGTTTTGCGGTCCGAGTTCCCGAGCCATGCTTTGGGCAACGGCGCGCAGGCCGAATTTGGCGCTGGCGAAGGCCGTGTAGCCATTGCCGCCGCGCACGCTGGCGGTGGCGCCGGTGAAGAAGATCGATCCGCGTCCGTGTGCCAGCAAGCGGCGGGCGCCCTCGCGGCCCGTCAGGAATCCGGCATGGCAGGCCAGTTCCCAGACTTTTCGGAACACCCGTTCGGTGGTGTCCAACACCGGAAAATTGACGTTGGCGCCGACGTTGAAGACCACGACCTCCAAAGGGGCGGCCTCGTCGGCCTGGCGCATGAAATCGGCGACGGCGTCCTCTTGCCTTGCGTCCAGCGACAGGCCGGTGCAGGTGCCCCCGGTGGCCTCAATATCGGCGACCAGCGGGGCCAGTTTCTCACCATTTCGCCGGCCGGCGAAAACGTGGTAACCCTCTAAAGCGAAGCGGCGGGCGATGGCGCCGCCGATGTAGTCACCGGCTCCAACGATCGCCACCGACGCCGCTGGTTGCTTCTTATTTTGCATTGACGTCCTCCGTCTGGCCCACCAACTATCAACATCGTAGTTTTAAGGCGAGAACTTGTAAAATGCAGCGCAAGAGTTTCAGTGACATGCAGTGCCCGATCGCGCGCGGATTGGAGCATGTGGGCGAGTGGTGGAGCATCCTGATCCTGCGGGATGCTTTTCGCGGCCTGAGCCGCTTCGACGAATTCTCCGAGAACCTTGGAATCGCGCCGAATATGCTGACCCGGCGGCTAACGTCCCTGGTGGAAGCCGGCATGCTGGAACGGCAACGCTACAACGAACACCCGCCCCGTGACGAGTATGTCCTGACCGAACGGGGCAGGGATTTCCGGCCGGTGCTGTTCGCACTGCTGGCATTTGGCAACAAGCATTTCCCGCCCGATGATCGCAGCGTGCGGATCGTCAACGCCAAGACCGGGGAGGACGTAATCCCGGTGCTGGTCGATCCCGCCACCGGACAACCGGTGGATAGCCTCGACTACCACGTGGTTTCGACGATGCTGCAACAGGCAGCCGCGTGATCCGCGAACGTACGTTCGCCTGGACCGACCCGAAACTAACCGCCGACGCCAGTCGCGGCATGGCAGGCCTCGACCTCTTGGCCGGTATGCGCGACGGCACTATCCCCGGGGCTCCGATCGCCGCGCTGGTCGGTCTGTCGATCGCCGAGGTCGAGGCCGGCCGGATCGTCATGTGCCTGACCCCGGCGGAGTATCACTACAACCCGATCGGCTCGATGCACGGCGGTATTCTGGCGACGCTGCTGGATTCGGTGATGGGCTGCGCGGTGCATTCGACGCTGCCGCGGGGCAGGGCGTACACGTCGCTGGAGATCAAGGTGAACTACGTTCGCGCCGTGACCAACGAGTCCGGTGAACTGTCGGCCGAGGGGAAGGTGGTTCATGCCGGTCGCCGGTCCGCCGTGGCCGAAGGGAAAGTCGTTGACGCCAAGGGCCGGCTCTGTGCAACCGCCAGCACGACGTGCCTGATCTTCGATTTGCCGGGTGCAAGTCCGGGTGCTTAACGGGTAACGTCGCGGGGGAGCCGCGCGAGCAACCGGCGCGGGGGAGCCGCGCGAGCAACCGACGGTCCGACTGCCAAGGCGCACCCGGCGGCCGGCCTGTGCCGATATTGCAGTGGGCCGTGGACTTGCGCGGCAAAACCACCGGGCCGTCGCGCGGTCCAATCGTTGAATCCGAACCACGAACCGCGTATCCTAACCTTACATGCAAATACCAGCCATCACCCGCGACCCGGAGATCATGGGCGGCACGCCGTTGCTCCGCGGAACACGGGTCCCGGTGCAAACCTTGCTTGATTATTTGGAGGCCGGCGAAACAATCGACGACTTCCTGGAAGGGTTTCCCTCAGTCAGCCGCGTTCAGGTCGTGGAATTCCTGGAGCAGGCGAAGGATCGCCTGGTCGACTCCGTCGGGTGAGGGTCTTCGTCGATGAGTGTGTGGACCGCCGCCTGGCCCGCTTCATCATCGGCCATGATGTGCGGACGGCTCGCGGACCGGCGTTTCAAACGGGCGCCTCCTCGCTTTGGTCGCGCAGGGTTTCGACGTTTTTGTGACCGTCGATCGCAACCTGTCCTATCAGCAGAACCTTCGCTCGCAGCCCATCGCCGTCATCGTAATGCATGCGCGAACCAATCGGCTTGCCGACCTGCTACCGCTGGTGCCAGAACTGATGACCGCGATTACAACCGCGCCGGTTGGGATCGCGATGATCATCAGAGCGGGTTGAACCGCGTCATCCCCTGAAAAGGCACCGGCCGGTAAGCAAAGCCGCGCCGACCAGGGTAACGACGCAGGGTGATTGCATTTGGCGTTTTGCAATAATACCGGGCACCCCGGGCCAGGGAGCAGCCTGAATAAGGCAGAAGAATCGAACCACAGATGCACACGGATGCACACAGATAATTAAGGATTTTTGCCTTATCCGTGTGCATCCGTGTGCATCTGTGGTTCGAAATAACTTTCGACGGGGCTTGATGGGCCGCTGATGGTGCTTTCGGCCGCAAAACGCAATCGCCCCGGGTAACCGCGCAACCTCTCTTGCAGGGGCCGGCGTCGGGCGCCATGATCCAGGTGTGGAAATCGGAATGCAGCGACTGGAAGACACACTTGTCCGAATCGAGGTTCTGACGAACAGCCTCGATCGTTGGTTGCGAAGGTCGAAATTGGATTGGCCGAAATGAAAGGCGGGATGAACCATCTTCCATCGACCTCGGCTATGATCGTGACATTGCTCGGGGGACAGGTGGTCGCAGTCGCGGCTATTCTCGCGACCCTGGAAATCGCCAGCGTTCATTAGCGCACGCCGGCTCATAAAGTATCCCCTCATTGACCCAAACAGCCTCGGTAATCGGTGGTGGCCCGGCGGGCCTGATGGCGGCCGAGATCCTCGCGCAGGCCGGACTTGCCGTCACCATCTACGACCAGATGCCGTCCATCGGCCGCAAATTGCTGATGGCGGGACGCGGCGGCCTGAACCTGACTCACGCCGAACCGATGCCGGTGTTCTTGTCGCGCTACGGCTCCGCCGTCGCCTGGATCGAGCCATTCATCGCCGCTTTCCCGCCCGAGGCCCTGATCGCCTGGTGTAACGCCCTCGGCCAGCCCACCTTCACCGGCTCCAGCGCTCGGGTATTCCCATCCGCGATGAAATCCTCACCATTGTTGCGCGCCTGGATGCAGCGATTAGGGGATCTGGGCGTGCAATCGCGCGTCCGCCATCGCTGGACCGGCTGGGACTATGACGGCAACCTGTGCTTCGCGACGCTATTCGATACCGCGCGAGACCGGCCGGATGTGACCATTCTGGCGATGGGCGGCGCCTCCTGGCCGCGTCTCGGGTCCGATGCCGGTTGGGTGCCGACCCTGTCCGATCTGGTGACGCCGTTCCAACCCGCCAATTGCGGCTTCCTGGTTGACTGGTCGCCGCATCTGCGCGCCCGCTTCGCCGGCCATCCCCTGAAGCGACTGGCCATGACATTCCGCGGCGAGACCGTGCGCGGTGAGGCTGTCATCACTGAAGCCGGCATCGAAGGCGGCATTATCTACGCCCTGTCCGGCCGCCTGCGCGACGCGATCCAGGCCGAAGGTTCCGCAACGCCGCATCTCGATTTGCGCCCCGATCTCAGCCACGCCGAACTGGAGAAGCGCCTGGGCGGCCCCCGCCGCAGTCAGTCGCTGGCGAACACCTTGCGCAAACAGGCGGGGCTGACGCCAGAGGCAATCGGTCTGGTGCAAGAAGCCCTGCACAACGGCTCCAGCCCGGATGATTTACCCGCGCTGATCAAAGCACTGCCGATCCGCCTGACCGGCACCGCCTCGATGGCTCGCGCGATTTCCTCCGCTGGGGGCATGCGCACCGAATTCCTCGACGATCATCTGATGCTGCGGCATCGCCCCGGCGTTTTCGCGGCCGGAGAGATGCTGGACTGGGAGGCGCCGACCGGGGGTTATCTGCTGCAAGCCTGCTTCAGCACCGGTGTCGCGGCAGCCAAGGGCGCTCTTGCGTGGCTTGGACATCAGACCTGAGTGCCGAACGGGTTGCACACGTCGTCATGTTCGTTCAAATCAGCGCCCTCAAACGTACGACCATCGGGAGCAAACATGTCAACCAGCGGGCCACGCACCCTTTTCGACAAGATATGGGCCAGCCACGTCGTCGAGAGACTCCCCGACGGCACCTGTATTCTCTACATTGACCGCCACCTTGTGCATGAAGTCACCAGCCCGCAGGCGTTCGAGGGTCTGCGTATGGCCGGCCGCAAACTGCGCCGCCCGGACATGACGATTGCCGTCGCCGACCACAATATCCCGACCGTCGGTTCGCGTATTCCCGCGGACATCAAGGAAGAAGACTCCCGGATTCAGGTCGAGACGCTGGAGAAGAACGTCAAAGAATTCGGCGTTCCCTACATCCCCATTCTCGACGTTCGCCAGGGCATTGTGCACATCATCGGGCCGGAACTCGGCCTGTCGCTGCCCGGAACGACCATCGTGTGCGGCGATAGCCACACATCGACCCATGGCGCATTGGGGGCGCTGGCGTTCGGCATCGGCACGTCGGAGGTGGAGCATGTGATGGCCACCCAGACGCTGCTACAAAATCCCGCCAAGAACATGCAGATCGACGTGTCCGGCACGCTCGGTTTTGGCTGTTCCGCGAAAGACATCGTGCTGGCCATCATCGGCAAGATCACCACGGCCGGCGGCAACGGGCACGTCATCGAATACACCGGCGATACCATCCGAGCGCTGGACATCGCAGGTCGCTGTACGGTCAGCAATATGTCGATCGAGGCGGGCGCCAAGGCCGGTCTGATCGCCCCCGACCAGACCACATTCGACTACCTGCGCGGCCGCGAATTCGCCCCCAAGGGCGACGATTTTGAACGGGCCGTTGCTTACTGGAAGACGCTGCCGACCGATGCCGGCGCGCATTACGACACCATCGTCCGTCTGAGCGCGTCCGACATCGCGCCCATGGTCACCTGGGGCACCACCCCCGGTGCCGTCGTGCCGGTGACCGGCGTTGTGCCGAATCCGATGGACGAACCGGACGAGGGCAAGCGCGCGCAGTTGCAGCGCATGGTCGAGTACATGGCGCTGACCCCCGGCCAGCATATGACCGATCTCGGCATCGACGTCGTGTTCATCGGTTCCTGCACCAACGGCCGGATCGAAGACATTCGCGCCGCCGCCGCCGTCGCCAAAGGCCGTCGCGTCGCTGCCGGTGTTCAGGCTCTGGTGGTCCCCGGCTCCGGCTTGGTGAAACGTCAGGCTGAGGAAGAAGGTCTCGACCGCATCCTGTTGGAAGCCGGTTTCGAGTGGCGCGACCCGTGCTGCTCCATGTGCCTCGGCATGAACCCGGACAAGCTGACACCCGGCCAACGCTCGGCCAGCACATCGAACCGCAATTTCGAGGGTCGCCAGGGGCCGAACGGCCGCACGCATCTGCTGTCCCCCGCGATGGCGGCCGCCGCGGCGGTGACCGGGCGTCTGACCGACGTGCGGCAGTTGGTTTAGAACAGCAGGGAAGGGAACTCAGCCATGGACGCCTTCACCACATTGACCGCGATCGCCGCGCCGATGCCGATGCAGAACATCGACACCGACAAGATCATCCCGGCGCGCTTTCTAAAAACCATCAAGCGCTCCGGTCTCGGCATCCACCTGTTCGACCCGCTGCGGTTCGACAAGGACGGCAACGAGAAGCCGGACTTCATCCTGAATCAGGAACCGTACCGCAAAGCCCAGGTCATCATCGCGCACGAAAACTTCGGCTGCGGGTCCTCGCGTGAGCACGCGCCCTGGGCGCTGCTGGATTTCGGCATTCGCGCCATCATCGCGCCGGACTTCGCCGATATTTTCTACAACAACAGTTTTAAGAACGGCATCCTGCCGATCCGCCTGCCGCGCGCGGTGTGCGATCAGTTGATCGACGATACCAAGATGGGCGGCAACGCCCGCGTCACCATTGATCTTGCACGCCAGGTCGTCATCCGTCCCAACGGCGAAGAAATCGGCTTCGAGATCGACGCATTCCGGAAGCACTCGATGCTGAACGGGCTGGACGATATCGGCCAGACCCTGCAGCACGACAAGAAAATCGACAGCTTCGAGGCGGATCGGGCGGCAAACCAACCCTGGCTGCCCTCCACCGCCGCCTGAACTTTATCCAAGGACTCTTCCCCGATGGCTGCCAACAAGAAGCTACTGATCCTCCCCGGCGACGGCATCGGCCCCGAGGTCATGCGCGAAGTCCGTCGCGTCATCGACTGGATGGATCGGCGTCGCATGGTCACGTTCGATGTCTCCGAGGACTATGTCGGCGGCGCCGCCATCGACGCCTACGGCGCGCCGATCACCGACGAGACCATGCAGAAGGCCAAGGACACCGACGCCATCCTGTTCGGCTCCGTCGGCGGTCCAAAATGGGACAAGCTCGGTTTTCAGATGCGCCCGGAGATCGCCATTCTGCGGCTGCGCAAGGAACTCGACCTGTTCGCCAACCTGCGTCCCGCCATCGTGCTCGACCCGTTGGCCGACGCCTCGACCCTGAAGGCCGACGTCGTCCGTGGTCTTGACCTGATGATCGTGCGCGAAAGCACCGGTGGCATCTATTTCGGCGAACCGCGCGGCGTCGAGACGATGCCCGACGGCCAGAAGCGCGGCTTCGACACGGAAACCTATACCACCAATGAGATCGAACGCGTCTCCCGCGTTGCCTTCGAACTCGCCCGCAAGCGGCAGAACCGCGTGTGCAGCGTCGAGAAAGCCAACGTCATGCAGTCCGGCCTGTTCTGGCGCCAGACCGTGACGGCATTGCAGCAGCGCGAGTTCCCGGATGTCGAGCTGTCGCACATGTATGCCGATAACTGCGCCATGCAGTTGGTCCGGCAGCCGAAGCAGTTCGATGTGATCGTCACGTCGAACCTGTTCGGCGACCTGCTGTCCGATCTGGCGTCGATGCTGACCGGCAGCCTGGGCATGCTGCCCTCGGCCACGCTGGGTGCCGTGCAGCCGTCCGGCAAGCGTCACGCGCTGTATGAACCGATCCACGGCAGCGCCCCGGACATCGCCGGCAAGGGCGTTGCCAACCCGCTGGGGCAGCTTCTCAGCTTCGCAATGCTGCTGCGCTATTCGTTCGGCATGGAGGAAGATGCCGGGCTGATCGAAAAGGCCGTCACCAACGTGCTGAAGAATGGTCTCCGCACCGCCGACATCATGGCCCCTGGCTCCGCGCGCGTCGGCACCGGCGTCATGGGCGAGTCGATCCTGCGGGAGTTGGATAAGCTGGCGGCCTAGGCGGCCGTTCGTAAGGTTTCCCTGCTTCAGCGGACACCCCGTCCGTGTCCGCTGAAGCCGCGTATTCAGCCAATATGGCAGAAATTGCGAATTCGCGTCGCTTAGGGGTTGTCACCATGCGGCGGTTCGGTTACATCGCCGCCTCTGCCTGCACCCGTAGCTCAATTGGATAGAGCACCAGACTACGAATCTGGGGGTTGGAAGTTCGAGTCTTTCCGGGTGCGCCAGTTTTTTCTGTTATCTGGCAACGATGAGCGGGTTGTGGGTCTGAATTTCAGATCGACCGCTGCTATCCTTCATTCGCAAATCCGCTTGCTTTGGTCATGATCGGACGGCTTGACGTAACGTTGCGTCCGGTTCCGTGATGGAGTGCCATCGTGTGGTATCGAAGCGGACGAAGAGGACTATCCCAATGACACACATCGAATGGCGCGCCGATCCTCTCGTCTGGGGCCATGGTCCTCGTGTGTTCGAGGTGTTCCTCGAACCGACCTGTCCGTACTCCGTGCGGGCGTTCGGCAAACTCGATGACCTCCTCCGTCAGGCAGGCGAAGACCGGATCACCATCAAGATCCGCCTGCAGTCGCAGCCGTGGCACATGTATTCAGGCGTGATCGTTCGCTGCATCCTGGCTGCCTCTACGCTCCCGGGCGGCAAGCAGGCTGCCAGGGCCGTCATGGCAGCGGTGGCCGAACATCGTGAGGAGTTCGAATTCGAGCGTCATTGCAGCGGCCCAAATCTCGACGTCACGCCCAATGACATCATCGCGCGGATCGAAGGCTACAGTGGCGTGAAACTCGCTGAGGCGTTCGCGATTTCGGATCTCGACCGCGAGATCAAGTGGCACTGTAAATATGCCCGCCAGAACGGCATTCATGTGTCGCCAACGTTCATGATCGACGGATTGGTGCACTCTGACATCGGCAGTGGGGACGCGGTCGCCGACTGGGCGTCGCGTTTGCTGAAGATCTAACCAGGACTACCGCTTCCGGACCGTCATGGCATGGGCTGACGCCCGGTTGGCTTGCGATTGAGCTACGTCAGAGGGTCAAGCGGCCGGTTGCTCTTTTCCTTGCCCGCCATCCATGGTCTGCTTCCGGCGCGGAGACAGCGGTCTCGCGTGACTTTGTCTGGAGAGAATAAAATGTTCAGTCATGTTGTGGTCGGGAGCAACGATATCGCCCGATCGAAGATATTCTACGATGCCCTGTTCGGCGCGGTTGGTGGCAAGCCGGGCATGAAGGATGGCAAGGGGCGACTGATTTACGCGCATAATGGCGCGCTGTTGCTGGTGACCCCACCGATCAATGGTGAGCCCGCCACGCACGCCAACGGCGGCACGATCGGTTTCGCGATGACAGGCCCGGCGCAGGCTGATGCCTGGCACGCGGCTGGAGTCGCGAACGGCGGCACGGCTATCGAGGACCCTCCGGGCGTTCGCCAGGGCGGCGCCGGAGCCCTGTATCTGGCTTACCTTCGCGATCCGGACGGCAACAAACTGTGCGCGCTGCATCGCATGCCGGCTGCCTGAATCGTGACACGGGCCGCCCATCCAGGCGGCCCGATCGATTACCTGCCATTGCCCACGTGCGTTAACGCGCGGCTGAGTTGCTGTACCGCGGTGCTACAGAACGGCTCGTGAAGCCGTCGGCGGACAACGACGGCGAGCCAGTCCGGACGCTGCTTCAGCACGCTGTCCGCGATGAGTTGGTTATCTCATCGGCAACGCTTTGTTGATCTGTCGAGCGATATCATCGAGCAGCACACGGCCCGCAAACACCTCGAACCGAGCTTTGAGGCGGGACGTGGCCAGGATCTTCCGGTCGGTCATCGCCGCCCTCGTTGTAACGGCGGACCCGGGCGCATTTTTATGTTGCGTATGGCTTTCCAGCTTGCGTATGTTTTTCCGTTGAGGTATCTAACGTTTGTGGCTAATATCAGCATGATTTGTAACGATTTACTGCGGCACAAGGGTAATTTTTGGTGATCAAATCAACCGGTCTTCCCAACGGTAAGTTTCTTTTGGATGGCTTGATGCTGAATCAAGACCGGTTGCGTACAGGTTCGAAGGCTGCGATTTCATTGCCGGTAATCAAGGCGATCTTGATCGCGGCCACGTCTGGCATGCCATTCGATGAGGAATTTTATCGTTTGACTTATCCCGATCTCCGAGCGGCCTATGATGCCGGCGATGTCACCGACCTCAGAACTCATTTTATCGAAGACGGCTATTTCGAGGGGCGGTTTGGATCGAAGCCTGAAGTTGACGAGCAGTTTTATCGGGACACCTATCCCGACGTGGCGGCAGCCGTCGCAACAGGCGACGTTTTGTCGGGGCTTGACCATTACATGCGGGCGGGCGCATTCGAAGGGCGCTTTGCGAACGCAGACGATATGGATACCGTCAAGCGTTGGAATGGCCTGCTCGGCCGCAAGTAGCCGAGACAGTGGCGCTCCGCGGTCGTGCCGGAGCAGCCCGGCTATCGTGCCCTGAGCATGCTTGCCCGGAGCCAAAATACGCGAAGCGGGCATCGGTGAACCACCAGGAGTCGATCGTTGGATCCCACTGAGCTCGTTGAGCTGATTTTTTCGTCGCCGTTTGTGGATGACGCGCTTTGTCGCGAAAATCTGGGTGGCGGTAAGTCGGATGTCGCGGCAGCCCATCTATATCTTCAGCTACCCACTCGGTTTCGGCCGCAAATATCGCACTTATTCGACAAGACGTACTATCTTGCTATCAATCCAGATATCGATGCGTCTGGAGTGGATCCTCTGATTCATTTTATCGAACATGGGTGTTACGAATGCAGAATCCCACACCCCCTGATTAATTTTGAACATATACACAATATAGATCCACACGCTCTGCCTGTTGGCGCTTCGTCTTCTGATTTGTATGAAATATTACGTTACAATATTGTCGATCCAAGTCCTTATTTTTCGAACGAATACTACCACACCCAAGCGCCGAGGTCTTTGGATTTGGGGTTCATTGAGCATTTTTTGAGTCGTGGTTTGAGGGAGGGGCTGCGACCAAACCCTTTTCTTGATCCACTTTGGTACTATCGTCAGCTTGATGGGGTTCACGACGTATGTTCGGGTCTGCGGCATTTTGTTTCGGTTGGAGACAGCCAGGGCCGCGCGTCGAGCCCAGCCTTTGACGGAGCGCGCTACCTGGAGCGGTATCCTGATGTCGCAGCCGCCGGCATTTCGCCTCTGATCCACTTTCTGGGGCAGGGACTCAGCGAGGGCCGCAGCAGCTTTCCCACGCTTGATCAATCCGCGTCGTTCGCCCATCTCGCTCCGTATCGATCCGAAGGAACCGCGGCCGCAATCGAGGAAGCCGGTTCGGTGGCGGCTTATAGCGCCATGCTGCAACGCGTCGCCAGCCGGCGGCAGGATGAGAAAAATAACGTTTCCGTTCTCCCTGTTGATATCTTGCATTTCGACGATCCGCTGGCTCACCTGGCGGAATTGGCGTTGCCTCTGTTCGATACACCCAGGGTGTCGATTCTCATTCCGGTGTACAATGAGACGAATTATACGGCCGAGTGCATCGGGTCGATTTTATCATCGAACCCACAGGTCAGTTACGAGGTCATTGTCGCCGACGACGCATCACCCGATCCGTCCGCCGCGGCGATCGGTCACATCGAAAATCTAAAGTTCATTCGACACCCCAAAAACATGGGGTTCCTGCGGAACTGTAACGCGGCCTTCGAAAGCTGCGGGGCGGAGTATCTTCTGCTGCTCAACAACGATGCGCAGTTGATGCCGGGGGCGCTTGATCACCTGGTTGAGATTCTCGACCGTCAGCCGGATGTGGCGGCGGTCGGACCGAAGATGCTGTATCCGAACGGTCGCTTGCAGGAAGCCGGCTGCACCATCAATCGCGACGGCGTAACTGACATGGTTGGCCTGTTCGCCGATCCGGCCAAGCCCTGTTTTAACTATGATCGGGACGTCCACTATTGTTCGGGAGCGGCGCTTCTGGTGCGTCGCAGCGCAATTGGGGCTACCCTGTTCGACGAAACGTTCATGCCAGCGTATTGCGAGGACACCGACCTCTGCTTGCGCTTGCTGTCCGAAGGGCATCGGGTTGTTTATTGCCATAAGGCAGAAATCGTCCACCATTTGAGCGTGTCCACCAACAAGCAGTTCGTTACCAAGCGGTTGCAGCTTGTGTCGCGGAATCAGCAAAAGCTGGTTCGAAAATGGGCGCCGTTTCTGGAGCAGATGAACAAGGTTCGCCCGATCGCGTTCTATCTGCCGCAATATCACCCCACGCCGGAAAATGATTACTACTGGGGCCAGGGCTTCACCGAGTGGACTAACGTCACCAAGGCGACTCCGGCGTATGGCGGCCATTATCAGCCGCATCTGCCAGCCGATCTGGGATTTTACGATCTTCGCGTCAAGCAGACCATGGAACGCCAGGCGGCATTGGCCCGGCGCTATGGCGTGGCCGGATTCTGCGTGTATTACTACAATTTCGGGCGCCGGCGCGCCCTGGATCAACCGTTTGAAGCAATGGTTGCCGACCCGACGATCGATTTTCCCTATTGCGTTTGCTGGGCCAACGAAAATTGGACCCGGCATTGGGATGGCGGCAGCAAGGGGATGATCTTCGAGCAGAAATACGACCACGAAACATTGCTGAAGGTCATCGCCGATGCGGCGCGCTATGCGGCGGACCCGCGCTATATCCGCGTCAACGGCAAGCCGCTGTTCATCGTTTACCGGCCGCTGCTGATCCCCGACGTTCGGGGTTTCGCCCGGATGTGCCGGCAGGGTTTCCGTGACGCCGGCTTCGACGCAGTCCATTTGGTCTATGTCGAGAGCATGGAGTCCGCGTCCTCACTGCCGCCACCCGCCGATATCGGCTTTGACGCCTGCATCGAATTCCCGCCGCAGGGGCTGGCGGTTCACGTGGCGGACCAGACGCAGAATATCATTCGGGAAAATTTCGCGGGCGTGCGGTACGATTACGAACCCACTATCATTGAAAGCATCAGCCGAACCACAGTACCCTACAAGCGCTATCCATCGGCTTTCCCGAGTTGGGACAACACACCGCGGCAGCCGTTGCGCGGGGACAGTTTCGTCAACGCCTCGCCCGAGGCGTTCCAGGTCTATGTGGAGGAAAAGCTCGCCGAATCAGCTCGGCAATTCGTCGGCGATGAACGCCTGCTGTTCATCAATGCGTGGAACGAATGGGCGGAAGGGACGCACCTGGAGCCTGATCGACGATACGGTCACCGCTGGTTAGAGGCTATCCGCAACGCGATGATGGCCAGGTCGCTCGCATGATCTCGCTTCCGAAAGATTGCCATAAATGACGGCTGCATCTTTTCCGGTCACGCTGATCGGCCATCCGTTCGCCACGGTGGGCATGGGCGAGCAACTGCGGTCCCATATCGCCGCCTGCCAGGCGGTCCATTTGCCTCACGCCGTGCTGGATATTTATCGATACGCCAGCCGGAGCGATCCTGACCATCGCACGCTGGTTGGACAGTCCGAAATCGACGTGCCGGGCGGCGGGATTCGGATTTTTCATGTCAATGGTGACGAGGTCGAACCGGTGATACGGGCGTTTGAAGCGCGCGGCGGCAATTTCGCGGACGGCTACAACATCATCGTGCCGGCCTGGGAATTGCCAGCGTATCCGCTGGTATGGGCCGATCAGCTTCGGAAGTTCAACGAAATTTGGGCGATTTCCGGGTTCGTCAAAGACAGCCTGGCGGCGGCCGGCTTGCACAGTCTTCTGATCGGGCAGGCGGTCGAGGTTCCGTTGGGGCATTTTCTGCCGCGGAAATATTTTGGTATCAAAGAGTCAGCCTTTACGATCTTGCATTTTTTCGATCTGTCATCCTATGCGTCGCGCAAGAATCCCGGCGCGGTGCTGGATATGTACGAGGCGATCAAGGCGAAGCGGGAATATGAGGACATTCAACTCGTTCTTAAGGTCAAGAAGGGCGACGAAGACGGAGAGGAATGGATCGCTCCGCTGCGGGAGCGGGTGCCGGAAGCCTGCTTCCTGGCCAAACCCATGAGCTCACTGGAAACACGCAGCCTGATCAATTGCTGCGACTGCTTCGTGTCGTTACATCGTGCCGAAGGATTCGGGCGCGGCACGGGGGAGGCCATGTTCCTGGGACGCCTGGCGATGGCGACCGGCTGGTCGGGCAATCTGGATTACATGACCAGGGACAATTCCCTGCTGGTGGATTACGATCTGATGCCGGTCGGCGCGGACGAGTATCCTTTTGGCGCGGGTCAGGAATGGGCCAACGCCAGGGTCAGCCATGCCGTGGAGTTGCTGGATGCGGCAATCGGCGATGTGGAGGGCCGGCGGGTTATGGCCGCGAACGGGCGGCGCACCATCCGGATGGATCATGGTTACCGAGCGGTTGGCGTGCGGGTGATGGATCGGGTCTCGGAGATCGTCGCGTTCTTGTCCCATGCCGAAGTGCCGGCCGAGGTGGTCTTCGTTGTGCAGGATGCTTTGGCTGAGGTGGCTTCTCCGGCCGATGAGACCGCGGAGGGTTGGGCCGTCCCGGAAGACGCCGCGGTGTCGGTCGCCGACGCGGTGCAAACGCATGATCCGGACGTCATCGCTTCCAAGCGCGGTCGCAAAGCGCCCTCCGTTCGATTGCGAAAAAAACAGGAGCAAATCGGTTCGTCGTTGATTATAGCTAACCGCATCAAGGAGTCGTCTTCCGGTGCCGCCGATTAACGCCGATATGCCCGAACCTGGAACAGATCCGGCCGGCACCAGGCCGCTGTTGTTTTTGCACATCCCCAAAACGGCCGGAACGTCGTTTCTGCTGATGTTGCAGAACACCTTTGGGGATAGCCGCGTGCGGCGCATCCACACGGTGGATGAAACGATCAAAGAAACGCTTGAGGCTGCCGTCGCGAAGCTTGGCGATATATCCTGCCTGACAGGACACTTGCCGGTCCATCTGTTCGGGGACAGCCTGGACAAATTCCGGCCGTTTACCGTCCTGCGGGAACCGGTTGCTCGGGTTTTGTCATTATTTCGATTTTTGAAGGCGGGCGATCCGGCCGATTGGAAGCGGTTGGATTTGCCGCCCGATTTTACGCTGAGCGACTTTCTTGGATCGGCACATCCCGAACTGTACGGGCAGGTCAACAACGGCATGGTGCGCATGCTGTGTGGCGATCCCAAGCGGGAAGATCCTGAACGCGCCAGGTTCTGGGACAAGACCGGATGGACCGACGCCCTGCACGCGGCGATCGCGACGCTGGAGCGGATCGATTTCGGTCTGACCGAGGATATGGGCGCTACGCTTGCGCTGGCACGCTGTGTGTGGTCGGTGCCTTATGAACTGCAGCAGTATCGGGAGAACACGACCCGGCGGGATACGAGCGCGGAGGATATCGACGACATCAGTCGCATCATCGCCATGAACACGCTCGATCTGACGTTGTACTATTGGGCGGTGGCGGAATTTCATAAGCGGGTTGCGGCGTTGCCGAAAGCCTTGCCGGATCGTCCGTGGAATCCGCTGACGGTGTTCATACCGCCATTGGGCGTGGAACAGAGTATCGCCAACGTACCCGGACGGCGTGGGTTTCACGAGTTTGAGGGCATCAAAGTCGCATGGCTGCGGGCGGATGAGGTCGCGGACATCCATTTTGCCGGCAAAGCGGATCTGCTGCACTTTCGGCTGCTGTTGTTCTGCGTGGTGGCGGACTATCCAACGGATCGCATCATTCTCCGGGTGAACGGCCAGCCGGTGAAAACTCACTTTTCGTCCGTGGAAGCAAAATGGGGCTGGTTGGAGACGGACCATTTCGAGACGCGCGACGGGCTGAATCATTTGGCTATCGAAGCGCCGGTGTTTTTTCCGGCTTTGACCTTGGACGCGTCGACTAGTGACAAGCGACGGCTTGGTGTTGCGCTGGCTAACCTGATACTAGCGCCTTAGGAAGTGGTATCGTGATGAAAATTGAAGTCTCTCTGGGCATGAGCCCCAAACAAAGTTACCGAGCGTGGAATGGCTGAACTTCATATCGATTTTCGCGTTGGCGGCAATAGCACCAACTTCGAGATGAGCGGCTTCTCCGAGCCGGAAAAAAGTGGAACCTGGATGATTGGAGAGACGAGCACACTCGTCTTTTCGATTCCGACACCGCTCTCCGGCGAAACGCGCGAATTTGACCTATCCTGCGATGTAAGCCCGATGTTGGTCGCAGGCTTGGTCTCAGCGCAAAAAATCCAAGTGTTTGCAAACAATTCGCCGATATTCGATGCCAAGATTGAAGGTCCGGTGGTGCTTCGGTGCGGCCTCAGTAAGGGTCACATGAGTGATACTGGAAGCGTCACCCTGACATTCAGCCACAGTGATGGCATGTGTCCGGCGGCCCATGGCGGCGGCGATACCAGAGTTCTATCAATTTGCATCCGGTCGTTGAGCATTACAGAGCATTACATCCTCGCTAAGGGTAAGCTCAGCGACTGTCCCTTCGCATTGGGCGATTCGCTCCTTGAAACGGCGGCGCATGTTGAGGAGCCATGCTTTGCCCAGGCCGGCCTCGTAAGGCAGATCGTATATCCGGGCGCCGTCGCCCATGACTATCTACCGCTTCTATCTGGAACGGAGCATTTTGCTCCCGATTGGCTTGGGATGCATCATAGCACGCCCACGGTTCACAAAGTGCACGATCTAAGCTGTTTTTTCTCTAACGATGTAGTCGTATCAGGGATCGGCTACGTTTTCGTAGACGGACGACTGATTACGTCCTCGGAGTTTATGCCGAATTACTGGCGCGCGGTTGCTGCGACGACATCCTATGCAGGTCTAAGGAAGGAATGTGCGTTACCGCAGACTAAAATTGATGGGCAAACAATCGTCAGTTGTGGCTGGGGCGTTGACGTATATGGTCACTTCCTAATTGAGATGTTGCCCCGGATATGGCTGGCCCGTAAAGTCATCGGTGATCAGATAAAAAGCTACAGACTTCTCATGAGCAGTCAAGCGCCGAGTTGGCTGCTTCGAATAGTGAGGCAGTACCTCGGCTTCGCGGATGAACAGATTGTTACCTATTCTCCTCAGAAGGAGCAGGTACGTCTGCACCATGCCGTCCTGCCGACGCTGCCAGGTTTGGACATCGGATTCCATCCGGCGTTGAATGATATGGTTGACAGCCTTCTTTATGATACGAAGGATTTCAGTCATCTCCGATTTTCCCGGCTTTACGTTTCGAGATCTGGATTCTTCAATCCGTCGACTCCGAATCGAAAATGCGAAAATGAAACAGAGCTAGAACGCATTGCGGAGACTGAATTTGGATTTACGGTCATTCGTCCAGAGCAACTCTCCTGGCCGATCCAGATAAACCTATTCCATGGCGCGGATATAGTAGTCGGCGAGGTTGGGTCCGGCCTTCATAACGCTATCTTTGCCCGAGCCGGCGCCAGAATTGGGGCTATAGGTTTCAACAACCTTACGCAAAGCTCAATTGGCGCTCTCCGCGGACATCATAATGCCTATCTCTCGATTTCTGGCAGTGAGGAAGGCAACTACTCGGTATCCCCTGAAGTCTTTCGGGATTTTGTGCGAGCGTTGGTTAAGGACTGACGTATGGCACCCGAGAAAGTCAGAAACCCGGCGTCATTGTGCAGCCCCTGGCTGCCTCGGCATAGAACCGCTGCGTCGCCTCGCAGCCCTTTGCCGCAAAGGGTTATGTCGTGAAGCCCGTCCTGGTTGTGGGCGCGGGTTTTGCTGGGGCCGTTCATGCTCGTGAACTGGCTGAGGCGGGCTATCCCGTCGTGGTGATGGATCGGCGACCTTGGGTTGGCGGAAATGCTCACGATTACGTAACAGACCAAGGCGTGTTGGTTCACAAGTACGGGCCACACCTGTTCCATACGAACATGGAACAGGTTGTTGCTTGGATTTCCCGCTTTTCTGAATTTTATGTATACCAACATAAAGTACGCGCCCTGCTTCAGGACGGCAGATTTGTACCGCTTCCTATTAACATGACAACGGTAAGCGCGGTGTATGGGAGGAAGTTTGCGTCGCCAGCGGAGTTGGAGGCGTTCATGATGTCGGTTCGGATGAGGCTTGGAGAACCGCGCAATGCCGCCGAGTACTTATACTCGCAGATTGGAAGGCTTCTGACCGACACGTTTTTCCGCCCGTATACACAAAAAATGTGGGGTCAGGATCTTGAGGAGATGCACACATCAGTCGTCAAAAGGCTTCAGGTTCGTATGGACGAACAGGATTTGTATTTTCCGAATGACCGATACCAATTTCTTCCTCGTGGTGGCTACACGATTTTGTTCCGTAAAATTTTGGATCATCCAAACATAACCTTAAGCCTCGACACGGAATTTACGCGCAATCTGGGACGAGAATTCGGACAGGTATTTAACAGTATGCCAATCGACGAGTATTTTGAGTTTTCGCTGGGAGAACTGCCGTACCGATCGATTAAATTTCATACACGAAATGAAATGGGCAATATACCGGCAATATCGGTAACTAATTTTACCGATGATAGCCCGTTCACTCGAGAGACGACATGGAATGCCTTGCCGGGCAATCCAACAAAGCCCGCGAATCGATTATTCATTACGAAAGAGGAGCCATGTGACTACAAAGAAAACGGCATGGAACGATACTATCCTGTTCGTGCTGCAGATAATCGCCATACCGCCTTGTATCTTCGTTACAAAGAATTGGCCGATCGAGACCAACGGATGTGCTTCATCGGTCGGTGCGGAACTTATCAATACCTCGATATGGACCAGGTAATTAACCAGTCCCTGCAAAATGTAAGGAGCTGGTTATCTATAGAAATGTCAATCCGGACGCCGGTCCGCTCTGGTAAAAACCGAAAGCTATGAGGGAATACGGAATGAGCCCGCGCTTTGATCAGGTACTCGTTTTCTGCCCGGACGCAACGACCGGCGGCCCGGAGGCATTGCACCAGCTAGTTGGGGCAGTTAATCGACAAGGTGGGACGGCAAAGCTAGTATATACCGGGCCTCAATCGAATTACCGTATCTCGGACGGAATCGTGCGATGCGAGCTGGATCCTATGTCAATAGCGTATCGTGCTTACAAGAGGTACGCGCCGATTGCCGTGACTGAAACTCGGATTACGGCGAACTCGTTGTTGATCTTTCCTGAAATTTCAGTTGATTTTGCCTGGGCGGTCCATAGCCTTAGGCGCAATTCTACTTAGCTGTGGATTCTAGCCCGAGATAGTTGCTATTTGGAAAATTCGAGCCTAGCTTCCGCCCGCGGTTGTGGAGGTGGGTGTGCAGGCTGAGAGTTTCGAGCGGTTGAAGGT
>Ga0316223_1000280_pt1 | contig 67957 bp, 67 predicted proteins | sample TBH18009metaG_FD_206007 | JGI IMG/M metagenome (GOLD analysis project Ga0316223, IMG submission 206007) | Freshwater microbial communities from Trout Bog Lake, Wisconsin, USA - TBH18009 | ecosystem: Environmental > Aquatic > Freshwater > Lake > Hypolimnion/Profundal zone | place: USA: Wisconsin...
CCATTCCATCCCTGGCTCCTGTTCTCCGGTTGCCTGGAGGCAGCGAATCGTACTCGCGTCGAGCCGGGCAAGGACTTTTTTCGGAGGTCAGGAGATGTGTGGGTACTTTAGCGGAAAAGCCGGGCCATGACGAGGGGGTGGTGGTCACGCCTACATCACGCAGGCAGTTCGACCAGCACGTCGTCGCCATCGACCTTCACCGCATAAACCGCGATATCCTCATCCGCCGGGGCGGACATCGCCTTGCCGGTGCGGATATCGAACTGGGCGGCGTGCAGCGGGCACTCGATGCAGCCGTTTTCCATCCAGCCGTCGGTCAGCAACGCATACTCATGCGAGCAGATATTGTCCGTCGCGCGGAATTCGCCACCCGGCAGGTGGTAAATCGCGATCTCCTTACCGTTCGCCCGCACGCCAATGCAGGCGCCCTCGGCGATCTCGCTCTTGCCGGCAACCCGCACAAAATTAGCCATTATCGTCTCCATTCATTCGATCAACACAGCATGCCAGCGGTTCAGCGGAACGCCAACCTCAGCCCACCAGTTTTCCGCCATCGACGGGGATGACCCAGCCGGTGGTGGAGGTCAAATGCACCACGGCGGCCATCACCGCCTGCGCGACCTCATCCGCCTTCACGACGCGCTTCAGCGGTGTGGTGGAGGCCACTTTCTCCACCATCGCCGTTGTCCGGCCCGGCACGAAGGCCGTGTCCACGGCAGCGGGGGACACCGTCAGCACGCGGATTTCCGGCCCCAGGATGCGCGCCAACGACAGCGCCATCGTGTCCAACGCGGCCTTGGAGCCGCCATACGCGATGTTGCTGCCAGTGCCGACGATCGCCGCGACCGAGGAAATATTCACAATCACCGCGTCGCCCGACTTCTTCATCAGCGGCGCGAACGCCCGCACTGTCGCGAACGGGCCGCGCACGTTGGCGGCGAAGATCGAATCGATCAGCTCGTCCGTCAGCGCCTCCAGATCCTGATGCGGGATCATCCGCGTAAATCCGGCGGAGTTCACCAACACATCGCAGCGCCCGTATGCGCGTTCCACCGTGGCGGCGGCTTCCCGGATCAGCGGGGTTTCCAGCATCGGAATACGGATGGTACGGTGGCCGGAGCCTGGCAGGGATCGCATCACCGCTTCCGCCTGATCGGCGTTGTTGTTGTAGCCGATCACGACCCTGGCGCCGGCCTCCGCCAAGCGCTTCGCCGTGGCCGCACCGATCGCGCCGCTGCCGCCGGTGATGACCGCGACCTTGTCTTGCAGATCCATTTCCCCAGCCCCTTAGAACATCGGTCCGCGATTGGCCGCGCCGCCGTCGATGGTGATGATTGTCCCTGATGTGTAGGCCGACAAGTCCGAGGCCAGCAGAGCCACCATTACGCCAATTTCCCTGGGCTTGCCGGCGCGGCCCATCGGCAGCGGCTTCAGGTATTCCTCCCACCGGCTTTCATCGCCGAACTGGCCTTGGGCGCGGGTTTTCATTAGGGTCACCAAACGGTCGGTGGCGATGGCGCCGGGGTTGATGCCGACCACCCGCAGCCCGTCATCCCCGGCCGATCCACCCAGCGCCTTGGTAAACGCCATCAACGCGGCGTTGCCGGTGGAACCGGCGATATAGGTGCGATCCATCTTCTCCCCCGCCATGCCGAGGATGTTGACGATGACGCCCCGCTGGCGGGACTTCATCTCGGCATAAAACCGGCGGCACATGTTGATGTAGCCGAACACTTTCAGGTCCCATGCCGCGCGCCAGCGATCCTCTGTGATCGCCTGCAGATCGCCGCCGGGTATCGCACCGGCGTTGTTGACCAAAATATCGATATCGGGGTGCTGGTCGGCCAGCCGGTCCACATTGCGGCTGTCCGACAGGTCGTAGGCGTGGACCTGGACGTTGACGTTATGCCGCCCGGCGATGCGCTCGCGGGCAATATCCAGATCGGCTTGCGTGCGCGACACCAGGATGAGGTTGACGCCCTCGGCGGCGAGGCATTCGGCGCTGGCAATACCGATGCCCTTGGAGGCGCCGGTGATCAAAGCGGTGCGGCCGCGCAGGTTCAGGTCCATGGATAAATCCCTCCGGTTATTAAATCCCGGATAGAACGCCCGCTCGGTTTCAGCAAATCGGGGCTTGAACCCGAACCGGCGGGTGGGCTTTATCGCGGCGCAACAGGAATCCGAAACCCATGAGCGATTTGCCGTATCGGCCCAACGTCGGAGCCGTGTTGTTCAACCGCGACGGCCTGATTTTCGTCGCCCGCCGAGCGGACATGCCGAACGCGGAAGGACCGGCCGGTGGCTGGCAGTTGCCGCAAGGCGGGATCGACGAAGGCGAGGACCCGCGCGTGGCGGTGTTCCGCGAACTGGAGGAAGAGATCGGCACCCGCAAAGCCGACATCATCGGCGAGCACCCGGAGTGGCTGACCTACGAATTGCCGCCGCATCTGCTGGGCATCTCCTGGCGCGGCAAATATCGCGGTCAGCGCCAGCGCTGGTTCGCGATGCGCTTCACCGGACAGGACAGCGACATCCGCCTCGACCTCGATCCGCATCCCGAATTCGACGCGTGGCGCTGGGTGCCGCTATCGGAACTGCCCTCGCTGGCGGTGCCGTTCAAGCGCGCGATCTACGACATCCTGACGGACTCATTCGCGGGGTTTGCCGTAAGGTAGTTTGTTACGGCAGCTCGATCCGGTAGAACGCCAGCGCGTTCTCCGCGAACAGTTTCCGCCGGTCCTCGTGTGGCAGGCCGGCCGTGACGTCCTTGAACCGAGTAAAAATCCAGTCCCAGCTTGCCTTGACGCTGTCCACCGGGAAGTTCGACGCGAACATGCAGCGGTTCACCCCGAACAAGCCGATCGTCTCGCGGATCACCGCCCCATTCACCTGGAGCGTCCAGGGCTTGCCCGCCACCGTCAGGCCGGAGATCTTGCAGTGCACGTTGGGGCAGCAGGACAGCGCCTCCATGCCGCGCTTCCAGACCGCGAGTTGCTCTTTCGACCGATCCAGCGGGTAGCCGGTGTGGTTGAGGATAATCCGCATGTCGGGGTGCTCGCGGCAGACCTCGGCGGCTTCCGCCAAATGATACCAGGGCACCCGCAGGTCCCACGACAGATCGTATTTGGTCAGCAGGCCGAGGCCTTTGCGCCACACCGGGTCCTGCAGGCTGCGCTTTTCGCCGCGCACTGAATCGCCGGGGCCGGAGGCGATGACCGGCTTGGTGCGAATGCCCCGGACCATCGGGTTGGCAGCTTGGGCGGCGATAATGTCCTCGGCGTCCGGGGTATCGACCCAGGCGTGCGCGACGATGGCGTTGGGCATGCCGGTCTCGGCCGCGATCCGGGTCAGCCACGCGGTTTCCGCCAGTTGCTGGCTGCGGTCGGCCTCCGCCTCGACGTGCACGGTCGCGACGACGTTGTGCAACGCGGTGTCGCGGCGATATTCGGCCGGCAGGTATGTGCGGCAGATACGAGAATAGTCGCCCAGCCAATGATTCTCCGCTGACGCCAGCCAGGGGTAGCGCATTGCGGATTCGAGGTCCCACAAGTGATGGTGGGCGTCGACGATGGGGAGGTCTTTGTCATCCATGCCGCGCAGATAAGCAGGATTTGGATATTGAGGCTACAGGTGCCGGGCAACCGATTGATCACGGGTCACACTCAATCGGTTCACGTGGCGCCGATTGGCGTCTTTTGTGATTGTGCCCGCGCCCCGCTGTTCTGTCAGGGTGCGGGTCTGCTTTTCGCTTACTCATTCCGGCGGATCATGAGGCTAACACCGATCTTTCTGGCCATCTGGATCGCGCTATTGGGCGCGTGGCCGGTTTTTGCCGCGGATCAAAACGATTATCCCACCGCGGTTCGCGCGGAGTATGTATTCGCGTGCATGGCCAGCGTCGGCCAAACGCAGGACGCTTTGCGCCGTTGCTCGTGTTCGATTGATACGATTGCGTCGCTTCTCCCCTTCGATTCGTATCAAAAGGCCGAAACCGTGCTGCGTATGCGCAGGTCGGCGGGCGGCTATCTGGGAGAGGTCTTTCGGTCCAGCCTGTCGAACGCCATGGTCCGTGATCTACAGGAAGCCGAGGCCGAAGCCGAAATTCGCTGCTTTTAGTCGGCGCCGCTCTCTATCGAATGAAACTATTCATATTATTACTCAACACTCGGTGATGCACGGGTTTGTATGGCAGCGTCCGCTTGACCGCACGGCACCTTTGACCAGAATTGAATATAGATCATGTGCTCGGCAAGGTTTTTCCAGCGCAGAATAGATGTCCATGGCTGTTGCGTAACGATGCCGGACCGTCACCGGGCGCGAGCCGTTCGCGTCATTGTTGTCGCCTTACACATAAACCACAAAAAAATGTCTCCAGGAGGAAGCCAATGAAACAGTCCTTATCGAGGACACTCGCCGCCGGAACTATATTGTCTTCTCTATTGTTCGTAGGTTCCGCGGGTGCGCAAAGCGCTGGCGACGACCTCCTGAAAATGGAGAAGAACGCCGCCAACGTGGTGATGCCGACCAATACCTATGATAACCAGCGTTACTCCGGCCTCGATCAGATCAACACGCGGAATGTCGGCAAGCTCCAGGTCGCCTGGACATTCTCGACCGGTGTCTTGCGGGGTCATGAGGGCGGTCCCCTGGTCGTTGGCGACACCATGTACGTTCACACGCCGTTCCCGAACACGGTGTTCGCGCTCGATCTCAACCATGACGGCCGCATTCTGTGGAAGTATGAGCCGAAGCAGGACCCGAATGTTATCCCGGTCATGTGCTGCGACACCGTCAATCGGGGCGTGGCGTACGGCGACGGCAAGATATTCCTGCATCAGGCAGACACGACTTTGGTGGCGCTGGACGCGAAGACCGGTGCCGTCGTTTGGTCGGTGAAAACGGATGACCCCGCCAAAGGGGCGACCGGAACCGAAGCCCCGATGGTGGTCAAGGATAAGGTCTATGTCGGCGTGTCCGGTGGCGAATTCGGTGTGCGTGGCTGGGTTGCCGCGTATGCGATAGCGGATGGCAAGGAGGTCTGGCGGGCATATTCGGAAGGCACCGACAAGGACCTTCTGGTTGACCCGCAGAAGACGACATCGCTTGGCAAGCCCATCGGCGCCGATTCAAGCCTAAAAACCTGGGAGGGCGATCAGTGGAAAATTGGTGGCGGCGATACATGGGGCTGGTACTCGTATGACCCGCAGCTTAATCTGATCTACTATGGCTCCGGCAACCCCTCCACCTGGAATCCCAAGCAACGTCCCGGTGACAACAAATGGTCGATGACCATCTTCGCCCGTAATCCGGATACCGGAGAAGCGAAATGGGTCTATCAAATGACGCCACACGACGAATGGGATTATGACGGCGTCAACGAAATGATCCTGGCGGATCAGGAAATCGGTGGCCGCAACCGCCAGCTTCTGGTCCATTTCGATCGCAACGGTTTCGGCTATACGCTGGATCGCGCGACCGGAGAATTGCTCGTCGCCGCGAAATACGACCCTGCGGTCAACTGGGCCACCAAAGTGGATATGGACAAATCCAGCCCCAATTACGGCCGGCCGGAAGTGGTAGCAAAATATTCGACCGAACATACCGGAGAGGACGCGAATACGCAGGGCGTCTGCCCGGCGGCGCTGGGCACCAAGGATGAGCAACCGGCGGCATTCTCGCCTGAGACCGGCTTGTTCTACGTGCCGACCAATCATGTCTGCATGGACTACGAACCGTTCCGGGTATCCTACACCGCCGGTCAGCCCTATGTCGGCGCGACGTTGTCGATGTTCCCCGCACCGGGCGGCAATAACATGGGCAACTTCATCGCCTGGAACGCCCGGACCGGCAAAATCGAATGGTCCGATCCGGAACAGTTCTCGGTCTGGTCCGGCGCCCTGGCAACGAAGGGTGGCGTGGTCTTCTACGGCACGCTGGAGGGTTACCTGAAGGCGGTCGATGCCAAGACGGGCAAGGAACTGTATAAATTCAAGACCCCGTCCGGGATCATCGGCAACGTCATGACCTACGAACATGGCGGCAAGCAATACGTGGCGGTGCTGTCGGGTGTCGGCGGCTGGGCTGGCATCGGATTGGCGGCCGGGCTCACCGATCCGCATGCCGGGTTGGGTGCGGTCGGCGGCTATGCGGCCTTGAACAATTATACGTCGCTTGGCGGGACCCTGACGGTGTTCGCGCTGCCGCCCAGCTAACGCGTGACGGACTGATGTATTGGCCGGCCCGGGACGGAGACATCCCGGTGCCGGCTTTCTTTTTGCGAGGGCAGGACGTGCGACGTACATTTACTTTAACATTGGCTGTGGGCCTCTGTCTGTCAGGAATGGCCTATGCCGTAACCGACGGATCGGGCGACCCGGCGGCGATGAAATCCGATGAGGGCAAGTGGGTTGATAAGGATGGCAATCCCACCTTCAAGATCGAGCCGGACGGCACTGTCGATTTTTACACGTATGTCGGATTCACCCGCTATTCGGCTGAATGTTTGCGATGCCACGGTCCGGACGGCATGGGATCGACCTATGCGCCCGCTTTGATGGATTCAATGAAGCATCTGAGTTATTCAGACTTCTATGGCACTGTCGCCGGGGGCAAAAAGGATGTGTCAGCCTCTCAGGAACTGGTAATGCCGGCCGAGGGCGAAAATAAAAACGTCATGTGCTTCGTCGACTCGATTTATTCCTATCTGCGGGCGCGCGCCGATGATGCGGTGGGACGCGGCCGGCCCGAAAAACACGCCCCTAAGCCTGCCTCTTACGAGAAGACCGAAGACCAATGCATGGGTTGAAAGCGCTGAGTGTGCTCGGCCTTCTGACCGCGTCATCGGCGTTCGCGCAGGCGCCGGGCCTGGGAGCATCTGTGGAACTGGTCGATCCCCATGTTCTGCGCGTGTGCGCCGATCCGCATAATCTTCCGCTGTCGAACGAACAGGGAGAGGGTTACGAGAACAAGATCGCTCAACTGATCGCCCGGAAACTAAATGAACCGACGAGCTACACTTACTTTCCGCAGGTGATCGGCTTCGTCAAAAATACCTTGAACGCGCTTCGTTGCGACGTGATTATCGGAGTCGCCCTGGGTGACGGGCAGGTGCAGACGACCAACGCGTATTATCGGACGACTTATGCTTTGATGTTCCGCCCCGGCACCGGACTGGATGGTGTCGTTTCGCTCAGTGATCCGCGCCTGAAGGACAGGCATATCGGGATTATCGCCGGTACGCCGCCGGCCACGGTGCTGGCGCAGAATGGCCTGATGGCACTGGCAAAACCGTATCCGCTCGTGGTTGATACCCGGATCGACGCACCGTCCCGGACGATGGCGGACGATGTCGCGGCCGGCCGGATCGACGCTGGCGTGCTGTGGGGGCCGATGGCGGGGTATTATGGGCAGCGGGAGGAGCCGCGGTTGACGGTTGTTCCCCTGGTTAAGGAAACCGAGCGAATGGATTTTCGGATTGCGATGGGTGTTCGCCGGTCGGACCAGGACTGGAAACGCAAGCTGAACGGCATCATTGCGGAAAACAGTGCGGAAATCGACGGAATTCTGGAGGCGTTCGGGGTGCCGCTGCTGGATGAGCAAGGGCACCTGAAAGCCAAATGAAACCTGCGAAGTCAGGTTATCACTCCAGTATCTGCTGGATGTGGCGTGCCAGCGCGAAGAATCGCTGCTCGATCTTGGACGGAGCATCACAGGCATAGCTGATCGCCTGCCGGCGGTCCTGGAACACCTCCGCCTCCCATGCCACTTGCTGGGTCAGGCGTTGGATCGTTCCGGCGTCGGCGGTTGTCTCAACCTGCAGCGCATGCAGCTTTTCATTGTCCGCCCTGATCTCCGCCGCCAGTTCCTTTTGGCGGCGGCCGAAACGATCGAGGCCGGCCAAAATGCCATCGCGCTCCGTATCGAAAACTGTGAAAAGCCCGGCAAGAAGCTTCATCAGGCGCGGTTGTTTTCGATCACCTGATTGCCGCGCAAAATCGTCAATGATCGCCTCTGCCTGGTCGATCGGTTTTCGCCGGGGCGACAGTATTTGCACCAAATCGGCGATCTGATTGTCGTCTTTCCAATTGATCTGCGTCGGATCGACCGGCGGACCCGACCATGCAGATCCGAATGACAGATCAGCCACCTTGATTTGCTGGCACGGCCAGTCCGGGTCTGATGCGGCGGCGCCGGCTGCCACAATCGGAACCGCGGACACAGTCACGCAAATCGCCGCCACCAACCATGACAGGAGAGGTTGCCGACACCCCGCATTTAACGTTGCCATATTGACAGCATCGCTCGCGATGTTTGTGATCACGGCACGCCAGTCAACGCTGTTACCGGACGATACGTCGGGACGTTCCATCTTGTGGATATGAGCAGCCAATGCGTAGCCTACAACGGAGCCGATAGGACACGGAATGCGGAAGTCGAGATGAAGACCTGTGCGTTTGTCGTCCTGGCGATGCTCTGGTTGTTCGGTGGCCCGGCCCTCGCCCATGAACCGGAACCAACGGCGTTCTTTCCGTTTGCATTCGTCAATACCAGCCCCGGCCCAACCCGGCCCGATGAACAGGTTCGGCTTGCCAGCCTCAGCGCTCAATTGCAGGAGGCACTGGTTCATTCAGGTTGTTGCGTCGCGGTTGATCTTTCCGCCGTCGCCGATCGGGCCAGGCAATTCGAAATGGCGTCCTGTCAGGGATGCGAAGTCGATTTGGCACGAACAGCCGGTGCGGCGATCTCGATCACCGGTTGGGTTCAGAAAGTGTCTGAGCTTATACTGAACATCAACGTCGTGGCGCGGCGGGTTGACACGGGTGCTCCGATTGCCGCGGGAAGCGCGGATATCCGGGGTAACACCGACGAATCCTGGTCGCGCGGCCTGAGCTGGCTTGTGCGCAACAGACTGCATCCATCGGATTGGTAGGAAGGGTATGGCGATGAATTTGATCGACCTTATTTTGTTGGCCTGCACGTTGGCGAACCCCGGTGAGTGCCGGGACTATCATGTGCTGTTTCAGTCCTCCGGGTCGTTGCAAAGCTGCATGATGCAGGCGCAGCCGTATCTCGCCCAATGGTCCGAGGCACATCCGGCCTACCGCATTACCCGCTGGCATTGCGCCTGGCCGGATCAAGAAGACGGGAAGACCTAACCTTGCACCCGATAGGACGTTGACTTACGGTGTCCGCGTCCGGAACGTCGGACTGTTAAAGATCCCCGGGGAGGTTCCGTGTTCCGTTCATGTTTTCTTGCGGCTGCATTGTCGCTCGCTGTTGCTGCTCCTGCCATGGCCCAGGACGCGGCGGCGGGGGAAAAAGACTTCCTGGTCTGCAAGGCGTGCCATCAGATCGGGCCGGGTGCGAAGATCGCCGTGGGGCCGGTGCTGAATGGCGTTGTCGGCCGTACCGCGGGGACATTTCCCGGCTATCAATATTCGCCCGCCAACAAGGACTCGGGGATCGTCTGGACTCCGGAGGAACTCGATAAATACCTGACCAATCCGCAGGCCGTCGTTCCCCATACCAAGATGATTTTCCCCGGGCTCAAGGACGATCAGAAGCGAAAAGATGTCATCGCCTATCTGCAGCAGTTCAACGAGGACGGCAGCAAGAAAAATTGATGGGAGGCACACATGAAAACCCGCGCCGCGGTCGCGCGTCAGGCAGGGCAGCCGCTTAGTCTGGAAACCGTCGATCTGGAAGGTCCCCGGGCCGGCGAGGTGCTGGTTGAGATCAAGGCGACCGGCATTTGCCACACCGACGAATTCACTCTCTCGGGCGCCGATCCGGAAGGCATTTTTCCGGCGATCCTGGGTCACGAGGGCGCGGGTATCGTGCAAGAGGTCGGGCCCGGCGTGACGTCCTTGAAGAAGGGCGATCACGTTATCCCGCTGTACACGCCGGAGTGCCGGCAATGCGAATACTGCCTCAGCCGCAAGACAAACCTGTGCGTTGCCATCCGAGCGACACAGGGGCGCGGGGTGATGCCGGATGGGACCAGCCGGTTCTCGTCGAATGGTACGCCGGTGATGCACTATATGGGCACCTCGACCTTCTCGAACTTTACCGTGCTGCCGGAAATCGCTCTGGCCAAAATCCGCGAGGACGCCCCGTTCGAAAAGGTCTGCTACATCGGCTGTGGCGTAACCACGGGGATCGGTGCGGTCATCAACACCGCCAAGGTTGAACCGGGTGCCCGCGTGGTCGTCTTCGGGCTGGGTGGTATCGGCCTGAATGTCCTGCAAGGGGCGCGACTGGCGGGTGCCGAGATGATCGTCGGCGTGGATTTGAATCCGCGGCGCAAGGACATCGCGGAAAAATTCGGCATGACCCATTTCGTTAACCCCTCTGAGGTCCAGGGTGATCTGGTGCCGTATCTGGTGGACCTCACGAAGGGCGGCGCGGACTACAGCTTTGAATGTATCGGCAATGTCAAAGTCATGCGCCAGGCGTTGGAGTGCGCGCATCGCGGCTGGGGCAAGTCCATCATCATCGGCGTTGCCGGCAGCGGGCAGGAAATCGCGACCCGGCCGTTCCAGCTTGTGACCGGCCGGGTCTGGATGGGCACCGCGTTCGGCGGCGCGCGCGGGCGCACCGATGTGCCCCGTATCGTCGATTGGTATATGGACGGCAAGATCAACATCGTTGACCTGATCACCCATGTGCTGCCGTTCGAGCGGATCAACGAAGGGTTCGACCTGATGCGCCGCGGCGAGAGCATCCGGGCGGTCGTTGCTTATTAGGCCACTCCGCGTTGCTGCCGATTCTTGCCCCCGTCGTCATGGCCCGGCTTGTCCGGGCCACCTGTGCGTTGGCGGTGCCGCGAGGGGTGACCCGGACAGCCGGGCCATGACGAACGTGGAATAGCCGTACGTCAGTTTCAACGCGGACTGGCCTTAGACGGAAGACCGGGCAGCGGGACCGATCCGCTGCCCGATTGCGCTCTTATGCGGCCAGCTTGCCCGATGCTTTGGCGACATGCGTCGCGATGGCGTCCATCAAGGGCGGCGACAGGCAGTCATACGGTTCCAGCTTCAGTTCTCTTAACCGCGCGCGGATGCCGTCCATCCGGTTGGGGTTAACGCCAGATTCGATCACAGACGAGACGAACGCGGCAAATTCCGGCGGCGCCCAGCCGGTTTCCTGGAACAACTCGGGATGGATGAAATCGAACCCGTAGAACGGATGGTTCTTGTTCTCGATCCGGCCATACATGTGGACTCCACACGCCTTGCACGCGTGTCGCTGAATGGCGGCGGACGGATCGACGACCTGAAGTTTATTCTCGTTCTCCGTCACACGTAGCTTGTCGCGCCCGACCACGGCCACCACCGAGAAATCCGCGCCGGCCGGCTTCCAGCATTTGGTGCATCCGCAGGCATGGTCGAAGGCGATCTGTCCCTCAATCCGGATCTTGACCGGGTCTTGGGCACACTTGCAGACCAATGTGCCGCCGTTGAAATTCGCGGACGCGGGCTTTAATCCCGAATCCACCGACGGATGAATATGAACCGAGCCGGACATCGTGTTCTCCCTCTTTTCTGGTTCAGGTGCCGGTTTATTCCCGTCGGGAACGGCGCTTGGTCAGCGACGAGAAACACCAGGGTGACGATCCGATGTTAGGGATCGTGCGGGGCAACCTTCCACTCCAGACGGGCAGGCGACAAGCGCCATCAGGCACAACTCACCGTGCGCAATACGGCAAACACGGCTCGACCCGCACCGGTTCATCGCGCTATGATAACAACGATGGAGTTTTTGACCCGAACACTGGTTGCGATCTGGGAAGCCGCCACCACGATGCCGCTGTTGCTCGCAGCGTGCGCCGGTGTGGGCTGTTACCTGTCCTGCCGCCAGATGCGGCGTTAGCGCGATGCCGATCGTGCGAACCGTCGCGGCTTCCCGCCTGCTGAGCCGGGCGGGGATCTGGCATTTACTGCTGATCGTGTCGGCTGTGGTGCTGACATGGGGTTTCCTCCTCGGTGACCTGCATCAGGAATATAATGATTCGATCGCCGGTGCGCAGCGCGAAACCACCGCCCTGGCCCGCGGCCTGAGCGAGACCACCCTGACGTCATTCGATACGATCGATCAGACACTGCGGGATATGCGCGAAGCCTACAGCCGCGATCCGGAGCACTTCGACCTGCCCTCCTGGTTCGATGCGCACCGTTTTGGCACGGGCCTGATCATCCAGGCCGCGATTGTCGATCGCGACGGGATTGTGGTGCAAAGCAACCTGCCGATGACCGGCCGTCTGGATCTGTCGGATCGGGAGCACGTTCGCGTCCAGAAAGAGTCCAGCGTCGATGAAATGTTCATCAGCCAGCCGGTGCTCGGGCGGGTTTCAAAACGCAAGTCCCTCAACGTCACGCGCAAAATGATCGCGCCCGATGGAAGCTACGCCGGGACCGTCGTGGTATCCGCCGGCCTGGATTACCTGACGCGATTTCTGGAGGCGCTGTCGGTCCACGGCGTGATCACGTTGGTTGGTAGCCACGATGGACTTATCCGATCGCGGGCACCGGTCGATAACGACATCATCGGAACCCGCGAGCCGGACATCGACCAAATGCTGGCCATCGATAGCGGAACCCTTGGCACCGGCGCGACCGCCGGTTCGGCAGGTCACGTCACCAGTGTCCGCGTGCTGCGCAAATATCCCCTGGTGGTGTCCGTGGCGCTCGATACCACCGAGGTCCTGGATCAGTACACCCGCGACTGTATACGATATGCGGTCGCGGGCAGCATTCTCACGTCGCTGTTCATCATCGTCGGCCTGTTGCTGCTGCGTCAGCGGCGGCGCTTGCTCGCAAGCCGTAGCGCGTTGACCGCCACTTTGGAGAACATCTCTCAGGGCATCCTGATGGTCGATGCGGCCGGCGACGTCCCGGTCATCAACCACCGCGCGATCGAACTTCTCGGATTGCCGGATGCGTTGATGAAGCGCCAACCGTCATTCCGGGAAATACTGGCCTATCAGCTTGCAACCAATGAATTTGGCCGGGCCGGAGAGGCCAGTCCCGACTTCCTGAGCTTTGTTGAATCGGGCGGTGTCGGGCCGGCCTACCCGATGTACGAGCGTGTCCGCGGTGACGGGACGGCGCTGGAAGTCCGCACCCACGAACTGCCGGATGGCGGCGCGGTACGGACCTACACCGACACGACGGAGCAGAAGCGAACCGAGGCGGCTCTGGCCGCGGCCCGTGATTCGGCCATGGCGGGTGCCCGGGCGCGCTCCGAGTTCATTGCCGTCATGAGCCATGAAATCCGCACGCCGTTGAACGGCATCCTGGGCGTGGCAGAATTGCTGCAGGGTTTGAAGCTGGATGCGACCGCCGCCGAATACGTCAACGTCATCAGTGCCAGCGGCGCGCATCTGCTGCAAATCATAAACGACGTCCTGGATTTCTCGGCGTTGGATGCCGCCCGGTTCGAACTGGAGGAAGGCGAATTCGATGTCCGCGAAGTCGTCCGCCAGGTCGTCACGCTGCTCGGACACTAGGCGACGGCGAAAGGTCTGGCGATGACGCTGGACATCGCCGGCGACGTTCCGGGACGCATGTTCGGCGACGCCCAACGGCTGCGGCAAATCCTGCTCAATCTGGCTGGCAATGGCCTGAAGTTCACCGCCAATGGATCGGTGCGCATTGAGCTGCGGAAGGTTCGCGACGAACAGGACGGCATTCGTTTGTCTTTCAGCGTGATCGATACCGGGATCGGCATCAGCGCCGAGGCGCAGGGGCGTTTGTTCAACGAATTCACCCAGGGCGACAGCTCGATACGCCGGCGCTTCGGTGGCAGCGGCCTGGGGCTGGCCATTTCCCGGCGGCTGGTGGAAATGATGGACGGCCAGATCAGCATCGAAAGTATGCCGGGCGTTGGTAGTACGTTCCGGTTCGATGTGCGGTTGCGCCACGCCCCGGATGCCGTCGCGGTTGCCGAACCCGAACGCCCGGCGGCAGTGGAGCCGGATCCGGAACTGCCGGGCGACGCCGCGCGTCAAAGCGTTTTGCTGGCCGAGGACAACAACACCAACCGGTTCGTGGCAACCAGGATGTTGGAACGCCTGGGATATGAGGTGGTCAGCGTCACCGATGGCAGGGCCGCGGTCGAAGCCGTGCGGGAACGCCGGTTTGATATCATTCTGATGGATATGATGATGCCGGAGATGGACGGCCTGACGGCGACGCGGATGATCCGCGCATTGCCGGCCGGTCAGGCCGGAGTCCCGGTGATCGGGTTGACCGCCAACGCAAGCCCCGCCGATGAGGACGCCTGCAGGCAGGCAGGTATGGATGGTTTCGTTACGAAGCCAGTGAAATCAGCTCACCTGGATGCGGCAATGCGCGAGGCGATCGGCCGGCGGCGAACGTCGGCGCCGTAATGGTTCTTGATATGGCGGCGTCCCGCCTGATCCAGGCTGAATACCAACCATCGTTGAGGCCGACTGTGCGGTTCTCCTCTATCCGCTGTCGCGCCGGCTTGGGCGATTTGCACTTTGTCAGACTCCAGGATTAGGCTTTGCCTTTGCATTCTTCGCTGAACAAGAAAATCGGAGGAAACGATGCACTACAAGAGAATTTCGGCTGACTGCCATCTCGACATGCCGTGGATGCCACCAGAGTTATTCACGTCCGAAGCCCCCCGGGAATTGCGCGATCGCATGCCGTATGTGACCGACGGGCCGGACGGACCCAAATGGGTCACCAAATCAGGCGCTTATTTTGGTCTGCTGAACGGCGTCGGACCCAGCGGAGCGAAACTTATCCCGGGACAGAACAAGCGCGTCGATATCATGGCCGAAACCGGACTGTTTGCCGATGGAAAGCAGGGCATCCAGCGCGTGTCCGACCCGCATCTGCGCCTGAAGGACATGGAACGCGACGGTGTCGATGCCGAGGTCATTTTCGGTATTCTTGGCTCCGCGTCCAAGATGCAGGACCACGAAGCCGCGAATGAGATGTTCAGGATCTACAATGACTGGCTGAAGGATTTTTGCAGTCATTATCCGGATCGCCATATCGGACTCGCCTGCATCCCCTATGCCGACATCGACAAAGCGGTGGACGAGATCTACCGCACCGCGAAGATGGGTCTGCGCGGTATCGAGGTTTCCTGCTCCTGGGACATGGAGCCGATGTGGCACCCGTATTGGGAGCCGCTGTGGAAAGCGGTCAACGACGTGCAATTGCCGCTGCATTTTCATACCTTCCCAACGATTAATCCCAAAGCGCGCGAAATGGCCAAGGGACTGACGCAACGGGCCGCGCTGTTCGCCGGGGTTTCGTCGTTCCAGATGGGCTTGATTCACATCATCGCCGGGATGATGGGCTCCGGCGTGTTCGAACGGTACCCGCATCTGAGGGTCTCGTTCGGCGAAAGTGGTATCGGCTGGATTCCGTATGCGCTCGACCGGATGGATTTCGAATTCGAGGATCGCTTCCGCGATTTGATGAAACTAAAGCCCAGCGAATACTGGCAGCGCCAGTGCAAGGCGACGTTCCAATACGATCCGATTGGTCCGAAGCTGATCGGTGCGAACAACCTGATGACGGTCGAAACGCTGATGTGGGGATCGGATTACCCGCACACTGACGGCATCTGGCCCGAGTCCTCACAGTATATCGAAGAACAATTCGCCGGTCTGTCCGCCGAGGACATCCACAAGATCACCTGCGAAAATGCGGCGAAATTCTACAATCTGACCAACTGACGATGGGCCGCCCTGACGTCCCCAAGGGACGTCAGGGCGGGTCCGGACTATGCCCTGTAAAACGGTTTGTCGCCTTTCACCGTAACGCGGTAGCCGGATCGCACATCGGGGAAGTAATCCCACATGGCGATGTGCTGCACGCACCGATTATCCCAGAACGCCACGCTGTCCGGCTGCCAGCGGAAGCGCACCTGCCAGTGCGGGCGGCTGCAATGTTCGTACAGGAAATCCAGGATCGCTTTGCTTTCGCCCTCCGGAATGTCCTTGATCGCCATGGTGAAGACCGGATTGACGAAGATCGCCTGACGGCCGGTGACCGGATGCGTGCGGATCACCGGATGTTCGGCGCGCGGGAAGCTTTGCGGTCCGTTCGCCCCGATCAGGCGGTTGGTGCGGCTGTAGTTCATTGATCCGTCATGGATCGCGGTCAGACTGGCCAGATAGGTCCTCATGCCGGGACTGAGCGCGTCATAGGCCGCGTACATGCTGGTGAAAATCGTATCCCCACCCACCGGCGGCACGATCTTCAGATTTAAAATGGATCCCATCGGCGGTTCGGGATCGCAGGATACGTCCGAGTGCCAACGCTCCCCCGCGATGCGTTTCGAGTTTGCATCCGCGTGGACCGGCAGGATCTCAGGATGGCCATCCGGCCCCGGCGTGTTGGGATGGATCGAGAGTTCCCCGAACAACCGGCCGAATGCTTTATGCTGATCCAGAGTCAGCGTCTGGTCGCGGAAGAACAGAACCTGATGCGCCATCAAGGCATCATGCACTTCCTGGAATTGTTGGTTGCCCAGCGGGCGGGACAGGTCGATGCCGGACACCTCCGCGCCGATGGCGACGGTGGCCGGCTTCACGCTGATGGTTTCGTAGGACATGGTGAGTTTCCCTGTTGGACGCGGGATATTGTTATGGCCGGGGTGTACCCGGCATTCTGGACGGCCTTAGTCCAGCATCTTCGCGCCCGTTCGACAACCACGTGGGCCGTGATCGCCCGGGCAATCAGTGAAACGAGCAAACTCCCAAACGTCGCACCGTTCTGACCTGGCATGTCCGGACGGTTTTCGCCGACACACGGAACCTCTCCGGCACCACCCCGCGTCGGCCGGGTCCGCGGATCGGCACGTCGCCGTTGGTCCGTCGCGGCATGGCATGCACGCCAGGGTTGACATTATTTAACAATTATGTTAGTCATCAAATCATGGAGCACACGGCGCCAACCACGAACCAGCCTGCCCCGCCCGATCCCGCCCAGGACCGAGCCGGCCGCACCATGCCACACCGTCTCGCCGCCCTGCTGCATGTCGTCCGCGTTCTGCTCGGTCACGGCCGCCGCCTCGTTGAGATCGTGCCGGAGCGCGCCGCCAGATTGGAATTTGCCGCCCTGGCCGGGGTCTGCGGTACTTACAGCCTGCCGACCATCCTCGCCCGGCTACAGCGCGGCCTTTTGCGCGCGATGGCGTTGGAGCGTTATCTGCTCGCCCGTGCCGAAAAAGGCCGCGAGCTCGCGTTCGTGTATGCGCGCGAGCGCAGGCCGGCCAAGCCGCCCGTTGAACCGCCGAATGCGGAGCCGGCTTCGGGAGAGGCAGCCAGTGAAGTCCCCGGTGGCCGGGCCGAACCGGGCGATGACGAACGGGTACCCAAGCGCCCTGCGTTTGATCCGGACGATCTCCGTATCCCCACAGCCGAGGAACTCGACGCCGAGGTGCGCCGCCGGCCGCTTGGACGCACCATTCTCGCGATCTGCATGGACCTCGCGGTGATCCCCAGTTTCTGCACGGGCCCTTTCTGGAACCAGATATCCGACTCGCTCATGAACTACGGCGGCAGCTTCACGACGCTGTTTAAGATACGGCAATACCGTGAGACGTCGTTTCAGAAAGAGCGAGACAAGAAGCCGGACACCTGGAGCTTTACCTGGAGGCACCCGCCCCCGGAGACGGTCCGCGAGGTGCTGGGGTATATGATCGGCGAGGCGCTGATTGCGGACCCGTTCGATCCGTTGCTGGCAACCGCTCCTCCCTGACTCTGATCCGTTCAGGCTTGCGTCGCACCCTCGGGATTCCGGGGGCGCTTGCGCGCGCCGTGGCATCATCGGGATCGGGCGCCGTCGCGGTTCTCGGTTTCAACCGATGGCCCTGCAAACGAACAGACCGCCTCACCCGTCGGCGCGCGGCACCCACGGGATCTTGGCGACCGCGATCCCCTCATCCGCCAGACTTTCCGCCTGTTCCTCGGTGGTTTCGCCGTAAATCGGCTTCGCCTCTGTCTCACCCCGGTGCATCGCCCGCGCCTGATCGGCGAACTCCGGCCCGACGTAATCGCAGGTCTTTTCCACTTCCGCCCGCATGCGCTGCAGCGCCGCCAGCATCTGGGCCGGCAGCCGCCCCACTTTCTCGGGCGCCGCGACCGGCGCCGGAACAGACGGCTCAGCCGCGACCTCAACCGGAGCCGGCGCGGCCACATCCCGCCGACCCAACGCCGGAGCCATCAGCGCGCGTTCCACATCGGTGCCGCCGCATTCGGGGCATTCGATCAGGCCGCGCCTGGCCTGCTTCTCAAAGCTGGTGCTGTCCTTGAACCAACCATCAAAGCCGTGCGCCTGTCCGCAGCGCAACTGGTAGTGAATCATTTCCGTACCTGACAGAGACCCAACGGTATCAATTTGGCACTCCCGCCATCAGAGTGCCAGCACAATCACGCCAGCCCCAAAAGCGTGTTCAGCTTCCCGGCCCGGTCCAGAGCCACCAGGTCGTCACAGCCACCGATATGCTGTCCGCCGATGAAAATCTGCGGCGCGGAGGTGCGCCCGCCCGAACGCGTGCGCGCCTCGGCCCGTTCGGCGGAGCCTTGCGGGGCCTTAATTTCGCGAAACGGAACCCCCTTGGTGGTCAGAAGATGCAGCGCCCGTTCGCAGTATGGGCACCAAGCCTGCGTGTAGATTTCGATATCCGGCATGTCATTCACCTCTTCGTCGTCATGTTGGGCAGATTGGCAATTCTTGCAAGTTCGATCAGGCATGCTCGGTGGCCGGCCACGCAGCCGCCGTCCATCCACCACTGCCGCGTCATCCGCAACAGTTCCCCCACCGCCGGCCCGGGTGGAACGCCCAGCGCCACGACATCGCGGCCGACCAGCGGGAAAACCGGACGTTTCAGGGCGGTCAGCCGCTCCCGCACCGCCGGGTCGCCGTCCAGCCAGGTGCGATCGATCAGATCGGCCGGCCGGTGATCCGCCAACAGCCGGCGCAAATCGTCATCCGAACCTGCCGCTGGAGGAGTCTCGATCAGCCGCACCAACCGGTCACGATCGCCGTTCGACATCTTCAACCGGATACCCAACGCCTCCGGATCTCCGGTCAGCATGGCGGCCAACCGCAGAATCGGGTCCGGCGGCAACCCGACCAACCGGGACACGGCGGCGGCTTCGGGCACCACGGCGGACCAAACCCCCAGCCGATCCATCAGCGCGATCGCCTCGCCAGGGTCCGGGGTGGCCAGAATGCGGCGTAGTTCATTCCAAACCCGCTCGATCGACAATTGTCCCAGGCCCGGGATGCCGTTTCGGAGCGCATCCAGCGTGCCGGTGTCAGGCGGAAGCCGTCCAAACCGAGCATAGAACCGGAAGAAACGCAGGATGCGCAGATAGTCCTCGGCGATGCGGGTCGCGGCATCGCCGACGAAGCGTACCTTGCCAGCCGCCAGATCCTCCTGGCCGCCGAAATAGTCGAACACGGTTCCGTTTCGGTCCATCGACATCGCGTTGATGGTGAAATCCCGCCGGGCCGCGTCTTCCTGCCAGTCCGCGGTGAAGGCGACCACGGCATGGCGGCCGTCGGTTTCGAGGTCGTGGCGCAGCGTGGTGACCTCGAACCCGCGCCCATCCACCACGGCGGTCACCGTGCCGTGTGCCAGCCCGGTCGGCACCACCTTGATCCCGGCGCTCCGCAGTGCCCGCGTCACTTTGTCCGGCGGAAGCGGCGTTGCCAGGTCGAGGTCCGCCACAGGCCGTCCGGCCAGAGCGTCCCGCACGGCTCCACCCACCACCCGCGCGTTGGGCAGAGCATCCCATACGCGGGCGAGTGCCGGATCGGTCAGGAAATCGGGGCGGTGGATCAAGGATCTGGGGTCACGATACGGCCACCATGCAGTTCGGCCGGAATATAGGGGCGGTTCGCATCCTGCGCGTCGAAGTGGCGCAACCACAACAGCGCGGCGACCATGAGCACCATGAACCCGGCGAGACCACCCACCAGCCAGACCGGCGGCAGCGGTTGCGGAAACAGCAGCCGCCATACCGCGAATCCTGCAAAGGGCGCCAGGAACATAACGATCTCGATGAATCGCGGCACCGCTTTCCCCCGTTCCGGCCCGAACCGAGCCGGGACCCTACGAAAATAGGCCGAACCAGGGCCGCAATAAAGGGGCGGAGGGCATACGACGTGCCACGGCTGATTATGGCGGGGCGGTGGAAAAAATTGTGTCAACCGTTCGGGTCAGGCTGTCCCGCCAGTGCGGCAGGCGAACCCCGAACACGTCATTTAAACGCGAGCAATCCAGACGCGAGTTGGCGGGACGTTTCGCGGGCGTCGGCCAATCGGTGGTCAGAATCGGCGCAACCTCGGGCACATTGGCACCATGGCGGCCGGCTTCGTCGAACGTCGCGACGGCCAGGCCATGCCACGTCGTTTCCCCTGAACCGGCGGCATGAAATACCCCGCTATAGTCCGATTGCCAGCCGGTTGCGTCCAATCGGGCGACGATGGCCAGAATAGCGTCGGCCAGGTCGGTTGCGGTGGTGGGGCAGCCATGTTGGTCACCCACAACGGTCAGCCGGGGCCGTGTTTTCCCGACCGCCAGCATGGTGCGGACGAAGTTCTTGCCGGTGGCGGCATAGACCCAGGCTGTGCGCAGGATGATCGCCTTGGCGCCGGACGCCAGGACCGCTTCCTCGCCCGCCAGTTTACTGGCTCCATACACGCCCTGCGGAGCGACCGGATCGGTCTCGACATAGGGGGCCGGCTTCAGGCCGTCGAACACGTAGTCGGTGGAGACGTGAATCAGCGGAATGTCCACCTGCGCGCATAAACGCGCCAAAATCGCCGGGCCGTCCCGGTTGGCGCGCCAGGCGGCGTCAGCATCGGATTCAGCGGCATCGACCGCGGTGTATGCGGCGGCGTTGACCACGAGGCGCGGGGCGGCGGCGAGGAAGGCTGCCTCGATCGTTTCCGGCCGGTCGAAGTCGAATTCAGGGCGACCGATCCGGACAACACCGGCGGAAGTGGCCAGAGCGGAGGCAAGTTGACCGGTGCCCCCGGTAACGAGAATGGGATGTGTCATGAGCGCGCGGTGGCCAGCGCCCGCCCCCCATCGTCATGGCCCGGCTTGTCCGGGCCACCTATCGCGGCACCGCCCGGGCATCGGTGGCCCGGACAAGCCGGGCCATGACGATCGGTGTTGGTTTGTGGCAACTCCTGGTGTAACCGCACGGAGTTCTGTTTACCCATGTGCCTCTCCGTTTCCGGTCAGCGGCTTTCCAGCCGAGATGCCGTCTCTCAAATCCGAAACAACTGTGGCAGTTCCCGCAAAAACGGCAGCAGTTTGTCCTTGTCCGACAGGATGATCTGATCCGCCGGCACCGGCCAGTCGATGCCGATCTCCGGATCGTTCCAGATGGCACCGCGCTCCGCCGCTTTATCGTAAGGTGCCGTGACTTTGTAGATCACCTCTGTATCGGCCGTCAGCGTACAGTAGGCATGCAGGAAACCGACCGGCACCCAGATCTGAGTCCAGTTCTCGGCGCTGATCTCCGCGCCGACATACTGCCCGAACGTGGCCGAACCCCAGCGCACATCGACCGCGACGTCGTAGATCGCGCCACGCGTGCACCGGATCAGCTTGCCTTGTGCGTTGGGCCCGACCTGGCAATGCAAACCACGCAGCACGCCGACGCCGGTCGAAACAGCGTGATTGTCCTGTACGAACGGACCCGGAATGCCGGCCTCGGCAAACGCTCCGTCTTTCCAGGTTTCCGAGAAGAACCCCCGTGGGTCCTGAAATCGGCGCGGCGTGATCAGCTTGATGTCGGCAATTGCCAGGACCTCGACCTTCAAGACTGTTCCCCTTCCGCCAGTTCCATCAAGACCCGGCCCAGTTCGGTCTTGCCAAGATGCGTGGCATGGCGACGCAGCAGGTCGGCATCGATGAACCCCATCCGGAAGGCGACTTCCTCCGGGCAACCCACCAGCATGCCGGTGCGCGACTGAATGGTCTGCACGAAGGTGGCCGCCTGCAGCAGGCTGTCGGGGGTGCCCGCATCCAGCCATGCGCAGCCGCGCGACAGTTTCTCGACGTTCAGCGACCCCATTTCCAGATAGACGCGGTTGAGGTCGGTGATTTCCAACTCGCCCCGCGCTGACGGCTTAATCGAACGAGCGATGTCGCTGACCTGTTGGTCATAGAAATACAGACCGGTGATCGCCCAGTTGCTGGTGGGCGCGGCGGGTTTTTCCACCACTTCCACAGCCTTGCCATCAGCATTGAACGCAACCACACCGTAACGCTCCGGATCACGAACCTGGTACGCGAATACCGTCGCGCCTGCCGGGCGCGCCGCGGCGTTGCGCAACAGAGTGGACAGATTATCCGCATGGATCAGGTTGTCGCCCAGTGCCAGGGCGCAGGCCTCACCGTCCAGCCAGTCGCTGCCGATCAGGAAGGCCTGGGCGATGCCGTCAGGCGAGGGCTGCACGGCATAGTCGAACTTCACACCGAACCGCGAGCCATCGCCCAGCAGCCGCTTGAACTGCGGCAGATCCTCGGGCGTGGAGATCAGCATGATGTCGCGGATACCCGCCAACATCAGCGTGGACAGCGGATAATACACCATCGGCTTGTCATAGACCGGCAGGAGTTGCTTCGACGCCGCCAGGGTCATCGGGTGCAGGCGGGAACCGGAACCACCGGCCAGCAGGATGCCCTTCATACGCTCTTTCCTTTATCGCTCTTGTCATCAGCACCGGTGCCAAGACGTTGACGGGCGGAGCGGAGTCCCTCCCACCAGGTCCGATTGTCCAGATACCAGTCGATGGTGCGGGCGAGGCCGCGTTCAAAATCGTGCGGGGCTTTCCAGTCCAGCGCCTTCTCGCTGCGGGACGGGTCGATCTCGTAGCGGAAATCGTGCCCGGGCCGGTCGGTGACGTAGCGGATCAGCCGTTCGCGCGGCCCGGCCGGATCGGGAACGCGAATGTCGAGATGGGCGCAGATCGCTTTCACCACCTGGAGGTTGGTGCGCGGCTGACGGCCGCCGATCGCGTAGGTTTCGCCCGGCGTTCCGCTCTCCAAAACGCGGACCAGCGCCTCGGCGTGATCCTCGACAAATAACCAGTCGCGCATGTTGGAGCCGTCGCCATAGACCGGGAGGTCCTTGCCCTCCAGCGCGTTCAGCGTGACCAGCGGGATCAGCTTCTCGGGAAACTGCCAGGGACCGTAGTTGTTGCAGGTGTTAGAGACCAGGGTCGGCAATTTGTAAGTATGGCTCCAGGCTCGGACCAGATGGTCGGACGCGGCCTTGGTCGCGGAGTAGGGACTGCGCGGATCATAGGGTGTGGTTTCGGTGAACGGCGGATCATCGTGATCCAGCGCGCCGAACACCTCATCGGTGGACACATGGTGGAAGCGGAACGCCGCCTTTCGGTCCACGGACATCGCCGCGTAATGGCGCCGGGCGGCCTCCAATAGGATGAATGTGCCGACGACATTGGTCTGCACGAAGTCGGCCGGCCCGTCGATCGAGCGATCCACATGGCTTTCCGCCGCCAGATGCATCGCGGCATCAGGATCGTGCGTCTCGAACACCTGACGCATGGCCGCCGCATCGGCGATATCGGCCTTGACCAGCAGGTGACGATTATGCCGGGAACCCTCCTCCAGCGCGTCTTCCGACGCGGCGTAGGTCATCTTATCGACATTGATCACAACATGATCGGTATTGCGCAGCAGATGCCGCACCACGGCGGATCCGATGAACCCGCATCCGCCAGTCAGCAAAAGCTTCATGTAGCCGCATATCCCCGCCGTTCTCGCCGGCGTCGGGTAACATCATTTCGGCTGGTGCGGCAACCGTCCGCTTCGGACTCCCGACAGAAATGGCCGAACCGCCGCGTAGCACCATGCCTTCACCGCCGGCTTATCAAGGGGAGGCCCCAGCCCCAACGCCCGGCGTTGCGGCTCCGCGAGCACGGGACGCAAGAATTATTCGGCTGCGAAAACCGCATCACCGGGCGGCAAGGTTCCCGCGGCCACGACCTGATCCAGCAGAGTGGCGATGCGGGCGCCCGCTTTGCTCGCCCCGGTCTGCTGCATCATTCGCGACAGTTCCGGAAAGCGGACACTTTCGGCGATCTGCAGCCGATGCAAAACGACCGTTTCCGGACGCAACGCAATGGCAAGAATGCGTTCAGCCGCGTCACTTAAGGCGCCTTCCAATCCACCGACGCTGGAAACGGCGCTGTGGCCGCATCCAGGATGCTGGTTTCCAGCAGCGCCGCGGCATCCGCGGCCGACCGCCAAACCGGCGCGTGGCTGCGCCGCTCATGTGATCATGACCAGTGATGATGATGGTACGGCCCTTGGGCCGGATAAACAACGCAGCCTGAGGCATGATCGCGAGGCCTAAAGCGGCAATCGTTTGGACCAATCGCTTGCTGTCGAGCATCGAGAGATGCTTGGAACTAATGATGCACCTCTCACATAGAGCAAGGACCCTAAACGCAACGGACGCGGTGCGATCAAAACTGTAACAGGGATCCCAACTGGCGACTCAGGCAGCGTGACCGAACGTAATCAAAAATCCAGGTCAGCGTAATGCGATGGCGGCGCGGTGCCCGGCACGCGATCCGCCAAAATCCCCCGGAAGCTCGGCCGCGACTTCATCCGAGCGTACCAATCCTTGGCGGGGAGAGAGATGGACCAGTCGATCTCACCAATAAAATCCAGCGTGGACAGATGCGCCGCGGCGGCGAAATCCGCCATCGACAAGCTGCTGCCGCCCAGCCACTTCCGGGTCTCGGCCAGCCAGCCGATATAATCCAAATGATAGCGCAACGCGGTGTAACCGATGCGAATGGCCGACGCATCGGGATTGCCGCGTTGGGTCAAACGGCGGAGATATTTCTCGCCGTACAGGTTCTGCGTCACCTCGATGGCAAAACGGCTGTCGAACCAGGCGGCGAGACGCCGGACCTCAATCCGTTCCGCCAACGTCCGGCCCAGCAGACTGCTGTCCGGATAGGCTTCGTCGAGATATTCGCAGATCACCGAAGAATCCGGAATGACCAGACCGTTATCCTCGATCAGCGTCGGCACGGTGCCGGCCGGGTTCAGTTCCAAATATTCGGGCCGGCGTTCCCACGCCTTTTCCAGCCGCAGTTCGAATGGCAGCCGCTTCTCCGCCAGGACGAGGCGAACTTTGCGGGCATAGGGCGAAAGCGGGAGGTGGTACAGGACGCGCATTAGCAAGGCTTATCGCACCCTGCACCGCGCCGCGCCAAGTGTCGTTTGCATCAAGCCAGGTCAGACAGTCTTGACTCTGCAACTTTTGACCCGGAGTCGCTAGTGCCCCTGCCATGCGTCAAATCGCTGCCGCAACTTGGGCAGATTGTCATGCCAGAAGCCGGTATCAATTCTCAAACCAACCGCCAGATTAGCCGGGTTGCTTGGGGACACAGCCGCCAACTCCGGCGTCAATCCGTCATTCAGTCCTTTGGCCAGGCCGCCATCGCCGCTGTGTTGCAACAACCGCTGCTCGACGGCCGGCATACCGGTAAAATACATGAACTGCTGCGCGTTTCGCGCCGAAATGCTGCCTTTCATGATGACCCAGCTTTCCAGCTCGAACAGGCTGGCGTTGAACTGAAAGCCGAAATTCTTGTGCTCCTTCTCCGCCATCGCCGCGATCTGGCCGCTTGGGGCGGTCGTCATCAAGACGTCGCCGGACGCCAGGATGTGGGCTGCTTCGGCTTCGGTGGACCACCAGACGATGTACGGTTTGAGCTGGTCCAGCTTACGAAAGGCCCGATCCAGACCGTCCGAGGTGGACAACGTTTTATAAATGTCCGCCGGTGCGACGCCGTCCGCCATCAGGGCGAATTCCAGATTGCCGCGCACCCCTTTGCGCAGGCCGCGCTTGCCCGGGTATTTCGCGACGTCCCAGAAATCCGACCAGGACGGCGCCACCGGCAGCTTGTCCTTGTCCCATGCCAGGGTTGTGGTGACGATCACCGCGCCCAGTCCGCAGTCGCTGACCGCCTGCGACTGGTAGTGGTCCTTGCCCCCGATCGCTGACCAATCGAGCTTCTCGAACAGCCCCTCCGAACAGCCGGTGGCAAGTTCGTCGGCATCGACAAGCACCAGATCCCATCGGTCATCTATGGCCTTGGCCTGGGTTCGCAGGATGTCGATCCCACCCTCCCATACCGGCTGTTGCACCGGAGTGCCGGTGACGGCCGTAAAAGGCTGCACATAAGCATTTTGTATCGCATGCCGCAGCGACCCGTCGCGCGTGACGATCGTCAGGTCGTTCGGATTGGCCGGGGTCGGAGTTGGCGAGGTCGGAGTTGGCGAGGTCGGGGTTGGCGGGGCGGGGATGACCGCGGGCGGTGCCGCCGGAATTGGCATGCCCGGGTTCGGTTCAAACGGGGGCGACTCAGCCGAGGTCTCGGCAGCCAGAATCGGAGCCGCCAACGCCGGCACGGCCGAAAGGGGGGCGATCACCGGGACGATGAACAACGTCACGGCGGCCAGGAGCGAGCGGGCGGGCATGAACAGACTGATATCCGGCTTCCTGCGAAGGAAATGACGCTACAGGTCGCCGCCTTTTTGGGCAACGACCCCCCGGATGGAAACCGGGCAAACAACTGTGTGCCATAACCCGTTTCCAAACCATATCGGCCATCGACCATTTTATGCGTTTTTGGTCCAATTGTCGCAATTGGCCGACGCCGGCAGGCAGTCCGGTGTGGCGTCCTAGGTGCCGGCGGCCAGCAAATCGTCCATTGTCCCGGCATTACCGCAGAAATCGTGGCTATGTGTCCCGGCCGTCCCAGCCTCAAGCTCCAGGCGGCAGGTTCCCGAATCCCGGCATCGCGCACACGTCACTTCCATGTCGCGCACAACACCCCTGAACGCGCGGCGCACCGCCTCGGGATCCAGATTGCGAGCCCGCATCATCTTGTCCATCAAGTCGCTGTGGTTGCCGACCCGCGGCACGACCTCGCGCAAATCCGCCTCGGAGACTCCGATATCCGCCGCCAGAAGCTGAAGATCAGAGCGCGACATCGTTGCCAGCTCATTGTCCCGGGTGGCTCGTGCCTTGATCCAGTCAAGGGTGCGGCAGAACAGGGTCGGTTCGGTGGATGCGGTCACAGTGGTGTCTCCGGCAGGTACTTCAGGCCTGACTGACACGATGGCGGCGGGACCGGTTTGATCTCGGTCAATGATATCGGCCGTAAACGTTGAGTTCAGACGCTATTCGGACTAAACTAACCACACTTAGTTCGATGGAGGCCCGGGTATGCGCACTGTCAACATCCACGAAGCCAAAACCCATCTGTCACGGCTGCTCGACGAGGCCGTCAAAGGGGAGCCGTTCATCATCGCCAAGGCCGGCAAACCATTGGTGAAGGTCACCCGAATCGACGAGCCGGAGGTCCGCAAACCGCGCCGGTTAGGTTTTCTGGCAGGCCGCTTCTCGGTTCCCGACGACTTCGATCAGATGGGCGCCGAGGAGATCAGGCGGCTCTTCGAGGGCGAGGAGGAATGAAGTTTCTACTGGATACGCATCTGTTGGTTTGGGCCGCGGCCCGCCCGGATCGCGTATCCCGAGCGGCTCGTGACTTAATCGGCGATCCAGATAACGAACCGATGTTCAGCGCCGTAAGTATCTGGGAGGTTTCAATTAAATTTGGACTTGGCCGCGAGGATTTCACGTCGGACCCAAGATTGCTGCGACGAGAGTTGCTTGTTAACGGCTACGCAGAAGTGCCGTTAACCTCCGTGCATGCACTCGCTGTGTTAGATTTGCCTCGGCTTCACAAAGACCCGTTCGACCGCATCCTGATCGCCCAATCCGCCGCCGAAGGGATCGTCTTGCTGACCGCTGACCCCATAATGGCTCGCTACCAAGGCTTGGTACGTCTGGTCTGAGGCCGGTTGGGTTCCGGGCCTTCACCCGCCATACCACGGACCAGCCATCGGGATCAGAACCCATTGGCAGCGATCCGATTAGCCGCCCAGGATTGTGCCGATGTCCAATCCGGCCTCATTGGCTGCCGTCTTCTTGCCGCCATCCCAACGGACGCGATGGACCTCGATAAAGCCGCCCTGGCCGTGGATCGTCAGGCTGGTGCCGTTTCGTGCGACCACCTGACCGATCTTCTTGCCCTTCACCTCGCCGAAGGTGCGAGCGATGCGCTTGGTGCTCTCGAACAGGAACAGCTTCTTGCCCTCGTGCGTCGTCCAGGCGCCCGGCGCCGGATTGCAGCCGCGGATTAAATTGAAGGTCTGGTCCACATGCGTCGCCCAATGGATCTGGGATTCGGCGTCGCGGATGATCCCCTCGTAGCCGGCATTCGGTTCGTATTGCGCGAGTGCCGGGGCCTTGCCGGCGACCACCATGTCGGCGACCTCGATCAGGCCGGCGACGCCCATCGGAAAGATCTTTCCGAAGTACAATGAACCGAGCGTGTCCTCCGGCTCGATCGGAACCGCCCGGGTGAGAATGACCGGGCCTTCATCCAGCCCGTCGGTCGGGCGGAATATGGAAAAACCGGTTTCGCTGCGCCCGAGGATGATCGACCAGCTCATCGACGACGCCCCACGGTGCAGCGGCAGCAGGCTCGGGTGGAACTGAATCGTGCCGAATTTCGGGATGTTGCAGAAATCCTGCGGCGCGAACTGGGTCACATAGGCCATCACGCCGATATCGGCCTTGGCGGCGCGCATGGCTTCCTGCGCCTCCGGGTCGGTCAGTTTGGGAAACTGGAAGGTCGGCACGCCGGCGGCCTCGCCAGCCAGCCGCAACGGGTCGGGGCGGCCTTTTTCCGGAGCGCAGAACACCGCCGCCACATCGTCGCCACGCGCCAGGAATGCGTCCAGGGCGGCCTTGCCGAAATCCTGCTGTCCGATGATGGCGACGCGCATGTGGGTTCCTCCGATTTGTTGTCCTTCAATAATGCGTCGGCCCGGGACGTGTCGAGTGGGCATCCCGCCTCTTTGCACCGGCCGATCCGGCGGGTTACACGATGCCTAACCGAAGAGAGATTTCCGCATGACAACCGAACCCACCGTCGTCACCAGCCGTGACGGCCGCATCGGGCGCATTCTGCTCAACCGTCCCCGCGCCCTGAACGCGCTCGACCTGGCGATGATCCGAGCCTGCGCCGCGATTTTGGAGACATGGCGCGAGGACCCGCATGTCGATGCGGTCGTGATCGAAGGCGCCGGCGATCGTGCCTTCTGCGCCGGCGGGGATATCCGCGCCCTGCGCGCCGGACAGCTGTCCGGCGACCGCGCCTCGGTGGATCAGTTCTTCACCGAGGAATACGCGCTGAACGTCACCATCGCCACCTATCCGAAACCATATATTGCGCTGATCGACGGCATCTGTATGGGCGGCGGTATCGGTATGTCCGTGCATGCTCCCTATCGCGTGGCTACCGAATACGCCGGCTTTGCCATGCCGGAAACCGCGATCGGCTTCTTTCCGGATATCGGCGCGACCTTCTTGCTGCCGCGCTTGCCGGGGGAACTGGGGACCTACCTTGGGTTGACCGGTCTGCGGATTAACGGCGGCGACTCTGTTCACGCCGGTCTGGCGACGCACTTTACGTCCCGCGCCCGCCTCCCGGATCTGTCCGCCGCCCTCGCGCGTGACGGCATCGCCGCCCTGGCGGTTTATAATGAGCCGTTGCCGGCGTTCTCCCTTGCCGATCATCGCGCGGCCATCGACCATTGCTTCGCGGCCGCCACGGTCGGCGAGATCGTCGCACGACTGGAAGCCACGCATGCGGACTGGGCCACGGCCGCACTGAAATCGCTGCATCATGTGTCGCCCTCCGCCCTGCACTGGACCCTCCGAGCGCTGCGTGGGGGACGAAATTGCACCCTGAAGCAGGCGCTGGCCGCCGAGTTCGCGTTGACCCGCACCACAATGGCGCATCCCGACTTCGCCGAGGGCGTCCGTGCGATGATCGTGGACAAGGATCGCAAACCCGCATGGCAGCCAACCAAGATCAAGGATGTGGACCCGAACCGGATCGCGGCCTTGTTCGAAGGCTGAACACTGTGTTGCCCGGGTCGTGCGATTGCGATTTGATCTGGCCGACGATCGCGGGGTTACGCCCTCCGCGACCGAGCAGCCCCTGTTGAAAGCACGCGCATGCCCGCCTTCATCTGCACGACCTGCGGTTGCCAATATGCCCACACCGAGGCACCGCCCGCCGGCTGCAAAATTTGTCAGGATGACCGTCAATACGTCAATCCGGCCGGGCAGGCGTGGACCACGCTGGCGGCGATGCGCAACACCTACTTCAACGCATTCCGCCGGCTGGAACCGGGCCTCATGGGCGTCGGCACATTTCCCGCTTTCGCCATTGGGCAACGCGCACTGATCATCCGGACGCCGGCGGGCAACATCCTGTGGGACTGCATCGGGTTCCTCGATGAGACAACCATCACCATCTTAAAGGCGCTTGGTGGCGTCGCGGCCATCGCTTGTTCGCATCCGCACTTTCTGGGTTCGGTCGTGGAATGGAGCCACGCGTTCGGGGATGCGCCGGTCTATGTGCATGCGATGGACCGCAAGTTCGTCACACGCCTCGATCCCGTCTTGATGTTCTGGGAAAGTGACCAGCAGGAGTTGGCCGAGGGCATCACACTGATCCGCTGCGGCGGACACTTTCCTGGCAGCGCCGTGTTGCATTGGGCGCAGGGAGCCGGCGGGGCGGGCGTGCTGCTGACCGGCGATACGCTGCAGGTGCGGCCTGACAAAGGGCTAACCTTTATGCACAGCTACCCCAATCTTATCCCGCTTGACGCCGCGTCGGTTCGCCAAATCGCCGATACGTTAGGTCCGTGGCAGTTTGAAGCCCTCTACGGTGGTTGGTGGGAGCGCGTGATTTTACAGCGGGCGAAGCAGGTGATGGCGGCCTCGGTGGCGCAATATATCAACGCCGTTACCGGGTCGGCCGAAAGTTTTTGAGCGGCGGACAAGACGGCGCAGGTCGGGTGACAGATCAACGGATATGATCGCCGAGGTCCACGATTTCGCGGTTTGGTGCACCACGAGATGTTGCTCTCCGATGCACGAACGTGTGTCAGGTCGAGGCTCTTGTTTTCATGGGCGCGCGTTTGAGTTCAATGTGCCGCGACGTCGAACCGGGCACCCATGGCGGCATGCAAGGAGTGGACTGAATCAGTGAATGTTCGACCACGCGACCGGTTTCCGCGAGCGCTTGTCTTTGATCCTATATCGTTGACCCTGGCGCCTCGCGGTCTTATCTGAGCCAAGGCGCGTCTGGGTTCCCACCCGGACCGGTCGCCCATGGAAGGTTCGCATGCTCGCCTCAATCGCCCGCGCCCTGTTTGGTTCGTCGAACGACCGCTCCCTGAAGGGGTATCAGCGGCGTGTTGCGCCGATCAACGCCCTGGAAGACGGCATGAAGGCGCTGTCGGATGCGGCTCTGGCCGCGAAAACCGCGGAATTCCGCGCCCGCCTGGCCGACGGTGCCAGCCTGGACGACCTGCTGCCCGAAGCCTTCGCGGTGGTACGCGAAGCCAGCCGCCGAGTGCTCGGCCAACGCCATTTTGACGTCCAGCTCGTCGGCGGCATGGTGCTGCACGACGGCAAGATTTCCGAAATGAAAACCGGTGAGGGCAAGACGCTCGTCGCCACGCTGCCGGTTTACCTGAACGCGCTGGCTGGCAAAGGCGTGCATGTCGTAACCGTGAACGACTATTTGGCCCGCCGTGACGCCGATTGGATGGGACAGATTTATAACTTCCTGGGCCTGTCCTATGGCGTCGTCGTGCATGGCCAGGATGAGGAAACCAAGCGCGCGCAATACGCCGCCGATATCACCTACGGCACCAACAACGAATTCGGCTTCGACTACCTGCGCGACAACATGAAGTACCGGCTGGAGGACATGGTCCAGCGCGAGTTCTTCTACGCCATCGTGGACGAGGTCGACTCCATCCTGATCGACGAAGCGCGCACCCCGCTGATCATCTCCGGCCCGGCCGAGGACAGTTCCGACCTGTATCGCACGGTCGATCTGGTGGTGAAGGAATTGGTCAAGGACCCTTCGACCTACGACAAGGACGAAAAATTCAAGACGGTGTCGCTGACCGAACCCGGCAGCGAACGCGTCGAGGACATGCTGAAGGAATCCGGTGTTATCACCGAGGGCAACCTGTACGACATCTTCAATGTCTCGGTCGTCCACCACGTCCAGCAGTCGGTTCGTGCCCATACCTTGTTCGCCCGCGACGTCGATTACATCGTGCGCGAAGACCAGGTGATCATCATTGACGAATTCACCGGCCGCATGATGCAGGGCCGACGCTACTCGGAAGGCCTCCATCAGGCGCTGGAAGCCAAGGAACACGTCACCGTCCAGGCGGAAAACCAGACGCTGGCGTCAATCACCTTCCAAAACTACTTCCGGCTGTATCCCAAACTGTCCGGCATGACCGGCACGGCAATGACGGAAGCCGACGAGTTCGCGGAAATCTACAAACTCGACGTGGTCGAAATCCCGACCAATGTCGCTGTCACCCGAAAGGACGAGGACGACGAGGTTTACCGCTCCGCGGCCGAGAAATACGAAGCGGTCGCCACGCTGATCGACGAAGCCCGAGCGAAGGGCCAGCCGGTGCTGGTCGGCACCACGTCGATTGAGAAAAGCGAGACCATTTCCGACCTGCTGAAAAAGAAGAAGGTGCCGCACTCGGTGCTGAACGCGCGCTTCCATGAGCAGGAAGCCGAGATCGTATCACAGGCCGGCGCGCCCGGCGCGGTGGTGATCGCCACCAACATGGCCGGACGCGGCACCGACATTAAGCTCGGTGGCAATCTGGATGTGCGGCTGAAGAAGGAACTCGCCGGGATTGAGGACGAGGCTGAACGGGCGGAGCGCGAGGCCGTCATTCGCGCGGAAAACGCTGTCGCGCACCAGGCGGTTCGCGACGCCGGCGGCTTGATGGTGATCGGCACCGAACGCCACGAAAGCCGCCGCATCGACAACCAGTTGCGCGGCCGCTCAGGCCGTCAGGGCGATCCGGGCCGCTCCCGCTTCTTCCTGTCGCTGGAAGACGACCTGATGCGCATTTTCGGCTCCGAACGCATGGGCGGAATGCTGCAACGCCTTGGGTTGAAGGAGGGCGAGGCGATCGTCCACCCCTGGATCAACAAGGCGCTGGAGAAGGCACAGAAGAAGGTCGAGGCGCGGAACTTCGACACCCGCAAGAACGTGCTGAAATACGACGACGTCATGAATGCCCAACGCAAGGAGGTCTATGCCCAGCGCAAGGAATTCATGAAGCTGGCTGACGTGAACGAAACCATCGCCGACATGCGCGGCGACGTTCTGGCGGTGATGGTCGCCGCTCGGGTGCCGGAAAAGGCGTTCTCGGAACAATGGGAACTGGCCGAACTCGCCGCCGACGTGCGCCGCGTGTTCAACATGGATCTGCCGGTCGAGGCGTGGGGCAAAGAAGACGGCATCGACGAAACCCATTTGCGGGAGCGGATCGAGCGCGCTGTGGATGAGATGATGGCGGCGAAAGCCGCGAACATGGGTCCGGACCTGATGCGGTTCATCGAAAAGAGCCTGCTGATCCAGACGATCGACGCGGTGTGGAAAGAGCATCTGTATGCGCTGGATCATCTGCGCCAGGGCATCGGCTTGCGTGCCTACGGCCAGCGCGACCCGCTGAACGAATACAAGTCCGAGGCGTTTGCGCTGTTCAATGCCATGCTGGCGGAACTGAAGGAACGCGTTACCGGCATGCTGGCCCGCGTCGAGCTGGCGCCGGATCGGGCGATAGAGCCGCCGCCGTTGCCGCATATGATGGAGTTGCATGCGGAACCGGAGTCCGCGCTGTCCTCCGAATTGGCGTTGGCTGAACCGCAGCGGCATATCGCGACGGCACCTCTGCGTATCGTGGCGGTCGATCCGGACGACGAGAGCACCTGGGCCGGGACGCCGCGCAATGCTCTGTGTCCGTGCGGGACCGGCAAGAAATACAAGCACTGCCACGGGCGTTTGGCATAAAACGCGGCCCGCACTCGGCGGACCAGATGAAGTCTGAATGATACAAGCGTGACAATGTCTCGCGAAAGCGTCACACTTGCGGGGTGAACGTCCTTTCGCCCCCCAAAGCCCGGCTTCAGATTGAGATCGTCCACGATCTCGTCTGCCCCTGGTGCTATCTGGGCATAAGGCGGTTGCTGCGGACGTTGCGCCGCCGCCCCGACATCGCGTTCGAACTGGTTTGGCGCCCGTTTCTGCTGAACCCCGAAATGCCGCGCATGGGCATGGCGCGCCCGGACTACGTGGTGCGCAAATTCGGCGGCGAGGACCGGGCCAGGCGCATGTATGCGCAGATCAGCGAAACCGGCCGCAACGAGGGGCTGGATTTCCGGTTCGAACGTATCCGCCGCACGCCGTCCTCGATCGATGCGCACCGGCTGGTTCGCTATGCGTCCGGTTATGGCCGAGCGGATAGTTTGGTCGAGGCGCTATTCGCGGCGCATTTCACCGATGGGTATGACATTGGCGACCATGGCATCCTGATCGCCGTCGCCACGGCATGCGGCATGGACCCGCTATCGGTGCGCCGCTTCCTGGCCTCCGATGCCGAGACCGAGGGCGTGCATGCGGACAATCTGCGGGCGCATCGGCTGGGGATCAACGGCGTGCCCTGCTTCGTTGTCGATGGCATGCATGCGATCGCGGGGGCGCAGGAGCCGGAGGTGATCGAGCGGTTGCTCGATATCGCGACGGTCGATGCGGTGCGTTTCTAGCGTCTGTGCGTTGATGGTGCTGGCTGCTGGGGCGGCTTTCGCCCAGCCGCCCTGCGCGGATTGCCGAACCCCCGTTTCGCTGCTTACACTCACGGCTGAAACCAATAATGGAAGCGTTCGTATGACCCCAGAGATCAAAGCTCAACTCGCACCGCATGGCGTGCTGCGCGCCGCCATCAATATGGGCAACTTCCTGCTCGTCACCGGGCGCGCCGAGAACGGCGATCCGACCGGTGTGTCCCCCGACATGGCGCGTCTGATCGCCGATGCGCTTGGGGTGCCGGTGCAATATGTGCAGTACGCGAAACCCGGCGAATTGGCGGACGACGCTGGCAAGGACCTCTGGGATATCGGCAACATCGGTGCCGAACCTGCCCGGGCGGAAAAGATCGCCTTTACCGCCGCGTACGCGGAGATCGAGGCAACCTACATGGTCCCTCCCGGTTCGGCCCTGAAGACCATCGCTGATGTGGATAAGCCCGGCGTGAAGATCGCGGTGTCCGCGCGGAGTGCCTATGACCTGTGGCTGGAGCGGAACATCAAGCACGCCACGGTGGAGCGGACGACCGGTCTGGATGGCGCGTTGAACCTGTTCCTGGGCGGCGGCTTCGATGCTCTGGCCGGGCTGCGGCCCGGCCTGATCAGCGACGTGAAGAAGATGCCAGGCGCGGTCATTCTGCCCGGCCAGTTTACCGCTGTGCAGCAGGCGGTCGGCACCGCTCGGTCGAACGCGGCGGCGGCGGCATGGCTGCATGATTTCGTCGAGCAGGCGAAGGCGTCCGGTCAGGTCGCGAAATTTATCGCTGAGCACAAGGTGAACGGGCTGTCCGTCGCGCCTCCGGGCTGAGGACATGCGTCAGAGGGAGTACGCCTCCCTCTGACACCTGAGCCGTTAGGACACCGTGATCGGCGAGGACACCAGCGCACCGGTGGTGACGCTGCTGGAGCCTTGCGCCAGCATCCATAGATAATATGTGCCCGCCGTGGCCGGTGCGTTGAAGTATTGCGCCCATCCGTTGGTTTGGCCGTCGGAAGCGGCCGCGATCAGGCCGGCAGTCGGGACTGTCGTATTGCTGGTTGACCATGCGAACGCGGCGCCGGTGACGGCGGTTGGCGCTGCCGTCGCAAACATCATCACGCCGCCATTCGGCCCGACGCTGGTGTTGTGGGTCTGCGTTGCCGCGGCGGTCCAGGCTCCTGGCGCGACGGTGGCACCTCGGGTCGTGCCCGTGGTTATGCCCGACCATGGGCCGGGGCTGGCGGCGGCGTTGGTGGCCTGGACCTCGATGTCGATCGCGGCTGCCCCGCTTTGTCCGGTCAGCGTGTACGGGCTGGTGACGGCGGACACCGTCGTCCAGGTACCGGCTCCGGTTGGACTGGAGCGCAGGTTGTAGCCTGTCGCCGCGCCGTGTGCGCCGTCGGTCGGCGGAGCCGTCCAGGTGATGGTGAGTTTGGAATTGGTGCCGTCCGGCGGTGGCGCGACGCTGGTAATCACCGGCGCGTTCGGGGCGTAGGGTCCGGCCGAAGCGGTGGTCAGCGTGCTGGTGGCTGACCAGGCGCTGGTGCCGCTGGCATTGGCGCTTTGAACCTGAACGTCGTACGCCGATCCGGCTGTGAGGCCCGCCAGAATGTAGGGGCTTGTGACGATTGAAGCCGTGGTCCAGGTGGCCGTCCCGGACGGGCTGGATCGGACGTTGAAACTGGTGGCGGCACTGTGCGAGGCGTCGATCCCGGGGGAGGTCCAGGTCACGGTCAGCGCGCTGCCGGTGCCTTGGGCCAGCGATGCGGCGGCGGGCGTGTTGGGTATGTGCAGGATCGGTTGGGCCATCGCTGGGACCGATGGGGCGCCCGACCAGCCATCGGCTGGTTGCTGCCACCGCGTTTGCGGCGGCGGCGAGGCCGGGTGTCCGAGCGCGTGGACCCCTGGGATGTGGGGGTTTTTCTCAAGCAGTGTAGGCGATTTGGGCATTTCGCGTGCGGCTCCTGTTTGCGCCGCGTGGATATGGTGCGTGAGTTTTGGTTATCCAGAGTTAGTTAGTAAAAGTACCTTTGTGGCACGGTCATGGCTTGTTTGGTTCCAGAACCAGTTGGGTCTGGGTTATCAGCGCGACCGCCCGGCCGGCCTCCGTGGTAACGCGGGTTTGCCAGACCATGGTGCGGCGGCCGCGATGGACCGGCGTTGTCTCGCCCAAGATTTTGGTGCCGACAGGGGCCGGGGCCAGGAAGTTGGTCTTCGATTCAATGGTGGTGGTGCCGGCTCCGTCGCGCAGATTCAGGATCGTCGCGGCGGCACCGAGCGTGTCGGCGAAGGCCATGATGGCGCCGCCGTGCAGGATCGCGGGTTGGGTGCAGAGGTCGTCGCGCACGATCAGTTTGGCGGTGACGCGATCTTTGCTGGCGCTGATGTAGTGGATGCCGAGCAGCTCGGCGAAGGGCAGCGGCGATTGCCGCAGACGATCGAGGTCGTCCATGAGGTCCTCCCTGTTTTCGTCCGTGCAGGTTCAGTTGCGGCTTCAATCGTTCCGGGTCAGCCGTTGGATGACGAAATCGGTGTCCATCACGTCACCAAATATTGCGTAGAAGGCGATCAGTGACGCCCGATGTTCCTCCTCGGTCATTGCTGCATTGGCGTCCGACACCATGACGGTTTTGAAGTTCGTCATCATCGCGTCGCGAGCAGATGACTCGCAGCAGACATTGGTTACGGTGCCGGTGATCAGCACGGTGTCGAAGCCCCGCGCACGTAACCGGTATGGCAAGTCGCAAGTCCCGGGCATAAAGGCGCTAAACCGGTATTTGCGGACGATTTCGTCCTCTGGCCGCACATCGAGGTCCGGCCAGAGTTCCTGACCTTTGCTGGCTTCGCTCAATGCCGCGGCCCGGCGCGCTTGGCTCTGCGGGGTTAGCATAGCGTCGGCGTTGCTCCGTTCAAGCAAGCTGCGCTCGTCGGAGATCATCTTGATCCAGAACACGCCGCCACCGCTCGCACGTACGGTGGAAGCGAGCAGGTTCACATTTGGCACGATCTCGCGTGCCTTCGGACACACGGCGTGTCCAACCGTGTCGTCCATGAAGGCGTTCTGTAGATCCACCACCACCAGCGCGGTTCGGCCTGGATCAAGGTTGGCGTGCGGATGGGCGGAACCACAGCGAGCGACGACACGCGCGGTCACCTGTTCGGGGATATCGAGCCAGTTCATTACAATCTCCCATGTTGTGCCGTTGCGGAATCCGATATTAGCTTTCCGGGATGGTATACCGACCGTCGTTGATATCGACTCTCTGGTGGTGACCCTAACCCGGCATGCCGACGAAGGTCACCATGACGATGTGGAGGCGGTCACGATCAAAAGCTTTTACTGGTCCCGCAAGTGGGTATGATTTTCCGGACACGATGGGGGCGCGAACTTCGCCCTGATTTGAGATAAATTTGCACGCATTTCGCCAGACTGGCCTAAGTTGATCTGTAGGATAAGGTCGTCAATGCGCATCCCTCATGGGATCGTGATCGCGTTAGACGGGATGGTTCGGTATGGGATCTGAATCCGTAAAGATTTGGCAAATGCGGAGACTCAATGGCAGCGACGCGGATGCCGTCACGGCCCTGGTCGGTACCGCTTTCGATAATTTGGAGGTGCGCCTTGATCCGCCACCAACCGCGCTGAGCGAAACAGTGGCGAGCATCGCGGAGCAAATCTTGGGCGGTGGAGGCGTAGCCGCGGACCTGACAGGACATTTGATTGGATCAATCTTGTGGGGCTTTTACGAGGGCATCTACATCAAACGCTTGGCAGTCCATCCGGAATGGCGCCGGCGTGGCATAGCTTGCGAATTGCTGGGCTATATTGACACTGAGGCGAGGCGCCTGGGCATAAGGCGGGTACATCTCGAAACCCGCATGGCGTTGACTGGAAACCTGCAACTATTCGGAAAATGTGGGTTCAAGGAGTACGCGCGGCAACCCCGCGACAGTGATCCGCAACGGACCCTTGTGAAATTCGAAAAATGGCTTCGGTGACCATTCGCAGAAGGGTTGCCCAAAGTTTGCATCGACCGTCACCGAAGCCGAATATATTTTCGTCAGTACATGAACTTACAAGGACGTCACCGACGATTCGTATTCACCATCGAAGATCAATCCCCCTCCCGACAGAGTCGGCACGACGTGCGATCGGCGGACCTGTGGAATTTTCAGGACATCCTTAGGTTCGGTAAACGAATACCGGGTGCTTACGAAGGCTTCGATTGTCTCTCCATTCGTTGTTTTCCATCGTGCCATACCGGCCGCGATGATCTTGCCATCGCCAGCGGGGTGCATGTACTCCTCGTAAGGATCTATGCTGGCCAGGTCCGGACAATTGGCGCCCCCATGGATGAAATAACCGCCCAGGAGAGTATCTGCCTCCCATCGGATTTCCGCGGTTTTCCTGAGCATAAGACCGCATCCAAAATCAATGGTACTCACTGCCGAGAAACTTCCATGGGCCAGCGAGAGAAAGTTCATTCCGCCGTCAACTTCCAGATAGCCCGGCAGAAGAACAAGAGGATCACTATAATTGAACGGATGCCAAAGCCTGGGACAATTGGAATAGGCCAGTCTGATTGACGCTTTTCCGGTTTCAGCATCAGTCTTGCCGGTCACACGTGTTGTAAATTTTTGGTCATTGATGCAGCCAAACACATTTATCTTTATTCTCATGGTGTTCCCCTTTCCGCATTCGTTTAGTTGTCGTCACGGTTTCGGATGGACGGGATGGCACTCACTCGGAAAACGTATTGCCTGAGTTCGGCGACATAACGCCGGGTTTGATTTTTTTTCTACGGAATGAACGGGAGCGCGCCATCGGTTAAATCGCCGGAAGTTTTTTCAATTGTTTGTTGGCCCCCAGCCTCATGCATTATGATACTGTTCATTCATAGCGTCAAGGATCAGAGCATGAAATGCGCGGCCTGCGCGACCGACATACCGGAGGGCGACGGCTTCTGTCCGGCATGTGGCAGTGTTGTACTGTCCGGTTGCCCGGTCTGCGTTCAAACGGTGCCACCAAACGCGCGCTTTTGTCCGTCATGTGGAACGCGGGTGTCTTTTTCCAGGCATTGGCCGACCGACCTGACGCATTCCCTGCAAGCCGAACGGCGGCAAATCAGTGTCATGTTCACGGACATCGTCGGTTATACTGAAATCTCATCGCGAATAGATCCCGAGGAATTGCGCGAAGTCATTCGTGCCTATCAATCCTGTGTCGCACGAGCTGTTAATGAATTCGGCGGCTACGTCGCCAGATATATCGGCGACGGCATACTGATCTACTTTGGATGGCCCAGAGCGGGCGAGATGGATCCCGAATCGGCCGTCCGAGCGGGGTTAGCAGCGATCCAGGCGGTTAGCGATAACAGGATCGGCGTGGAACGGCTTCATGTGCGCGTCGCCATCGCCACCGGCCTCGTGGTTCTAGGGGATGCCATTGACCTGGATACGGCGCGACAAACAATAGCGTTCGGGGAAACGCCGAACCGTGCTGCCCGCCTACAAACTCTGGCCGAACCGGACAGCATCGTCATCGACGATGCCACCCGCCGGCAGGTGGGCGGCTTGTTCGATTGCCAGGATCTTGATTTCGTTGCATTGAAAGGATTTCCGAACCCCGTACGGGCCTGGCGGGTCCTATCCGAACTCGTTGTCAAAAGCCGGTTCGATGCTTTACACAACGGTGAGATAACCCCGTTGATTGGCCGTGAGGCGGAGCTTGCGATACTGCTTCGCCTATGGCGCAAAGCCAGAGCGGGCGAGGGCCAGTTGGTTTTGGTTTCGGGTGAGCCCGGAATTGGTAAATCAAGATTAATCGCCGCACTGGAAGACCACCTCGCCACTGAAGCATATACGTGCGCTCGGCACGTCTGTTTCCCGGATCATCAGGATTCCGCCCTGTACCCGATCAGCGCCTGGTTCGCGAATGCCGCTGGCTTCGACAAGGAGGACACACCCGCGGATAAGTTGGAAAAAATCCGGCGGATAATGCCATGGACCAGCACCGGCGACTTGTCCAAGGATCAGCGTGCCTTCGGAAGCAGCAACGGCACCATCTCTGAAGACGTTGCTCTTATCGCCGATTTGTTGTCGATACCGTTGAATATATCCAGCGAAACCACTCAATATAGCCCGCGGCGAAAAAAAGAACGGACCTTTGATACCTTGATGCGTCGCACTATGTATTTATGCGAACAACAACCACTGCTCATGTTTTTCGAAGACATTCATTGGGCCGACCCAAGCTCGCTTGAATTATTGGATCGGACCATACAAATTCTTCGTCAATTGCCTATACTCCTGATCCTGTCGTTTCGCCCCGAGATGAGGGTGCCTTGGATCGACAACCCTGTCACAACCCTTATCACATTGCGGCGGTTGACCACCCGAGAGGCTGAATTGTTGGCCACCGGAGTGGGCACTGGCAATACACTGCCATCCCGAATTTTGCGGCAGATTGTGGCCCGCAGCGATGGTGTTCCTCTTTTTATCGAGGAATTGACCAAGACGGTTCTGGAACACTCCCAGTCGGCAACCGATGGGACTACCGATCTAACCGTTCCGGCCACGCTGCGAGCATCATTGATGGCACGGCTGGATCGGTTGCCGACCGCTAAGCAGGTGGCACAAATTGGTTCGGCCATTGGCCGGGAATTTTCGCTGTCCCTGATCCGTCGCGTTGCACCGATGCCGGACCAACGTCTCGCCCAAGGACTGGAGCAGTTGGTTGCCGCCGGCTTCCTTTTCCATCGTGAAACGCCGCCGGGCACAATCTATGTGTTCAAACATGTGCTGGTGCAGGAGGCCGCGTATGACAGCTTGCTGCGAAGCCGGCGTGCCGAGATCCATGCCGCGATCGTCAGAGAATTCGAACGTAATCCCGGGGTTGAAGGGCCGCAGCCGGCGCTGCTGGGATATCATTGTGCACAGGCCGGGTTTATCGAGAAGGCCGCGACATATTACCGTCTGGCCGGGGAGAGATCGGCGGCACGGGCGGCGCTCGCGGAGACGTTACATGTCCTGGAGCGTGGCCTTGCTTTAGCCAGAGCGTTACCCGATACCCGGGACAGTCAGCAGCTCCGGGCCGAACTACTGGTGACGCTGGGCCGCATACTGCACATGACGAGGGATCCCAATGATCCTGAAGCGTTAGCCGCTTTTAAGCAGGCGATCGACCTGTCGCGGTCACTGGCACATGCCGAACCCCTCACACGGGCACTTCTGACGCGATTCCTCAATCTTTGGCGGCGCGGCACGTATGACGCGGCACAGCGCGATGCGCAGGAACTTTTGGATGTCGGAGTAGGTCGCAATGATCCCAAGGCCCATGTGCTTGGTCATCTCACACTGGGGTATATTCACTCGGTTCGCGGCCAATTCACTGAAGCTTGCGCCGATATCGGGACTGCCCGTCGCCTGCTTGACCAGAACCCGGACGCGCGGATCGATGCGACATTCGGCACCGGGGTGCTGACCAACGGGCTCATCTTCGAAGCGTTAGGCCTTGCCTGCATGGGACATCTGGATCGGGCCGCTTCTGAAGCGGCGGCGATCACCCTCCAAATCGGTCATATATTGCCGTTCGCCCGCGCTTCGGCGTTGCTGTTGCTGAGCCGATTCGCCCTGGTAACAGGTGACGCGAACAATTTTTTGACGCACACGCATGAGCTTATGGCGATCAGCGAAGAACAGGGCTTTCATGACTTCGTTAATGCGGCCAAGTGCAGCAGCGGCTTGCTGACCGTGCGCGCTGGCCGGCCAGAAACCGGGATAACCGAAATACAGAACGGCATCGAAGCGATGCAACAGGCGAATTACCGTGCTTTCGGTCCGTATTGGCGTCTGATTTTGGTCCAGGCGTTCGTTCTTGCCGGTCAAATCGACAGTGCCCTACGTGTTACCGAAGAAGCGCTGGCATTGTCGTCCGGCACGGGCGAAGTCTGGCTCGATTCCGAACTGTATCGCCAGCGAGGCAGCCTGCTGCTTCAAATGGCTCCGTGGAACCCGGGACTGGCTGAAAAGTCGTTGCGGCAGGCAATTCAGACCGCCCGCCGGCAATCCGCGCGACTGTTCGAACTGCGTGCCGCCACCACCCTTGCACGCGTCTGGTCGGTACAAGGTCGGCGAGCTGACGCCCGTGGCATTCTGGAGCCCGCGTGCGCATGGTTTTCCCAATTTGTTGAGAACTCTGATTACAAGGAAGCACAATCATTGTTGCTTGAATTGTAGTACTGTCGATGTTTTCGTCACACAATACACCTCCGCCCTAAGATTAATCATGATCAGCACTGAATACCTAATGATTTAATGTTTTCTTCCACTACCTTAACCGGCTCGGCAGCAACTCCCCCTTCCCTTCCAACACCGGATATGCCGCCGCCGCGACCAGATGCGCGTTCACCCGCTTCAGGTCCCGCAGCGCGTCCAGATGCAAAGCGCTGGTTTCCACGCTGGCGAGCCGCCCTTCCCGCAGATGCTCGAAATGCGCGGTGGTGGCCTCGGCTTCCAGACCTCGGAAGATTTCCTTTTCCTCGACCAGCAGCCGCGCGGCCCGGTCGTCGCCGGTCACCAACAAGGCAGCCGCCGCACGAAGGTTGGTCATCAGCCGGTCCACGATGCGGCGCAGCGGTTCGGCCTCGTCTACAGAAAAAACCAAACCGCGCTTTACCTGCTTTGCAATGATCCCCAGCAGGTCTTTGTCCACCACGTCACCAGCATGCTCCAGGTTCGTGGCAAAGGTCAGTATCTCCACCACGCGGCGGTGGTCGGCGTCGGTCATCGCCTCGGACGGCAACGACGTCATGTAGGATTTGATCGCGGTGTTCAGCGTGTCCAGCACGTCGTCCAGGCGTTTCAACTCGCTCAGTTGGCGGCGATCCGGGCGTTGCAGCGTGTCGCGGAACCCTTGTAGCATGGCCTCCAACGCATCGGCCATGCGCAAGGCCTCCCGCGTCGCGGCACCCAGCGCGACCATGGGCACCTCGATCGCAGCCGCATCCAGATACATCGGCCGGCCCGGGTCGGCGGGATCGACGCGGGCGGGCAGCAGACGGCGCAGCAGCGCGGCGAAAGGTGTCAACAGCGGGAAGAACACCAGCGCCAGCACGACGTTGAACCCGGTATGAAAATCCGCGACCACCCGCGCGTTGTTCGGGTCCACCGTCACCAGAAACGGCCCCAACACCGGCAGCGCCGCCAGCGCCACCACCACCCCGAGCGCTCGGTTCAGCAAATTCCCAAGTGGCAAACGCCGGGCGACCGGATCATCCCCGGCGCCGCCTTCCAGAACGGGGTTGATGGCGGAGCCCAGATTGGCGCCCAGCACCAGCGCGAACGCGGCTTCCGGCGGCACCACGCCCTTCGCGGCAAACGACATCGTCAGCAGCACGACCGCGACGCTGGAGTGCGCCGCCCAGGTCAGCCCGGCCGCCACGATCACATCCAGTACCGGCTGAGTCGCAATCGCCCCCATCAGCAGCCGCAGGCTCGGTACATCCTCGTACGGATCGAGCAACCCGACGAACTGCCGCAGCGCCATCAGCAGCAGACCGAGCCCGATCAGGACGCGACCGAAGTCGCGCGGGGCGGCGCTGGTGCGGCGGAACATCAGCACGCCGATCAGGATCAGCGCGGGGGCAATTTCCGCGACGTTGAAGGATAACAGTTGCACGATCAGGGTGGTGCCAACGTTGGCGCCCAGCATCACGGCCAACGCCGGGACCAGATCCACCAGGCCGCCGGCAGCGAATCCGGTCAACATCAGGCCGGTGGCGGTGCTGCTTTGCAGGATGGCGGTGATGCCGATACCGGCCAGGAACGCCTGGCCCCGGTTGCGCAGGGCGACACCGAGCAGGCCACGCAGTCTGGCTCCCAACGCGCGTTGGACGCCGGTTTGCACCATGTGGACGCCCCACAGCAGCAGGGCGACCGAACCGGCGAGGTTGACCAGCGTGATGGAGACATCCATGCGCACCTCCCTGCATCCGCGAACGGCAAAGATAGGTCCCTTGGCACCGTTCGGGTCAAGCACCGCGACACGGCCACACTTGCCAAAGCCGCCGCGATCCCGTTTTGACTGTGTTCCAACGAATCGACCGCGATGCGACACTCCGTCCAGGAATACAAAACAGATGTCTGACCGCTGGCGCATTCTGGCGCTGCTGTTCGCCGTGCGCACCAGCATGGCCTTCCAGTTCGAAAGCGTCGGTGCGCTCGGCCCGGTCGTGCGTGAAACGCTGGGGATTGGGCTGCCGCAACTGGGGCTGCTGATCGGCCTGTATCTGTCGCCCGGTCTGATCCTGGCCATCCCGGCCGCGGGCCTCGGTCGGCGATTTGGCGACAAGCGATGCATGATGGCGGGAATGGCGCTGATGATCGCGGGTGGCCTGGTCATGGCCCTGATCCCCGGATTTGGCGCCCAGGTAACCGGCCGGCTGATGGCGGGATTCGGCGGCGTGGTGCTGAACGTGCTGATGACCAAGATGGTAACCGACTGGTTCTCAGGTCGCGAGATTGCCACCGCGATGGGGATCTACGTCAACTCCTGGCCGTTCGGCATCGCCATCGCGCTGTTCGTCATGCCGTCCATCGCGGGCGTCGTCGGGCTACAAGGCGCCTATCTTCTCGCCGCCGCGGCCACCGCCGCCGGCCTGGTGCTGCTGACCCGATATCGCGCCCCCGCGGATGCGCAGGCGGTCGCGCATGGCGGGGCGATGCCGCAAGGGCGGGCGCTGGCGGCGATCGTGGTGGCGGGGCTGGTCTGGGGGTTGTTCAACGGCGCGGTCAGCATGGTGTTCAGCTTCGGCAACTCGGTCCTGGCGGAGCGTGGCTGGACGCTGGCGGCAGCCGGAGCGGCCACCAGCCTCGCGCTTTGGTTCAGCGTCGTGTCCGTGCCGCTGGGCGGGCTGCTCGCCGATCGGATCGGGCGGCATGCGGTGGTATTGGTGGGCGGCTGCCTCGGGTCCGCCGTCATGCTGGCGGTGGCGGGTCACACCGGGGTCGTGTGGCCGGCGTTCGCGTTGCTGGGGCTGGTGTGGGGCTTGCCGGCGGGGCCGATCATGGGGCTGCCCGCGCGCGTGCTGACAGTGCGGACCCGAGCCGCGGGCATGGGGATATTCTGGACGATGTTCTATCTGATTGTCGTTACCGCGCCGTGGATCGGCGGCCGGATTTCGGCAGAAGCGGGCACCGTGCGGGCGGCGTTCGACCTGGGCGTCGCGATGTTGCTGCTGGCCTGCGGCTTCTATGCGCTGTTCGTGCGTCTGGTGCGCGCGGGCTGAGCGGTATCCGGCGGGTCCCGGGTTTGCTAGCGTCCGGGCATGCAAACCCATCCTCCATCCAAACTGACGTTTCCCATCCCGGTCCCTCCGGCCCCCGGCACCGTGACCGACATCGCCCCCGGCATCCGCTGGCTGCGCTTGCCGCTGCCCTATCGGCTGGATCATGTGAACATCTATCTGATCCAGAATGAGGGCGGCTGGACCGCCCTGGACAGCGGGCTCGGCACCGACGAGTGTAAACAAGCGTGGCAGGCCGCGCTGGCAGGGCCGCTTAAAGGCCAGAGCCTGAAGTCGCTGATCGTGTCGCACTTCCATCCCGATCATGTCGGACTGGCGGGCTGGCTGTGCGAGCAATACGGGATCGATCTGACGATGCCTCGCCCGGAATATCTGCACAGTTTGCTGCTGCAATTTGCCCCGGCCGACTATGGCGAGGACGTGTTCCGGCCATTCTACAAGCGGCACGGCTTGTCGGCCGAGGCGACCGAGATCGTCCTCAGCCGGGGCCACGAATACCTGAAACGCACCACCGGGGTGCCCGCGTCGTATCACCGCATCAAGCACGGCGACACGCTGGCTGTGGGTGAGCGAGACTTCCAGGTGCTGACCGGCGGCGGCCACGCGTTGGAACAGGCGATGCTGTACCGGCCGGCCGAAAAATTGTTTCTGGCCGCCGATCAGGTGATCGCCCGGATTTCGCCTAGTGTCAGCGTGCATCCGATCGAGCCGACGCTGGATGCGCTCGGGATCTATCTGTCGTCGTTGAAGGCGATCAAGGCGAGTGTCAAACCGGACGTCCTGGTGTTGCCCGGGCACGGATTGCCGTTCCACGGGCTGCACGACCGGGTGGACGAACTGATCGACCACCACGCGGCACGGTGTGGAGACATCACCAACGGCTGCAAGGACGCGCCGCTGTCGGTGGCCGAACTGGTGCCGGTGTTGTTCACCCGCCCGCTGGATGCGCACCAGACCGGGTTCGCGTTCGGTGAGGTGCTGGCGCATGTGAACCACATGCTGGGCCGCGGCGAGTTGCGCCTGGAAACCGATGCTGGTGGAGTGGATCGGTATCGGACTGTGTGACTTTACAAGGCTGAGCGGACCGTCGAACAGCACCTTGAAGGTGCGATGGGTGAGGGAGGAAAACCATGACCGCGTTATCGGATATCCTTGAAACCACTGTGCTGGATAAAGTCGCGACCGGATTTATATTCACCGAAGGGCCGGTGTGGCACCCGGAGGGATTTTACTACTTTGTCGATATCAGGTCGAACCTGTTGTATCGCTTGGTTCCCGGCAAGGAACCGGTCCAGGTGCGCGAAACCCTGGGCGGCAACGGCACCACGTTCGATCTGCAGGGGCGCCTGATCAACTGTGAGGGAGACGGCCGGCGCGTCACCCGCACCGAACACGACGGATCGGTCACAGTCCTGGTCGATCGGTTTGAGGGCAAGCGGCTCAATCGCCCGAACGATGTGATCTGTAGGTCCGACGGATCGCTTTACTTCACCGATCCCGGCATTCGGGTGCCGCTGGCGGAACGCGAGCTGGAGAATGCGGCTGTTTATCGGATCGCTCCGGATGGCGGCATCTCGGTCGTTGCATTGTTCGAATACCCGAATGGGCTGGCGTTCTCAGCGGATGAACGAACGCTGTACGTCGCGAATACACGCTGGACCCAATATATCCACGCGTTGGAACTGGATGCCGCCGGTTCGATGGTGCGGCGGCGGGTGTTCGCCGATATGTCGGCGGACGGAACCAACGGCGTGCCGGACGGCATGAAGGTGGATGCCGCTGGCCGCGTGTTCTGCACCGGGACGGGCGGTGTGTGGGTGTTCGAACCGGACGGCACGCGGATCGGGATTATCGAGATGCCGGAGGTCTGTGCCAACGTCGCGTTCGGCGGCGCCGATTTGTGCACGCTATTTCTGACCGCCTCCACATCGATCTATACGGTGCGCGTCAAGACTCCCGGTCTGCCGCTGCCATTCTACAAGGTGCGATAGGTATGGGCCGCCTGACCGGAAAAGTCGCTGTCGTCACCGGGGCAGCGTCTCGGGGTGAGGGCGTCGGCAACGGCGCCGCCACCGCCATTCTGTTTGCTCGGGAGGGCGCCAAGATCGTACTGGTCAATCGCGACCCGGGCCGGGCATCGGTGCTTGAGGAGCAAATCCGCTCGGAAGGCGGGGAAGCGTCCGCTTTCGCCGCCGACGTGACGCGGCCGGACGAAGCCGAGGCGATGGCGGCGTTCGCGGTCGAGCGCTATGGCCGGCTGGATATTCTGCACAACAACGTCGGAATCGGCAGCGTCGGCACGGCGGAGACTACCGATCTGGCCAAGTGGGAGCGCGTTTTCGAAACCAACCTGACCTCGGCGCTGTTGTGCTGCCGGTCCTGCATTCCACGGATGCGGGCCGGAGGCGGCGGGTCCATCATCAACGTTTCTTCGACAGCGGGAATGGTTGGGCTGCAAGGCGCGACCGGCGCGGTCGCTTATGTCGTAACGAAGTCCGGTTTGCAGGGTATGACGCTGTCATTGGCGGCGGACTTCGCGGCAGAGGGCATTCGCGCCAACTGCCTGGTCGTCGGGACGGTCGCGACACCGATGGTTGCCCATTTGGGCGAGGAAGGGCGCGAACGCCGCCGCAAAGCCGTGCCGCTGCAAACCGAAGGCACCGGCTGGGACGTTGCTTATGCGGCGGTGTATCTGGCGAGCGATGAGTCTCGCTGGATCACCGGCGTTATGCTGCCAATCGACGGGGGGTTCCTGGCAATCCGAGCCTGGCCGCGTTGACCGGTCTGTTTATTCGTTTGGTCGAGCGGCGGGACTACGATCAGTGGTTGCCGCTGTGGGATGGTTACAATGCATTCTATGGCCGCTCCGGTGCCACCGCTCTGGCGCCTGCAATCACCGCGATGACCTGGACCCGCTTCTTCGATGACGGCGAACCGGTGCATGGGCTCGTTGCTGAAGAGAACGGGGTCATTCTCGGATTGGCGCATTACCTGTTTCACCGCAGCACGACGGCGATTGGATTGAACTGTTACCTCCAGGACCTGTTCACCCATGCGGCCGCTCGGGGCAAAGGTATAGGCTGCGCCTTGATCAACTGCGTTTTTGAACAGGCGAAACTGGCCGGCTCGCCTCGCGTCTATTGGCAGACACAGGCGACTAACGCGACCGCAAGGCGACTATACGACACAGTCGCGGAAAATTCCGGATTCGTAGTGTATCGCAAGCTTCTTTGATCGGGCAGACTTTGGCACCGGCGATACGATCGGTCGAACCGAGAGGGCGCACCTGATGCACCAAGCCACGATCGAGAGTTTGGCGGCGCTGCCGCACCGGATCAGCCACGTCATCCGCCGTCATGCCATCGAACGCCCCGGCCATCCCGCCCTCGCTGACGCTGCAACGACCTGGAGTTATGGCGAGCTTTCCACCATTGTCGCCGATCTCGCTCTCCGGCTGACCGCCTATGGTATTCGCCCCGGCGATCGGATGCTGATCGTCAGCGAGAACAGCCTGCCACTCTGCGCCCTGGTACTCGCCGCGAGTGAAATCGACGCCTGGGCCGTGGTGGTCAATCCGCGCCTGTCGCCGCGCGAGATCGACCAAATCCGCGATCACTCGGGTGCCCGGCGTGTGTTCTACGTGACGTCCATTGCGGGTGCGGCGCGGGACCATGCCGACCGCCACGATGCAATAAGCGAAACAATCGGGGCGCTCGGCGTTTTGGCGGTGGGACCGCTGCGGCAGGATGCCATACCGGAACCGGTGGAGGCACACGGGGCGCGTCAGGTCGCGATTCTGATGTATACATCCGGAACGACGGGCAATCCGAAGGGCGTTATGCTGACGCACCGGAACCTGCTGTTCAACGCCGCGGTCGGTGGCCGCGTGCGTGGCCTGACGCCGCTCGATCGGATTTATGGGGTACTGCCGATGTCGCACATCGTCGGGATTTCCAGTGTGCTGGTCAGTTCGCTGATGTTCGGCGCAACGATCCAGGTTGTGCCACGGTACGATCCCGCCGATTTGGCCCGGGCGGTCGAGAACGATGGGATTTCGGCACTGTTCGGGGTACCGGCGACCTATCAGCGATTGCTTGAATACAAGGCTGCGGCTGGCCTGGCATCGTTGCCGCGGGGCCGGCTGCGGTATCTTGGGGTCGCAGGCGCGCCCTTGGATCTTTCGTTAAAGAGACGGATCGAGGCCGCGTTCGGCCTGCCGTTACTCAACGGATACGGCATCACGGAATGCTCGCCGGGGATTTCCGGTGCGCGGCCGGAGACTCCCGAGAACAATGCCAGCGTCGGGCGCCCGCTGCCGGGCGTGGAATTGCTGGTGATCGGAACAGACGGGTCGATCGTTGCGCCGGGTGAGGTTGGGGAACTGCATGTGCGCAGCCCTGGCGTGATGCGTGGCTATTACCGCGCTCCGGACCTGACGGCGGCTGCGATCGACGCTGAAGGCTGGTTCCAAACCGGGGACCTCGTGCGCTTCGACGGCGTCCGGCTGTTCGTTGTCGGACGCAGCAAGGAGCTGATCATTCGGTCCGGCTTCAATGTCTATCCGCCGGAGGTGGAGGCCGTCCTGAACACCCACCCGGACGTCGTGCAATCGGCCGTTATCGGCCGGGCTGTCGAGGGCAATGAGGAAGTCGTGGCCTACGTCCAGCTTCTTCCCGGTTCGGCAACGACGGCCGAGGTTTTGATGCAGCATGTCCGGGGGCAATTGACCGCCTACAAGCGCCCGAACGAAATCATTCTTTTGGTGGCCTTGCCAGCGAGTTCGACGGGGAAGATCCTCAAGCATAGACTGACCGAGGCTGGACACAACTGATATGCCAGGAATCAACGCAATGACGACGAAGCCGCGCTACAAAGGTGTTTTCCCTGTCGTGCCCACGATCTTTACCGAGTCCGGCGCGCTGGACCTGCAAGGGCAGTTTCGATGCCTGGATTTCATGATCGATGCGGGGTCGGATGGGCTTTGCATCCTGGCCAACTTCTCCGAACAGTTTGTCCTGTCGGATGATGAACGAGACGTCCTGACGACCGAGATTTTGCGGCACGTCGCGGGGCGCGTGCCGGTCATTGTCACGACGACCCATTTCAGCACTGACATCTGCGCCGCCCGCAGCCGCCGGGCGCAGGATGCCGGGGCGGCGATGGTCATGGTGATGCCGCCCTATCACGGCGCGACGATCCGCGTGCCGGAGCCTGGTTTGCTTGCGTTCTTCCAGCGCCTGTCGGACGCGATTGCGATTCCCATTATGATCCAGGACGCACCGGTCGCCGGGACTCCGCTGTCCGCCGCATTGCTCGCCCGGATGGCGCGGGAGATCGAGCATGTCGCCTATTTCAAGATCGAAACCCCCGGCGCGGCGTCGAAACTGCGGGACCTGATCCGGTTGGGTGGCGACGCGGTCGAGGGGCCGTGGGATGGCGAGGAAGCCATTACATTATTGGCCGATCTGGATGCCGGCGCGACCGGCAGCATGACCGGCGGCGGCTATCCCGACGGGCTGCGCCCCATCGTCGATGCCTACCTTAACGGACGGCGGGACGAAGCGATCGCGGGTTACGAACGCTGGCTGCCGCTGATCAATTACGAGAACCGGCAATGCGGGCTGCTGGCCGCGAAGGCGCTGATGATGGCGGGCGGCGTGATCGCCTGCGACGCGCCCCGGCATCCGGTGGCGCCGATGCACCCCGAGGTGCGCAAGGGACTGCTGGAAACCGCGCGGCGGGTTGATCCGCTGGTGCTGCGCTGGGGACGCTAGCCGGAGGCGGGCACGCCATCAGGCGCGGGTCATCTGATCCCAAGATGCTTGTGGGTCTGCACGCTCAACCGCCAGCGCGGGCGGCTAAGGCAGAGTTCGACGGCCAGCCGCGTGTTCTCCACCACATTCGGCCCGTCCATGGCTTGGAGCGAGAACCGCTGGAACGAAAGGCCTTCCAGCGCGTCCAAATCCTGACCGGCCTGCGGCACCACGACTTTCAGTTCGTCGCCTTCGAGCAACTTCAAGGCGGCGCCCGCCTTGGGGCTGACGCATACCCAATCGATCCCGGCCGGTGCCGGGGCGATGGTGCCATTGGTTTCGACTGCAATCTCGAACCCGCGTGCATGCAGCGATGCCACCAAGGCGTCATCGAGTTGCAGCAGCGGCTCCCCGCCGGTGCAGACCACGAACGGCGCGCCGCCGCCCGGCCACTCCGCGGCAACGGAATCGGCCAGAGCATCCGCCGTCGCGAAACGGCCGCCGCCGGTACCGTCGGTGCCGATGAAGTCAGTGTCGCAGAACTGGCAGACGGCGGTGACGCGATCCTGTTCCCGGCCCGACCACAGATTGCAGCCCGCAAACCTGCAAAACACAGCCGCTCGGCCGGCCTGAGCGCCCTCGCCTTGCAGCGTGTAGAAGATCTCCTTGACCGCGTAGCTCATGCGGGCACCGGGGCCGGGTGAAGGTCGTTGATACTCATGTCGGCGCGGTGCCACCAGGCGTTGGCCGGGCTGGAGGCCGGCAGGTAATGCGCCGGGTTGCCGTCGAAGGTGACCGTGTTGGTTGGCGTTTCCTCGATGCGCAGTTCGGCACAGGTCAGCCGGCCGCCATCGGCTGCCAGAAACGCCGCGATCTTGGCCATCATGCAGCAGGCCAGCATCTCCGTTGTCGGATCGCCGGGCGTGACCACGATACGGGCCAGACGGCGTGGTTCGCGTTCGGTGAACCAACCGAGCAGGGGATCGGAGGCGGCGAGTTGCAGCGCATGGTCAAGGTGATCGTCGATCCAGCGGTGCCAGATGGCCTTCGCACGCTCAAACGGTTCGACCATGTTGGCAGCGCCGTCGAGGCGGGAGGATTGCACCGCCCGCAGCCGGACGGTCACGATTTCATTATGTCCGTGCGGGATGGCACATTTTTCCGAGGTCCCGGCGATCAGCCGGTGTCCCATCGTAAAGCGCCGGCTGAACAGTAAATTGAACATAAGCGGCATCCCTGGCCGACCGCCGTCTTCTGGCCGGTGCCGTTAAGGGTGTCCTTCTAGGCGGAATCCGGTGCGGTGTTCAAGGGCGGAGGCGCTGGTCCAGTTCGCGAGCCCCATGACAAATGCCGGCCACGGTGAGCCGTCCGAAGTCCTCGGCGCCGAGCTGACCGATTGTCTGGCCAACCCGCTTCCGCCGGATCGTGGTCGATTTGGCCGCCATCACCCGGGTTAGTACGCGCAGGATTGACTAACTAAGTCCGACAGGCTGCCAGGGCTGATCCGGACGATGGCGCTGCTGAAATGGCGGGCGATCAATGATCATGGCGATGATGAAACGCGTTGTTGGGACCGTCACACCGCGTATGCCGCCGGCATGTGTCCTCCGTTCGATCGCGGCGGTCGAATTGGCGCCATCAGCAATGATCGATCAGATCGATGGATTGGTCTGATATAATCAATTAGATTGAATGCGCCCGGATGCACTAGTGTATTCTTTGGATACGCACCACCACTTTGTTGGAGGAACTATGACCACTGAAAGCAAGTGCCCGGTCTCGGGCGGGCATCATAGACACCAGACCGTTCTGGCGAGGGTCAATCGAGACTGGTGGCCGAACCAGCTTAACCTGCATGCTCTGCACCAGAATTCCCCCCTGCCCGATCCAATGGGCAAGGCTTTCAACTACGCAGAGGCCTTCAAGAGCCTCGACCTGGATGCCGTGGTCCAGGACCTGCACGCGCTGATGACGGACTCGCAGGATTGGTGGCCGGCCGATTATGGCCACTACGGGCCGTTCTTCATCCGCATGGCCTGGCACAGCGCCGGCACCTACCGCATCGGCGACGGCCGTGGCGGCGCATCCTCGGGCACGCAACGCTTCGCACCGCTCAATAGCTGGCCAGACAACGTTAGCCTCGACAAGGCGCGCCGGTTGCTATGGCCGATCAAGCAGAAGTACGGCCGGGCAATTTCCTGGGCCGACCTGATGATTCTGGCCGGCAACGTCGCCCTGGATTCCATGGGCTTCAAGACATTCGGTTTCGCCGGCGGGCGCGAGGATGTGTGGGAGCCCGAGGAAGATATCTATTGGGGCTCCGAGGACACCTGGCTGGGCGACAAGCGCTACAGCGGCCATCGCGACCTCGAAAATCCGCTGGCCGCCGTTCAGATGGGGCTGATCTACGTCAATCCGGAGGGACCCAATGGCAAGCCCGATCCGGCTGCCTCGGCCGTCGATATCCGCGAGACGTTCGCGCGCATGGCGATGAACGATGAGGAGACGGTGGCACTCGTTGCCGGTGGACACACGTTCGGCAAATGCCACGGCGCCGCCGACCCCGGCCAGTATGTTGGCCCGGAACCTGAAGGTGCCCCTATCGAGCAGCAAGGTCTCGGCTGGAAAAACACCTTTGGCAGCGGCAAAGGCGTCCACACCATCAGCAGCGGGCTGGAGGGCGCCTGGACCACCAACCCGGTGAAGTGGGACAACAACTACCTGGACAATCTGTTCGGGTATGACTGGGAACTGACGAAAAGCCCGGCCGGTGCGTTCCAGTGGACCCCCAAGGACGCCGCCGCCGCGGATACCGTGCCCGACGCCCATGATCCGTCGCAGCGGCACGCGCCGATGATGTCCACGGCCGACCTCGCGCTGAAGGTGGACCCGACCTATGCCCGCATCGCGAAGCACTACCACGAAAATCCGCAGGTCTTCGCCGATGCGTTCGCCCGGGCCTGGTACAAGTTGGTCCACCGCGATATGGGGCCGCGCGCTCGGTATCTCGGCAAGCTGGTCCCGGCGGAAGTATTGCTGTGGCAAGACCCGGTTCCCGACGTCGATCATGCCTTGGTCGGAGAGGCGGATATCGCCGACCTGAAAGCCAAAATCCTCGCTTCTGGACTGTCTGTATCGCAACTGGTCTCCACCGCCTGGGCGTCGGCATCGACGTTCCGCGGTTCCGACAAGCGCGGCGGGGCGAACGGGGGACGCATTCGCCTGGCACCGCAGAAGGACTGGGAGGTCAACCAGCCGGCTGAACTGGCCAAGGTTTTACAGACGCTGGAGCAGATTCGGACAGACTTCGGTAAACCGGTTTCGCTGGCCGACCTGATCGTGCTGGGCGGCTGCGCGGCGGTCGAGGCCGCGGCAAAAACGGCCGGACACGATGTGACGGTGCCGTTCACGCCGGGCCGGACGGACGCGTCGCAGGCGCAAACCGACGTGGACTCGTTTGCCGTGCTGGAACCGACCGCCGACGGGTTCCGCAACTATCTCCGCGACGGACACCGCCGGTCGGCCGAGGAACTACTGGTGGACCGGGCGCAATTGCTGACTTTGACCGCGCCGGAGATGACGGTCCTGCTGGGTGGATTGCGCGTGCTGAAGGCCGGACAGTCCGAACACGGCGTGTTCACCGCGCGGCCCGAAGCGCTGACGACTGATTTCTTCGTCAACCTGCTCGACATGGACACGATTTGGGAGCCATCCCCGGCGTCCGAGGGCGTGTTCCATGGCCGTGACCGCAAGACAAACGAGCCGAAGTGGACCGGCACCCGCGTCGATCTGGTGTTCGGGTCGAACTCGCAGTTGCGGGCCATCGCGGAAGTTTATGCCTGCGACGACGCGAAGACGAAGTTCGTGACAGACTTCGTGGCTGCCTGGACCAAGGTGATGAACCTTGATCGTTTCGACCTTGCCTGATGGGGTAAGGCCGTAACGACCGATAGGAGGGTGACCGGGACCGGGGTTAACCGCCATGGGCGGGGGTCGAGCGGCGTTTCAATTAACTTGAAACGCTGCTCGCGTACCTCGTCCGTCCGATTCCAGCAGGTCGTTGATTGGCCATCACTCCCCCGCCGGCGTCCCGTTTTGGCTACTCGACCGCCTTCCGGCCAATTTATGATCAATGGAGATCGCCAGAGAGGGGTCGGCCCCAATATCGAAGGATCAAAGGCAAGGCACCTCGCCGGCGCAAGGCACCAAACGTCAGCTTGTGATCGCTAATGCGCTTCCAGGTTCACCGATATATGCCCGGCCCCCTGCCGCCCGGCCGGCCTAACCGTTACCTCGACGTCCTGACCGAGAATCGTCAGAAACTCCATCAACTTACCCACCGAAACCGACACCGGCCGGCATCGCATCAGCGCTGAAACCTGGGCCTGCGTCGTGCCGAGCAACCGAGCCGCCGCCGTTTGGGTCAAATCCCGGGTTTTGAGAATTCGATAGATCTGAACGGTCAGTTTGGCCTTCACCAGTTCCTGTTCGGAATTGGGCAGCCCAAGATCGGCGAAGACGTTGCCGCTGCTAACCTCGTGTGTCGTCGGCATGGTCAACCCTCCTTCGTCCGTCCAAAATATATACCCTCAGCCCATTTTAGCCGGGCACGAATCAACTCGATGTCCTTTTGCGGCGTTGTAATGCCGCTCTTGGATTTTTTCTAAAAAACGTGCAGCACAAAAATCCTGGTTGCGAAACGGACGGTGTAAACCGCGCGATAAGTATCGCCTCGGTGATCCTCAACCAATTCCAGCACCCCAGCGCCACCAAAACCCTTGAGTGGCTTGGCATCAGGCGGGGTTTCACCAAGCTGAGCAGCATAAAGCGCCACACCCACCGCGCGCTGCACCGGTCGAGGGAACGCCTTCAATGCCTTCCGGGTCGGGCCAACCCAAATGACAGTCTTGGGCGGCGCTTCATTCATTATCTAATTATATGAATTTTCCTATAGACGTCAACCGTGATTCGCATCTACGACTGAAGCGCCCTACTGCCCCGCCTTCACTGGCACCACGGTTACCGGTTCCGGCGACGGCGCATGCCGCCCCGTCAGATCGTCCCCCGCACTCACCGGCATGAACCACGCGATCGGCGCCGCCATCAGCGTCATCAGCCCCACCACCACGAACGCGACACTGAAATCCGCGTTCTCCGGCGTCCCGTGATGCGAGATCGTCCGCGCCACCTCCAACGACAGCGCCCCGACCGACACCCCGATCGTCGCGGCCAACTGCTGTCCGGCTGTGTACAGACTGGTCGCCGCGCTCATTTGCGCTCGCGGCACATCGCCATAGGCCAGCGTGTTATACGCCGTGAACTGCAACGAGCGCAGGAACCCGCCTACCAGCAGCACGAAATAGATCGCCGCCGCCGGCCAGGTCGGGCGGAACCCCGCGCACAGCATGAGCATCACCCCCGACATCACGCCGTTCCAGATCAGCGTGTTGCGAAACCCGAACCAGCGCAGCGCGTATTGGGCGCCCGGTTTCATCACCAGCGCCCCGGCGGAACTGGCGAAGGTGATCAACCCGCTCTCCACCGCCGCATCGCCGAAGCCGACCTGCAGCATCATCGGCAGCAGAAACGGGATGGCACCAATCCCCGTGCGGAACAGCATCATCGCGGTGAACGACAGCCGGAAGCACGGCAACCGCATCAACGTAAAATCCAGCAGCGGAGCCGCCGTCCGCCGAGCATGCAGGTAATACAGGAACGCGATGCCCACACCGGCCGCGATCATGCCCTCGGTCACCGCCGGCGCGACCAGTCCGCGCCCCACGGTCTCCAACCCGAACATGCCGCAAATCAGCGCCGCCCCGGTCAGCACCAGACCGCGCAGGTCGAATTTGCCCTTGGGAGGCTCCCGGAAATCCTGAATGAACAACGTCACCATCACGACACCCAGAATGCCGACCGGAATGTTGATGAAGAACGTCCAACGCCAGTCGAAGTAAGTGACGATAAAGCCCCCGACCGGAGGTCCCACCACCGGCCCCAGCAGCGCCGGCATTGTCAGCCACGCCATCGCCGCCACCAACTCCGACTTCGCTGCCGTGCGCAGCAGCAACAGCCGCCCGACCGGCACCATCATCGCGCCGCCCAGCCCTTGCAGCACCCGCGCCGCCACCAGTTCGGGCAGCCCGTTCGACAGACCGCAGAAGATCGAGCCGATCGTGAACACCACGATCGCCAGCCGGAACACGGTGCGTGTGCCATACCGGTCCGCCACCCAGCCACTCGCCGGGATAAACACCGTCAGGCTGAGCAGATACGACGTCAGCGCCACGTTCATCCGAACCGGATCGTAGCCGAACGACCGAGCCATGGTCGGCAGCGCGGTGGCGATGATGGTGGAATCGAGGTTCTGCATGAACAGCGCGGACGCGACGATCACGGCAGTCAGTCGGGTCTGACGCGACACTCCGTTTGAACGGATGATGGGTTGGGACGGCATGACGCCAGTGTCGCGCGCCCGGCGCCGCGGGGAAAGCCCCGGAGATGTAAGCGAAGGTTGCAATTGTCGCAGCCATCCCCAGAACCCCTGGCAGAACCGCCGGAAAGCCGTCCGATGATCTGTAGAGCGGGATTCACTTATTGTCGGTCGAACGCCTGCCTATGTGCCACGCCGAACAACGGATCGGACTGTCAGTTGGAATCTCTTGATGTGCCCCCTTAATCAGGTGCGGAGTGTGTTCTTGGTCTCTTTGATCCCGTGCGCCTTCAGCCATGCCTTGTGTTCTGCCTGCGCCTTGGTCAGGGCGGCGGTCTTCGGCAGGCTGGCCGGCTTGCCCTTGGGTGTGGTCATGTTGATTACGCGAGACATTCGCCTGGCTCCCACCGGTTGTCGCAAAACTTTAGCCATTTTCAGAGCGGATGTCGCGCTCGACGAAGCCACGCTGATGCAGCGTGCCGCAGTCATTCAATAAGGCCGATACCCGACGAAATTTCCCGGGGGATCGTAATTGCAGACCCAGACCTGCCGATACGGAGTTGCGGCGGTCGCGCAGCCCACAGCGCGGGTCTGCCGCCAGACAATTTGCGTATAATGTCCGCACACGCCCGAGCAGGTGTTGCCGCGGATATCGTATCCGCGCGCCTCGTCAGCCCACATTCCGACAGCGTCGGCTGGCGACGCCGTCCCGCCTGTCATCGCATAAAGATTCTCGCCAAATCGGTTGTCAGGACGATGGCTGAAACCGTTCAACGCGATCAGGTGGTTGGCCCAACCCTGTGCCACAGCAGCGAGTACGTCTGACCAGATCAGCGGTGGAACACCGACCCGAGCACGGACGCCGTTGTGCGCATCGAGCATCGCCTGGGGGATCGATGATGCCGGCGGAACCATCGGACGCGGTGCATAGAGTTGTGGTGGCGGGTACCCGGACGGCGGCGGATAGGCGGGAGCATAATATTGCCCGCCAGGATATTGCGCCCCGGCCGACGCTGAGAGAGCCAGAAACACCAAGATCAATGGAATGCGCATCGAGACCGCTTACACCCGAAATGTGGCTGTCCCCGGGCGGTCAAAGCCCCGCCCGGGCGAATGCGGCGGTGCCGCCACGAACACTCATCCCCGGCAGGTCCCCACTGCCACAGCGCGAGCCATTGGTATTACTTAACTTTCACGCGCCTCCCCGGCCAAACACGCCTAATGTTTTGCCGAATTCTGGAGTAGGCACATGCGCGCAACAACACTCGGGATCATCTGCGCCGCGGCGCTGTCAGGCACCGCCCGGGCTCAGGAGTCCCCCGTCGTGGTGGAATTGTTCACCTCGCAAGGCTGCTCCTCCTGCCCGCCGGCCGACGCGTTCCTGACCGACCTTGCACACACCCGAACCGACATACTGCCGCTGGCGTTTCATGTGACCTACTGGGATTACCTCGGCTGGAAGGACCCGTATTCCCTCGATGCCGCGACCGCCCGGCAGCGCGACTATGCCAAACAGATCGGTAACGACGGTATCTATACCCCGCAAATGGTGGTGGACGGCAAAACCGGCTTTGTTGGCTCCGACCGCTCGCAGGGTCTGGCCGCGATCGGTAACGCGACCCACAAACCCGTCGCGATCAGCCTGTCCCGCGACGGAGAGACCTTGCGCGTCACCGTCGGCGCCGGGTCCGGTCAGGCCAGGGTCCTGCTGGTCGGATTCGATCGGACAAAGCAAACCCCCATCGGCCGCGGCGAAAACAGCGGCCGCACCCTGACCGAATCGAACATCGTCCGCTCGTTCACCTCGATCGGGACATGGACCGGCACAACCCTGTCTCTGTACCAACCACCCCCGGTTGGAGACAGCGCCGCCGTCCTGCTTCAGGCCAGCGACGGCCGCATCATCGGGGCCGCCCGCCTCGCGTCCTGAGCTGTCGGGGACAAACGCCAAACAGGATTCGTAATCAGTCAGAAATCACTATCTTGTGATATATCAACGAAAACGGTATCTCCTGCCCCGAACAACGCGGAGGCTGATGAACGGCCTCTGAATACACAACCGGGGGCCCATGTTTCATCAATTGCTAACACCGATCGCCGACAGCTTGCTGCTGTCGTTTGTGGTCGCCTCGCTGCCGATCGCGGTCGTGCTGGTCATGCTGGGCGTACTGCGCCGCCCGGCCTGGCAAGCGTCGCTGGCCGGCCTGATCGTCGGTCTTATCGTCGCGGTGGCCGGCTGGCAGATGCCGATCGGTCTGGCGCTCGACAGCATCTCTGCCGGCGCGGTGTTCGCCATCTGGCCGGTCATGTGGATCGTGTTCAACGCCCTGCTGCTTTATAATATCGCTGTCGCCTCCGGCCGCTTCGATGCATTCCGCGACTGGGTGCTCGATCATCTCCCGAACGACCGACGCATCGTTCTGGTCGTCATCGGGTTCTGCTTCGGCTGTCTGCTGGAAGGCATTTCCGGCTTCGGCACCCCGGTCGCGATCACCAGCGCGCTGCTGATTCTGGTCGGCTTCCCACCGCTGGAGGCGCTGACCTTCACCCTGATCTTCAACACCGCCCCGGTCGCGTTTGGAGCCCTCGGCGCCCCGATCACCGTACTCGGTCAGGTCACCGGCCTGCCGGCCGTCCAACTCGGCGCCATGGTCGGCCGCCAGTTGCCGTTCCTGGCAATGATCCTGCCGTTCTACGTGATGGCGATCTACGGCGGCATGCGCTCTGTCAAGGCGCTATGGCCGGTGCTGCTGGTGTCGGGCGTCAGCTTCGCGATGGGCCAGTTCGTGGCCTCCAACTACCTGGACTACGCGCTGACCGACGTGCTCGCCTCCCTGAGCGCGCTGATCGTCACCCTGCTGTTCCTGAAAGTGTGGAAGCCGGCGTACGACCCCGCCTTTGCCATGAGCAGCGCCGTGACCAACGCCGCCCGGCAAACCCTGGTGCCGGCCTGGCAGGGCTGGGTGCCGTGGATCGTGGTGTCGGCACTGGTGATCGCCTGGACGCATCTGAAAATATTCGCCATCGGCGCCCAGGCCATCCAATGGCCCGGCCTGCACAACCAGATCGCGATCACGCTGTATAACGACAAGCCGTATGCGGCTGTCTGGACGTTCCAACCGCTGGCGACCGGCACAGCGATCCTGCTGGCGGCGATCATCACCGCTGCATTGGTCGGCGTCGGACCGGGCCGCTTCGCCACAGCAGTCTGCACCACCTGGAAGCAGGCCCGCATCGCCATCCTGACGGTCGCGCTGATTGTCTCGCTGGCCTACCTGATGAACTACTCCGGCCTGACCTACACGCTGGGCAAGGGCGCCGCGTCGATGGGCTACATCTTCCCGCTGGTGTCGCCGTTCCTCGGCTGGGTCGCGGTGTTCCTGTCAGGCAGCGATACGTCCGGCAACGCCCTGTTCGGCAACCTGCAGGTCGTGGCAGCCAATCAGCTCGGGCTTAACCCCGTGCTGATCGCGGCGACCAACTCCTCGGGCGGCGTGATGGGCAAGATGATCTCGCCGCAGAATATCGCGACGGGCGTGTCGGTCACCGATCTGAAGGGGCAGGAAGGCGTCGTGTTCGCACGCACCTTCAAGCACAGCATCGCGCTGACCTTGCTGTTAGGCTGCCTCGTGCTGCTGCAACAATACGTCTTCCCCGGCATGATACCTTAGCGTTTCGACGGCGGGCCTCGGCACTGTCCGAGGCCCGCCGATCCGGCTTTCGCGGCAGCCAAGGGTTGCGGCGATCCGCGCGCGGCGGCACTGTGATCGCCCCGTCCGCGAAAAGAAAATCACCATGAATTTGACCCGTTATATCGCCGCGATGCTGGCCACGTTGCTGCCGTTCAGCGCCAGGGCGGAGGTCCCGGAAGTGCGAATCGCCCGGCAGTTCTCCATGGGCTACCTGCAGTTCAACGTCATCGACCACGAGCACCTGATCCAGAAGCACGCCGCGGCCCTGGGCATTCCGGAGGTGAAAGTCTCCACCGTGCGCTTCAACGGGCCGGCGTCGATGAACGATGCGCTGCTGTCCGACTCAGTGGATATCGTCGGCGGCAGCCCGAACGGCATGTTTACGCTGTGGGCGAAGGCGCGCGGCACCCCGCAGGAGGTGCGGGCGATCACCGCGTTGGTGACGCTGCCCTACTGGATCACCAGCAACGACCCGGACATCAAGACGATCGCCGACCTGGACAAGTGCAAGCGGATCCCGGTGCCGTCGGTGCGGGTATCGTCCCCCGCCGTGACGCTGGAGATGGCCGCTGCCAGGCAGTATGGGATCAAGAACTACGCTCGGTTCGACGCCGCGACGGTGACCATGTCACCCGCCGATGCGACGATCGCACTGCTGACCGGCAGCGGCGACGTGAACTGCACGATGGCGCTGCCCCCCTTCCTGCAACAGCAGTTGGAGCATCCCAACATCCATGCCATTGCCAGTTCGTTCGACCTCGCGGGCGGACCCACCACCTACACCGTGGCCTACACGTCAATGCGGTTCCACGACCGCAATCCAAAGCTGTATCAGGCGGTGTATGAGGCTTTGGTGGAGGCTACCGATTTGGTCCGAAAAGATGTCCGGACGGCGTCCCGCTACTGGGTCGAGGATAGCGAGTCGAAACTGACGGTCGATTTCGTCGCCGCCGCCGGGTCCGGCCCCGGCACCGAATGGACGACCGTCCCGCTGGATACGATGAAGCAAGCCGCCTTCATGGCGGAGATCGGCACGATCAAAGTGAAACCGACAACCTGGAAGGACTACTTCTTTCCCGAAGCCTATGGATTGCCGGGGAGCTAATGGGCCCCCGTTTGTCTTGGCGTCCTGGCTCTCGCCCCTAATCGTCATGGCCCGGCTTGTCCGGGCCACCTGTCGCGGCACCATCAGCGCATCGGTGGCTGGGATAAGCCGGGAAATGACGGACGTGGACCAGCGGTACGTCAGTCCCAACGCGGCCTGGTATCAAATCCCTCGAACACCGAAAAGCCCGGCCGACTCGAACCACCCACAACGGCATGTGCCGCGATAGGTAGTCTGAACCAACCGGGCCAAACCGTCGCATGCATCAGCGGGGTTCGAAAACCCCGCCCGACTATGCCGCTTCGTCTTCTTCTTCTTCCCGCTCAGCGACCGGGCCGCTATCCAGGCCCTTCGCGCCAACATCGCGATCGATCAGCTCAATCACCGCCATGTCCGCGGCATCGCCATAGCGAACGCCGGCGCGCAGCACGCGGCAGTAGCCGCCCGTGCGGGTCTTGTACCGATCGGCCAGCGTGGTGAACAGCTTGCTGACGATCACGTCGTCGCGCAGTTCGGCAAACGCCAAACGCTTGTTCGCCAGGCCACCCTTCTTGCCCAGGGTAATCAGCTTCTCCGCAACCGGGCGAAGCTCCTTCGCCTTCGGCAGCGTGGTGGTGATCTGCTCATGCTTAATGAGGGCATGCGCCATGTTCCGGAACATCGCTAGGCGATGGCTGGATGTGACGCTGAGCTTCCGGCCCGATAATCCGTGACGCATTGATCTATTTCCCTATTCCGGCTCAGAACGGCTCTTCAAGCCGCTTGGCCAGGTCTTCGATATTCTCAGGCGGCCAACCCGCGACACTCATGCCGAGACCGAGACCCATGGCGGTCAGGACCTCCTTGATCTCGTTCAGCGACTTGCGGCCGAAGTTCGGCGTGCGCAGCATTTCCTGTTCGGACTTCTGCACCAGATCGCCGATATAAACGATGTTATCGTTCTTCAGGCAGTTGGCGCTACGAACCGACAGTTCCAGCTCGTCAACCTTGCGGAGCAGATTGCGGTTGAACGGCAGATCGTCCTGCGGCTCTTCCGTGCGGATCTGCTGCGGCTCATCGAAGTTGATGAACAACTGCAACTGGTCCTGCAGGATGCGCGCCGCGAGAGCGACAGAATCTTCCGGTGTCACCGCGCCGTTGGTTTCAACCGTCAGCAGCAGCTTGTCATAGTCGGTGACCTGACCCACGCGGGTCGGGACAACGCTATAGGACACGCGCCGAACCGGCGAATAAATCGAGTCGATCGGTATCAGCCCGATCGGAGCATCTTCCGGGCGGTTGACGCTGGACGGCTGATAGCCCTTGCCCAGGTTGACCGTGAATTCCATGCCCAGCTTCACGCCGTCATCCAGCGTGCAGATCACCAGTTCGGGGTTCATGATGTCGATATCATGACCGGACTGGATCTGGCCGGCGCGCACTTCGCCAGGACCGGTAGCGGTCAGCGTCATCCGCTTCGGGCCTTCGCCATGCATCCGCAGCGCGAGCTGCTTGATGTTCAGGACGATGTCCGTCACGTCTTCACGAACGCCGGGGACACTGCTGAATTCATGCAGAACGCCGTCAATCTGCACCGCTGTCACGGCCGCGCCTTGCAGCGAGGACAACAGAATGCGGCGAATGGCATTGCCCAGCGTCATACCGAAACCGCGTTCCAGCGGCTCAGCGACGACAGTGGCAACTCGTGACGGGTCGGCGCCCGGCTCGACTTCAAGCTTTTCGGGCTTGATCAGAGATTGCCAATTCCTCTGAATAACTGCGCTCTGCCTCATACTTACAACACCTTTCGAACCGCGTCAGGCGCGGTTGACGTCCCTTGGACAGTGTCAAACCCAGTCCCGGGGTTCAGACTTAGCCCTTCAGTCTAAACCCTGTGATCCGCACTGCGCCGGACGAACCGGTTGGCACGAAGCACCCTTAGACCATCCAGCCTAGACGCGACGGCGCTTGCGCGGCCGGCAGCCGTTGTGCGGGATCGGTGTCATGTCGCGGATGGTCGAAACCTGGAAACCGACCGCCTGCAACGCGCGCAGGGCGCTCTCACGTCCCGAACCCGGGCCGCTGACTTCGATCTCAAGCTGCTCCATGCCATGCTCACGGGCTTTCTTGCCGGCATCCTCGGCCGCGACCTGTGCCGCGTACGGGGTGCTCTTGCGGCTGCCCTTGAAGCCCTGGCTACCAGCGGACGACCAGGCAATCGTGTTGCCTTGCGCGTCCGTGATGGTGATCACGGTGTTGTTGAACGTAGCCGCGACATGCGCCACGCCAGCGATGATATTCTTTCGCTCTTTGCGGCGAGGCCGAGCGGCTGCGGCGGGTTTCGCCATGTTCTTTGATCCTGCTTCAACTGCCGCCGCGCCGAGAACCGGCGCGGCATAACGCTTCGATTAGCCATACCAAACAGAAAGGGCCGAATGGCCTTCCTACTTGGTCACTTTCTTCTTGCCGGCGATCGCCACGGCCTTACCCTTGCGGGTGCGGGCGTTGGTGTGGGTCCGTTGACCGCGCACCGGCAGACCACGGCGATGACGCAGGCCGCGATAGCAGCCCAAATCCATCAGCCGCTTGATGTTCATCGACACTTCACGCCGAAGATCACCTTCCACGCGATACTCACGGTCGATCAGTTCACGGACGCGGAGAATTTCCTCATCCGAAAGCTGGTTGACCCGGCGATCGTCCGGAATGCCAAGCTGCTGGCAAATCGCGGCAGCCTTGGTCGGGCCAATGCCATAGATATAGCGGAGGCCAATGGTGACCCGCTTGTTGGTCGGGATATTCACGCCGGCAATACGCGCCACGCTTTACTCTCCTGTCGTCCGATGTCTGACCCGGACCTTTTAACTGCCCCGAAAGGCTGAAATACGCGCAAGCGGCGCCAAACCCCCATATGGGGTTGCGCCGGAGCGCGGGACTATAGTTTCCGCGGCGCAGGAGTCAACGAAGACTTATCAACTCTGCGCGAAGATCTCAACATCTCTGACAAATTGACGATCACAGGCCGCAGCCAGTGCCCATCGATCCCATGATTTGCCGCGATCCTGTTCATTCCGCCAGCACAGCGTTAAGCTGAGCCGTGACATCGTCGATATCGGCCATGCCATCGACGGTCCGTAAAATCCCCGCCGCCGCATAGTGCGGGATGATCGGCGCGGTCTGGCGATGGTAGGCTTCCAACCGCGCCACAACGGTTTCCCGATTGTCGTCCGCCCGACGGACAAACTCAGTTGCACCGCAGGTATCGCAAACGCCGGACACCGCGGTCGGCTTGAAACTATCGTGGTAGCCGGTCCCGCACTTTGCACAGGTAAACCGGCCGGCAATCCGATCGACCAGCGCGGCGTCATCGACCTTCAGCTCGATAACGGCATCCAGCTTCAGACCCATCTTGTCCAGCATCACATCCAACGCCTGCGCCTGCGGCACAGTGCGCGGAAAGCCATCCAGTATGAACCCCGGCCCCGCGTCAGGCTGCGCCAGGCGGTTCGCCAGCATGCGGACCAGGATGTCGTCGGAAACGAGCTGCCCCGCCTCCATGACCGCCTTGGCCTCTTTGCCCACCGGGCTGCCGGCGGCAACCTCGGCGCGCAACATATCGCCGGTTGAGATCTGCACGATCCCGAATTTGTCCTCAAGCCGCTTGGCCTGAGTACCCTTGCCCGCGCCAGGCGGGCCTAAAAGAATGAGTTTCACCGGCGTCCCTTACCCCGAGTCTTTTTGATCAGACCTTCATATTGATGTGCCAACAGGTGCGACTGCACTTGTGTCACGGTATCCATCGTAACCGACACGACGATCAGGATCGAGGTCCCGCCGAAATAGAACGGCAAGCCGTAATCGCTGATCAGGATTTCAGGCAGCAAACAGATCGCCACCAGATAAACGCCACCGACCGTGGTCAGGCGGGTCAGAATACGATCGAAATAGTCCGCCGTCGCACTGCCCGGCCGGATGCCTGGAATGAAACCACCGTACTTCTTCAGGTTATCCGCCGTTTCCTCGGGGTTGAACACCACCGCCGTATAGAAATAGGCGAAGAAGATAATCATGAACGCATACAGCGCCATATACAGCGGCTGACCGTGCGCCAATTGCCCGGCAATCGCCTGCACCCAGGGCGACATGTTCGTCGCGAAGCCCGCAATGGTCGCCGGGATCAGCAGGATCGAGCTGGCGAAGATCGGCGGAATGACACCAGACGTGTTCAGCTTCAGCGGAATATGCGTCGAGTCGCCACCAAACATCCGATTGCCGACCTGACGCTTCGGATACTGCACCGCGATTCGCCGCTGCGCCCGTTCCACAAAGACAATCACCCCGATCGTGCACACGGCGATCACCATGAACAGCAGGATGAAGAAGGGCGACAATGCGCCGGTCCGCCCAAGCTCCAACATCGAGCCGAAGGCCGTCGGCAGGTTCGCGACAATGCCCGACATGATGATCAGGCTGGTGCCGTTGCCGATACCGCGCGCGGTGATCTGCTCACCCAGCCACATGAGGAACATCGTGCCACCGACCAGCGTAATCACGCAGGAGAAGCGGAAGAACCAGCCCGGATCGATCACGGCCGGCCCGAAGCTGCCATGCATCGTCTCAAGCCCGACCGAAATCCCGTACGATTGGAAGATGGCGATCAGAACCGTCAGATACCGGGTGTACTGATTGAGCTTCTTGCGCCCGCTCTCGCCTTCCTTTTTCAAGGTTTCGAGGGTCGGGATGGCGCTCGACATCAACTGAATGATGATGCTGGAACTGATATACGGCATGATGTTCAGCGCGAACACGGTCATGCGCTTCAGCGCACCGCCGCTGAACATGTCGAACATACCCAGAATACCG
>Ga0316223_1000333_pt1 | contig 60869 bp, 66 predicted proteins | sample TBH18009metaG_FD_206007 | JGI IMG/M metagenome (GOLD analysis project Ga0316223, IMG submission 206007) | Freshwater microbial communities from Trout Bog Lake, Wisconsin, USA - TBH18009 | ecosystem: Environmental > Aquatic > Freshwater > Lake > Hypolimnion/Profundal zone | place: USA: Wisconsin...
AGCCGGACTCGGGCGCTCTGCTGCGTTGCTTTTCTCACCAATAGCCCCGCTATTGGCTTCAAAAAGACGCCTTGCAGCCCATCCCGATCCGGCTGCCACAGACTCGCCGGAGTTATGCAGAGGATCCGTAGGCGACTCACCTAGTTAACATAAAAGTCACGAGCGGCGCGATATTGGCAACCACGCCCACGGCCAAGGAAGCGAAAGTGAGCTTCATGCCAAGTACCCGTTTTTTAAGATCACTTTCGGCAATTGCCAGTGCATGAATGTACCTTCCCACAATCAGCAACACGGATGTGCACGCCAACAGCCACCAGTACGAGCGGTTCAACTCAGCGCAAAGCAGGAGGACCAGTGAAAGCGGAACGTACTCGGAAAAATTACCATGCGCGCGAATTGCCGATTCAAGATCGGAGTGATTCCCGCTTCCCAAAGCTACTTTATGCTGCTGCCTTTTTTTAATGACGGTGAATGCGAGTTTTATAAAGAGCAAGGTTAGAACGGTTGCTGTGGCAGCGGAAAACGGAACGAAAATAATCATGGGCTGTACATAATAAAACGGATTGGAGAAGGATACCAATCTTCGCGAATCAATGTCGCTGAGTTCAGTAAATGCCGGTTTCCAGTTCCCAGGGGCCGCCGCTCACAGCCGTCAGTAAGCGCAGCAACGAAGGCCTGACCCTGCTGGCCTGCGCCGGTCATTCAGTGGCCTGACCGAATGGTTCGCTGAGCGCAGATTGCCCGCAGGCGACTGGTGAAGGATCGTACTGACAGCGGTGTACTAGCGCTAGCAGCGCTCGAAATGCGCAGTGCACGCATCCACAACTTGTGGATCAAGCTTGCTTCCGCGTAAGCGGTTAATTTCATTCAATGCACTAACCAACCCCAGCGCAGGACGGTATGGGCGCGCCGACGACATGGACTCGACAATATCCGCAACCGTAAGTATTCGAGATTGAATAAGTATCTGCTCGCCGGAAATTCCGTTGGGGTAACCTGATCCATCCATGTACTCGTGGTGCTGCAGCACCATCAGCGCGATCGGCCACGGCAGGTCAAGATCTTTAAGAATCAGGTAACCTTCTAACGGGTGAGTTTTAATAAGTTTGAACTCAAGATCTGTCAATCGACTCGGCTTGCATAATATCTGCAAAGGGAGATGTATTTTTCCAACGTCGTGTACAAGCGCTGCCAACTGTAGCCCTTCAATATCGAACGCCGCCATGCCCAGCCGCTTCGCTATTGCAACGGCAATTTTAGCAACCTCGCGCTGATGCCCCGCCGTATAGGGATCACGTGCCGCAACGGTCGAAGATATTGCAGCTATTGCCTGTTCCATTCCGAGACGTATCACGCGGGACTGCGACTCCCGCTCCTCAAGCGCCTTTTCGTAATCATTGCGAATGCTTTGCACTTCTCGCTCAGCATCATCTTTCAACCTGAGCAACTCAACTTGCGCAGTCTGCAATGCTTCCTCTGCACGTTTGCGCGTATTTATTTCGCGTGTCAATTGAATGGTGCGGTTAGCCAGTTTGTCATACATTCCCATGACGGTATCAATTAATACACGAGTGGCGCCGGACATTTCCTTGTTTGCGAGCTCCTTGGCTCGCTCCAGCGAAACACCGGAAGGCAGGGCCAGCACAACTTTCGCCATTCGTCGATCGGACTCAATAATATGAAGTGCAAGCCAGTGCGTTAAGAACGTCACAATTTCCTCAAGCGTCTCCTCAAAACTCTTGTTGGATTCATTGTTCTTTAGCTTTATTACCTGTTCAATAAAATCAGAATGTGCTGATTTATGCCAGTCTTCCCACGAGTCGCCTGAAAAATATTTGTGCCATATGGCTTCTTCGGTTGCGAAGTGCGTAACTGTATAATTTTTGAGTTCTTCAAAAATCCGCTCGATGGCTGGAGCCTCCAGTTGAAATGCAAGATGGCCAACCAGTGAGTTAAGCAGTTCCACCAGTCGTTTATGCTGCAGGTCAATTTCTTCAATGCCGGTTTCGAAATTTTCATTCCAGGGAAATATTTCAACGGTTTTTGGCATACGCATTCATATCCTGCATGAACAATCAACGGTAACGGATACCTCTGTGCGGAGGTTGGGGCAAGGGTTCCCTGCGGCACGCAAACCGCTCTGATCCCACATTTTAGTGAGTTTGTGGCGGAAAACGATATCCCGTTGACAGTATATCAAGGCACGTTTCCGCAATGCGTGGATCGAAACTTGTGCCTATCGCGTCCATAACGCGTTTTGTAACCTCCTGGGCGTCGAAGGCTGCACGAAATGGTCGATGCGATGACAAAGCCTCTACCGCATCCGCCACGCGAATAATTCGTGCCTCTAGTGGAATACCTTCACCAGCCAGACCCCGTGGATATCCAGTTCCATCGTAGTTTTCATGATGGGAGTAAACAATATCGGCAACGGGCCATGGAAACTCTATGTTTTTAAGAATATCCCACCCGGCCTCCGCGTGCTGCTTGATGAATTCGAATTCAATCGCGGTTAAATTATGCGGACGCAACAGTATTTCTGCCGGAATTTTTAACTGACCAATATCATGCGCTTTTGCAGCCAGTTCCAACCCGATCAAACGATCTTCGCTAAAGTCCAGCCGCTTTCCTATGGCAACAGATAAGTCTGCAACCCGGCGCTCATGCCCAGCGGTGTACGGATCGGTGTGTACCGTCGCGGTAGTAAAAGCCTCAATGGTTTGTCGCAGTACGAGATCCAGTCGACGGACCAAGCCTTCAAGATGTTCTTTACTTTTAATTAATTCGTACTTTGCAATATTTCTGTCGGTGACATCAAGAAAGGCCCCGACTATCCCTATGATTTCACCCTCTTCATCACGGAACACATTCTTGCTATAAATAACGTCCCGCTCCTGATTGTTCTTGGATGATATTTTAGACTCGTATTGTTGAAATTCCGGATTTTTCAATAACGCCGTATCCATTTCGTGATATATGTTGGCCTTCTCGGAGGGCCATAAATCAAATACATTTTTTCCGATTATCTGCTCATGGCTTAATCCAAATGTCTGGCAAAAAACATCATTGCAGCCAAGGTAGTGGCCATCCCGGTCTTTGTAGAAGACAGCTATGGGAATGTGATTTATCAGCGAGTCAAGAAAATGGGCTGAGCGCGATTCACGATCCTCCGCCTCTTTGGCAAATTTTTGTGAACTTAGTATCAGGTAGTTGGCAGTTGTGGCGGCGACCAAACTTGTTACCACAATGATGGCTATATGATGCAGATCTTGGGTAAATTTCAATCCGAATAATGATTCGGCTGCAGCATCAAAGCAGGTGACTGCGGTTGCAATAATGAACAGCATTGAAATAAATCTCAATGCTGGTTGCTTTTGTAATCGACTCATGACTATTTGTGTTTGCTTATTTTTATATCTGATCGCACAGGGTAATCATCCAGAAGGATTGCGTACCATACGATGACGCCGTGCTTGTTCATGGGCGGTTCATTGTAGGCGTGCTCGTGGCATCGGTGAGGTATGGGTTCGCGAGCCCAATGCAGTTCTGTCCGATAAGTCACCATTCATGGCATTTTCCATGGCCGGATTGTTATTACCTCCTTGCAGGCGCCGATCATTGCGCACGGAACAGGCGACCCTGGCGCGGACGGTTGTTGGTAACCAGTTTCCAGTTTCCAGTTTTTACTTGTCGTACCGCCATGCGTTCTTTCGCGGCGATACGTTTGCCATGGTTGGCGGTAGTACCGGCATAACCGGGTGATCCTGAATTGGGCCGGGCCTGCCTGTTCGGTGCGGCCTGTGCTGTGGCACAGACAAGCCTGCAAGCGTCTCAGTTCGGCTCCGTAATGAACCCGATCTTGTGTACCCCGGCGTGCTGCGCCGCCGCCATGGCCTTGGCTACACGCTCATAGCGCACGGCCTTGTCGCCTCGAATGTGCAGCTCCGGCTGCGGCTGTTTTTGCGCCGCCGCTGCCAGATCGGTCAACAACTCGGCATCGCTGACGCGGGCGTCATTCCAGTAATAGTCACCACCGGCATCCACGCTCAACCGAATGGTTTCGGGTTTGATGTTCTCGGGCTGGTTGGTGGCTCGCGGCAAATCAATATTGACGGCATGCTGCATCACCGGCACAGTGATGATGAAAATAATGAGCAGCACCAGCATGACGTCCACCAGCGGCGTCATGTTGATCTCATTCATCACTTCATCGGTTTCATCCTGGGTTCCGAACGCCATTTCACTGCTCCCGCTTCTTGCCCAGGCGCGCGCCGGTCAGAAAATAGGTGTGCAAATCGGCGGCAAACCGGTTCAGTCGGGACAGCGCATTTTTGTTACCCCGCACCAGCGCGTTGTATCCCAGCACCGCCGGAATCGCCACCGCCAGCCCCAGCGCCGTCATGATCAGCGACTCACCAATGGGCCCGGCCACCTTGTCGATGGTGGCTTGTCCGGCCATACCTATCGCCATCAGTGCATGGTAGATGCCCCACACCGTGCCGAACAGGCCGACGAACGGAGCCGTGGAGCCAGCCGATGCCAGAATACCCAGCCCGCCTTGCAGCTGGGCGGTGGCGTCGTCAATGCAATTGCGCAGATTGCGCGTGAGCCAATCGCTGAAGTCAAAGCCTTCGTGCAACTCGTGTTGGGTCGAACCGTTGTCGGCCTTCACGTGCGTGGCTGCATTTTCACCCTCCAGCGCCAGCGCCAGAAACGGGCTGTCTGGAAAAGCCTGCAAGTCCCTCAGACCCTGTGCAAAATCCTTGGCGTGCCAAAACTTTTCCACATCCCGGGACTGGCGCATGAAGCGTCCCAGGTTCAGAGTCTTGAGAATGATCACCATCCACGACGCCAGTGACATGGACAGCAAAAGGATCAGCACGCTCCGGGTCACCAGGTCACCTTGGTTCCAGACATTCAGAAGACCGGCTTCAGCATTCATTCAGGTTACTCCAATACAAAATTGATAGGCACGTTGAACCACATCGGTTCCGGCACACCGCCGCGTTTGCCCGGCACATAGCGCCAGCTTTTTACGGTGTCCAGCGCGACCTGGTCCAGGCGCGTATATCCACACGACGTTTTTAATTTGGCATCCTGCACCGTGCCGTCCACGCCGATCAGCACGCTGACGACGACCTTGCCTTGCTCGCCCTGCATCTTGCTGATGCGCGGATACACCGGCTTCGGATTGTGCAGGTATTCGGCGTTGCTCGATGGCAGTTCAATTCTGGGTGCTGCAGCAGGCGACGTGGGCGTGCCAATCGGGGCCAGCGCAGGTTGCGGCGCGGTAGTGCCGGTGACGGCATTGGGCGCGGGTTCCGGTGATGGTTCTGCAATGGCCACCGGAACCGGTGTCGGCGGCGGTGTGGCGGTGGTGTGTTGTAGCGGCACCGGTCGCGGCGGCTCCGGCGCCTTGACGACCGGTTTCTCGACCACGGGCTTGGGCGGCACTACCGCGTCGCTGATAGCCTCGACCGGAACGATCAGTTCCACCGCGCGTTGCAGCAGCCCGGTCTGCAGTGCCCAGATGCCCAGCCCATGCAACAGCAGTACGGCGCCGATGATGGTGGCATTGCGGCGCAGCATAGAGGGACGCGTGGACGGAGCGCGTGCGGTTGGCAGAGAGACAGAGCGTGTCAGCATGGCAGAACTATAGCGGCTATCCGGGCGAAAAATAGCGGGCAGCGAACGGGCTGCACTGTGCTTACTGACATCGGTGGGGCGGTAGTGATGTACCAATACCGTCATCTGCGCACAGGATGTCAAAGCCTATTAATGTGGCCGTGTCGCAGGTAGCAACCCCAGCAGGCCGCCCCAAATGCTGCACGGCTAATTTTGGCGCATACCGGCCACCAGTTCCGTCACGTTGTGGCGCATCAGCGCCAGATAGCTCGCACCGGCTGCGTCGGTGGCCGACAGTGCGTCCACATACAACGCCGCCCCCAGCGTCACGCCGGTGTCTTCGGCAATCTGCGTGATCAGCTTCGGGTTGGTCATGTTTTCCATGAAGACGGCCCGGATGTGCTCGCGCTGCATCTGTCGAATCAAACGGGCCACGTCTTGCGCGCTGGGCTCCGTTTCGGTGGACATGCCTTGCGGCGCCAGAATCGTAACGCCGTAGTGCGCGCCAAAATAGCCAAATGCATCGTGTGAGGTAATCACCTTGCGCTGGGGCCCCGGCACACTGTCGATCTGCGCCCTGGCCCAGGCGTCCAGCGCCTTCAGCTGAACCGTGTAACTGGCGGCATTACGGCGGTACAGGGCGGCGCCCGCCGGGTCCAGCCGGGTCAGTGCCGCAGCAATGTTGCGCGCGTAGACAATGACGTTGCTGGGGTCCTGCCAGGCGTGCGGGTCGGTTTCCGTGAGGCCGTGCCCGTTCATTACCGGCATGCTGCGCGCACGAATCCCGGTGCTGGCTTGCAGTACCTCGCCGGTGTAGCCGGCAGAGTCAATCAGTCGGTAAATCCAGCGCTCAAACCCGAGGCCGTTGATGATCACCAACCGGGACTGCCGAATTGTTTTGGCGTCCGACGGCTTGGGTTCAAACACATGGGCGTCCGCATCGGGTCCGACCAGTGCCGTCACGATGACGCGATCCCCGCCGATGACGCGCACGATATCGCCCAGAATGCTGAAGCTGGCCGTGATCGGCATCGGTTCTGCCGCCTGGCTCGGCAGCGACAAACCAGCAGCAAGCAGCAGCAAGCTGGCCATAAGGACCTGAAAGAAAGGGCGAGGTAAGGAGCTTTGCATGGTTCAGACGCTGAAATGCGGAACGTCGTTTCTTCAGAGGTTGGGGTACAAGGCTGTGCTACGCCACGCGGTGGGATCGTGTGCGCCGACGCGGCAGCCAACCACCTGGCGACACCAGCAGTGACGCGGCATACAGCCCACCGGCACAGCCAATAATGGTTGGCCCCGACGGCGTATTGAAATAATACGACACCAGCAGCCCACCCACACCCGCCAGCAAGGCCTGCACGCTGGCGTTTACCAACTGCGCGGGCAGCGTGTCGTGCCAAAGCCGGGCCGAGACGGCGGGCAGCATCATGAGCCCGACCGCCATCAGGGTGCCCATGGTCTGGAACCCGGCCACCAGGTTCACCACCACCAGCATCAAAAAGCCCTGCTGCCAGACCCAGCTGCGTCGGCCTGACGCCGCCAGATAAACCGGGTCAAAACTCTCCAGCACCAAGCCACGGTATAAAAGTGCCAGCGCCACGACACTGACGCTGGCCACGGTGGCCACCAACTGCAGGCCCTCGCGGTCAACACCCAGGGCACTGCCAAACAGAATGTGCAGCAAGTCGAGCTGGGTGCCATGACCGGCAATCAACGTAATACCCAGTGCCAGCGCAAACAGATAGACCGCCGCCAGACTGGCATCTTCTTTCAGCACCGTCGAGCGGCTGATGAATCCGGCCAGCGCCACCACCAGCATGCCGCCGAGCACCCCGCCGGCCGCCATCGCGGGCAGCGACACCCCAAACAGCATGAAGCCCAGCGCGACCCCCGGCAAAATGGCGTGGCTCAGCGCGTCGCCCAGCAGACTCATGCGGCGTAGCGTCAAAAAAACGCCCAGCGGCGCGGCGCTGATGGACAGCGCCAGCGTTGCCACCAGCGCCCGGCGCATGAAGGCAAACTCAGCAAACGGACCCACCAGCAGGTCCCACACGGTCTGTAGCGCGTGCATCATGGGCGGCTTGGCAGGAGCGAATGGGAATGCGTGGCGTGCTTGGAGTGTGCGGCGTCCGCGGTGTGCGCAGCGTCCGCCGCCACCAGGTCACTGTCGGCGTGGCATTCATCTGCTTGGTCATTCCAGGCTTCGGCCATGGCGCGTGCACGGCGCAGGTTGGATTCTGTCAGCACCGTCTCGGTGCTGCCCCAGGCCACCACTTCGCGCGCCAGCAACAGCGTGTCGGGAAAATGCGCCTTGACCTGGGCATCGTCGTGCAGCACTGCAATCACGGTGCGCTGCTGATCGTGCCATTGCTGCACCAACGCCAGCAGCGACTGCGTGGTGCGCGCGTCCACCGCGTTGAAGGGCTCGTCCAGCAAAATCAGGTCGGCGTCCTGCACCAGCAGGCGCGCGAACATGACGCGCTGCAACTGGCCGTTGGAGAGCGTTCCCACGGGACGGTTTTCGAACCCTTCCAGTCCCACGCTGGCCAGCGCGGCATCGACTTGCGCGCGCATGGTTTGGGGAATGCCGCGCCAGGCACCGAGCGTGCTCCAAGTTCCCAGCATGACGCAGTCACGCACACTGATGGGAAAGCTGCGGTCAATTTCGGCCGCTTGCGGCAAGTAGGCGATGCGCGCACGCGCCGTGTTGACGCGCAACGCACCCGGTATCACCGGCAGCATGCCGACCAGGCTCTTGAGCAGCGTGCTTTTGCCCGCGCCGTTGGGGCCGATGATGGCCGTCAGCGAGCCGCGTGCAAAGTGCCCGCCAATGTGGTGCAGCGCCGGATGGTGCCGATAGCTGACCGTTAGATTGTGGACGTTGATCATGGTTGTATCGGTCCATTGGCCCAGGCGACCGCCAGCCACAGCACCAGCAGCGCTGGCAGCACCGCCGCCACGCGCAGCCACAGCGGCCAGGAATAGACACTGGAAAATGGGTGACGCATGGTGTTACGCATGGGGTGGCTCGCTACAGGTGCGCAAGGTGCGATCCAGCCAGTCCGCATCCACGCCACCGGATTTCGAGCGGCACAGGCGGTGCGTTCGGTCCAGCACCACGGTAAAGGGCAGCACACCCTTGCGGTTGCCAAAGCGCCGCAGAATGCCGTCGCTTTGCAGCGGGGCCACGGCCTGCACATAGTTGACTTGTTGCGTCAGCAGAAACTGCTGGGCCTTCAGCCGGCTGTCCACCGCAATGCCTATAAATTGCACGTTCGGATGGCGCGCCGACGCCTTCTCCAGCAGCGGCATCTCAGCGACGCAGGGCGGGCAGTCGCTGCTCCAGAAATTGAGCACCAGCGGCTGAGCCACGTAGGCCGACAAACGCAGCATCCGGGCGCCATTGATCTCCGGCAGTTCCAGCTCCTGCACCGCGTCTGCGCTGGCGCTGTCGGCCCAGGCGCGGTTGAAACTGCCGCTCAGGGCAGCTGTGGCCAGCACGGCCAAGGCCGCTAATATCAAACAACGGGCAGCAGAGACGAAGGGGATCATTCCAGGGCGTTAACTGATAATGCAATATCAGTATCATAACGTAGCGTTAAAATAAATGCCCACACCGGAGCCCGATCATGCAAGCGCCCGAACGCAACACCCGACAACGCGATGCCATTTTGCAGGCGCTGGCCCATGCCAGGCGACCCCTGTCGACCCAGGAAATCCTGGAAGCGGCCAATGCGCAGGTGCAGGGGGTGGGGATTGCAACGGTCTACCGCAACGTCAAGGCGTTCCTGAAGTCGGGCGATATTGCGCTCGTCGCCATTCCCGGAGACAACCCGCGCTACGAGGTGGCCGGCCATGCACACCACCACCATTTCCATTGCACCGTCTGTGACCGCGTTTTCGATGTGCACCAGTGCCCGGGCGACTTGCGCCACATGGCGCCGCCCGGCTGTCGGGTGGAGCGCCATGAACTGACGCTGTATGGCCAGTGCGCGGACTGCCTCGGTGCCGCGCCGACCGAGGTCTGCGCCGCAGCGTCAGAATGAGTGTGCTTACACTAGGCCGCAGCGCTGGCTCAGGACTCCAGGAGCACCACCAGTTCCTGGTACAGGCTTTGGATTTCCGCAAAGCTTTGCGCCAGATTGTCTTGTCGTCCTGCCAGGTGCGACCATACGCGGTCTGAAATCGGAGGCACCAGAGCGTACGGACTGCGTTCCAGGTTCAATGCCAACGCGATGGCATCCGCCAGATGAATCACGCCGGAATACAAATCGGCGTTGCTCAGTGGCGCGGTCGTGGTCTCCCTATCGGACCAGAGGTGGTGGCCACCAATGGCATCCACAATCGACTCCGGTAAATTCCAGCAGCGGCACAGCGAAGCGCCAATGTCGCCGTGATCAAAGCCAAACACCCGTTTTTCCGCTTCCGCTGGAAACAGGCCTTCGTCGCGCGCTAATCGGCGCGTCTGCTGGTAAAGCGCGGGATATGCCGACATCAGGGCCAGCTTGCCGATATCGTGCAGAATGCCCGCCAGAAACAGGGCACTGGCATCCAGATGGTTGTTGCGTGCCAGTACCGAAGCGCAAATGGCTACCGACAGACTGTGCCGGTACTGAACCAACACGCCCGGATCGTTTTCCAAATTGGGGAACTTCAGCGCCGTCGTCATGGCCACGATCACAATCATGCGCAAATTGGAAAACCCAACCACCACAACGGCATCGTTGATGCTCTGGATTTTGTTGGCCATGCCGAAAAACGGAGAATTGGCGACGCGCAGGATGCGGATCGCCAGCCCCTGGTCGCATTCAATGGCACGCACAATAACCTTCAGGTCTACGCTGTCATCGTTCAGGTAGTCGAGCAACTGCCGGGTGGTGCTGGTCAGGTGGGGCAGTTGCTGGACCGCGATGGTCGCAGCTTCCAGGGTCGGCGGTGTCATGGCGTCGTCCTGAGCAGGAAGGCGCGCACCGCTGATTCCAGGGTCTGGCTGCTCAGGCCAGTTCCAATGCGTCGAAAGCGCTGGCTGATCGCCGCGCGCGCGGCTTCTAACGCCGGGTGATCGGCTGCAGGTTGTGCGCTCACTGCTGATTCAGCCGTTGGCGCTGGTTTTTGCGCTTGTGCTGGTGCTGCGGGAACAAGCGGAACGTGCGATGGGAGGGGGTCAGCCATGGAGCACCTCTTGGTTCATGAACGCCAGTACCGTTCCCCGATGCCGGGCGGTACTGGTCAGATGGCGTCCGAGCATACGCCAACAGTTGCCTTTTTGGTCCGTATAGGCAAAGGAAAATGAATTGTTGCGCGGCCAAGGCGGCACCAAGGCTGCCAGCGCGGCGCAATCCTCGAACGCCAGCGCCAATTTGGCGTATGCCTCGTTGCCTAACACCGCCAGTCCATCCGGATCCAGTCCCAGCACCGGGACCGGCAGCAAATACAGGTTTTCCTGGGCGATCTGCAGGGCCGCCTGGCTGATCATGGCACTGTGCGACTGCTCGTCGAGCATCATTACCAGCGACTGGTTGCTCTGGTGCAAATCGCGGTTGGCGACCGAAATGTTTTTGACCAGGCGCAACTCCGCGTCCTGCTTCTCCTTGCGCTGAAAGGCCTCCAGAATGCCGTCCTTGAGCTCCTTGTCTTCCCACGGCTTGCTCATGAACTTGTAGATTGCGCCCTGGTTGATGGCGCTGGTAATGGACTGCATGTCGGCAAAACCGGACAGCACAATGCGAATGGTCTGCGGATACAGTTCTTTGGTGCGGCGCAGGAACTCCTCCCCCGTCATGTGCGGCATGCGCTGATCGGACACCACCACGTCAACGTCATTTTTGGCCAGCAGTTCCAACCCTTCCAGTCCGGAGCTGGCACACAACACCCGGTAATCCTCGCGCCGCAGCAAACGCTTGAGCGCCAGCAGAATGCTTTCCTCGTCGTCCACCAACAGCAGCGTGCGTTCTTTGGTGGGGCGACCCAGCAGAAACGGCGGAATCACCCAGCCGCTGGTTAATTTGTCCGTTGCCAGTGCGGCGGGCATCGGTTTGCTGATGAAATAACCCTGGACCGTTTCGCATTGCTCGCCAACCAGCGTCGCCAACTGCGCCTCGGTTTCCACGCCCTCGGCAATCACGGTCATCTTCAGACTGTGTGCCATGCCAATGATGGCGCGCGTGATCGACGCATCGTTGGGGTCCGTGGTGATGTCCTGGACAAACGAGCGATCAATTTTCAGTTTGTCGATCGGCAAGCGCTTCAGGTAGGCCAGGCTGGAATAACCGGTGCCGAAATCGTCGATCGACAGCGAAACCCCGAGCGCCTTGAGCCGAAACAGTATTTTTTCGGACTTGGTGACGTCGTGCATCAGCATGCTTTCGGTCAGCTCCAATTCGAGTCGGCTCGCCGGTAACTCCAGCTCGCTCAGGACGGCCGCGACCAGCTCCGGAAAGCTTGGATCGGCCAGCTGCCGCAGCGACACATTGACCGCCATTTGCAGCGTGGCAAAGCCCATGGCCTCCCAGGTCTTCAATTGCTGGCAGGCCGTGCGCAGCACCCAGGCCCCAACGCGCTCAATGAGGCCCGTCTTTTCCAGGGAGGGAATGAATTCCGAGGGCGGGACAATACCGCGTGTCGGATGATTCCAGCGCACCAGTGCCTCAAAGCCGGTAATGGCGCCGCTGCGACACGACGCCTTGGGCTGGTAATAAACCAGGAACTGTTCGGCTTCCATGGCAGCGCGCAGTTCCGTTTCAAAATGGAAATGCTCTCCCAGCGAACGCGCCATCGCGTCGGTGTACAACAGCCAGTTTCCGCGTGCTGACACCTTGGCCCGTGCCAGCGCCGCTTCCGCGTGTTGCAGCAGCAACGGGTGGGCGTAGGCGGCGCCGATGCTGGTGCTGATGAACAGTTCGCGTCCCGCAATCAGATAAGGCTGGTGCAGCGTTTCCACCAACTGGGTCGCTATCAGCTCCAGCTGTGCCGGGGTATCAACTTCCTGCACCAGCAAGGCGAATTCGTCGCCACCGAAACGGACCAGCAAATCAGAAGCTCCGCAGTGGGTGGCAACGCGTCGGCCCACTTCGGTCAGCAGGCGGTCGCCAGCCGACAGCCCCATGGCTTCATTGAGCGCGGCCAATTGGTCAATATCAATGCACAGCAGACCGCAGCGCGCGGTGGACTCCAGCGCATCAATGCGTTCGAGCAGCGCCTCACGGCCGGGCAGGCCGGTCAGCGCGTCCAGCTTGAGTATTCGGCGTTCCTGGCCGCTCTCAGTCAGCCCTGTGCCCGTGCGCTCCGTCATACTTTGGACTCCAGTTTGATCGCCAGATGCATGGTGACCTCATCGCGTTGCTCGCGCATGCGTAGCAGGTGGATCAGCTTATCGCTCAGGACGTGGTCGGCGCTCAACAGCACGATGCCGTCCGCTGTCAGCAAATCATGTGCCATGACCATGCCTGGCAGCAGCTCCGGCGTAGACAGCATGCGGCACGGCACCTCGGCAGCAGGAATGGCGTTCAGCGCCACCTGGAGGAAGACGTCCACCACTTCCGGGTGAAACTGCTTGCCCCTTCCATGCGTCAGCACGGCACGGGCTTCGGCGGCGCTGAGTCGGGCCTTGCTCAGATTGCCGGCCTGCATGTCGAGGTAGGCTTCCGCCACCATCAGAATGTTGGCGCTGACGGACAACTGGCTGCCCGCAATGCCGTCCGGGAATCCGTTTCCATCGTAGCGCTCGTGGTGCGCCCGGATGAGTGTCGCCACCGACTGCATGTCATCCTGCGACATCAATGCCATTTCGCCCCAGACCGGGTGGCGCCGGTACAGTGTCAGATCTTCCTTGGACAGTCGTCCCACTGGCTGCAGCAAAATGGCATCGGTCAGTCCAATCTTGCCGACGTCGTGCAGCAGACCGGCCACAAACAGGTCCTGCTGCTCCGCCTCTGACAGCTGCATGCTCACCGCCGTGCGCCGTGCCAGATCGGCCACCATGCGTGAATGACCGCTCAAGTCGCCACCACGCAACTCCATCAGATTGGAAAAAACCTTGATCGAATTCAGGTAATTTTTCTTCAGCTTGGTGTTGGCAATATGCAAGTCTTCGGTGCGGGCCACCACTTTGGACTCCAACTCGGCATTCAACAAGCGCAACGACTCGTTTTGTTCGCGCACCTGCGCCTCCAGTTGCTGCTTCTGGTACTGCAACTCGACCCGTTCGCGCACTTGCCGGACCGTTAGCGTCAGTTCCTGCTCGTCCCAGGGCTTGGTGATGTAGCGGTAAATTTCGCCTTTGTTAATGGCGTGCAGGATGGACGGAACATCGGAAAAACCGGTCAGCAACAGACGCATCGTGTCAGGCCAGCGCGTGCGCACCTGCTCCAGAAAGGCGGCTCCGTCCATTTCCGGCATGCGCATGTCCGATATCACCAGTTGTATCGACGTGCTCTCCAGTAAGACCAAGCCGCGCGCCGCGCTGTCCGCCGTCAGTACCGTATAGCCGCGTTTGGTCAGCAGTCGCTGCAGCGCTGCAAGAATATTGGCCTCGTCATCGACGCACAGAATCGTGAACGAAGGCGTAGCTTCCCGCGTGGTGTCTTCGGTCATGGCGCAGGCTCAGGTGCGGGGTCGGCAAGCGGGACCTGTCGGATGGGGAGCGTGACCCGAAAGCGCGTACCCTGGCCCATTTCGCTGTGCACTGCAATAGTCCCGTGGTGCTTTTGCACGATGCCATAGGACAAAGACAGCCCCAGCCCGGTTCCCTTGCCGACCGGTTTGGTCGTATAAAACGGATCGAAAATGCGGGGCAAGACGTCTTTCGGTATCCCGCTTCCGGTGTCCTGCACCTCGAACCAGGCCGACTCTGCATCATGCCCGGTGCGAACAAAAATCTGACCACGTTCCGGTCCGATGGCGTGTGCGGCATTGATAACCAGGTTCATTACCACCTGATTGATCTGCGAAAGGATGCACTCGATCTCCGGCAAATCGCCGTATTCCTTGATCACATCAGCCTTGTACTTCAGCTCGTTGTTCACGACATTCAGCGTCGAGTCAATGCCCTGGTTCAGGTTGCTCAATTTCCAGTCGGCTTGATTGTCAATACGAGAAAACCCCTTCAGGTCCTGTACGATCTTGCGAACCCGCTCAATCCCCTCGCGGGACTCTTTCATGAGCGACGGCACATCGGCTTTCAGAAAGTCGATTTCCAGCTTCTTGTGCAACTGCTTGAGGTTGCTGGCGGTTGCTTCGTCGGTGCAGGTTGACTCCGCTTGCTCGTAGGCTTGCAGCATCTCAAACAGACTCACCAGATACTCTTCCAGCATTCCGAAATTGGAAAATATATAGCCGATCGGATTGTTGATTTCATGCGCCACACCCGCAGCCAGTTGGCCGATGGAAGCCAGCTTCTCGGATTGCAGCAAATACGCCTGTGCCATGGATAGTTTCTCGTTCAGCGTGTGCAACTCGGCATTGCGCTTGAGCAGTTCAAGTTCGACCTGCTCACGCCGTTCCACGTCCTCGGTCAGTCGTCCATTCAGCTCGGCCAGCTCGGACGTTCGCTGCTCAACGATATGTTCCACTTCGAGTTGCGCCCTCATCAGCGCGGCTTCTGCGATTCTGCGTTCCGTGATGTCCTGTAGCGTTTCCATGGCGCCCACCAGGTCACCGCGCGCATTTTTCAGGGGTGCCGCCGTAAAAAACAGCCAACGCCCATGGCTTCCGAAATGCGGGAAAAAGGCTTCAGCTTCGTACGCGTCAGGAATGGCGGTGGAACTTCGGAAACGATTCTGATAAAAATTGGAAATTATTTTTTCCATGGCGCCATCAACGATCAGATCGGCCATGACCGGCCGCTCCACACCATAGAACAACTGACCCAGCCGACGGGTGCCAATGACCTCGGCGGACGGAACGCCGAGCAACGTGGCACACGCCCGATTGAAGTGCGTTACAACGTGCTCGGTATTGATAATGAAGGTTGCAATCGGACTGCCTTCAAAAAAATCGGCGGTATTCAGCGCGGTCAAACCAGGGGCTTGCGACGCCTGAGATGGTCCAGTAGCCGGTTGAGACGTCATTTCCATGTGCTTTCGGTTGAGGCAGCAGCGCTGAATTTCATTGCAAAGCAGACTGGCCCCGATGTCCATGGACACATGCCAAGGCACGCGCCGTTATCCGGGTGAAGTCCTTTGGTGTCTGTTTATTTACCCAGGAATATTAATAGTAGATTAAAAACAGGTACATGGATATGTGCAGGGGCATCTTTCTGGTGAAAACAGCCCGCAGCATCATCCGTGCAGATGCAATTGATTGCTGGATGTCTGGGTGTTCGACTCCACCCGCACGTCGTGGTAGCAACCCAGTTTGCGCAGGTAGTTGGCCCATTGTTCAGCACGTTCCCGATTGGGGTGCAACGGACCACGGGAAACGACCCGCTTGCGGCTCGTACCTTCGTTTAGATACTGAATAGTTACAACGCGATACACCGCAAATCACCCGTTAGTGGCCTCGGTGAATTGTAGATCCATGGACCATTGAAGTACACCACCGAAGCCCTGCCGTTCACCCCTCTGAATACCGCTTTTAGCTGTCCAGGGTCGTATGCAATTCCACCAGCGCCTGCGTCAGGCGGTGGCCTGGGTCCAGGTAAATCATCGGCAGTGACTGCTGGTGTGATTCGCGAATGCGCACAGACGACGGCAAATAAGGTTTCAGCACCGGCAGTCCTTCGGCGATCAATTCGTCCACAATGCGCTGCGGCAAATTGGCACGCGGCTGGAACTGGTTGACCACAATCCCCTTCACTTCCAGATTCGGATTGTGGTCTGCCTTGATCTCCTGCACGTTTTCCAGCAAGGTGTACAGCGCCTTGCGTGAAAAGTCATCACAGTCAAAGGGGATCAGACAGCCGCTGGCTCCTATCAGCGCCGCGCGCGTGTAGAAATTAAGCGCCGGTGGCGTATCGATATAGATGCGATCATAGACGTCACCGAGTTGCTGCAGCGCCTCGCGCAACTTGTATATCTTCTGACGCGACTCCAGCTTGGTCTGCAATTCGCTCAGATCGGAGCTGGATGCCATGACGTCCAGGTTGGCATGGGGCGTGGCAACGATGAATTCCGTGGCATCCATCGATTTCAGGCTGAAACTGAGGCAATAGGCAAAAAAGCCCCCAATATTAGTGTCTTTACTTTGTGCGGCATGGTCCGAGTCGCCCAGCAGGTAGCTGCTGGAATTTCCTTGCGGATCAAGGTCAATAACCAGTGTGCGCAAACCCTGGCTGGCGCTGATGGCGGCCAGATTGCAGGTGATGGTCGACTTTCCGACCCCACCTTTCTGGTTGAAAACGACGAGCGGCATAGCGAATCCCCCTGAAATTGGTTGCAATCACACCCTCCATTGAAACGTAGTGTACGCGCTGCTCCGGGCGCACCATTTCGGTGCATTGACGCCAAAAAACGCCATGATCGGTGATGGTCAATATCCAATCAAGAGTTGTCGGGCCAATCGCGTAATCATCGCGACCTTGTTTCCATTGTTGGTGCCAGTGTTCTGGAGGTTTTTGTATGCGTACACAGTTGCGGGAGTGTCAGTCGAAGGGTGTTGATGGCGTGTCGCCTGAGCGGGTGGCTCACGATGCAGAGGTATCCTCTGTCGGCCATAGCCACTACTGCGGTGAGGTCATGTGGTTGCGTGGTGATCCACACCGTTGGAGTCACCGTAGGGGCTGCAACTATCACGTAGGGCCGGTGCCGGGGGGGGCGGAGTCTGACTGCGCGTTGCCGCAGGCTCATCCGCTGGGGCCGGAAGTGCTGGCGACCCGAAAGCCAAAAAATAGACAGGAAGCGTTCGTCGTTGCCCTGGCCAGGTGTTACATGCGCTGGTTTCTGGCCATTGCGCTGCGCCAGAAATACGGCATTGACGGCTATTTCGACAGTCCGATGGGATGCATTGAGTCGAGCGGAGACGGGCGTCTCGTGGTGACGTCAGTCACTTTGCGGCCGCAGATACGTTTTTCCGGACGCCATATGCCGGACGAATGGCAACGGGCCGAATTGCACTCGGAGGCCTATAAAAATGCAATTACTTTGAATGCCGTGACCGTTTCCGTGGAGTGCAATCCGGTCGCGTATGGACCGTGATTGGCGGGTTTTTGCCAATTGCCGAGGTCTTTTTTGTGTCAGTGCCTGTGCGATGTCGAATATTTCTGTTCAACCGCTTGTCCAAGCTAATAGTCAATAGTGCAGGACGCTAGCAAATGTGGGAACTATTCTGCAAGCATGAGTCCTGGTGTTTTTCGAATGTCCGACGGTGCTATAGGGCTCCGTAGAAAAGGAATAGGAATGTCTCTGACGTCTGCCGAGCTTTCAACCATTCAGTCCGCTGGCGTTGCTTTGCATCGTGCCAGCCAGACGCTTTCCGACGCCCTGCGGTTGCAGGCGCAATCATTGGTGGATTGTGTCGCCAATGATCCGGATTTGGCAGGGGGGGAACACGCGTTTACGCAGTTTCGCCAGCTTGCCGTCATTTGCCATGAGCTAGGGGGCATGGAAGAACGCCTCAAGAAGCTGTATGCCGACGCGGGAACACTGCGACGAGCGGATAAGTCCGCACGTCGAAAGGCGGAAGGAAAGAAATACCGTGGCGGCACCAGTAGAAGTGCGCCCAAGCCAACGCAGCCCAGAGTGCTCAGTCCGAACGACCTCAAAGTGCTGAGCTATCTGAAAGGAGTCCTCAAGCCCAACGAATGGACGCCCCTTACCGGCGCCATTGTTGCGGCTGGATCCGGTTTGCCCAAGGGCTCGGTGGGCGTGTCCCTGACGCGTGTTCTGGCCTTCGGTGCCGTGCGCCGGGGCGAGGGTGGAACCTATCAATTGGTTGAACAGTAATTCCACCTCCATCGCTGAATAGTGCATCGATGCTCCCATGCGTTGCGCTTTCAGCGCGTTTAGGACCCTCTGCAGCACTCCCTGCGGTCTGTGATCAGCCGGACTCGGGCGCTCTTGCGTCACTTTTCTCACCAATAGCCCCGCTATTGGCTTCAAAAAGACGCCTTGCAGCCCATCCCGATCCGGCTGCCACAGACTCGCCGGAGTTATGCAGAGGGTCCTTTAACGTTGGTGAAATGCGACGTGGGGGGCGAATTGCCTGGAAATGGACAAAACGAAATTCACCGCTATCCGAAGTATTTCATAGTCACAGTGAAATGGTTTGGGGTTGCGCCCCAGTGAAGTGATCGCTCCAGACCTTTGCAATCTAAATGTCTGGAGCGTAAATTGACCCATCGATCGCGTGCCTATTCGTGGCTGCTACGTGTGTTTCGTGCGACGGTTGCTGCGGTGCCCCTGTATTTATCATGGGGGTCGGCGATGGCCACGCCGCCGGTACCGATTCGCATCGGCCTGATTCTTTCGTTGACGGGTTCGGCACAGGATATTTCCAACAGCGCACTGATCGGTGCACAGGTTGCCGTCGAAGAAATTAATTCCGTTGGCGGTTATCTTGGACGCCCAGTCGAGCTGGTGATTCACGATGACGTGGGCAATCCGGACATCGGCTACAAGGCGGCGCAAGATATTTTGCAGCGTGCGGGCGCGGTTGGCACCGTGGGTGTTTGTAGTACGGCGGTAGGCGAACGGGTTGCCGATTTTTATCAGGCAAACAAGCATCCTTTCATTGTCTCTTGTGCAACCGGGGCGACCATCACCGCCAAATATCCTGCTGCGACGAGCTACGTCTTCAGGACCTCAGCCAGTTCTCTGCTTCAGGTGCGATTTCTGGTGAATGAACTAAAAAAATCCACAATGCGCAAAGTGGCGTTGCTGGTGGACAACACGCCCTACGGTGACATTGCCCTGAGTGAACTGCAAACGGCCATGGCGCATGCGGGGCTTAAGCCCAAAACCGTGGTCCGGTTCGATGCGGGCGTTAAAAATCTGGACAAGGAAATCCTTGCCCTGAAGGCCGCGGGCATCGATGGCCTGGTGAGTTGCACTTTGGGCGCCGAACATGGTGTCATTGCAGCCAGTCGTGCTGCCGCGCACTGGTCCGTACCTTTGATGGGTGACTGGAACCTGTCCAGTGCGTCTGCTTACATTGCATCCGCAGGCAAAGTAGAAGGCGTGGAGATGGTTCAAACGGTGGTGCCGAATCGCCGTCTTGAGCGCAACAGTGCCTTTCTAACGGCCTATGCCAAACACTCGCAAGAGCGGCCTATGGGCTCCATGATGTCGGCGGCCCAGACATATGACGCTGTGCAAATTCTGATGCGCGCCCTGTTCGCCACCAAAGGCGATTTCAGTGGACCTGCGATCAAGACCGCCCTCGAGAATGCGAAGGAAATCTACCGTGGCGTGGTAACCAGCTATGAGCGGCCATTCAGCCGCAGCGACCACGAGGCCATTACGGCCAACATGCTTTGGCTTGGCACCTGGCGCAATGGTGACCGTGCCTACTTCTATGACGAAGATGAAAAGCGGGCCTTTGTTATCCGTCAAAAACACTGATGATTGTCGGCCGATACGCGTCGTTCGCGTTCTTCGCCTGGACGGCACGCTGATCGGTTCCGCAGCCGTTCAGCGCGTTGGCCCGATCTTTGCGTATGCAAGTCTGACCCCCCCGTGATCCACGGAGGCGCACCAGATTAACGCGCGGAGGACACCATGACAGACACCAGCAATGCCGACTTCTTGCGAATTTATCAGGCCATGGCCTGCCACGATGTAGGCTCGGGCGACCTGTTGCTCGACGCCACCACGGCTGATATGCATTGCGAGCATCTGCACGCGTTTGCGGGTGGTATGGGGGCGTATGCGATGGATCAGGCAAACCGCGCCGGTTTGCTTCGGCTCTTATTGGATGCGCGGCGCAAGGCGGTGTTGGACGAGGCGCATTTTTCTGCCATTCTGGACGAAATAGAAACGGTTGCCGGGCGGCGTCACGTTCTTGAAGTGTTGCGTGACATGGTCATGGCGCACGATGCCACCCACGATTTGATGGGACGGCTGGCGCAGCCCGGGCGTTGTAGTGGCAGCCGTTATGGGGTTGCGCCGGACGAACTGGCGCGCTTTCTGCGAGGGGAAACGTCAGGCCAGGGTCCGTTGGTGCGGGAATTCATGGGCCGGTTGGATGTGCAGCGGGAACTGCCGAGCATGGGCAAAGCCGCGCGCGTGTATGAATTTTCCTGGGGCTTTATTGTCGAACAGCATGGCGTGTGGAATTTCTACGCAGCCGACGTCTGGCGTGCAGGAACCGCGCACTATTACGAACGATTCTCCATGGCCTGGCGCGCGCTGGCGGCGCCGGTGCTTGAACAGGCCGTACAGCAGGCGCGCAATAATTTCTACCTCAGTGTTGATGACGGCGGTGGAGCCTTTGCCTGTATCAGCCTGGCGTGTGTCGATGATCGCCGCGGGGAGCGTCTGGCGCGTGAATGGGTCAGCCACGTCTTTGTTGCCACGCTCTGGCCGCAGATGCTGCAGCGCGTGCTGGATCCGCACCATGTTTTTGCGCTGGAAGTGCAGTGCGCGTGAGTTCGCTTACGCTCTAGTGCGTCGCGTGCCGTGCGTGTGACTGGGCTTCTAGTTGATTGCGCAGCAATTCCAGGCGCTCTTTCCAGGCGCGCCGCTCATCGGGTGAGCGTCCTTTGAGAATGCGAAAGCGCGCGAGCGTGTGGTGCTCTTCACTCCAGAATTCGTCACGAACCGCCACTTCCAGCTCGCCGCCCAACGAAATGAATTCGGCTCCCTGCAGCGTCGTGTGAACCGTGCGGCTGTTGGAGTGCAGGGTGATGCGACCGGTGGGGTCAAGATCTACAAACCAACTCACGCGGCCTTTGTCGTCGAGTCCGATCTCACTGGATGTTCCGCTGAACCCAGCGCGCTTGCGCCATGCGGCTACTTGGGCATCGGCGGTTAGTTCAACGGATGGATTGCTTTGTTGACTGGCCGCCGCCGCCGTTGCCGCCGCTGCGGCAGCCGCTGCGGCGGCCGCTTGATCCTGTTCCGCCTTGCGGGCTTCCAGTCGCTCAATCCAGAGGACCACTTGCTGGGAAAAATGCTCAAAATCGGCGGCGACGGCACTGGGCACGCGTTCGATGCGCAGGCTGGATTGGTCTTCGGTGCTGTTAAACGCCAGCGTATAGAGCCCACTGGGATGCGGTGCATCCTTGCCGGTGCCCGGGTTCATTTCGGGCGTGGATGAAAAGCGCAGTCCCTGGGCTTCAAAGGTGGCGGTCAGGGCGCCGGTTTTTTCAAGGGCCGGAACGCCATTGCGTGCCTGCTGGTTGTAGTGGCCACGTTGCGCCTGAACGATCACCCGCTTTTTGCCGCGCTGCATTTCCACCTGCAGGGCGCGCGCGACAAAACGCAGCCCGGCCGGAACCGCGACCACTTGCGTACGCTCCAGCCAGGCGATGTACTCCAGCAACAAATAGGCGATCAGCACCAGTGATAGTACGGATCCAACAATCCACCATATCCAGTAGTTCGACGCGTCCATGGTTTTTTATGTTGCTGGCGATGACCAGCGTGCCTGAAATTATGCATGGTTCGCCACGCGGCGGCCGAACCATGCTATTTCGGCTAGGATCGCGTTGAGCAGCTTGAAAAGCCGAAGATGGCGTAGGGCGGGCACCAGCCGATCAGGCCGGTAGCCAGCGGCACTACACCCAGCCAGGCCCACGGTCCCAGGTTGCCGGTGGCGGCGAGTGCTGTCAGCACTAGGCCAGACAGGATGCGGACAATACGGTCGGTCATTCCAACATTGCGTTTCATAGATACCTCAGTAGTAGTTACGGGTTAAATGGGGCTAACAACTGAAGTAGGCCATCGGCGCCGGTGTGGTGTCGGTGACTCAGGTCACAGACCGGCGGCGCGCGCGCGCAGCGCTGCGCTGTTGGTAATGCCGATGCGTTCGCGGGCAAGCGTAATCCAGCCCTCGCGTTCAAAGCGTTTGAGTAAACGGGTCACTATTTCACGAACCGTACCCAACTCCTCAGCCAGTGCCTGGTGCGTTACGGAAATTTCGCTGCCCCGTCCCAGTAGCGCGTTGGCCAGACGCTGGTCAAGGCGCGCAAACGCCACCGCGTCCACCAGCGCGGTCAGATCGGACAAACGTTCCGCAAACAGTCCCAGAATGTTGTCACGAAATGCGGCATTGTTCAGCCATTGCGAAAAATGGGACGCATCGATCAGGCGCAGCACGCTGGGACGGGTGGAGATAGCGCGGCCCGACAGAGGCTGGCTGCGGAACAGGCAAGCGCTGGATATCAGACAGATATCACCGGGAACCAGTCGGTACAACTCGATGGAGCGACCATCGCCAGAGCTGCGTGAAACCTTGATCTCCCCTTCGAGCAAAAGCGGAAAGCCAAGGCAGGATGTATTTTCCTCAAACAGGACATGTCCTGCCGGGATCGAGAAGTAACTGGTGTGAAGTGCCAGTGTGTCGATCGCCGGTTGTACGCTGGCCAGTGCCGGATAGTACGAAAGACAGGCCGCGTTGACGCCAGCCATGGTGGGCGCGAGATGGGTCATGGGCGTAGTGTTTAAAGCCTGCTGCAACCGCCCCTGGCAGGTGCCGACGGGGCCGTAGTCTGATCCAGTTCAGTCGGCCTTGACGGCGAGGATGGGGCAGGAGATGGTCAGCAGGATTTCCTGCGCCACACTGCCCAACAGCAACTTGCCAACAGCGGAGCGTCTACGCAGACCGATGACCAGTAGCGAAACGTGCTGACTGTGGACCAAATCGGATATTTCTTCCACGGCCCCGCGGCCACGCACAAACTGCTTGAACGTGGTCTGGAGCCCAGTCGCTGACAGGATGTTTTCGACGCGTTCCACATCCAGCACATCGGCGCGCGAAGGGTCTTCGCCACTGCCGCCCGGGGTGGCATTGACAACAATCAGTGCAACGTTGCGTTCCTTCGCGAACGCTATGCCTTGCTCCAGCGCAGCTTGCCCTTCGGCACTGGGTACATAAGCAACCAGGATCGTCATGGTTCTTCCTCCAAATATTGTCGTTAGAAAACCTATTTGCCGCACGCCCCAACGGGCTGCATCGCGGCAAATACCAGAGCAATTTACTCGACACCAGCAATGGCTAAGGACCCGCTGCATCACGCACTGCGGTCTGTGATCAGCCCTTCCCGATCCGTCTGCCACAGCCTCGCCAGCGTTATGCAGAGGGGCACTAACTACGCTGCCGTTGATGTCGATCATGCGCAGTCTGGATGATAGTGAACTTGTGTGCAATTAGTGTCAATTTGTGGTGAATTCCAGTTGCGATCACTAGGAGGTTAGCTATACTGCCGCACGGGAATAACCCCAAAGGAATAACGTAATGTCAAATCGTCGTCAATTTATCGTTCAGTGCAGTTTGGGCAGCGGCGTGCTGCTTGCCAACCAGGCTTTTGCGCAAGCTGCGGCCGTGGCCGATACCGATCCGCAAGCGGTTTCGCTGGGTTACCACTCGGACGCCACCAAGTCCGACAAGGTCAAGTACCCCAACTACGCTGCGGGTCAAAAGTGCGGAACCTGTGCATTGTTCCAGGGTAAAGCTGGCGACAAGGCGGGTGCCTGCCCGTTGTTTGCTGGCAAGCAGGTTTCTGCTTCTGGCTGGTGCAGCGCTTACGCCAAGAAGGGCTGAGCGTCGATACCGGATTGCGCGTGTCCATTGATTGTCAGATCGAGGTCCCGCAGTCCTTTGTCGCCCTGTTTATTTCGGCGCCGGGGCGCAAGCCGTCTGCCCCGCGTGCTGAGATTTTGCAGCGTTACTCCTTGTGTGATGATTTGGCCAGCATGCTGGTAGAGACCGCGCAGCAGATGCTGCACAGTCTTGGCATCACGGAGCGTGATGTGCTGCAACGCTGCTACCTGGGGCTCCAGGGTGACGCGGCCGTGGTTTCGCGCGCTGAAGCGCAGTGGGTGGTGTGTCGTTTGGCGGAGTTGTCAAACTGGCCTTTGCCTCAACCGCATGCATTTTCCTGAAGTCGTTGGAGTCACGTGTTTTTGAGGCTTAACGCCTGCGCATAGAGTGCGTTGCGTGGTTGCCCGGTAATGTCTGCGGCCAGCCGAACGGCCGACTTGAGTGGTAGCTCCGCCAGCAGCAAACCCAGCACGCGCGTGTCTGCGGTCATGTCCGTCGCTGCAGCGATAGGGTGCAGCACCACCACGAATTCACCGCGCAAGCGATTGCTGTCGGCACCGAGCCAGGCCGGCAGGTCCTGCGCTGGCAGCGTGACAATGTCCTCAAACTGTTTGGTCAATTCGCGTCCCAATGTCACGTTGCGTGTTGTCAGCGTGGTCAGTGCGTCGGCCAGTGCCTCGATGCGATGGGGCGCCTCAAGCAACACGCAGGCGCGCGTTTCGCTGCTGAGTGCCAGTACCGCCGTGGCGCGTTCGCTGGTCTTGCTGGGCAAAAAACCGTGGAACACAAAGCCGCTGTCGGCCACCAGTCCCGCCACCGACAGCAAGCAGGTCACACTGCTGGCGCCAGGCAGTGGTACGCAGCGCAACCCGAGTGCGCCAGCGCGCGCCACCAAGCGTGCGCCTGGGTCACTGATGCCGGGTGTTCCGGCATCGCTGACATAGGCCACGCGCTGTCCGTTTTGCAGCCGTTGCACGACGCCATCGGACGCTTCCAGTTCATTGTGCTGGTGCACGGCCAGCAACTGGCTTGCCGTCTTGTCGATGCCGTAGGCCCGCAACATCTGTTGCGTGTGGCGCGTGTCTTCACAGGCAATGGTGTCAACCAATTCCAGCACATGCAGTGCGCGCAAACTGATGTCGGCCAGGTTGCCGATCGGTGTGGCAACCACATACAGCGCTCCGTGCGGATAATCCTGGGCTGCGGCGGCTTCGCGCGCTGCGCTTCGGGCCGAGGTAAAAGACACGCTTGCCATGAATTCTTATTCTCCAGGTACAAACAGCCGCACCACCAAACAACTCGGTGATGCGGCAGAAAATCGGGCGCTGCACTATTTATTAGAACAGGGCATGCAACTCCTGCAGCGCAATTATCGAACGCCCGGGCGGGGAGGTGGAGAAATTGATCTCATCATGCGCAGCCCCGATACCACCATGGTGTTTGTTGAGGTTCGTGCGCGGATGTCGCTAGAGCACGGTGGTGCGGGCGCCAGCGTCGGCTGGCACAAACAGCGCCGCATCGTACGCGCGGCACAGCATTTTTTGCTCGGTGTGCCGAATGTGCCGCCCTGTCGGTTCGACGTGGTTCTGGTGGAGCCCGACGGATTGCAATGGTTGCAGGCGGCATTTGACGCTGCCTGACGGCAGTAACTACGCCAATGGTGCGGTGATGCCTTTGGGCGGGTATCATTCGCGCATGCTAGAACAACGAATCCAACAGCACTTTATCGAAAGTGCCGACCTCAAATACCAGGCGGCCGAAGTCCTGACAAAGCCGATAGCGGCGGCGGTGCAAGCCGTGCTTACGTGCGTGACTGGTGGCGGCAAGGTGTTGGCCTGCGGCAACGGCGGCTCCGCAGCCGATGCGCAGCATTTCTCTGCCGAGTTTGTCGGGCGTTTTGAGCGTGAACGGCCCGAACTGGCCGCGATTGCCCTCACCACCGACACCTCAATCCTGACCGCTATCGCCAATGATTACGACTTCAACGTGGTGTTTTCGCGTCAGGTGCGCGCCCTCGGTCAGCCCGGCGATGTGTTGCTGGCCATTAGCACCAGCGGCAACTCCGCCAACGTGCTGGCAGCCATTGAAGCAGCCCATGAACGTGAGATGGTGGTGATTGGCTTGACGGGGCGCGGCGGCGGAAAGATGAATCTGGCCCTGCGCGACACCGATGTCCATATTTGCGTTCCGCACGAACGTACGGCGCGCGTGCAGGAAGTTCATATTCTGGCGTTGCATTGCATTTGCGATGCGGTTGATGCCCAGTTGCTGGGCGATCAGGATGGCGCAGCATGACACGTCCCGTTCTGAAATCCCTGCTGCTGTCGGCGTTGCTGGGCAGTCTGCTCGGGCTTGGCGGCTGCGTACCGCTGATGATGGGCGGTGTGGTCACGTCCGCCATGGTTGCAACCGATCGCCGCAGCTCCGGCACCGTCATTGAAGACAACAGCATTGAGATCAAGGCCGGCAGCCGCATCAGCGAGAACCTGGGGGACCGGGTCCATGTGGATGTTTCCAGCTACAACCGCCAGGTGTTACTGACCGGCGAAGTTCCGACCTTGCAGGACAGGCAATTGGTCGAAAAACTGACGGCTGGCGTAGACAACGTGACCAAGGTTATCAATGAGCTGGGTGTTATGGGCAATTCCACGCTGTCACAACGCGCGTCGGATGTGCTGGTGGTTGCGCGTGTCAAATCACACTTGGTGGACAGCAAGGAATTGGTCGCTAACGCGTTCAAAGTGGTCGCTGAGCGTGGCACCGTGTATGTTTTTGGCCGTGTAACGGCGCACGAAGCGGCGCGCGCCACGGAAGTGATTCGCTCCGTCGATGGTGTGCAGCGCGTGGTTGTTTTGTGGGAGGTGATCAGCGACGAGGATCTGGCGCGCATGCTGCCTGCACCATCGCAGTCGCAGTCGCAGTCGCAACCGCAGCCCAATATCAACATTCACTAACGCCCCCGCGCACAGCGCAATGGGGGCGTCGTGGCGGTTTACTTCAGCCGCTTGATCAGGCTGCTGGTGTCCCAGCGGTGGCCGCCCATCTGCTGCACATCGGCGTAGAACTGGTCGACCAGCGCCGTGACCGGCAAGCGTGCGCCGTTGCGTTTGGCTTCGTCCAGCACCAGTCCCAGGTCTTTGCGCATCCAGTCCACAGCGAAGCCAAAGTCGAACTGGTCGGCCACCATGGTTTTACCCCGGTTGTCGAGTTGCCAACTTTGTGCGGCACCTTTGCCAATCACATCCAGCACCTGGTTCATGTCGAGCCCGGCGCGTTGGCCAAACGCAATGGCTTCGGACAGTCCCTGCACCAGGCCTGCAATGCAAATCTGGTTGACCATTTTTGCCAACTGACCGGCGCCACTCGCGCCCAGGTGCGTAAAGGCCCGCGAAAACGCCATGGCCACTGGCTGAACCCGCGCAAATGCGCTCAGATCGCCGCCGCACATGACGGTCAGCAGGCCATTTTGGGCGCCCGCCTGGCCGCCCGAGACGGGCGCGTCGATACACTGAAGACCGAGTCCCGCTGCGTGCTGTGCTAATTCCCGCGCGACGTTGGCGCTGGCGGTGGTGTGGTCGACAAACACGGAGCCTGCCCGCATGCCGGCGAAGGCACCTTGCTCGCCCAGCGTCACACTGCGCAGATCGTCGTCGTTGCCAACACAGCAAAACACGATGTCGGCATCCAGCGCTGCCATTTGCGGCGTGTCGGCGCTGGCGTGCGCGCCCAGCGTGCTGGTGTGGTTGGCGAACGCAGCACACCAGTGGGTTGCCTTGGCGCTGGTTCGGTTGTACACCGTGACGCGGTGTCCGGCGCGCGCCAGGTGCCCTGCCATCGGGTAGCCCATGACGCCCAGGCCCAGAAAGGCAACGTGGCGTGGGGAGCAGGGGGCATAGGTTTTGTCAGAGATGGTGGCCATGGGGGGTACGCGTGTAAATTGTTAAGCGGCGAGTGTGGAGCGGGCGCCAAGCCTTACGTCAGCGCGAGACTTTCGGTGCCGGCGCTCAGGTCTCTGTTGCGGTTGCGGTGGCTGTTGAGTTTAATGTGCAGGCGCAGATCATTCACCGAGTCGGCATTGCGCAGCGCATCTTCATAGGTGATGGCGCTGCTTTCATACAACGCAAACAGTGCCTGGTCGAATGTTTGCATGCCGAAATCGTTGCTTTTTTTCATGATTTCCTTCACTTCCGTGACGTCGCCTTTGAAAATCAGATCGGAAATCAGCGGTGTATTGATTAGGACTTCGAAGGCGGCTACCCGTCCCTTGCCGTCCTGTCGGGGCACCAGTCGCTGCGAGACCATGGCCTTGAGATTCAGCGACACATCCATCAACAACTGACTGCGCCGATCCTCTGGAAAGAAATTGACGATGCGGTCCAGCGCCTGATTGGCGCTGTTGGCGTGCAGCGTTGCCAGACACATGTGGCCGGTTTCGGCAAACGAGATGGCATGGTCCATGGTTTCGCGGTCGCGCAGTTCCCCCATCAGGATAACGTCGGGAGCCTGGCGCAGCGTGTTCTTGAGGGCCGCGTCCCAGCTATCGGTGTCGAGGCCGACTTCGCGCTGGGTCACAATGCAGTTTTTGTGGGCATGCACGAATTCGATGGGGTCTTCAATCGTGATGATGTGACCGCAGGTGTGTTCATTGCGCCAATCCACCATGGCTGCCATGGTGGTCGACTTTCCTGAGCCGGTGCTGCCAACCAGAATACACAGGCCACGTTTGGCCAGCACAATCTCCTTCAGACATTGCGGCATGTCATATTCATCGATGGTCGGCACGACGTTTGGAATGACCCGCAGGACCAGGCCGACTTTGCCCTGTTGCAGGAACACATTGACCCGGAAGCGTCCGACTTCGGCCAGGGCGATGGCGAAATTGCCTTCCTTGCTTCGTTCGAATTCTGCCGCTTGGCGGTCGTTCATGATGGCGTGCGCCAGTGCCGTGGTGTGCTGCGCAGTCAGCGGCTGCGGCGACGCTTTGGTAACATTTCCATCGACTTTGATGGCCGGGGGAAAGTCCGCCGTAATGAACAGGTCGCTGCCGCTGCGACTGACCATCAGTCGCAGCAGGTTGTGAATGAATTTGGTTGCCTGGTCGCGCTCCATGTCGTCTCCTTTGCGTGCGCCGACAACTGAAAGGCGCCAAACGTGCGCGCGCGGTGGTTGCGGTGGTGTCCCAGTGGTCGCGATGGGGTGCTTTTACCCCGGGAAGTTTTCCGGAATTTTGGCTTTGGTGCGTGCTTCTGCGCTGCTGATGATATTGCGTTTGACGAGGTCTGTCAGGTTCTGATCGAGCGTTTGCATGCCCACGCTGTTGCCGGTCTGGATGCTGGAATACATTTGCGCTACTTTGCCCTCGCGAATCAGGTTGCGAATGGCGTTGGTGCCGAGCATGATTTCATGCGCAGCCACGCGTCCCTGGCCATCCTTGGTTTTGCACAGCGTTTGTGAAATCACGGCTTGCAGTGATTCCGACAGCATGGCGCGGACCATTTCCTTTTCGTCGGCAGGGAATACGTCGACCACACGGTCGATGGTCTTGGCCGCACTCGACGTATGCAGTGTGCCAAACACCAAGTGGCCGGTTTCGGCGGCTGTCATGGCGAGCCGTATGGTTTCGAGGTCGCGCATTTCCCCCACCAGAATGGCGTCCGGGTCTTCCCGCAGGGCGGAGCGTAAAGCCGCGGAAAAAGTCTGGGTATGGGGCCCGACTTCACGTTGGTTAACCAGGCATTTTTTCGACTCGTGCACGAATTCGATTGGGTCTTCCACCGTCAGGATGTGCCCGAACTCGTTTTCATTCAGGTAGTTGACCATGGCCGCGAGGGTGGTCGATTTGCCCGAACCGGTCGGCCCGGTCACCAGCACCAGGCCACGCGGGCGCAATGCCAGTTCGGCAAAAATGCGCGGCGCATTCAACTGTTCCAGCGTCAGGATCTTGCTGGGAATGGTTCGAAACACCGCGCCAGCGCCCCGGTGGTGATTGAATGCGTTGACCCGAAAACGTGCCAGGCCATCGATTTCAAATGAAAAGTCGATCTCCAGAAACTCTTCGTAGTGTTTGCGCTGGGTGTCACTCATGATGTCGTACACCATGCTGTGGACCTGCTTGTGGTCCATCGCTTCGACATTGATGCGGCGCACATCCCCGTGCACCCGGATCATCGGCGGCAGTCCGGCAGACAGGTGCAAATCAGAGGCTTTGTTCTTTACGCTAAAGGCCAGAAGTTGGGTGATATCCACAAAGTCCTCGCTCGAATGAAGATTTGGTACGCTTGGGCGATTATGACCATGATTGTGAGTAATCTTCAAACGGTACGTGCGCGAATTGTGCAAGCTTGTGATGTGTGTGGACGCAACGCCCACGCGGTGGAACTGCTTGCCGTTTCCAAGACGTTTGGGGCTGACGCCGTGCGCGCAGCTTTTGCCGCCGGGCAGGTGGCTTTCGGTGAGAACTACGTTCAGGAAGCCATCGAAAAAATGGCCGCGCTGCGTGATTTGCCCTTGCAGTGGCATTGCATCGGGCCAGTGCAAGGCAACAAGTCGCGCCTGGTGGCAGAGCACTTTCACTGGGTGCATACCGTGGACCGCTTGCGCATTGCTGAGCGCCTGAGTGCGCAGCGTCCGGCGTACCTGCCCTTGCTCAACGTGTGTATCCAGGTCAATGTCGATGGCGCGCCCGGCAAGGCGGGGGTTCCACTGGACGAGGTGGTTGCGCTGGCGCACCAGGTCGTCAGCCTGCCTTATCTGAAATTGCGCGGCCTGATGACGCTGCCGGACCCGGTTGCAGATTTTGATGCGATGTGTGCATTGCACAGTCGGGCACGCGACCTGTTTGACGTGTTGAACACACAGGGGCTGACCCTCGACACCCTGTCCATGGGCATGAGTGCCGATCTGGAGGCGGCGGTCCGGGCAGGGAGTACCATGGTCCGTGTCGGCAGCGCCATTTTTGGTGGTCGCCCGTACACCCGAACCTGAATTTATAACAATGGAGACCCTTCATGCCAGGACTCGTTCCTCACATTGACCCGGACGGATTGCTTGAGTTTTCGGTGGTGTACACCGATCGTGCGCTGAATCACATGTCGCAGCGCTTTCAGGGGGTGATGCGCGATATCGCCGCCATACTGAAAGAGGTTTACCACGCACCAGCCGTCGCGCTGGTGCCGGGCAGTGGCACTTTTGGCATGGAAGCGGTGGCGCGCCAATTTGCGACTGGCAAGTCGGTGTTGGTGTTGCGCAATGGCTGGTTCAGCTATCGCTGGTCACAGATCCTCGACATGGGCCAGATTGCGGCCCAGACCACGGTACTCAAGGCCCGGCGCACGTCGGACGCAAAGCAGGCGCCGTGGGAGCCGTGCCCGATCGCCGAAGTGGTTGCCGCCATCCACGCGCAGCGACCGGCCGTGGTGTTTGCGCCCCACGTGGAAACGGCGGCCGGCATGCTGCTGCCTGATGATTACCTGCGTGCTGTGGCCGATGCTGTGCATGCCGTTGGCGGTTTGTTTGTGCTGGATTGCATCGCCTCGGGGGCCATGTGGGTCGACATGGAGGCCACGGGTGTTGACCTGCTGATCAGCGCTCCCCAAAAGGGCTGGAGCGGTTCACCGTGCTGCGCCATGGTCCTGTTCAGCGCGCGGGCGCGTGCCGCCATCGATGCCACGACCAGTTCCAGTTTTGCCTGTGACCTGAAGAAGTGGCTGACCATCATGGAAGCCTATGTCCATGGTGGCCATGCCTATCACGCTACGATGCCGACGGACGCACTGGCGCGGCTGCGTGAAGTCATGGTTGAAACGCGCGATTATGGGTTTGACAAAGTACGCCGGGAGCAGCAGGAACTGGGCGACCAAGTACGCGCGCTGTTTGCCGAACGCGGTATTGCCAGCGTGGCAGCACCCGGTTTTCAGGCGCCCGGCGTGGTCGTGAGCTACACCACCGATGCAGACATTCATAACAGCAGGAAATTTCTGGCGCTGGGTTTGCAAACGGCGGCGGGCGTGCCGCTGCAGTGCGACGAACCGGCTGACTTCATGACGTTCCGCGTGGGATTGTTCGGGCTCGAAAAATTGCACAACGCCGGGCGCAGCGTGGCCCATCTAGCGGCTGCACTTGATGCGTTGGGCGTCGAAAAGCCAAAAGCCGCAGTTTAAAGGCCACAAGTCAAAGGCCACAAGTCAAAGGCTAAAAGCGTTCCATCTCGGGAAACTTGAGCTGGCCACCGCGCACCACCATCTTGCCGTACTCGGCGCAGCGGTGCTTGGTGGGAATCACCTTGCCCGGATTGAGCAGTCCGAGCGGGTCGAACGCGGCCTTGAGCGCAAACATCTGTGCGTTCTCTTCCGTGGAAAACTGAACGCACATGCTGTTGAGTTTTTCCAGGCCGACACCGTGTTCGCCGGTAATGGTCCCGCCCATGGCAACGGCGGTTTCCAGGATGTCGGCGCCAAACAACTCGCAGCGGTGCATTTGGTCCGGGTCGTTGGAGTCGAATAGGACGAGCGGGTGCATGTTGCCGTCGCCGGCGTGAAACACGTTGACGCAGCGCAGGCCGTATTTCTTTTCCATTTCGGCAATGGCCAGCAGCATGTCGGCCAAGCGTTTGCGGGGGATGGTGCTGTCCATGCACATGTAGTCTGGACTGATGCGCCCGGACGCAGGGAATGCGTTTTTGCGTCCTTTCCAGAAGAGCAGGCGCTCTTCTTCGCTGGTGCTGATGTGGATGTGCGTGGCCCCGGCATTTCTCAGCACGATCTCCATGCGTTCGATCTCTTCGGTTACTTCTTCCAGCGTGCCATCGCTTTCACACAGCAGGATGGCTGCGGCGTCGAGGTCATAGCCGGCGTGCACGAAATTTTCCACGGCGGCGATCATGGGCTTGTCCATCATTTCGAGACCGGTTGGAATGATGCCTTGCGCAATGACTTCCGCAACAGCGGCGCCGGCCGTGCGCACGTCGCCAAAGCTGGCCAGGATGCAGCGTGCCAGTTGGGGCTTGGGCAGTAGGCGGACCGTCACTTCGAGGACTACCGCCAGCATGCCTTCGCTGCCTACGAGCACGCTGAGCAGGTCGTAACCGGTGTCGTCCAGTGCGTCGCTGCCGAAATCGATAGGCGTGCCGTCCATCAGCAAGCCGCGCACTTTCAGCACATTGTGCAGCGTTAGCCCGTATTTGAGGCAGTGCACGCCGCCGGAGTTTTCCGCCACGTTGCCGCCGATGGTGCAGGCGATCTGGCTGCTGGGATCGGGGGCGTAGTAGAGGCCATGGGGTGCCGCTGCTTCACTGATGGCGGCATTGCGCACGCCACACTGCACCAGAGCGGTCCGGCTGTGCACGTCCAGATTGAGAATTTTGGTGAAACGGGCCAGCGACAACGTAACGCCCATTTCGTGCGGCGTGGCGCCGCCGGACAGGCCGGTGCCGGCACCCCGTGCGACCACGGGCACTTGCAAGGCGTTGCAAGCGTACAGCACCGCCGTCACCTGGGCTTCGGTTTCCGGGAGGGCCACCACCAGCGGACGCGAGCGGTAGGCCGTCAGGCCGTCCGATTCGTAGGGTGTGGTGTCTTCGATTTGGTAGAGCAGCGCGTGTTCCGGGAGGTGGTTTCGCAGCGCCTGAAGCACTTGTTGCTGCCGCGCTGCACGACTCGGCACAGAAGTCAGCGGTGCCGCTGCGGTTGGGGTTGTGGGGGAATTCATGGGGTGTTCCTACGCGTGCATGGCATGCATGGCACTGTACGGCAACTGCGGGTTCGAGTAACTGAAGAATGTTTCAGCTGTTGTTGAATTACGGCGGTTGCGTGCGTTAGCCCATCGACTTGCGAAGCCAGTCGGAGAAGGCCGCGATTTCCCAGCGGTCCATGGCGCCAGTGCGCCAGCACAGGTAGTGCGCGTGGGGGCTGGGCACCGTGCGGATGAACGGCTCGCTGGTGCCAAGACGCACCAGCGAGCCGTCCTCGATCCAGGGGGCGCCCAACTTGAGGCGTACCAGGGCAATACCCATGCCGGCGGCGGCACAGTCGCACATCAGACCGATGTCGTTGAACTGTGAGCCATCGACCGGCTCCGGCCAACCGAGATGGTTTGCGGCGAACCAGGTGCGCCAGGGTTCGAGCGGGCTGCGCAGCAGGGCTTCACCTTCCAGGTCTTGTGCGGTGTGAAACGGTCCGTGTTCGCGCACATAGACGGGCGAGGCCAGCGGCGTGACTTCGTCCTTGGTCAGGCAGACGTATTCCATGTCGGCATAGCGCCCGGCGCCAAAGCGCACCATCAGGTCGGCGTCCTCGGCCACCACATCCAGCAAGGGAATGGAAACCTGTAGCGTGAGGTCAATTTCCGGATAGGCGTCAGTGAACTGCCGTAGGCGCGGAATCAGCAGGCTGCGTGCAAAGGTGGGCGTTACCGCGAGGCGTAACTTGCGTTTGCCGTTGGCGACGGTGGAACTCGGGAACTTCTGCAAAATAGCCAGGCCTTCGCGCACATGGGCCAGGTATTCGCTGCCATCGGTGGTGAGTGAAAAGTCGGCGCGTCCGAATAGTTTGGTCCCGATGATTTGCTCCAACTGACGAACCCGGTGGCTGACGGCGCTGGGCGTGACGAACAGCTCCTCGGCGGCCAGCGTCACACTGCGCAGGCGGGCCAGTGCTTCGAAGGTCAGAAGGCATTGAATGGGGGGTATGCGGGTAATGCTCATACCCTCACTATAATTCGCGGCCCTCCCCTTCAACGCTGATTTCAGGAACTGCCATGTTTGACTCCCTTGCGGTTCTGCCGCAGTACTTGCTGCCCAAGCGCGCGCTGACGGTTTTTGCGGGCAAGGTTGCTGGCGCCCGGTGGGGTGGGCTGACCACGGCCATCATTCGCTGGTTTGTGCAGCGCTATCAGGTTGACATGGCCGAAGCGGAAGTTCCGGACATTGCCAGCTACCCCACGTTCAATCAGTTTTTTACACGCGCCCTGCGTGCTGGCGCGCGCCCGTTGGCCGCAGCGCCCTATGTGTGCCCGGTGGACGGGGCCATCAGCCAGTTTGGGCGGGTCGAGGGCGATCAACTGTTTCAGGCCAAGGGTCACCTCTACAGCAGCACTGCATTGCTGGGCGGGGACCGCGCACTGGCGCAGACGTTTGATGGCGGCGCATTTGCCACGGTGTACCTGAGTCCGCGCGATTACCACCGCATTCACATGCCTTGTGACGGCGTCCTGCGGCGCATGATGTATGTGCCAGGCGCGCTATTTTCCGTTAACCCGACCACCGCGCGTGGTGTTCCGGGCTTGTTTGCACGCAACGAACGGGTGGTGTGTGTCTTTGATTCACCGGCAGGGGCGTTCGTGCTGGTGCTGGTGGGCGCCACCATTGTGGGCAGCATGGCCACGGTCTGGCACGGGGTGGTGAATCCGCCACGCAGTGCGCACGTGCGTGAATGGCACTACGCGCCAGGGCAGGTAACGCTGCGCCAGGGCGATGAAATGGGCCGTTTTCTACTCGGCTCCACCGTCGTTATGCTGTTTGAACCGGGGCGCATTGCGTTCAATCCGGACTGGGCGGCGGCGGCGCCCGTTCGCATGGGCTGCCCCATGGGGAGTCACGCAGTCAGTGCATGATGACCGGGTTTTGCGCCAGTTCGGCGTATTGCTCCAGCGTGTCTTCCACTTCTTCCTGGGTGGGCGTGTTGATTTGCCAGGCCTGAATGTGCTGCTGGAATAGTTCGGCCCAGGAGCCGTCCAGATAGACCTCCTTGCCGCAACGTTTGTCAACAATTTCAAAACCGTGGCGAACCAGCATGGGTAGCATTTGTGCGCCGTGCTCCGATTTGCTGGCGCCGCTGGGGTGCCGCGCGTCGGATTCAGCGTTGGCCTGCATGTGGGTGACCGAAAAGGTCTCCGAGTCGTAGAGTGTGTGCATGGCAGCAGGCGTTCCAGGGTTAGGGTTCGAAGGTGTTCGATCCGTAATGACGTTGAACATGGGTGCAGGGTCTACGAAATCAAGCCTAACAGGAATTTGTGGATCGCCGGACGTTTAGCCGGACCTTTAGTCCGACCTGTGTGGCTTACGCCACAACAAATCCACAAAATTCCCATTGCTTTCTGTGATGCGCAGGCGGACTGGCAGATAGGCCAGTGCGGGTGCCAGCCAGACTTCGATGGTCTGGTCGACCTCCGGCGTGGCCTCTTTGGTGAGTTTGGTGGCGCTGACGCTGTCCCCCTCGGCCAGGGGCAGCACTTCGCTGGCGCCGACGTGAAATTCCCAGCGTTCGGCGCTGTAAGCGTCCGTGGCCTGGAAGCCAATGCGGTCGCCAGCATGGTAGCGCTGTGGGTTGGCGCCAAAGCGCGCGCCGAGCTGGAGCAATGCGCTCAGTTTGTCTTGTGCATCGGCTTCCAGCGGCAGATCGGGATTTCCAGCGCTGTACGCAATCACGCCCTTGTTGCGCAGGAAACGGACATTTTTCTGGTCGCTGCGGGTGGTGTCCTCGAATCGCTCGGGCTGGAGCCCCTGGCTGCCCAGCGCGCCCTGGCTGTTCCAGGTTCGAAGTTTAAATCCGAGGGCTGTGATTTCGAGGCGTGCCTGGTAGCTGGTGGTGTCGTGTGACCATTGCAGCGTGCCCTTGCCGGTGTAGCGGATGAATCCTTGTTCCAGGCCGTTGCCGTCATAGTTCAGGATGGTGGACGGCGCCAGTTCGGCGCTGTGGGTGCGTTGGCAGGGCAGTGCCAGCAGCGCAAGCAATGCAAGCACGGTGCAGGCCTTCGCTCGGGGAGCGGGGTGCTGGCAGGCCGTGGCGCGGTGTGATGGGACTGGGCGGGTGATGTTCATCATGGGACTGCACAGGATACGTGGCCTATGACCGTAAGCGTGTCAGTGTACGGGAGGGGGGAGTGCAACGGTCAAAAGCGGCGAAAATGCCACTATGAAACTTGCAACATATAAAGACGGATCACGCGATGGGCAACTGGTGGTGGTCTCGCGCGACCTGAGCCAGGCGCACTTTGCTTCGCATCTGGTCAACCATATGCAGTCAGTGCTTGACGACTGGAACTATTTGGCGCCACAACTGCAGGATATTTCGGATGCCCTCAATGCCGGGCGCGCGCGCTATCCGTTTCCGTTTGACCCGGCGCAATGCATGGCGCCGCTGCCGCGGGCGTATCAGTGGGTTTCGGGTGGAGCCTACGGCTGCCATCAGGCGTTGCTCGACCAGGCGTACGGTGCCCCGTTGACGCAGCCAGTGACGGTGGCGGGGCCTGTGTTGCGCCAGGGCGCTGGGGATGCATTGTTGGGTGCCCGTGATACGGTCCGGGTGGGGGCGGGACTGGATGCACTTGATTTTGAAGCGCAACTGGCCGTAGTGTGCGCTGATCTGGCTTGTGGCGTCACGCCGGAACGGGCCCTGGAAGGCGTCCGGTTGGTGATGCTGGCAAATGCATTGCATGCGTGCAGCGGCGTGGGCGCGCAAGCTATGCTGGCGGCGGCTTTCAGTCCGGTGGCCGTGACGCCGGATGAGTTGGGTGCGTCCTGGAGCCGGGGGCGGGTTGATCTGGCGTTGCAATGCCACTGGAATGGGCGCCAGGTCGGGCAATGCGAGGCTGGCGCGGATATGACGTTTCATTTTGGCCAGTTGTTGTCGGCATTGGCGTCCACCCGTGCGTTGGGTGCAGGCACGGTGATGGGGTCGGGCGCGGTCAGTAACCGGGGTGGCGAGCGCCAGGGGCAGCCGCATTGGCCACGTGGTTACAGCAGTATTGCCGAGAAACGGGCCATGGAAACCCTTCTGGATGGACAACCGGCAACGCCTTACCTGCAGCACGACGACACGCTTCAGATTGACATGAAAAATGGCGCGGGCCAGAGTGTGTTTGGTGCTATTGAACTGACGCTGCAGTGGGGCGCGGGGGTTACCCGTGCATCAGCTGCAGCGTAAACGTGCGGATGCCGCCCAGCAGCATCTGAATGGCTACGGATACCAGTACCAGTCCCATTAGGCGCTCCAGCGCAATCACCACGCGGTTGCCGATCAAGCGCTGAATGCGTTCGGCAGCGAGTAGTACAGCGGCGCTCACCAGCATGGTGACGGCGAGCGCAGCGATCCAGTCCCATTGCCGCTCCGGTTGTTGTGAGACCAGCAGCAGCACGGTGGCCAGGGCACTCGGACCGGCAATGGCGGGAATCGCCAGCGGCACGATGAGTGGTTCGATCTGCGTGTCTGGCTCATCGCTGTGGGCCGGTGGAAACACCATGCGCAGCGCGATCAGGAATAGGATGATGCCGCCGCCGATTTGCAGCGACAACGCGCTCAGTTCCATCACTTGCAGGAAGCGCGTGCCAACCAGCATGAAGGTTAGCAGCAAGGCAAAGGCAATCAGGATTTCGCGCAGGATGACCCATGGCCGGCGTGCCAGGGCCACGTTTCGCAGCGCGCTGGCAAACAGCGGGATGTTGCCGACCGGGTCAGTGATCAGCACCAGCAAGATGGTGGCGGACACGAAGGTGTGGTTCATGCTGGCAGGATACCAGTGGCGCAGCCGACGCGCGGCCGGTGCGGTCGTGGGCCGGGGTGTTTTTGCCAGCCCGTAGCCGATGCGGTACAGTGCCGAAACTGAGGCGCATTTGGCACAGGGCACTCGCCCCCAAGCGCCAACGACATCAACCTGGAGACATCGCCATGAGTGCATCTGATACGTCCGGATTTGGAAAATTCATTCCTGGATTCGACTTTTTACAGAACCTGTCCAAGAGCGCGGGCAATCTTCCACAAATGCCTAATCTGGCGAATTGGGTCGCGCCAACACTGAATGTTGAAGAACTCGATAAGCGCATATCCGAATTGAAAAATGTGCATTTCTGGCTGGAGCAGAACACCCGTGCGCTGGCGGCTACGATCCAGGCCCTGGAAGTGCAGAAGATGACGCTGGCCACACTCAAGGGCATGAATTTCAACATCGCGGATGTGGCCGCAGCACTCACCCCGCGCGCTGCGTCCGCGTCGGCTGAGGCAAGTTCCGCCTCGCGCAAGGCAGCGCCAGCGGAGCCTACGCCGTCCCGTGCGGAGAAGGCTGCGGCTGAGGCCACGGGCACCGCCGGCAAACCGGGTGTGTCTGGCATGGTCGATCCTTTGCAGTTGTGGGGCTCCCTGACGCAGCAGTTTCAGCAGATTGCGGCCAGCGCCGTGAAGGAAGTGGCGGCCAGCCATGCGGCCGGTCAGGTGGTGGCGGCGCAGGCCGTCAAACAGGCAGAACAGGTTGCCAAGAAGGCGGCTGAACAGGTGGTTGAACAAGTGGCCAAGCAGGTTGCGCGCCAGGTGGCGCCACGGAGCAAGGCTACAGCCCCAAGCGCCAAGTCGGCGGTGGCCAAACCGGGCGTTGCCAAAAAGGCGGCAGCACGTGGCGCAGTCAAGCGGGCCGGAGCGACCAAAACAGCCGCGCGCAAGACCGTCGCCAAAACGCCCGCGAAATAACGCGAAATAACGCGCCATGGCACGCTTTCCGAACGCCCACGCGACCCACGCCCAATGGCAAGAGGCGGTGGCACAGGTGGTTGGCCGGTTGCGCGTGCAGATGGAAGACCCCGGTTACGCCGCCAACCCGACGCTGGGCCTGCTCTATATTACCGACGCCTACGCTTCTGCTGCGACCGACATCCTGGCAACGCTGAGCGCGGCGTTGCCGCTGGTGACGGACTGGTCAGGAACGGTTGGCATCGGCGTTTGTGCCACCAACACGGAGTACTTTGACCAACCGGGATTGAGTGTGATGCTGCTTGATCTGTCGGCGGACCAGTACCGCGTTTTTTCGGGTGTGTCACCGTTGGGGCTGGCTTTCGAGCCCCATACGGCATTGGTGCATGCGGACGGAACCACGCCTGACATGGAGAGTCTGGTGCTGGAATTGGCACAACGCACCGACAGCGGGTTTTTATTCGGCGGAATGTCGTCGGGTCGGTCAGACCAGATTCAGTTTGCCGTGGCTGGCGATGGCACGATTCGCGGTCAGGGCGCAGCCAGCGGTGTGTTTCGGGGTGGCTTGAGTGGCGTCGCGTTTGCGCGCGGCGTGCATGTGGTGTCGCGTGTGACGCAGGGGTGCAAGCCGGTGGCGCGCGAGCACGTGGTGACCGCTGTCGATGGCAATGTGCTGTTGGAACTCGATCACGAGCCCGCGTTGCAGGTGCTGCTGTCCGACCTGGGCGTCAGCCTGGATCGGCCCCAGCAGGCGTTGGAAGTGCTGCATGCGACCCTGGTTGGCATTGCTGATGCAAGTGGTGCGCTGGTGCAGCAGACCGGAGATTTCGGTAATCGGGTAACGGTGCGCCACCTGATTGGCTTGGACCCGGCGCGCGCCGGTGTGGCCATTGCCCAGGTCGTGAAGCCGGGCATGCGCATTGCGTTTTGTCAGCGCAACCTGCAGGCCGCACGGGCTGATCTGGTGCGCATTTGCGCCGAAATTCGGGATGAGTTGGAAACCGAGGCGAGCGTTGCACCGCTGGCGCCGCTGGCACCGGCGCACGCCAGCGCCGCAGAAGAACGCGGACCGCACCGCATTGCGGGTGCGGTCTATGTCAGTTGTTCCGGGCGTGGTGGGCCGCACTTTGGCGCGCCCCATGCCGAACTGCAGTTGGTGCGCCGCAACCTGGGCGACGTGCCGCTGGTCGGATTTTTTGCCGACGGCGAAATTGGCAACGACTGCGTCTATGGATATACCGGGGTGCTCACCGTTTTCGTGCACTGAAACCGACCGCTCGGGGTGTCGGGTTCAGACCCCCCGTGCACGGTCGCTGTGGAATTGTGCGGTGTAAGCGCCAAAGCGGCCGACGTCGAGCGCATTGCGCACTTCCTGCATCAGGTTCAGGTAATAGTGCAGGTTGTGAATGGAGGCCAGCATGGGGCCGAGCATTTCGCCGCAGCGGTCCAGGTGGTGCAGGTAGGCGCGGCTGAAGCCGTCGCGTCCGCCGTCCTGCCACGACACGCCGCTGCTGCCGGCGCAGGTGTGGCAGGTGCAGGTGACGTCAATCGGTTGCGGGTCGGCTTTGTGGCGTGCGTTGCGAATCTTGAGATCGCCAAAGCGGCTGAACAGGGTGCCGTTGCGGGCATTGCGCGTGGGCATGACGCAGTCAAACATGTCGATGCCATTTTGGACGCCGGCAATCAGGTCTTCCGGCGTGCCAACGCCCATCAGGTAATGCGGCTTGTGGGTCGGCAGGCGCGGGCCAAGGTGGCGCAACAGGCGCAGCATGTCTTCCTTGGGTTCGCCCACCGACAGGCCGCCGATGGCGATGCCGGGAAAATCGAGTGCTTCCAGCCCGGCCAGCGACGCGTCGCGCAAATGTTCATACATGCCGCCCTGCACAATGCCGAACAGTGCGTTCGGGTTGTTCAGGCGCGCAAATTCGTCTTTGCAGCGCAGCGCCCAGCGCAGGCTGAGTTCCATCGAGTGACGCGCTTCGTTTTCGGTGATGACCTGGCCCCGGGTTTTGGGTTCCATCGACAAATACGGTGTGCACTCATCAAACTGCATCGCGATGTCGCTGTTGAGCAGCGTCTGGATCTGCATGCTGATTTCAGGCGTGAGGAACAGCTTGTCGCCATTGACGGGCGAGGAAAAGCGCACGCCTTCTTCTGAAATTTTGCGCATGTCACCCAGGCTCCAGACCTGAAATCCGCCCGAGTCGGTGAGGATGGGGCGGGGCCATTTCTCAAACGCGTGCAAGCCGCCGAATTGCTTCACGATGTCGAGTCCGGGGCGCATCCATAAATGGAAGGTGTTGCCCAGAATGATTTGGGCACCCATTTCGTCCAGGCTGCGTGGCATGACGCCTTTGACGGTGCCGTAGGTTCCTACCGGCATGAAGATGGGCGTTTCGACCACGCCGTGCTGCAGCGTCATGCGGCCACGCCGCGCGTGGCTGCCCAGGTAGCTGCCGTCGGCGCTGGCGGGGTCGGTGTTCAGTAATTCAAAGGTCAACATGGTGGGTGCGGTTCAGACGGAGGCTTCGGAGGCTTCGGTGGGTTGGCGTTGTTGCAACTGCAGCAGCATGGCGTCACCGTAGCTGAAAAAACGGTACTGGTGCGCGATGGCTTCCTGGTACAGCTGGCGGATCTGCGGGTATCCGGCGAAGGCGCTGACCAGCATCATCAGGCTCGATTTGGGTAGATGGAAGTTGGTCAGCAGCAGGTCCACGTGCTGGAACGCAAAGCCGGGCGTGATGAAAATGCGGGTCTCGGCGCGCGCGTCGCCGCTCTGCGCCCAGGCTTCGAGTGCGCGCACGCTGGTGGTGCCCACCGCCACCACCCGGCCACCGCGTGCGTGGCAGTCGTGCACGGCTTGCTGGGTGGCGGGCGGCACCTCGTACCACTCGCTGTGCATGCGGTGTTCGGACAGGTTTTCCGTCTTCACCGGTTGGAAGGTGCCAGCGCCCACGTGCAGCGTGACGCAGGCGCGTTGCACGCCCTGGGCATCCAGCTGGTCCAGCAGGGACTGGTCAAAATGCAGGGCGGCAGTGGGCGCGGCCACCGCACCGGGATGGCGCGCAAACACGGTCTGGTAGCGTTGCGCATCTTCGGCCGAGTCGCTGTGCGTGATGTAGGGCGGCAGCGGCACGTGACCATGGCGCTCCATCAGCGTGTAAGGATCGTCGCCCCGGTCGTTGGACAGCACCAGCCGGAACAGCGGGCCGTCGGTATCGGGCCAACGTCCGAGCAGGGTGGCGCTGAAACCGTCGGCATGGCCGCTGGCGCAGTGCATCTGCAGCGTGCTGCCGACTTCGGGCTTCTTGCTGACGCGCATGTGGGCCGCCACCTGGTTGCCGCTTAGCACCCGTTCCACCAGCAATTCCACTTTTCCGCCGCTGGTCTTTTCGCCGAACAGGCGCGCGTGCAGCACCTTGGTGTCGTTGAACACCAGCAGGTCACCGGCGCGCAGTAATTGCGGCAGGTCGCGCACGGTGCGGTGCTGTAGCGGTGTGCTGGTGGCGTCGAGCAGGCGCGCGGCGCTGCGCTGGGGTGCCGGGTGCTGGGCGATCAGGGCCGGTGGCAGGTCGAAATCGAAATCGCTCAGGCAGAAAGTGCCGGGCGCTGGAACGAGGGTGGTGGTGGACATTGTGCTTGAGGGTTGAACAAACCCGTACCAAGAAGTAAAGACAAGGCAGAATTGTCCCATGAGTGATGTTGCCCAAGCGCCGGACGGTCGCGCCAAAAAAAATGCCACGAAAGATGTGCAGCAATTGGCGCTGGAAAAACTCGGCCTGACGCGGGACATCGACCTGGCCTTGCACCTGCCGTTGCGCTATGAAGATGAAACGCGCATTACGCGCTTGCGCGATGCGCGCGAGGGTGATCTGGTCCAGATTGAAGCGCGCGTTACCGCGTGCGAGGTCAGCTACCGTCCCCGGCGCCAGTTGCTGGTCACGGTGGATGACGGGTCGGACACCTGCATTTTGCGGTTCTTTAATTTTTATCCGTCGCAACAAAAAGCGCTGGAGGTGGGGAACCGGGTGCGGGCGCGGGGTGAACTCAAGGGCGGCTTTCTGGGCTGGACCATGCTGCATCCGGTGTGCAAACGCGCTGAAGGAGATTTGCCTACCGCGCTGACACCGGTCTACCCGACCATGGCCGGTCTGTCGCAACGCTACCTGCGCCAGGCCGTGCTGGCCGGTCTCGCAAGGGCCGATCTGTCGGACACCTTTGCGCCGGGCGACCTCAGTCGGCTCAATCCGCATGCCTTGTGGACGCTGCGGCAGGCGCTGCAATTCCTGCACCATCCAACCCCTGACGTGGCCCTGGAGACCTTGCAGGACACCACGCACCCGGCCTGGCAGCGGCTCAAGGCCGAAGAACTGCTGGCACAGCAGCTGTCGCAATTGCACAGTCGGCGCGAGCGCGCCCATTTGCGTGCGCCGGTGCTGGCGCCTACGGCCAGCGCCACGCTGCACGCCCGGTTGCTGGCGGCGTTGCCGTTTGCACTCACCAGCGCGCAGCGGCGGGTGGGTGCGGAAATCGCGGTCGATATGGCGCGCCATGTGCCCATGCACCGGCTGCTGCAGGGTGATGTCGGCGCTGGCAAAACCGTGGTGGCGGCGCTGGCGGCCACTGTTTGCATGGACGCGGGCTGGCAATGCGCCTTAATGGCGCCCACCGAAATTCTGGCCGAGCAGCACTTTCGCAAACTGATCGGCTGGCTGGAGCCGCTGGGCATTACCACGGCCTGGCTGACTGGCACGCAGAAAGCAGCACAGCGGCGCAGTATGCTGGCGATGATTGAGAGTGGCCAGGCGCAGCTGGTGGTCGGCACCCACGCCGTGATCCAGGAGAAAGTGCGTTTTGCCAAGCTGGCGCTGGCCATCATTGACGAACAGCACCGCTTTGGTGTGGCCCAGCGCCTGGCGTTGCGCGATAAACTGCAGCACGACACGCTGGAGCCGCATCTGTTGATGATGACGGCAACGCCCATTCCACGCACGCTGGCCATGAGCTACTACGCCGACCTGGATGTTTCCACACTCGACGAATTGCCACCTGGACGCACGCCCATCGTGACGCGCGTGGTGCAGGCGGCGCGGCGCGACGAGGTGGTGGTGCGCATTCGTGCCCAAATTGAACTCGGGCGCCAGATTTACTGGGTCTGCCCCCTGATTGAAGACAGCGAGACGCTGGACCTGCGCAACGCCACCGAAACCCACGTCGAGCTGGCGGCGGCACTGGCCGACCTGCGCACCGCCGATGGCAAGGCTGTTCAGGTGGGTCTGATTCATTCACGTCTTCCGAATGAGGAAAAGAAGGCCGTGATGCAGGCCTTTGTGCAGGGTCAGATCTCGCTGCTGGTCAGCACCACGGTGATTGAAGTGGGCGTTGACGTGCCGAACGCCTCGCTGATGGTGATTGAACACGCCGAGCGGTTTGGCCTGTCGCAGTTGCACCAGCTGCGTGGCCGGGTAGGGCGCGGTGCAGCAGCTTCCGCCTGTGTTTTGCTCTATTCAACTGGTGAGGCGTCCAGTCTGGGGGCGTCTGCGCGCGAACGTTTGCGTGCCATGGCCGAAACCAACGATGGTTTCGAGATTGCCCGGCGCGACCTTGAGATCCGTGGTCCGGGTGAGTTTCTGGGCGCACGCCAAAGTGGCGACGCCATGCTGCGCTTTGCCAACCTGGCCACCGACACCGATTTGCTGGAATGGGCCCGGCACGAAGCGGTCTACCTGCTCGACCACCATCCGCAGTTGGCACAGCGTCACGTGCAGCGCTGGCTCGGCAGCCGCGCACAGTATCTGAAAGCGTGACAATACGCGCATGACACTGACCGAGCTCAAATATATTGTCGCGGTGGCGCGCGAGCGGCACTTCGGCAAAGCTGCCGAAGCCTGTTTTGTGTCGCAGCCGACGTTGTCGGTTGCGGTCAAGAAGCTGGAGGAAGAGCTCGACGTCAAGCTGTTCGAGCGCAATGCCAACGAAATTTCCGTCACGTTGCTGGGCGAGGAAATTGTGCGCCAGGCCCAAAGCGTGCTGGAGCAGGCCGCGTGCATCAAGGACATTGCCAAACGTGGCAAGGACCCGCTGGCCGGCGCGCTGCGCCTGGGCGTTATTTACACCATTGCCCCCTATTTGTTGCCGGATCTGGTGCGCCAAGTCATTACCCACCTGCCGCAGATGCCGCTGATCCTGCAGGAAAACTTTACCGTCAAACTGCTCGACATGCTGCGCACGGGCGAAATTGACTGCGCCATTCTGGCCGAGCCATTCCCGGACCATGGGTTGGCCACGGCCCCTTTGTACGACGAGCCGTTTTATGCGGCGCTGCCGGCCAACCACGCATTGGCTACCAGGGACAGCGTGACGACGGCAGAGCTCAAAGGCGAGACCATGCTGCTGCTGGGCAGCGGTCATTGTTTTCGTGACCACGTGCTGGAAGTGTGTCCTGAATTCGCCCGCTTCTCCAGCGATGCTGAAGGCATTCGCCGCAGCTTTGAAGGCTCGTCGCTGGAAACCATCAAACACATGGTGGCGGCAGGCGTGGGTACAACGCTGGTGCCGCGCCTGAGCGTGCCACGCCAGGCCTTGCTGGCTCCCACCCAGGCCCCGGTGCCGGGCGATGTCCGGTATCTACCGGTGGTGGACAAGTTGGGTGCGCCGCCACCGACGCGGCGTGTGGTGTTGACCTGGCGGCGCAGTTTCACCCGCTACGCCGCCATTGCGGCATTGCGCAATGCGGTGTATGCGTGTGAGTTGCCGGGTGTCACGCGGTTGTCCTGAACCACGGCAGGCAATGGTGAGGGGTGGGCGAAGGGCCGACGAAGGGCCGGCGAAGGGCCGAATGGGGGCGGGTGCGGAGAGTGAGCACTGGAATGAACAAAGGAATGAGCACAGAAATGAGCAAAGGAATAATGCAAGACGCCGTGCAGCCAACAAAGTCCCTGAACACGCGGCTGCGCCTCTATTTGGACTTGATTCGCTGGAATCGGCCGGCAGGCTGGTTGCTGCTGTTGTGGCCGACGCTGAGCGCGCTATGGCTGGCCGCTGGCGGGTTCCCGGGTTGGCATTTGCTGACCGTGTTTGTGCTTGGAACCATTCTGATGCGCAGTGCCGGTTGCTGTGTGAACGATGTCGCCGACCGCGACTTCGATCGCCATGTCAAGCGCACGGCGCAACGTCCGGTCACCCGTGGTGTCGTGAGCGTGCGTGAGGCGCTGGTGGTCGCGGCGGTGCTGGCGGCACTGTCTTTTGCGCTGGTCTGCACCACCAATGGCCTGACGATTGCCTGCTCATTCGGCGCGCTGGCCGTCACCCTGGCCTATCCGTATGCCAAGCGCTACCTGGCCATGCCGCAGGCGGTGCTGGGCGTGGCCTTCAGTTTCGGTATTCCGATGGCCTTCACTGCCGTGCGCGGTGCGGTGCCGCTGCTGGCCTGGTGGCTGATGGCGAGCAATTTGTTCTGGGTGTTGGCGTATGACACGGAATACGCCATGGTGGACCGGGATGACGACTTGCGCATCGGCATGAAAACTTCCGCCATCACTTTGGGCCGGTGGGACGTGGCGGGCGTGCTGGCGTTTTATGTGCTGCACCTGCTGCTTTGGTGCTGGGCTGTGGCGGCGCTGTCGGTAGTGGGTTTTTGGTGGGTGGGGGCGGTGTTGGCGGCCGTGCAGGTGGTGTGGCATGCCCGGTTGATTCGAACCCGCACGCGAGACGACTGTTTCCGGGCGTTTCGACTCAATCACTGGCTGGGGTTGAGTCTGTTTTTGGGCGTTGCACTCAGCTTCCTGCCGTTGTAGGAGAGGCGCTTCGCCCGCATGCCGCCGCACGCCGCAGCATGCTGTAGTGCGCTGTAGCATGCGTGTGCACGCTGTTGTAAGCAACTGCGCGGTTTCTATTTCCGGGAGCGCAGACAGTCTTTCATGAACTGCTTGCGTGGCGCGCCTTTGAGTTCACGGGTTTTTGCGGTGGCGTTGCAGGTTCGCATCTTGGTTTGTTGCGCCGTTTGCGGGGAATTTTGGGGCTTGCTCGTGGGGGCGCTCAGGCATGTTTTGATGAACGCTGCGTGCGCGCTGCCCTGCATGCCTTTGCGTTTGGCGGTGGCTTGGCAGGTTGCATCGCGGTCGTCCGGGTTGGCTTGGGTGGCAGGCGGCGTTGTGGTGGCGGCTGCGACCGGCGTGTTGACCAACCACAGCAAGAGGGTGGCCGAGAGGCCGATGGCGATGCCTGATCGTGCGTTTTTTTTCATGGGCATTCCTTGGGTTTGGTGTGGGAGCGCGCATTCCAGCATGGTGTTGCGAGCGGCGCACGTTGAATTGCCAATAACGGTGTTTTTGCGTGGACCGGGCGCAGCTTAAAATTGCACGCATGTTGTCTGTAAAAAATGAACTCCTGCACGCGTTGAGCGTATGTCTGGAAAATCTGAGTCCTGGCGCTGGCGCCAAGGCTTTGTTTGAATCACCCAAAGTCGCGGCCCACGGCGATCTGGCCACCACGGCGGCGATGCAGTTGGCCAAGCCGCTCAAGTGCAATCCGCGCGAACTGGCGGAACGCCTGTGTGCGGCGCTGAAGCAGCAGCCACCGTTTGCGCAGTGGGTGGATGCACTGGAAATTGCCGGTCCGGGTTTCATTAACATTCGGCTCAAGCCACAAGCCAAGCAGCAAGTGGTGTGTGAAGTACTGGGCGAGGGGCCCCGATTCGGATACCAGGCGAGCACCGGCCAGCGTTTGCTGGTCGAATTTGTTTCCGCCAACCCGACCGGCCCGTTGCACGTCGGCCACGGTCGTCAGGCGGCATTGGGTGACGCCATCTGCAACCTGTTCGAGACCCAGGGTTGGGATGTCTGGCGTGAGTTTTATTACAACGACGCCGGGGTCCAGATCAACACCCTGGCCAACAGCACGCAATTGCGTGCACGCGGCTACAAGCCGGGTGACGCTGAGTGGCCAAGCGGTGAAAACGCTGCCGCCTACAACGGAGATTACATTGCGGACATTGCCGCCGATTTTCTGGCGCGCAAGACGGTGCAGTCCGATGACCGCAGTTTCACTGGCAGTGGCGACGTCGAAGACCTCGACGGCATGCGCCAGTTCGCGGTTGCTTACCTGCGCCACGAGCAGGATTTGGACCTGAAGGCATTTGCGGTCCGCTTTGACAATTACTATCTGGAAAGCAGCCTCTACACCAGCGGGCGTGTGGATGCTACCGTCAAGCGGCTACAGGCGGCCGGCAAGACCTTTGAGCTCGACGGTGCCTTGTGGCTGCGCTCCACCGACTACGGCGATGACAAAGACCGTGTCATGCGCAAAGGTGATGGTAGCTACACCTACTTTGTGCCTGATGTGGCCTATCACATTGCCAAATGGGAGCGCGGTTTTACCAAGGTTATCAATATCCAGGGAACCGACCACCACGGCACTATTGCGCGCGTACGCGCCGGGCTGCAGGCGGCCGATGTTGGTATTCCGGTGGGCTATCCCGATTACGTGCTGCACACCATGGTGCGCGTGGTGAGGGGTGGCGAAGAAGTCAAAATCTCCAAGCGTGCTGGCAGCTATGTCACGCTGCGCGACCTGATTGAATGGACCAGCAAGGACGCGGTGCGCTTCTTCCTGCTCAGTCGCAAACCCGATACCGAATACACCTTTGACGTGGACCTGGCCGTTGCCAGGAACAACGACAACCCGGTGTACTACGTGCAATACGCGCACGCCCGCATCTGTTCGGTGCTGGCGAGCTGGGGCGGTGACCAGGCGCAACTGGCCGGCGTTGACCTGTCCGCGCTCGACAGTGCCCAGGCCCAGTCCTTGTTGCTGCTGCTGGCCAAGTTCCCGGAAATGCTGACCTTCGCCGCACAAACCAATGCGCCACACGACGTCACGTTTTATCTGCGTGAACTGGCCGCCTGCTACCACAGCTACTACGATGCCGAGCGCATTCTGGTGGATGATGAGGCGGTCAAATTGGCACGGCTGGCACTGGTGGCCGCCACGGCGCAGGTGTTGCACAATGGCTTGGCGGTGCTTGGCGTGAGCGCACCGCAAAAAATGTAAACACGCACAGGACAGAGCATGATCAAACGTCAGCGCGGCGGCACCTTCCTCGGGTTCATTATTGGTGTGGTCTTCGGACTGGGTATTGCCTTGGGGGTGGCGGTGTACGTCACCAAGGTGCCGGTGCCGTTTTTCAACAAGAGCCAGAGTCGTTCGGCTGAGCAGGACGTGGAAGAGGCGAAGAAAAACAAGGACTGGGATCCGAATGCGCCGTTGTCCGCCAAGTCGGCGGCCCGGGCATCGCAACCGGCGGCCTCCACCTCAGCCGACGCCGCGTCGTCAGCGACACCGGCATCGGCACCGACTTCAGCCGTCGCGCCACCCGTACCAGCGGGTGCCAGCGTGGACCATAAGGCGGCCGAGGCAAAAACCACCGATCCACTCGGTGACCTGGCACGGGCCCGGGCTGGCGCCAGCACGCCCATTGCTGCCGAGCCGTTCATTTACTGGGTGCAGGTTGGCGCCTACCGGACGATGGAAGAGGCGGAAGCCCAGCGTGCCAAGCTTTCGTTCAGCGGAATTGAGTCGAAAACAACGGAGCGGGAACAGTCCGGACGAACCGTGTTCCGGGTGCGGGTAGGCCCGTTTGACAGCCGTGAAGACGGAGAAAAGACCAAGGTGAAGCTGGATAAGATCGGACTGGAGACCGCTTTGGTCAAGGCTCCTCGCTAATTGGGATGTGCATCGGGGCGCTGTTTGGGACGCAACTGCACTGTTGAAATATGATTCTGGCATGGCGCTGTGTCATTGCGTCAAAATTAAGCAAAGGTATGTATGAAGCGTCGTGATTTTGTGGCGGCAAGCAGTGTCGTGGTGGGAGTCGGCGGTTGGAGCAACGCACTGCATGCCCAGCCGACTGCGGCTTTCGTGGATGGTACCGATTTTCTGTCAGTGGAGCCACGCGTTGCGGTGGAGGCCCCGGCTGGAAAAGTCGAAGTGATCGAGTTCTTCTGGTACAACTGTCCGCATTGCAATGCCTTTGAGCCGATGCTGGAAGCCTGGGTTAAGCAACTGCCCCGGGATGTGTTTTTTCGCCGGGTGCCGGTGGCCTTCCAGGCCGAGTTCATTCCACAACAACGCCTGTACTACGCACTGGAAGCACTCGGGTTGGTCGATAAATTCCAGGCCAGGGTGTTTGCAGCCATCCATGGCGAGCACCAGGATTTGTCCAAGCCGGAAGCCATCGTGAACTGGGTGGTCAAGAACGGCGTGGACAAGACCAAGTTCGTCGATCAGTTCAATTCCTTCGCGGTTGCCACCAAAGCCACCCGTGCGGCCCAGTTGCAGAATGCCTATCGGGTGGCCGGCGTGCCGTCGCTGGGCGTGGCCGGACGGTTTTATGTTGATGGCGAATTGAGCAGAGGAATGGACCGGGCACTCAAGGTGGTTGAGTCTTTGGTCGGAACGGTCCGCCACGGTAAATAAAACCCGCACGGGGTGCCGTCATCGCGTTGGCAAGTGGCGCCAGCGCGGTGCTTTATTGCGAAATTTGCCCGTTAAATCTTCGGGTCGTTCGCAGAATTAGGCAGGAAACATGCCAAGTGCTCGGTACAATGCGCCGAGCCTCTTGTTTGCAAGTTTCGTGCCTTTATGAAAACCTGTTCGTTCATTTCTTTTTTGCTGTTGCTGGCGTGGAGTCTGTGCGTGCCCGCATGGGCCGAAAAAGCGGATCGCAACAAGCCCATGGCGATTGAGGCCGATACGCTGCGTTACGACGACGTGCGCCAGATCAGTGTGTTTGCCGGCCGCGTCGTGTTGACCAAAGGGACCATCGTGATCCGTGGTAACCAGGTCGAGGTTCGTCAGGACGCCGACGGATTTCAGTTTGGCCATGTCATCGGTTCCGCAGAGCAGCCGGCTTTTTTTCGCCAGAAGCGTGAAGGTCTGGATGAGTTCGTGGAAGGTGAAGGCGAGACCCTGAATTACGACGGACGCGCCGATACCGTGACTATTACCACGCACGCGCAACTGCGCCGTTACCGTGGAACTTTGCTGGCCGACCAGATCACCGGCGCGGTCATCGTTTACGAAAATCTGACCGATCTGTTCAAGGTTGATGGCAATGCCGCCGGTGCGCCCGGTGTGACGGGCGGCCGAGTGCACGCCATGTTGACGCCCAAGCCGGACACGGCGGCGGCGCCCGCTGCGCCAGGGGATTCCAAGTGATCGAGAGCGCGGGCGTGTCGTTGCCTGGCAGTTTGCAGGCACGTCATTTGCAAAAATATTATGGCAAACGCCAGGTGGTTAAAGACGTGTCGCTCACAGTGCGCACGGGCGAAGTGGTGGGGCTGCTCGGCCCCAACGGCGCCGGAAAAACCACGTCGTTCTACATGATCGTCGGGTTGCTGCGTGCCAGTGCCGGCGACATCACGATCGACGAGCAGTCGATTGAGCACATGCCCATCCACCGGCGCGCCACGCTGGGTTTGGGTTATTTGCCGCAGGAAGCCTCCATTTTTCGCAAACTGAATGTGGAAGACAACGTGCGTGCGGTGCTGGAATTGCAGCGTGACGCGCAGGGCAAACCGCTGCAGAGTGCCGAAATCGAAGCCCGTCTGAGCGATTTGCTGCGCGAATTACGGGTGGAACATTTGCGCGAATCACCATCGCTGGCGTTGTCGGGTGGCGAGCGTCGACGCGTGGAAATCGCACGTGCCCTGGCAACGCGGCCCCGCTTTATTTTGCTCGACGAGCCGTTTGCCGGGATTGACCCGATTGCCGTGATCGAAATTCAGCGCATCATCAGTTTTCTCAAGGCACGCGGCATCGGGGTCTTGATCACCGACCACAACGTGCGCGAAACGCTGGGTATTTGCGACCACGCCTACATCATCAGCGACGGTCGCGTGCTGGCCCAGGGCACGCCAGCTGAAATTGTTGACAACTCCGAGGTACGGCGCGTGTACCTGGGCGAAAACTTCAAAATGTAATGAAACAGGGACTCTCGTTACGCGTTTCGCAGCACCTGGCATTGACGCCGCAACTGCAGCAGTCGATCCGGTTGCTGCAATTATCCACACTGGAGCTGAGCCAGGAAGTGGAGCAGATGCTGGACGAAAACCCGTTTCTGGAGCGTGGCGAAGAGCTTTCGGTGCGCGAAGAATTTGGGCTGGCCCAGGCTGACACGCCGGTGAGTGAAGGGGATCGTGTGCTGGAATGTTCCGGCAGCAGCGCGTTAGGCGACGGACCCTCTGCCGGTGCGGCCAGCAGCGATGAGGAGGCGACGCCATTGTCGGCTGACAACGGCCCCGATTGGGACGGCGACGGCACCACCGAAATGGCCCCCGACGACAGCGAGTGGGGTGGTGACGCCAAGGCGCGCAACGGCCAGTCAGACAGCGACGGCGAACGCGATGCGAGCGAGCTGGCGCGTACGCAAGAAAGTCTGCAGTCGTTCTTGCACCGTCAGGCGCTGGCGTTGCGCCTGGCACCGGCCGAAACCGCTGCGTTGCGCTTTTTGATCGAGTCGTTGAACGATGACGGCTATCTGGAAGATGCGCTCGACCTGCTGGCCGACAGCCTGAATCCCGAAGACGACGAGGCGCGCGAGATGCTGGTGCATCACTTCAGGGTGGCGCTGGGACTGTTGCAGAGTCTGGAGCCGGTTGGTGTGGGTGCGCGCGATCTGGCGGAGTGCCTGCGCCTGCAGTTGCGCGCCGCACTGGAGGATCTCCCCGACAGCGCTGCCCAGCAGCACGAAGTGTTGCAAGTGGCCTGGCGCATCTGTGGTGAGTCGATGGAGCTGCTGGCGCGGCGTGATATCAAGCGATTGGTCCAAAAAGGGGTTGGCAGCGACGCGCTGGTGCGCGAGGCGATTGCCTGCATTGCCCGGCTTGAGCCCAAGCCGGGGCGGCGCTTTGTCGATGTCGAGCGCAATGTGGTCGTGCCTGATGTGCTGGTCACCGCCGCGGGTGTCAGCCGCAGTGGTCAAGCCAGGTTTCGGGTTCTGCTGAATCCCGACGTCATGCCGCGCCTCAAAGTGCACGATATTTATGCCAACGCCCTGCGCGGCCAGCGCGGTGCCAAAGACGCCGCCGGCCATGCAGCCATGCAGCAGCGCTTGCAGGAAGCGCGTTGGTTCATCAAGAATGTTCAGCAGCGCTTCGACACCATCCTGCGTGTCAGCACCGCCATTGTTGAGCGGCAAAAAAGTTTTTTCCAGCACGGTGAGTTGGCGATGCGACCGCTGGTGCTGCGCGAAATCGCTGACGAACTGGGCTTGCATGAGTCGACTATCAGCCGTGTCACCAGTGCCAAATACATGGCCACGCCCTTTGGCACTTTCGAGTTGAAATACTTCTTTGGGTCTGGGCTTGGCACGGAGTCGGGCAACAACGCGTCTAGCACGGCGGTACGCGGCCTGATCAAACAGTTTATTAGCGCCGAGAGCGACAAAAAGCCGCTGTCGGACAACCAGATATCTGAAATGCTCAAAGAGCAGGGCATCGAGTGCGCACGACGCACTGTCGCTAAATACCGCGAGGGTCTGAAGATTGCCCCGGCCTCGCTGCGCAAGGCACTATGAACCAGTTGCAACTCTTTCTTCCCTGTGCCGCCGGTGTCGAGGACTACCTGCAAAGCGAGGTCCAGGCCATTACACAATTGCCACCCTTGGCGGTGCAAAAACAACGCGGTGGTGTGGTGGTCAACGGCTCCTGGCGTGCCGTCATGCTGCTCAACCTGCATTGCAGGCTGGCGCAGCGCGTGCTGGTGCAACTGTCACACAGCTTGTATCGCAGTGAGCAAGACCTGTACCGCAGTGCGATGGATGTGGCCTGGGAGATCTGGTTCACAACGCAGCAGAGCATCAAAGTCGAAGTGACGGCCCAGCACAGCCCGCTCACCAGTTTGAATTTTGCCGCGCTCAAAATCAAGGACGCGGTTTGTGATCGGTTCCGTGAACGCGCCCATGGCGTGCGCCCGGACGTCAACACGCAGTGGCCGGATGTGCGCATCTATGCCCACCTGACCACCGATGCTTGCACGCTGTATATCGACACGTCCGGTGAGCCCCTGTTCAAGCGCGGTTGGCGCGAAGACAAAGGGGACGCGCCGTTGAAGGAAACGCTGGCTGCGGCCATGCTGGCGGCCAGCGGTTGGGCGGCCGGTGATGGGGATTTGTTGCCGCTCTACGATCCGTGTTGCGGTAGCGGCACGATTGCCATCGAGGCGGCGCAGATTGCCTGCAACATCGCCGCTGGCTCTCTGCGCCGGTTTGCCTTTGAAAAATATGTACCGTTCCAGCCGCACGTCTGGACCGCGCTGCGCGAGGAAGCGTCCGCCGCCGTGGTGAAGCCCGAGCCCGGTCAGGCAAACCTGATCTACGGCAGTGACGTGTCGCACCGCATGGTTGACTTTGCGCAACGCAATGCACAACGCGCCGGTGTGGCCGATGTGATCGATTTCCGTGGCGGTGACGCGCTGCAGCGCATGCCGCCCATTGATATTCCGGGCGTCATGCTGTTGAACCCGCCGTATGGCGAACGCATTGGTATTGCGGGCGTGGCCGGTACCCCGGCACAGGCGCGTTTTGGTGCGCGGGAACTGGCCCACACCGACGACGGCGGCGAATTCTTTCTGCAATTGGCCTCGCACTGGAAGAAAAACTTTGCTGGCTGGAGCGCCTGGATGCTGACGCCCGATCTGAAATTGCCGGGCAAGATGCGTCTGAAGGAAACCCGTCGCGTGCCGATGTGGAATGGCCCGTTGGAATGCCGCCTGTTCCGTTTCGACATGGTGGCTGGAAAAATGGCCAAAGAGCGGTCGGCAGCAGACCGGCCGACGCTTTGAAGGTGGAGGCGTCGTCGGTATTGGCACCGGTGCCGACACTGGCTGGCTCCGGCGTGCTGCCCCGCATCGTGCTGGACACCAATATTGTGTTGGACCTGTTTGTATTCACCGATCCCGCCACGCAGCGGTTGGCCTCACTGCTGGAGCGTGGTGCGCTGCGCTGGATCGCCGCCCCGGCCATGCGCTCCGAGTTGGCGCGTGTGCTGACCTATCCCCACATCGCGGCACGACTGCAGGTTGGTGCCAACACCGCGAATGCGGTGCTGGCGCAGTTTGACGCCCGTGTGACGCTGGTGGCAGCTGCGACCAAATCGGCTTTTACCTGCAAGGATGCCGATGACCAGCAATTCATTGACCTGGCCCTGGCGCACCAGGCGCTGTTGCTCAGCAGGGACCGCGCCGTACTGTGCATGGCCCGGCGCCTGCGCAGTCTGGGGGTTCAGGTTGCCACCTGTTGGGACGCGCTGGTGGTGCCCGCTGTGCCAGCGCCAGAGCAGGCCGGTCAGCCGAACCCCGGTGCGTGACAATACGGACATTTTTTGATTGGGATTGATACAGGACATGAACCCGAATACAGCCGCTGAACCACACTCACCCGCCACCCCCGAAACGGTGCCGACGCTGGACGCGGACGCCTTTGACGCTCTGGATACCATTCTGGACGACCTGCGCACACGCTTTGACGAGACGCCGCAGTGGGAGTTTTGCGAAGGATTCATGGCGGCGCTGATTGTCATGCGCAGCGCCATCGCCCCGGAGGAATACTTTCCGGTATTGCTGGACATCGCGGTGACCACGGTCGCGGTCGATGCTTCCACCGACGGTGTGTTCGAAGCGGCTGTTGCAGGCGATGCGCAGGAGGCCGAAGCGGTTGTAGAGGAGTCGGGGGCCACGTTTTCCAGCGCCGCGCAGCAGCAGCAATTCCTGCAACTTTGGCAGCGTCGCTGGGCAGAAATTGAAGCAGGGCTGGACACCGAAGTGCAAAGCCTGGACGACGAGCGCGCCTACCATCCGGAAGTGATGGACGTGCGCGGCGCGGTGGCCGCGCTGCCGCCGCAGGAGCGCGCAGCGATGGAGTCCGAGCACCTGCCATCGTTTGCGCAGGTGTGGGCGGTTGGTTTCATGTATGCGGTGGAAAGCTGGCCGCAGGAATGGACGCCTCCGCGTGATCGCGAGTTACGCAAAGTGCTGGACCAGGCGCTGGACTGCCTGGTGGCCTTGACAGAAGACGATACCGGCGTGCCAACGCTGGCGCTGTTTGATGAAGCGGCCCCACCCAGTGTCAGCGAGTCGCGCTTCAACGCGTTTGCCGAAGGCGTTTGGGCGGTGTATGACTTGCGTGCGCTCTGGCGCAGCGTGGGACCACGCGTGGCGCCGGTGCAGCGCGAAGCCGAACCCGGTCGCAACGATGCGTGCCCGTGCGGCAGCGGAAAGAAATACAAGAAGTGCCACGGGCAGTAGCCCCAACGCAACAACGCCCGGCGCCACCAGCGCTGGATTAATGGCGCAGCGACAGGTGGTCGATCAGTGTGCGCAGTGCGTGGTGTTGTGCCGCCCGGCGCACGGCGCTCCGGTTGCCCGTGAAGTGCCGCACTTCGGCATGCAGCGCGCCTGGTGTGGCCCAGGCAAACCACACGGTGCCCACCGGCTTGGTCAGGCTGCCGCCCGTTGGGCCAGCGATGCCGGTGACGGCGATGGCAACCTGGGCGTGTGAATGACGCACCGCGCCCTGTGCCATGGCGCGTGCCACGGGTTCGCTGACCGCACCATGTTGTTCGATGCAGGCCGACTCGACGCCCAGCAATTCCGTTTTTGCGGCGTTTGAGTAGGTGACAAAACCGCGCTCAAACCAGGCACTGGAGCCCGGCAGCTCGGTACAGGCAGCGGCAATCAGGCCGCCGGTGCAGCTTTCTGCGGTGGTCAGGCACAGGCCCAGGGCTTGCAGCAGCTGGGCTGTCTGCAGGCACAGGCTGCGCAGCGAGGGCGCGTGGTCGGGGGCCGTGGGCATGCCTGGTGTCACGGGGAGCGCCACCAGGCAATCACCAGTAGCGTGCAGCCAGCGGCGACCAGGTCGTCGAACATGATGCCGAATCCGGCCTTCAGCCAGGCAAGCCGGTCGGTATCCGGGTTGACGTTGTGAAACAGCCGGTCGGCCCAGCCCACCGGACCCGGTTTGGCGGCGTCAAAAAAGCGAAACAGGGCGAAGGCGGCGAACTGCTGCATGGGAGAGGCGGGGGTCACCAGCCATAGCACCAGCCAGAAGGCCGCAATTTCGTCCCAGACCACGCAGGATGGATCGAGTAGTTTCAGATGGCGCGCCGTCACGCTGCAGGCCCACCACCCCACTGGCAGTGACAAACCGATGAGCGTCGCCCAACCGCTGGTGCTGAGGTGGGGCGCCAGCAGGGTGAAAGCAAGCCAGGCCCAGAGCGTGCCGAAGGTGCCAGGCGCGAAGCGGGTCAGGCCGGAGCCAAACCCGAGTCCGATGGCGTGTGCCGGGTGCGACCACAGAAATCCCCTGTCCGGTCGGATTCGGGGGCGCGGCGCGGCAAAGTGGGCGGTGCCTGGTCTGTGGTGCTGGGGGGCATCGCCGTCAATCACTTCGGCTGGTGTTGCTACACCGTCGATGGTGACAAGCACTTCAATGTCGGCGTCCGGGTGTGGGTTGGTGCTGTGCATGGGGCGAATCACGAAAAATGGTCGAACGAATGGTAGTCGTTGGTGACGGCCCGGCCTTGTGCGTCGATCAGTCGCAGGCCGGGTTCAGCGTCAATGGTACCAATCCGGGCGACCGGTGTCTGGCTGGTGTGTGCTGCAAGCGCGACTTGTTCGCGCTGACTTCGGGGTGCCGTAAATACCAGTTCGTAGTCGTCACCACCGGCCAGCACGTAGCGCAGCCAGGGATGGGGGACGGCTTCGGTGTGGTTGTCGGTTTTGGTGTCGGTGTGTGGCGTTGCCAGCCGCGCCAGTGCGGCGTCGGTGTCGATGGTGGCGCCGACGTGCGAGCGCGTCAGGATGTGTCCCAGATCGCCGAGTAGGCCATCGCTGATGTCGGCGGCGGCGTTGGCGATACCGCGCAAGGCCTGGCCCAGCGCCACGCGTGGGATGGGGCATTCCAGCCGCTGGCGTGCCTGCGCCCATTGCCGCGTCGACAGCCGTGGTGCTGCTTCGGGCAGATCGCCGAGCTGTGCATGCAGGGCGAGCGCCGCATCCCCTAGCGTGCCGCTGACGTAAATGTCGTCGGCGGCCTGCGCGCCGCTGCGCAGCAAGGCCTTCCCGACCGGAATCTCGCCCAGCACGGTGATCGAAATAGTGAGTGGACCCTGGGTGGTGTCGCCGCCGATGAGTTCGCATTGGTGGGCATCGGCCAGTGCCAGCAGACCGCGCGAAAAAGGCTCGAGCCAGTGTGCGTTGGCGTCGGGCAGGGCCAGCGCCAGGGTAAAGGCCAGCGGCGTGGCACCGCAGGCGGCCAGGTCGCTCAGGTTGACGGCCAGCGCCTTGTGGCCCAGCGTGTAGGGGTCTACGTTGGGGAAGAAGTGGCGCCCGCTGACCAGCATGTCGCTCGAGACGGCCAGTTGCATGCCGACGCGTGGCTGCCACAGGGCGCAATCGTCTCCAACGCCGAGTACGGCCTTTTTGGCGGGACGCGTGAAATAGCACGCAATCAGTTCGAATTCACCCATGGTGGGGCGCGCCGCCGTCAGTGCAGGGTGCGGGGACCACCGGTGTCACCGTCGTCGCTCAGTGCGTCCAGCACAAACAGGGGAACATCGGCGTCGAATTTCTCGCCGTCCTCTGCCACACAGAAATAACTGCCGTGCATGGTTCCGGTTGGTGTGCGCAGGTGCGTGCCACTGGTGTATTCGAAGGACTGACCGGGTTTGAGAAACGGTTGCTGGCCGACCACACCCAGGCCCTTGATTTTTTCGTTGTGCCCGTTTGCATCATTCACATTCCAGGTACGCGAAATCAGCTGGGCCGCCACGTCGCCGCTGTTGGTGATGGTGACGGTGTAGGCGAATACATACACATCTTCATCCGGGCTGGATTGCTCGGGCAAAAATTGCGGCTCGACCTGCACCAAAAATTCGTACTTGGGCATGGTTCAATGCTACCTGCGAAAATGGACGGCACGCGTAATTCTGTGCGAATTTCTCATTGAACGACTACACCATGACCTATCGTATCGCCCCTTCCCTGCTTTCTGCCGATTTTGCCCGCCTGGGTGCTGAGATGGAGCAGGTCATTGCCGCTGGCGCAGACTGGATTCATTTCGACGTCATGGACAACCATTACGTTCCCAATTTGACCTTTGGACCCATGGTGTGCAGCGCGCTCAAATCCTATGCCAAGACGGCACAAGGCGTGGCGGTTCCGGTGGATGTCCACATGATGGTGTCCCCGGTTGACGCCCTGGCGTCGGCCTTTGCCGACGCTGGCGCCGACCTGATCAGCTTCCACCCCGACGCCAGCACGCACGTGCACCGCAGCATCCAGGCCATTCGGGCGCGCGGTGTCAAGGCCGGTCTGGCGTTCAATCCGGCCGAACCGCTCGACGTGCTGGACTGGGTGATTGAGGATCTGGACCTGATTTTGATCATGAGCGTGAACCCCGGTTTTGGCGGCCAGGGTTTTATTGATTCCGCCCTGCGCAAAATTGAAGACGTGCGCCGCCGCATCACCGCCAGTGGCAAGGACATCCGCCTGGAAGTGGACGGCGGCATCAAGACCGACAACATCCGCCGCGTGGCGGACGCCGGCGCCGACACATTTGTGGCTGGCAGCGCCATCTTCGGCAAACCCGACTACGCGGGCGTCATCAGCGCCATGCGCCAGGCGCTGGTCGCCGGTTGACCGCGAACGTCAGTTGTCAGTTGCGCTGGCGTCTGCGTCTGCGTCTGCGGCGCGTTCAGTGCGTGACCGTTAACAACGTCGCGCCGTGCATGCTCTGGCCGTTGATCCAATCGATGTGCAGGCTGTCCCCCAACTGACGAAACCAGAGGTTGGTCTGGTTGATGTGGGTGCGTTGGAGGATGTCGATGTTGCAGGGCGTTGCATCGTTTTCAACAAACGTGTCTTGCCCATTTTCTTCCGGCGCAGCGACATGTTCAGGTGGCCAGCCTGGGCCGCACCAATTCCCAAACCGGGGCACCAAGGTGCTGAGGGTGCTGAACATAAAATCAAATCGCCAGGTCGGGCTGATGCTGTTGGTGTTGGTGTTGGTGTTGGTGTTTGGCATGGCAGTTCCTTATGGACAAACAAGTAAAGCGAGACGGGTTCAGTTCTGGACATTGCAGGTGGCGAGGGCCATATTTG
>Ga0316223_1000336_pt1 | contig 60266 bp, 55 predicted proteins | sample TBH18009metaG_FD_206007 | JGI IMG/M metagenome (GOLD analysis project Ga0316223, IMG submission 206007) | Freshwater microbial communities from Trout Bog Lake, Wisconsin, USA - TBH18009 | ecosystem: Environmental > Aquatic > Freshwater > Lake > Hypolimnion/Profundal zone | place: USA: Wisconsin...
TTTGAAAAGCAAAAGCAACTAGTTCTTTACCATTTTTTAGGCCATCAATTAACCCCGTTTTGAAAAAGAATTTTTAGGGGGTCACATTGTGCTGGCGAAAGGGGGTCAGTTTTGCTGGTATTTACAGGCTGAGGCAAAAATGTTTGAGTTGTTGAATATTGCTACTCAAAAAGGTGGCTTTAATCATCTTACATCGAAAGAACGTACATCACTCCATCAATATACTAAAATTGTAAAAGTTTATGAAGACGTAAATTTTACAATTCCTATGCCTCAAACTTTACAAGGCCTGATTGAATTAAAGATGTATGAAAAGAAGCTAAAACAAAAAGAGTTGGCGAAATTGCTTCATACAACTGACACAAAACTTTCCGAAATCATGCATAATAAGAGAAAGCCAAGTCTTTCATTTATTAAGGCCATGAATGAAGTGTTAGGTATTGATGGCAACTTACTTTTGAAAATTGCTTAGTATAATTTTTTGCCCCTTGTTGGTCACCCAAAAAGTCTTTCGGTGTTGGTCGGAAGGAGGTCTTTAGCTGTTAGTCTTTGGTCTTTGGCAGGAACATTCTTTTTAAATTCATTGTAACGAAAAATTTTAAAACTTTTTAAGAATTGGTCGGAAAGAAGTCTTTAGGTGTTGGTCTTTAGTCTTTGGGTAAGAAGGCTTCGGTTATGTCTTCTTGCCAAAGACCAATTGCTAAAGACCAAAGACCTGTTTTAGAATGTGCTTACTAAAGACTAATGGCTAAAGACCAAAGACCCTTTTTAAAATGTGCTTACTAAAGACTAATGGCTAAAGACCAAAGACTTAATTGCAACAGACTTTAAATAATTAAAAATGAAAATCGGAATCATCGGTTTAGGTTATGTGGGCTTACCATTGGCTTGTTTATTTGCAAAAAAATATTCGGTAGTCGGTTTTGATATCAGTGAATCAAAAGTTGCATTACTAAAAAAATATATTGATTATACAGATGATCTTGAACCCGGGGCCTTGCAACAGGAATCACTTTATTTTACCAATGATGCCAATGAGTTGAAAGGATCTACTGTTATTATTGTAGCAGTACCTACTGATATTGATGCACAAAATCAACCTGATCTGTTTCCATTGAGATCTGTTTCCGCAAGCATTGGAAAAATATTAGACAAGGGAATGACGGTGGTATATGAGTCCACTGTTTATCCCGGATTGACAGAAGAAATTTGTATTCCCATCTTAGAAAAAGAAAGCGGTTTGATCTGGAAAAAAGATTTTCAGGTGGGTTATTCACCCGAAAGGATTAATCCGGGAGATAAGAAAAGGCCCTTACATAAAATATTAAAAATTGTTTCGGGAGATACGGCAGCAACATTGGCACTCTTATCTGAATTATACGGGTCAGTCATTGAAGCAGGTATTTATCAGGCACCGGATATTAAAACAGCAGAAGCAGCCAAAGTGATCGAGAATGCACAACGCGATCTGAATATTGCTTTCATGAATGAGCTGGCCGTTATTTTCGACAGGATGCATATTGATACCCGGGAAGTGATCAAAGCCGCTGCCACCAAATGGAATTTCTTACCCTTCGAACCGGGATTGGTGGGCGGACATTGCATCGGTGTGGATCCTTATTATTTGACTTTCAAAGCAGAACAATTGGGGTATTCGCCGCAGGTGATACATTCAGGACGGCACCTGAATAATGATATGGGAAAATTCATTGCAGAGAAGATCGTGAAGCTCCTGATCCAACAGGAAAAAGTGATTGCAAAATGTACGGTATTGATATTGGGTTGTTCGTTTAAAGAAAATGTGGGAGACACAAGAAATTCAAAAGTGTTTGATATTTTAAAAGGATTGACGGACTATCATATTACTGTTGATTTTGTTGATCCGCATGTGGATGCGGCAGCATTGCAGCAAAAAGGATATTCTGTTTCTGCTGAGATCGATGCAGCTAAAAAATATGATGCCGTGGTATTGGCGGTAAAGCATGATGCATTTAAAAAATACAGTCCTGCTTTTTTACATACCATCTCTGTTTCAGGTGCATTGAATTTATTTGATGTGAAGGCGTTTTATGACAGGGAAGAAGCGGTTGAGATCAGTAGATTTTATTGGAGATTGTAGGGTGAAGTCTTTAGTCTTTGGGTATTAGTCTTTAGTAAGCACATTCTAAAAGTCTTCTTTACTAAAGACCAACTGACGAAGATGCTGCCCTTGTTTATTGATGACGGTACTCCCTCAGCTGACGTGATAGTGAAGCATGTATTCAACAGATCACCACGCCATGACTGATTTTGCGTTTCAATGATCAACCAACCACTCATGGCTCGTGATGACGGTACTCCCTCGGTTGACGTGATAGTGAAGCATGTATTCAACAGATCACCACGCCATGACTGATTTTGCGTTTCAATTATCAACCAACCGCTCATGGCTCGTGATGACGATACTCCCTCGGATGACGTGATAGCGAAGCATGTATTTAACAGATCACCACGCCATGACTGATTTTGCGTTTCAATGATCAACATCCGATTCATGGCTCGTGATGACGATACTCCCTTGGATGACGTCATAGCGAAGCATGTATTCAACAGATCACCACGCCATGAAGAAAGCCGGTTTCAATAATCAACATCCAATGCATGGCTCGTGATGACGGTACTCCCTCGGATGACGTCATAGCGAAGCATGTAACGAAAAGAATATCTATTAAAAAGCTATTGTACATGCTGTGGCTATCTGTTTAATAATTGACAGATCACCACGCCATGAAGAAAGCCGGTTTCAATAATCAACATCCAATGCATGGCTCGTGTTGACCTTGCTTCATAAGTTTGTGCATCGAAATAAAAAATGAAAGTTTCCATCATCACAGCCACCTTTAACAGTGCAGCAACAGTGGCTGATTCCATTCGATCCGTTCAGCAGCAATCGTATCAAAATATCGAGCATATTATTATTGACGGTGTTTCTAAGGACGATACCCTTTCCATCGTTCATGCGATGCATTCCGGTACCATTGTTTCTGAAAAAGATAAAGGCATTTATGATGCCATGAATAAAGGGATCGCGATCACGAATGGTGAGATCATCGGGATATTGAATTCGGATGATTATTATGCAGATGATCGTATCATAGAAAAAGTTGTCAATTTATTTGCAAGCACGGGTTGTGATGCAGTATATGGTGACCTGCTGTATGTTGATAATACTGATCGTTCAAAGGTCAAAAGAAAATGGATCGCGGGCAAGCACAACAAACGGTCATTTTTATTTGGATGGATGCCGCCTCATCCGACTTTTTTTGTGAAAAAAAAAATATATGATCAGCATGGTGTATTTAATTTGCAGTTGGGAACAGCGGCAGATTATGAATTGATGCTGCGGTTCATCTATAAACAGGGGATCAAGGTTTCTTATCTGAATGAAGTGATCGTGAAGATGCGGACAGGCGGTGTGAGTAATAAAACGGTGCAGAACAGATGGCGTGCGAATCAACATGATAAACAAGCCTGGTTGATCAATGAGCTGAAACCTTATTGGTTTACGACCATTTTGAAACCGGTAAGGAAGATCGTTCAGTTTGTTTGATTCAAATAGCTTTTTTGCTAAAGAGTATTAATAAAAGAATTAAATGTTTTATTTACTTTTTTGCTTGTCCAAAAAAGTAACAAAAAAAGACCCCCGAAAATGATAACACCGCATTTTCGGGTTGGTTCCCTGATGTTGCTGTTGCACTACTGTGACTTCAACGAAAGGGCAATGATGTTAGCAGTTAAATAAAAATAAGTTAATTAGAATTTATGAAAGTAGCATTAGTAACAGGGATCACAGGCCAGGACGGGGCTTATCTGGCTGAGTTATTATTAAAGAAAGGATACCAGGTGCATGGTATCAAAAGAAGAAGTTCATTGTTCAATACGGGAAGGATCGATCATTTTTATGAAGACCCGCATGTACCGCATCGTCACCTCACTTTACATTACGGTGATCTGACAGACAGCACCAACCTCATTCGCATCATTCAGGAAGTACAGCCCGATGAGATCTATAATCTCGCAGCGATGAGTCATGTGCACGTGAGTTTTGAAACACCCGAATACACGGCCAATGCGGATGGTATCGGTACCTTGAGAATATTGGAAGCGGTTCGTTTATTGGGATTGACCCAAAAAACAAAAGTGTACCAGGCATCTACTTCAGAATTATACGGATTGGTACAGGCAGTACCGCAAAATGAAACAACACCTTTCTATCCGCGTTCGCCTTATGCCGTTGCAAAAATGTATGCCTACTGGATAACGGTCAATTATCGCGAAGCATATAATATGTTTGCCTGTAACGGAATCTTATTCAATCATGAATCACCGCAACGCGGCGAAACATTTGTGACAAGAAAGATCACGAGAGCGGTAGCCAAGATCGCATTGGGTCTGCAGGAAACTTTATTCTTAGGAAACCTCAATTCAAAAAGAGACTGGGGCCATGCAAAGGATTATGTGGAAGGCATGTGGTTGATCCTGCAGCAGGATACACCGGAAGATTTTGTGTTAGCAACAGGCATCACCACCGAGATCAGAGAATTTGTGCGACAGGCATTTGCAGAAGCAGGAATAGAAGTGGCATTCAGAGGTAAGGATGAAAATGAAGAAGGATATGTGGTGAAGAATAACGGTGCATACCAAGTAAAAGAAGGAGCCGTTGTTGTAAAAGTAGATCCAAGATATTTTCGTCCAACAGAAGTAGATCTGTTGATCGGTGATGCAACGAAAGCCAAAGAAAAATTAGGATGGACACCAAAATATACATTAGCAGAAATGATCAAAGAGATGGTGGCGAGTGACCTTGATATCTTTAAGAAAGAAAAGCATTTGAAGGAAAGCGGGTTTGATATTAAGAATGAATTTGAATAGCTGAAGAAAGTCTTTAGTCTTTGGTCTTTAGTCTTTGGGTAAGAAAGCTTCGGTTATGTCTTCTTGCCAAAGACCAGCTTTAGAATGTGCTTACTAAAGACTAACTCCTAAAGACAAAAGACTTATTAAATGAGAAACTTTAGAGAATTGGAAGTGTGGAAACAAAGTATGCAATTCGTTACAAAAGTATATGCTGTCACAGAACAATTTCCGAAGGATGAAAAATATGGGTTGATTTCTCAAATGAATAGGTGTGCAGTTTCTGTTCCGGCTAATATAGCTGAGGGCTGTAGCAGGAAAACAGCTGTTGATTTTGCAAGGTTTCTGGAGATTGCCATTGGATCAAGTTTTGAATTAGAAACTTATTTGGAAATTGCCTTTCAGTTACAGTTGATTCAAAAAGAAACGTATGACATTTTACTTCCTGAATTGTCAGTTATTCAAAAACGTGTAAATGCCTTACGTGAAAGTATTCTGAAATAGTGAAGAAGTCTTTAGGTGTTGGTCTTTGGTCTTTAGCAGGAAAGTTCCATAGAATGTTCTTTGCTAAAGACTAACCGCTAAAGACCAAAGACTAAATTAGAATGTTCTTACTAAAGACTAACACCCAAAGACAAAAGACTTAATTAAACAATGGAAAAAAATTCAAAAATATACGTAGCCGGCCATCGCGGCATGGTAGGCAGTTCAATAGTCAGAAAATTATTGAAGGAAGGGTATTCGAATATTGTAACAAGAACATCTGCTGAATTAGACTTGCGTAATCAGCAAGCCGTGAAAGAATTCTTTGCAAATGAAAAACCGGATCATGTTTTTCTGGCTGCTGCTAAAGTGGGTGGCATTGTGGCCAACAATACGTATCGTGCGGAATTTATCTATGATAATCTGATGATCGAATCCAATATCATTCATGAGTCATATGTGAATAAGGTAAAAAAATTATTGTTCTTGGGTTCATCCTGTATTTATCCTGCTTTGGCGCCGCAACCTTTAAAAGAAGCATATTTATTATCAGGATATTTGGAGCAAACCAATCAGCCTTATGCGATCGCAAAAATTGCAGGTATTGAATTGTGTGATTCATACAGGGCGCAATACGGATGTAATTTTATTTCTGCCATGCCTACTAATTTGTATGGCCCGAATGATAATTACGATCTGGAAAAATCGCATGTATTACCTGCTTTGTTAAGAAAATTCATCACCGCCAAAAGGAATAATGATCCGCATGTTGAATTGTGGGGAACGGGTTCTCCGCGAAGGGAATTCCTGCATGTGGATGATCTGGGAGAAGCCACTTTATTCTTAATGAACCATTACAATGAAAAGGGGTTGGTGAATGTGGGACAGGGAACGGATGTCACTATTTTGGAATTAGCACAGCTCATTAAAAAGATCGTGGGGTATGAAGGTGCTTTAGAATTGAATACATCCAAACCCGATGGCACACCGCAAAAGTTGATGGATGTAACTAAACTTTCCAATTTAGGATGGAAAGCTTCTATTGGTTTGGAACAGGGAATCACAAGTGTTTATAATGAAATTAAGGATACAGTGTGGAGTTGAGTCATTTCAAAAAACTTTACAAAGGTTTATGATTATGTGAAGGATTGTCACCCTGAGTAACTCGAAGCCTGCCCGACTTCGTTATTCAGACGGGGATGAGTTATGAAAACAATATCAATCATGTTTCGAGAGCCTCAACATGACATCAGACTTTTTAAGATAAATGTCACCCTGAGGTACTCGAAGGGTGAATTCATAAGGCAGGGATTTCGTTAATCATGGTTCACTTCGACAAGCTCAGTGCAGGCTTCACCTCAGGGTGACAGCACTTTATTTAATTGTCAATCGAAATGATTTTGTCATGCTGTCCGAAGGACTCCTTTGGAGAGGCACCCGAAGGCGGGCATGAAGAACGAGAGGTTTATAATAATCCAATTCACTCTTCAGATTCTCAGAGCGACAATCATTCACTTATTGATATTGCCTGGAGCGAAATTTAAAATATTTAATTCTTGTCAATATTTCAATAAACTTAATGACCTTTATACAAGCCATTCATTTTATATATGGTCATCCTATTATATAAAGTATAACTTATGAAAAACATTTTAATTACAGGTGGTGCCGGTTTTATCGGTTCTCATGTTGTCCGTTTATTCGTCACAAAATATCCGCAGTATAAGATTATCAATCTCGATGCACTGACCTATGCAGGGAATTTGGAAAACCTGAAAGACATTGATCATTCATCCAATTATTTTTTTGAGAAAGTAAATTTATTGGATGCACCGGCGATCGAATCGGTCTTCGATAAACACCAGATCACCGATGTGATCCATTTGGCTGCAGAATCGCATGTGGATCGTTCCATTGTTTCGCCGCTTGATTTCGTGTATACCAATATCATCGGCACGGTTAATCTGTTGAATGTTGCGAGAACAAAATGGAAAGCAGATTACAGTAAACATTTATTCTATCATATTTCAACGGATGAAGTATACGGTGCATTGGGCGATACAGGATTATTCACCGAGACAACGCCTTATCATCCCAACTCTCCTTACTCAGCCAGTAAAGCATCTTCCGATCATTTTGTAAGGGCTTATGCTGAAACCTATCACATGAAAACAGTGGTATCTAACTGTTCTAATAATTACGGGCCTTTTCATTTTCCTGAAAAATTAATTCCGCTCTTCATCAATAATATCATCACCAAAAAACCTTTGCCTGTTTATGGCGATGGATTATACACCAGAGATTGGTTGTATGTAAAAGATCATGCATTGGCGATCGATTTGATCTTTCATCAAGGCAAGGCTGATGAGACCTATAATATCGGCGGATTCAACGAATGGAGAAATATCGATCTCATCAAATTATTGTGCAAACTGATGGATGAAAAATTAGGCCGCGCAAAAGGGGAGAGTGAACAATTGATCACGTATGTGAAAGACAGGCCGGGGCACGACAGAAGATATGCAATCGATGCCACGAAGATCAATAAAGAATTGGGCTGGAAACCAACGGTAACTTTTGAACAGGGATTAAGTGAAACGATTGATTGGTTCCTGCAAAACACGGAATGGTTGGATCATATTACCAGCGGTGCTTACGAAAAATATTACGATTCGATGTACAGTAATAGGGGATAAGGTTAATGGTAGAAGGTGTAAGGCATAAGGTACAAAGCCCTGCACCTTACACCTTACACCCTACACCCTGTAGCTTAAACCTTAAAAAATGAAAGTAGAAGCAACAAAACTCAAAGATTGTTTTATCATTCACGATACCGTGTTTGAAGATCCGCGTGGTTATTTTTTTGAAAGCTTTAACCAGCAAAGGTTTGCAAGTAATATGGGATTGAATGTATCCTTTGTGCAGGACAATCAATCGAAATCAACGCGTGGTGTGTTGCGCGGCATTCATTTTCAGCAAGGTGAATATGCACAGGCAAAATTAGTTCGCGTGTTGGAAGGAAGCGTATTGGATATTGCTGTTGATCTGCGTAAAGATTCTCCTACATTCGGTCAATGGGAATCTGTTGTATTAACAGGCGATAATCATGTTCAATTTTTTGTACCGCGTGGATTCGGTCATGGTTTTGTGGTATTAAGTGAGGTGGCAGTATTCTTTTATAAATGCGATAATTTTTATAACAAAGCATCTGAAGGCGGTATCATTTACAATGACCCCGATCTGAATATCGACTGGAAAATAAATACCAATGAAGTTTTATTATCTGATAAAGACAAGACACTTCCAACATTCAATGAAATAAAAAATTCGATAAACTTTTAATTCAATATAGGACTGTCACCCTGAGGCTCTCGAAGCCTGCCCGACTGAGTCATTCAGGCGGGGGTAAATTCGATTAGAAAAGGTTTCCATAAACATGCTTCGAGAGCCTCAGCATGACAATACGTTTTAAAATAGATTGAACTATTAAGCATGACATTGGAATTAATTATTCATCATCTAGATTCACTTTTATGAAAGGAATTATTTTAGCAGGCGGCAGCGGTACAAGATTGTACCCCATCACCAAGGGAATCAGTAAACAACTGATGCCGATCTATGATAAGCCGATGATCTATTATCCCTTATCTGTTTTAATGTTAGCGGGTATCCATGAAGTATTGATCATTACCACACCGGAAGATTCTTCGCAGTTTCAAAAATTATTGGGTGATGGTGCAGAGTTGGGTTGTACATTTTCTTATGCAGTGCAGGCGGTGCCGAACGGATTGGCACAAGCATTTGTGATCGGAGAAAAATTCATCGGCAATGATAAAGTGGCATTGGTATTGGGTGATAATATTTTTTACGGTGCAGGCTTTTCTAAATTGGTACAATCTTTTAATGATATCAATGGCGCCGCTATTTTTGCTTATGAAGTGAGTGACCCTGAAAGATATGGTGTGGTTGAGTTTGACGAAAAATTCAATGCACTTTCCATTGAAGAAAAACCCAAGCAGCCCAAATCTAATTACGCAGTTCCCGGCCTGTATTTCTATGATAACAGTGTGGTGCAGATCGCAAAAAATATTGCGCCTTCTCCACGTGGTGAATATGAGATTACTGATGTAAATCGGGAGTACCTTCAAAAAGGAAATTTAAAAGTGGGTGTGATGAATCGCGGAACAGCCTGGTTAGACACCGGCACTTTCGATTCATTGCATGATGCCTGCGAGTTTGTTCGCGTGATCGAAAAAAGACAAAGTCAGAAGATCGGTTGCATCGAGGAAGTGGCATACAGGATGGGTTTTATCGATCAACAACAACTGTTGCAATTGGCAGACAGGTATTCCAAAAGCGGTTATGGCGAATATCTGCGTGGCATAAAATTATAATCCCTCGCTATCTTTTTATGATGAAGCTCATGTTTGTTTATAGACATGGGCTTTATTTTTAAGCCGCAGCGTTGCAGGAGAATAGACTACTATTTATTTATTTTTTAAACTTTTCACAAACAGGATTGTAGTAAAGGCATGAATGCATTCACGATAAAAGACCTGGAGAACCTTTCCGGTATTAAAGCTCATACTATTCGTATCTGGGAGCAACGGTATTCATTTCTGAAACCGGAACGTTCCGATACCAATATCAGGTATTACAGTAACAACGAACTGAAAACGATACTCAATATTTCCTTATTGAATAAATACGGGTATAAGATCTCTCATATCGATAAGATGAGTGAGGTTGAAATGCATGATAAGATCGTGTCACTTACGCAGATACAGGCGCAACAGGAAAAGATCGTGAACGATCTCATCAAACACTTGGTGGATTTGGATCTTAACAAATTCGAAAAGATAATAGATGATTATATTAAAGCAAAAGGCATTCAGAAAAGCATTGTACAGATCATCTTTCCTTTTTTGGAACGCATCGGTATTTTATGGGTAACGAATCATATCAATCCTGCACAAGAACATTTGGTCACCAATATCATCCGCCAAAAATTAATTGTAGGTATTGATGGAATTAAACAGCATGCGCATCCTAAAAAAACTGCTTTGCTTTTTCTGCCGGAAGGGGAGTATCATGAACTGGGTCTTTTGTTTACGAGTTTTTTATTAAAAAGCAATGGTGTTCAAATTTTATATCTCGGTGCCAATGTACCTATGCGTGATATGGAATATATAGCAAAATTAAAAAGACCCGATTTCTTATACACGCATCTCACTTCTGTGGCACACAATTTTAATTTTGAAAAATTTTTATCCAATCTGCATTCAAAACTTCCCGGTTATCAAGTCTTCGTTTCCGGTCAACTTACACAATCCTATAAAAAGAAACTGCCTTCCCATATCGAATTGAAACGCTCCTTACAGGAAGTGATGGAATATATAGCTTCTCTTTCCTGATAGCATAGCATCCTTACCGAACCGATAATCCATTGGTTTACTTTGTTTTACCTTTTATATCAAATTCTTAAACAAAAATTTGTTTGTCTGCATATATTTTGTTTAAATTTGCATCATAATTAGTTAAACAAAATATATGGCAGCCCTCGAATTCAATCAAATGCTTCTCAACAATACCGAGTTCCTCAAACCTTTTGCGATCACGTTAACACGTGATCAGGAACAGGCAAAGGACCTGATCCAGGAAACATTATACAGGGCATTGGCCAATAAGGACAAATACCATGTGGGAACGAATATCAAAGCATGGTTATACACCATCATGCGAAATATTTTCATCAACAATTATCGTCGCATTGCTAAACAGCAGACCATATTCGACAATACACCCAATGAATTCCTGATCAACAACAATCAAGGTGCAGTAACCAATGATGCCATCTCAAAAATGAACATCAAAGAAATGCAGGAAGCCATCCATGATCTTCCGGAAATTTTCCGCAATCCTTTTTTATTATACTTTGACGGATTCAGGTATAATGAAATTGCCGAGATGCTGCATGAGCCGCTGGGTACTGTTAAAAGCCGTATTCACTTCGCCAGAAAATTATTGAAGGTACAGATCGACAGACATTAAATTTTCATCATTGCTATCCAATATATTGAATAAAAAAATTGTAATTATCGGTTCGGGTTTTGCAGGATTATCGGCTGCATCTTTTATGGCGAAAGCAGGATGGGATGTGACTGTTTTGGAAAAACATGATATACCGGGAGGCAGAGCCAGACAATTAAAAGCAGATGGATTTACTTTTGATATGGGACCGAGCTGGTACTGGATGCCTGATGTTTTTGAAAGATATTTTGCTCAATTCGGAAAATCTGTTGATGAGCTGTATCCATTAAAAAGATTGGATCCTTCTTATCGTGTGTATTGGAATGATGGTCCGGTTGATATTCCTGCCAATTACGCAGCACTGAAAAAATTATTTGACTCCATTGAAGCGGGTTCTGCTGAAAAATTAGACGCTTTTTTAAAAGAAGCCGAATATAAATACAGTGTGGGCATAAATAAATTAGTGCATAAGCCCGGACAATCGTTCTCAGAATTCTTTGATTGGGATCTGATAAAAGGGTTATTGCGGTTAGATGTGTTTAATTCGATGAAAGCCCATGTAGCAAAACATTTCAGCAACCCGAAGTTGAAAGAGCTGATGGAATTTCCCGTTTTATTTTTGGGGACATTGCCTGAAAAAACACCGGCGTTATACAGTTTGATGAATTATGCTGATATCAAGGGTGGCACCTGGTATCCTCAAGGAGGATTTTATTCAGTTGTTCAGTCCATGTATGATGTAGCGATCGAGTTGGGCGTGAAATTTCATTTTGCGCAACAGGTAAGATCAATCCGGATCGAAAACGGTGTTGCCAAAAAAGTAATGACCGAATCAAGTGAGTTTGAGGCAGATGTGGTGATTGGTGCGGCGGATTATCATCACGTGGAAACAAAATTATTGCAACCTGAATACAGAAGCTATTCGGAGGAATACTGGAATGAAAGAGTGATGGCGCCGAGCTGTTTGATCTTTTATATCGGATTAAATAAAAAAATCCCGAACATTTTACATCATTCTTTGTTTTTTGATACATCATTTGCAGTACATGGAAAGGAAATTTATGAAACCAAAGAATGGCCGACTGATCCTTTATTCTATGTAAGTGCAACTTCAATCACGGATGATTCAGTTGCACCGGAAGGTTGCGAAAATTTATTCATCTTGATCCCTGTGGCAGCGGGATTGGAAAATGATACGGAAGATTTACGCAACCGTTATTTTGAAATGGTGATGAACAGGATGGAAAAACAATTGGGTGTTTCTATTAAAGATGCGGTAGTTTACAAAAGATCTTTTGCGCACAGCGATTTTGTAAGTGAATACCATGCGTTTAAAGGAAATGCTTATGGTCTGGCGAATACTTTATTACAGACTGCCATTTTAAAGCCAAGTTGCAAAAGTAAAAAAGTGAAAAATCTTTTTTACGCCGGACAGTTAACCGTTCCGGGACCGGGGGTTCCGCCGAGTTTGATCAGTGGAGAAGTGGTGGCAAAAGAAGTGGTGAAAGCATTTTCGTGATGAGAAGAAAATCGCATATTTAATCAAGAGTAGGTAACATAAAATTTTTTTTATCAGTATAATGCAATTGTTTCATCAGGTAAGTCAGGAATGCAGCCGCATTACAACAGAAAGATACAGCACTTCTTTTTCGAGTGCCATCCATCTGTTGCATAAAGACCTGCGTACACCCATTCATAATATTTATGGGTTTGTTCGTTTTGCCGATGAGATCGTTGACAGCTTTCATGACTATGATAAATCTTTGCTGTTAGCAGAATTTAAGAAATCCACCTATGAAGCATTGGATCGCGGAATCAGTATGAACCCGATTTTGAACAGCTTTCAAATAACCGTAAATGAATATGATATTGACCGAAGTTTAATAGATGCATTTTTATACAGCATGGAAATGGACCTCAGCAAACGCAGTTATGATAAATCGGGCTATGAGCAATACATTTACGGAAGCGCTGAAGTGGTTGGACTGATGTGTTTATTTGTGTTTTGCGAAGGTAATAAAGAGCTCTATGAAAAATTAAAACCTGCGGCAAGAAGTCTGGGTGCGGCATTTCAGAAAGTAAATTTTTTGCGTGATGTAAAAGCAGATTTTGAAGGATTGAACAGAATATATTTTCCCGGTTGTGATTTTAAAAATTTCAGCTACAAAGAAAAGCAGGCAATTGAAGCGGATATTCAAAAAGATTTTGAAGCAGCATACGATGGCATTTTGCAATTGCCTTTAAAGGCAAGGTTTGGTGTGTACGTTGCATACAAGTATTATCTTTCCTTATTCAGGAAGATCAAAAAGATAAGGCCACAAAAAATTTTGCAGCAAAGAATACGTATTCCTGATTACGGTAAATTGTTGATCCTCGCAAAAGCAGGTATCAGAAGACAATTCAATTTTTTATAATTTATTTCTTCTAATCGTATTGTATGGAACAAGTGATCTTAGTAGATGAACATGATCGTGAGTCAGGATTGATGGAAAAGATGGAAGCGCATGAAAAAGCTTTACTGCACAGGGCTTTCAGTGTTTTCATTTTTAATGAAAGAGGTGAAATGTTATTACAGCAAAGAGCTTTATCAAAATACCATAGCGGCGGTTTATGGACCAATGCCTGTTGCAGTCATCCGCGTCCTTATGAAACAACAACAACCGCAGCGAAGAGAAGATTAAAAGAGGAAATGGGTTTTGTAACCGATATTCATAAAGTGTTCGACTTTACGTATCAGGCAAGTTTTGATAACGGTTTAACGGAATATGAATTTGACCACGTATTTGTAGGTATGTACAATGGCGTTATTCATGCAAATGAAAATGAAGTGGCAGCATACGAATATAAATCCATGCAGGAAATTGAAAAAGAATTGTTATCAAAGAATGATCATTATACGGCCTGGTTCCATATTGCATTTCCTAAAGTATATGCATGGTGGAAGGAATGTTATGAGCCGGGAGTTGAAAATCGCAAGTCGGTAGTAAATAAACACTAAAAATATAAAATGATCTGGTTATACATTTTGATCACACTCGCCACTTTTATTATAATGGAAGGCGTTACCTGGCTTACACATAAATATGTGATGCATGGTTTTTTGTGGTATCTGCATGAAGATCATCATCAACCCACCGGTCATGTATTTGAAAAGAATGATGCCTTCTTTCTCATCTTCGCCGTCCCCAGTTTTCTCAGTATTCTGTTAGGAGCCATGCATCAGAATTATTATTCTGTCAGCATAGGTGCAGGCGTTGCTATGTACGGAGCTGCTTATTTTCTGGTGCATGAGATCATCATTCACCAACGCTTTAAATTATTTACACGCAGCAATAATAAATATATCAAAGCCATCAGATGGGCACATAAGATGCATCATAAACACCTGAACAAAGAAGAAGGCGAAAGTTTCGGGATGCTGCTTGTTGCCAAAAAATATTGGGACAAAGTAAAACGAGATGAAGCATTGCAGAAAAATATGGTGTAGCAAACTTTATCATTTCATGGCATCAACTCTTGCATCGCACAGTTCTGCTCGATAACTTTAGGCAGCGATACCATTTTAAGTTTTTATCATTCACTATTGATTATTCACTACGACTATATCATTTCCGGTTCAGGATGCGCAGGGTTAAGTCTGCTCATGCGGTTATTACAGGAACCGCAACTCCATCAAAAAAAAATATTGGTACTTGATGCAGCACCCAAAAATAAAAATGACCGTACCTGGTGTTTTTGGGAAAAAGAAAACGGGTTATTTGAATCAGTGGTGCATCATTGCTGGCAGAAGGTTCATTTTCTTTCTGATTCATTTTCGAAGGAACTGGATCTTTCTCCTTACACCTATAAAATGATCCGTGGTATTGATTTGTATGATCATGTTATCAGTTTTGCAAAACAATTTCCGAATGTTGAGTTCCGATACGAAACAATTCTATCGACAATAACTGAAAAGGATAAAGCAGTTGCAGTAACGGAAACGAATAGTTATGCTGCTGATTATATTTTCAACAGTATTTTATTTGAAAAATTAGAAGCAAATCATAACACACATTTTTTGTTGCAGCATTTTAAAGGTTGGATGATCGAAACAACAAATGCTTCTTTCGATCCTTCCTTAGCAACCTTTATGGATTTTACAGTCGATCAAAAACATGGAACAAGTTTCATGTATGTGCTTCCTCTTTCAGAAACAAAAGCATTGGTGGAATATACTTTGTTCACTGAAAAATTATTAGCAACAGAAGAATATGATCTTGCATTAAAAGAATATATCGGCTCGAAACTCAATATCAATGAATATTCCATCGAACAGGAAGAATTCGGGATAATACCGATGACGAATTTTTCATTTAAAAGATCAAATGGCAGGGTCATCAATATCGGAACGGCAGGCGGTGATACAAAAGCAAGTAGTGGCTATACATTTCAATTCATACAAAAGCGAACTAAAAAAATTGTTCAGTCATTATTGAAAGATCAACATCCTTTTATTGTCTCCTCTTTCAGTGAAAAGAAATTCGGTTTTTACGATAGTGTTTTGCTGCATGTTTTAGCGAATAAAAAATTAAATGGTGATACCATTTTTTCAGCCATCTTTTCCAAATGTTCTCCCGAAACAGTTTTGCGTTTTTTGGATAATGAAACTAATTTCGCTGATGACTACAACATCATTAAAACTCTTCCAACAAAGATTTTCCTTTCTGCGGCAGTGAAAGAGATCATGCTGTAAGTTTTCACTTTTAAAAATAAAGGATGAGCAAGATCATTACGATTACATTAAATCCTGCGATCGATAAAACAACGGCCACCGAAAAAATCGTTCCTGAAAAAAAGTTGCGATGTATTTCGCCAACTTATGAGCCGGGTGGTGGCGGTATCAATGTTTCGAGAGCATTGTCTCATTTAGGCAGTGAAAGTTTGGCCATGTATTTCGGTGGCGGATTCAATGCACATTTCTTTAAGAAAATGCTCACGGAAGAAAAGATCCAATCCTTAGTTGTTCCGGTTAAAACAAATATCAGAACCAATATCATCATTGTGGAACGATCAACAGGATTGCAATATCGTTTTGGAATGGTGAGTCATCCTGTGAAGGATAATGATTGGAAATCGTTTCTGCGGAAATTAGAAAAACAATCGGGCTATGAATATGTTGTTGCAAGCGGCAGTTTACCCGATGGTGTTCCGTTAGATTTTTTTGCAAGGGTATCTGCCATCGTTAAAAAAGCAAATGCGAAATTAATTGTGGATACTTCCGGTGAAGCATTGGCAGCGGCAGTGAATGAAGGTGTGTTCATGATCAAACCCAATTTGAATGAACTGAGTTCTTTATATGGTAAAGAAGAATTAAAAATTGAAGAAGCAGTATTTGCAGCCAGATCGATCATCAACAGAAAAGGGTGTACGATAATGGTTGTTTCGATGGGAAAGAATGGAGGAATATTGGTAACTGCGGATGAAAATTATCATATTGTTCCACCTGATATCACTGTGAAAAGCACAGTGGGAGCGGGTGACAGCATGGTGGCTGGAATGGTGTATGCTTTAAATAATGGTATGAATCGCCATGATATTTTACAATACGGTATTGCCTGCGGAACTGCTGCAACCATGAATGAAGGAACGGCATTGTGCAAAAAAGAAGATGTAGAAAAAGTATTGACTGAATTGAAAAAAATATAGAGCCACCTACGGGACTTGAACCTGCGACCCACGCTTTACGAAAGCGTTGCTCTACCAACTGAGCTAAGGTGGCAATAAAGAATATTAAGTTGACTGATCATTTTTAAATGTGGCCTCGTCAGGAATCGAACCTGAATCTGGAGCTTCGGAAACTCTTATACTATCCATTATACTACGAGGCCGATGCTGCAAATATATTGAATGAGCCGCGATTGAATATTATTGTGTTTTCAATTCGCCTTTCTATTTAGTAAATGAAAAGATTGTCACTCTGAGGTTCTCGAAGAGTGATGAACGAGAGCTCGTTTTTAAATCATGCCCGCCTGAATGGCGAAGTTGAGCAGGCTTCGAGTGCCTCTCCAAAGGAGTCCTTCGGACAGCATGACATCATCGCTATAATAAATGAGGCTTTGCTTCTGTCAACCCTGCATTGGTAACAATGAGATAATCGGGTTTGAACTCTTGTAGATTTTCCGCACCGCCATAAGATAATGCCGAACGTACTCCATCCTGTAATCCTTGCAACACAAACTTCACACCGCCTTTAAAAGGAATAACGGTTGATTCTCCTTCCACATTTCTTTGTTCTTTTCCATGCACTGTTTTTGTTTCTAGGGAAGCAGCTCCGCGATAACGTTTGAATAGTCCATTATTTTTTTCGATGATCTGTCCTGGTGATTCTTTTGTCCCTGCGATCAAAGAACCCAACATCACGCATTGCGATCCCAATGCCAATGCTTTTGCAATATCACCGCTTGTTCTGATACCACCATCAGCCATCACAGGTACTGTTGTAACGGCATTGATATCTTCCAAACAGGTAACATTCGGAACACCGAAACCTGTTTTTAATCTGGTGGTACACAATGAACCGCCACCCACTCCTACACGTAAACCATCAGCACCCCATGTTTCTAAATCTTTTGCAGCCTGCGCACTGGCTATGTTTCCGGCGATGATATCAACATGCTTTGGTAAAACAGATTTCAATTTTGCAATGGCAAGCTTTACCAATTCGTGATGACCATGTGCCACATCGATCAGAATAATGTTGGCACCTGCCTGTACCAAAGCAACAGCCCGCTCAATAAAATCATCATTCACACCAACGGCAGCCATTACAGGAATCATAAAATCCACTTTCCAATCGGCTGAAAGCAGCATCCACTTTTTTTGCAATTCATTTTTTTGAATATGTTCTGCAACCGCTGCTACTTCTTTGCAATGATTTTCTACAGAAAGAAAACGATGGATGCAACCAACAGCACCGGCATCAGCCATTTTTATCGCCATTCTGCTTTCGCAAACAGTGTCCATACAGGATGCAACAAAAGGGGCACACAAATAATAATGTTTAGAAACCTTGGTGAATAAGCTGATATTTTTTCTGGAGATCACTTTTGAAAAAGAAGGGATCAATTGAATATCATCATAAGTTAATGCCTGTTTGCGCATAGTTCAATTCAGTTAAGTAAGATCATATAAAATAAGGTGGGTGAAGAAATGCTTCTGTCTCAAAAATAAGAAAGAGCTTGCACTAATCGTTTTTAATTCATTTATATTTATTGTTTCAACATTTTCAGAAACCAGCACTGCAGCAGATGAATCATCACAACAGAAGAAATTTTTGTAAGGCATTTTTTTTGCCGGCACTTCTGTTTGTTGTGACAGCCGGCTTTTCTCAATGTCCCGACAATATCGGTTTTGAAAAAGGAACGTTTGACAACTGGCAACTTTCTGAAGGATTGGTTTCCAAAATAGATGGTTCAATTTCTACCAACCCGGTATCTTCTTCTAACAGAATTACCATCATACAAAATACATATCCGCAGGTATTAGATCCGTATGGACAATTTCCGATCAATAGTCCCAACGGCAGTAATTATTCAATCATGTTAGGGACCAATTCTACGGGAGGGCATGCACAAACCGTTAGTTATACTTTTACGATCCCCGCCAATCAGGATAATTACAGTATCATTTATAATTATGCTGTGGTACTTCAAAACCCTACACATCAGGCTTGGCAACAGCCCGGTTTTTATTCAAAAGTTTTTGATGTAACGGCCAATCAATATATTGATTGCGGTGCTTTTAATTTTGTAGCTTCTTCCAATTTACCCGGCTTTCAATTATCAACTGTGGGTACAGCAGTTTATTATAAACCATGGTCGCCCATTACTGTAAAATTAGTTGGTTATGCAGGTAAAACCATTCGTTTGGAATTTACTTCACATGATTGTGCACCGGGCGGACATTTTGGTTATGCTTATCTGGATGTGAATGAAAACTGTACATCACCTGTATCAGGAAATGTGTATTGTAACGGTTCTAATTCGGTAACCTTAACAGCTCCATTTGGATTCAGCAGTTATGCCTGGTATAATTCAGATTATTCACAAATATTAGGAACTTCCAATGTATTAAAATTAACACCGATACCTGCACCGGGCACTTTATTTCATGTCGTGGTTTCTCCTTATGCAGGATTAGGTTGTTTGGATACATTGCATACCACCATTCAATTATCGCCTCAGGCATTTAAGTTACAAACTGTTGATTCGATTGTGGGATGCAGTCCAAATCTCGTAGATCTTACAGCATCTTTTGTAACTGCAGGAAGTTCACCCGGCTTGACTTTTTCTTATTACACAGATACTTCCCAAATTAATTATGTGCCAACACCCAAGCAGGTAAACAGTAACGGAACCTATTATATTAAAGCGGTGAACAGCGATGGTTGCAGTGATTTAAAACCTGTTACTGTTCTGTTTACTACTGCACCGAATTTTGTGGTGAATAATCCGCCGGCAGCATGTTATCCTGATAAGATAGATATCACCAATGCTTCTGTAACTGCAGGAAGTGATGCAGGATTGCGATTCAGTTATTGGAAAGACACTGCTGCAACCATCAGTGTAAGCAATCCGCAATTGATCGATTCGAGCGGTGTATATTTTATTAAAGTAAATAATGCAGGCAGTTGTTTGCTGGTGAAATCGGTAAATGTAACTGTTTCCAAAACTCCTGTTTTAACGATCCATAATCAAACTGCATGCGGCACGGTAAATATTACTTCGCCTGTTGGATTTACTTCCGATCAATCTGATATAACAAGTACGTTTTGGCAGGATAGTGCAGCAACCAACCATCTTGTATCACCCGATTCGATAAAGGTCAGCGGCACATATTATGTGAAGGCGACCAATCTACTCGGATGCAGCAGCATTGCAGCTATTCAGGCAAAAATTTTTCCAGTTCCCAATTTAATGGTAACTGATCCTGCAGGGGTTTGTTCACCAATTAAAATAGATATTACGAATGCATCTGTAACTGCAGGAAGTGATGCAGGATTGATCTACAGTTATTGGAACGATACTGCTGCAACCATCAGTTTACCCAACCCGCAGTTAATTGATATGAGCGGCACTTATTTTATCAAAGCAAATAATTCGGGCATTTGCTTTATGGTGAAACCGGTACATGTCATTGTTTCGCAAAGTCCTGTTGTAACGATCCATGATCAAACTGCATGTGGTTCAGTCAATATTACTTCTCCGATCGGATTTACTTCCGATCAATCAGACATAAAAACTACTTATTGGAAAGATGCAGCAGCAACCATCAATGTAATGACACCCGATTCGATAACTATCAGCGGTACTTATTATGTGAAAGCTACAAACAGCATAGGATGCAGTACTATTGCGGCTGTTCAGTCAACAGTTTTTGGCTTTCCTTATTTTACCGTTACACAAGCTCCTGCTGTTGTATTGCCTGTAACCATTGATCTGACTGCATTGGTGAAGTCAACGACCAATACCGTTTCATCTTTTTCTTATTGGATGGATCATGCAACCACCATCCCTGTTATCAAACCTTCTGCCATTGCAGCCAGCGGTTTATACTATATAAAAGCTACAAGTATTGACGGGTGTGTTGTTTTTGATTCAGTAAATGTTACAGTGAATGAACCTCCCATAGTGCCGCCTAATATTTTTTCTCCGAATAATGATGGTATCAATGATACATGGGAAATTCCCTTACTGCGTTTTTATCCCCAGTGCACGGTTGATGTATTTGATCGCGGCGGCCGGCTTGTTTTTCATTCATACGGTTATTCAACACCTTGGGATGGTAAAATAAACGGGAAAGTATTGCCCATCGGCACTTATTATTATCTGATCAAATCAAGCAGTAAACATCCGCCGATAGCGGGCGGTATCACGATCATTCAATAGATCTTATTTTCCGAATGAGGCGATATTGCTTCCGAATATCTTTACTGCGATAGCCAATAATATCACGCCAAAAAATTTACGCACGGCCAGTAATCCTGCTTTGCCCAAAGCCTTCTCGATCCACTTCAGCGATTTTAAAACAATATAGATAACGATCAAATTGATAAGGATGCCGCCTAAGATGATGGCTTGATCAAAATTTGCTTTCAACGACATAACGGTTGTTAATGTTCCCGAACCTGCGATCAATGGAAATGCAATAGGCACAATCGTTCCCGAAGGTTCATCTTTATCGCGTTTAAATATTTCGTGGCCGATCACCATTTCTAATCCCAATAAAAAAAGCACGACCGAACCACCCACTGCAAAGGAACGGATATCAACACCGAGCATGTTTAAAAAAGGTTTGCCGGCATATAAGAACAAAAGCATCAAAGCACCGGAGATCAATGTTGCTTTTAATTCCTGAATCGCCCCTGATTTTGTTTTGATGCTGATCAACAAAGGAATAGAACCAACAATATCAATTACGGCAAACAACGTAAATGAAACGGTTACCAATTCATTCAAATTAAAATTCATAACCCAAATTTGATGTAAAGGTAAAAACATCCTGCTGCAGACAGGATGTTTTTTATGACTTACTCCGACCCTCATCTAAAGGCGAGGGGGCCGCTAAAAATCAAAAGTCTTTTTGCGCAGTATCAAATACTGCTGTTGTAATGCAAGTAAGCAATGCGTGCATAAGCAATCTGTGTATAAACCTTCTATATAAATGCGTTCTTCATAACTTAATTTTATTTGATTGCATTCGCATTCCATAATACTACCCGCTTTGCATTCGAAGTTTGTATTGCAACGCTGACAATTTTTATGTTCGTGATTTGCCATTACAGTTTATTCGGTTACTTGTTTATTAGTACAACTTATAAATGAATGGTGATGCCTGCATTCAGCATAAACGGAATGGAATTATAACCACGCACATCGAAGAATTGTTTGTTGGTGATGTTCTGCGCATCAGCAAAAATCTTCGCGTATTTGCAAAGCTGATATTCGGCATAAGCGCTCAATAAAAAATAAGCATCTAAATTCACATCAGCTTTTTGGTAACCGCCCACATCATAACGCTTGCCCACATATTTTCCGCTTACAGAAGCATAGAACCCTTTGGTTGCCTGCATTCCGACAGTAAGATTAAAACTGTTGTCGGGCCTTCTCAGCAAATAATTATAGGTAACAGTGTCTTTATTGGTAATCCTGTTTTGTGTGGTTTCTTTTGGTGAGAGATAGGTATAGTTGGCAGTGATTGTCAAATGTTCAACCGGCTTCACTGTTGCTTCGAATTCAATTCCGTTCACAATTTGTTTCACGTAATTAAAATAGTTGAACGTGATATAATTATAATCAATCCCATTATCAATCTTCCTGGAAAAGAAGACCAAACGTGTACTGATGATCTTTTGCTGCAACTGAATACCTGCTTCGTAATTGATGGATTGCTCAGGTTGCAAAGAAGAATTCATACTTAACTGATACAAAGTAGGCGCTTTATATCCGCTTGATATACTTCCGAAAATTCTTATTGCGTTATTTATTTTGTAAGAAGGATTAAATGAGAATGTGCTGTTATTGCCGTAACGGGAGTGATGATTGTATCTTCCGCCCAGTTCAATATTTAATTTTTTTGAGACATCTGTAAAATGTAAAGAAGCATAAAAGGAATTTTGCGTAACGGAAGTATCATTGAATTGACTGTCGTACGGACCATAAATACTTACTGAATGATAATAGCTGTTATAAGAACCGTAACGATAATCGATCCCTGTCAACACATCAAAGCCTTTTCCCAATTTGGTGTTTGCATACAATTCGGCAAACTGCGAAATAGAATGAAAATCATTCAATGAAAATGAACTTGCATTGGGAACAGATGCATTGTCATTATAATTCCTTTGCATGGCACTGTATTGATAATTCCCAACAACAGTAACGGCATTATTTTTAAATTGAAAACCTGTTCCGGCATTCAGTAATTTATTATGGATGTCGTAATTGGTTTTATCTTCAAACGGGCCTGCATCAACACCCGCTTTGTATGCACTGTATTGCGAAAATGCTTTCAACAATAAATTTTTATTCAGTTGATATTGTAAAGCAGCACTCGCAGCATCACCATTATAACCATCCTTATCAAAATTATTTTTGCCCGTACTGTCGTAAGCAGAAGAAAAACCATCGGTCACCAATTTTGCATAACGCGCCGTATAAGAAAGTTGATCTGCTTTGCCATAGAATTGAACATTGCCTTTGAATGTTCCCAAACTTCCACCCGTTACAGTAGTTTTAAGATTAAAAGGTTTTGCAACATCATTTTTAATGGTGATGATATTGATCACACCGGCAATCGCGTCGCTTCCGTACAAAGTGGATTGAGCCCCTTTACATATTTCAATTCGTTCCACATCGTTGATGGAAAATAAATTCAGATCAAATTCATTATTGATCATGGACGGGTCATTCACAGGAATGCCATCGATCAAGATCAAGGCACGGCCGCTGGCAGCACCACGCATATAGATAGTTTGTACACTGCCTGCATTGTTGAGTGCACCATTGATGGTAATGCCTGCCTGATCATTTAATAATTGTGCAATGGTTTTACCGGCAGATTTTTCGATCTGTTGTTTGCTGATCACAGAAATCACTTTGCCCGTTGTACTTTGTTTTTGTTCTGTTTTGTTGGCGGTAACAATTACAGGGTCCAATGCAAGTCCGTGTAATGTGTCTTTTTGTGCTAATGCCAGCATGCTTGCCAGCATTAAGTTTGAGAGGAGCGTTAATTTTTTGCTCATTGTTTTGTTTTTAAAAGTGAACAATGAGCTTTCAGGAAAATAAAAAAACGGAGAAATATAAATTGCCCTGCAGAGGCATTTTACATTCCATGCTTTTCACCCGAAAGCCGTGAATGAAATGGTTGCATTGGCAGGTCTTCTGGCTTGTAATCTTTCTTAAAGCCTTCCCGTTTCTTATTGAAACAGTGGCAGAATTTTAAGATGTTCCTCTTATCTTTTTAGGGATTAAGGTATCACTTACAGCTACGGGGATAGCTCCTGAATTCAACAGGATTCCCTTTTAATCTTTCGCTTGAGGCGAATGAACCAAACGCAGTACAAAAGTATTCTTCTGTAAGTAAAATTCAAATCAACTTGTTCACGAAGTGGTGAAAAGTTTAACCATGAATTTCATTAGAAAAAGTTTGGTCTTCTCAAAACAACATCCTGTTTTACAAATGTAGAAGTGAAATTTATTTAGTCAGGCACAAGAGATCTCAGCAGAAAAAGAAACAGATCAAAAGCAATGATAATAAAAATGGAATAGGTCAATCTATTTTGAATGCACTTAGATCTTTTTTCATTCTTTGATTGTGACAACTGAATTTCTTCTCTGCCGAAATGAATAAAGAAATCGAAATAAAAATCAGGGAAATGCCTTCTGTAATGGAAATATTTTGCAATAATCAAAAAGAGTATGACCAGATGTATGATGCCAAGATAATTTACCAATGCAAAATCTGCCGAGTCAAGTAATTGTAAATGCAGCATGCCGTTTATTTTAAGGGTTATAGTCGCTTTATAGCGTATTTACAGCAAAAACAAAATACACAAAAACGGAAATAAATGCAATAGTGCTACTATTATTTTTCAGAATTTATTTGAATCAAATACTGCTTTCTGCAGTATCCCTAAACCCGATTTAAAGAATTGGCGGAGTGTTAAATGTTTTAAGGTTAGTATGCAAATTTCATTTTGTAATCGAGGACTCAAAAATGGGGTGCTTGTGAAAATGGATGATATCAGTTTCTTTCATCGAGAAAAAAACAGCCAATTGGTTCAGCTTAAAAGTATCGATGTTGATATAACCGTTTTCAATATTACTGTAGTTGGCAATGCTCATTTGTAAATGTGCAGCCATTACTTTTTGCGTATGACCATACAATGCCCTAAGCGAACGTATGTTCTTTCCCAATTGTTTTCGATATGCTTTTGCTTCCGGACTCATACAAAAATAAAGTATAAAATAAATATATGTAAAAAATATGAAGTTTAAAACAACAATATAAAATACCGTGAAAACACCGGGGAAAAATCCCTTGAAAAGATGGATATAAGAGGAAAAAATAAAAAAGTAAGGGGGAAGGGAAAATACCACAGTATAAAAATCACACATCCTCCTCCTTAAAAGATAACTCAATCTTCTCTACAGTGATCTCCACTTTTCTGCAATGCACACCTGCTTTATCCAACATCATTTTAGAAGCAATAAAACTATCGGTGGCATGATATTTATCCGATAAATACACCACTTCATTAATGCCGGATTGTATGATGGCTTTCGCACATTCATTACATGGAAATAATGCAGTATAAATTCTGCAGCCATGCAGGTCCATTCCGATATTATTTAAAATGGCATTCAGTTCAGCGTGGCAAACAAAAGGATATTTAGTTTCCAGCATATCTCCTTTTTTCCCCCAGGGAAAATCATTGTCATTGCAGCCTGTTGGCAACCCATTATAACCCGCACCTACAATTTTATTTTTTGCATTCACGATACAGGCACCAACCTGTGTGCTGGGATCTTTACTGCGTTTTGCGGAGAGTAATGCAACGCCCATAAAATATTCATCCCAAGTAATATAATTATCCCGTTTTGTTGTTTGCATATATCTTGTTTGTAAAATTGGAATGAAAGGTATGACGGAAAACTATCCTTACAAAAAACACAAATATTTTTACAACAACAACTCTGTTTAGTTTTTCCTACATTTAATCTCTTACAAATTTCTATGAAGGAAAAACAGAAATTAAATCTCTTTAGTCTTACCATGATCGTGGTGAGTTTAGTGATCGGTATGGGCATTTTTAAAACACCGGCTACTATTGCTGCTAAATCAGGCACACCAACTATTTTCTTTGCAGCATGGATCATTGGCGGTTTTGTAGCCATCTGCGGTGCATTGACGTATGCTGAGATCGGTCAGCGCTTACCTGTGGTGGGCGGTTATTATAAAATATTTTCTTATTGCTATCATCCTTCTGTTGGCTTTACCGTAAATGTGTTGATATTGGTAAGCAATGCGGCATCACTCGCTGTTGTTGCTTTGATCGGTGCTGATTATGTAAGTGATCTTTTATACGGAAGACCATCAGGAACATTTTTTAATGTGGCTGTTTCAGCAACTGCAGTGGCTTTATTTTATGGTGTGAATTTATTGGGATTAAAAACAAGCAGCCGCACACAAAATTTTTTAACGGTGGTGAAGATCGCATTGATCTTATTATTGATCTCTACTTTTTTTACCGGCATCAATGTAGAACCGCACGGATATAATGAAGGAACAGTGTATAAATATGATGGCAGCAATGCGGGATTATTATTGATATTGAGTCTGGTGGCTGTGTCATTCACTTACGGTGGTTATCAGCAGACGATCAACTTTGGTGGTGAAATAAAATCATCTGCCACCATGCAACGTGGTGTGGTGATCGGCATTTTAATTGTGTTGTTCTTATATCTCAGCATCAATTATACTTATGTAAAAGTGATCGGTTTCGATCAGATGAAAAACGCCAATGCGATCGGCGCGTTACTATGCGAAGCCTGGTTCGGTAAAGCAGGCGCCAAAGTCTTTGATCTCTGCATGGTATTAAGTGTATTGGCTTATGTGAATGTTATTTTATTAAGCAATCCACGTGTGATGTTTGCGATGAGTGAAGAAAAATTATTACCGAAAATATTTCAATACCGTCATCCCAAAACAGATGCGTTGGTGCCGGGATTAACGGTATATGCATTGATGACGATCGCTGTAACCTTCTTTGGCAAAGGGGTTGACAATGTTTTAAGTTTCAGTATTTTTCTGGATTGTATCGGCATGAGCACTTCTGCAGCAACATTATTTATTCTTAGAAAAAGAAAGCAAGGTGATGCTGCTGTAACCGGATCGATGAAAAAAATAGTCCCGTTATTGACAGCCATATTTGTTATTTCTTATGGTTTTGTTGCAACTGCAGTGGTGATCGATAACCCCAAAGCGGCATTAACAGGTATCAGTTTATTGATATTTTTTGTGCTGTTGTATTTTGTGGTGTATCACGGCAAACATGAAAAATCTGAATCATAAAAAATGATAGCATGTTTAAAAAATTAAGAACAGTGATTTATCATGTGGATGATCTGCAGAAAGCAAAATCATGGTATGAAGCATTGACCGGCATCAAACCTTATTTTGATGAAGTTTTCTATGTAGGATTTGATGTGAATGGATGTGAGCTGGGATTAGACCCTGATCTATCAAATATCAAACACGGCAATAACAGCATTACTTATTGGAGCGTGGATGATATTCATGCAGCAATTGAAAAAGCAAATATTTTAGGTGCTGAAATTATTTCTCCTGTTCAAAATGTGGGTGGCACAATTGAAGTGGCAATTATTAAAGACCCTTTCCAAAATCAAGTCGGTTTGATCACCGGTGCATAAAATTTATACAATGGATATTTCTTACATACTCAACGAATATGCAGAAGACAGGGAAAATTATTTTCGTGCTGTCTCACCACCAATCGTTCAGACATCCAATTTCGCTTTTGAAAAAGTAGATGACCTCCGCAAAAGTTTTGAAGATGAATATTCCGGGTATTTATACAGTCGCGGATTAAATCCAACCGTTGAAATACTCCGTAAAAAATTAGCTGCATTAGATGGTGCTGAAGATTGTCTGGTCTTTAACAGTGGCGCTGCTGCCATATTTGCGGCGGTTTTAGCCAATGTAAAAAGCGGTGACCATATTGTTAGTGTAAAAGGCGTTTATACATGGGCAAGAAAAATGTTTGAAAATATTTTGCCGCGTTTTAATGTTACGCATACTTATATAGACGGAACTGATATAAAAAACTTTGAGAATGCCATTCAATCCAACACGACTGTAATTTATTTGGAATCTCCCAATAGCTGGACCTTTGAATTGCAGGACCTGAAAGCTGTTGCAGTTTTAGCAAAAAAAAATAAGATCATCACTATCATTGATAATAGTTATTGTACACCGTTGTATCAACGACCAGTTGAAATGGGAATTGATCTGTCGCTGCAAACAGCAACAAAATTTATTGGCGGCCACAGCGATGTATTGGGTGGGGTACTCTGCGGCAGCAAACAAATGATGGAAAAAATATTCAACAGTGAATATTTAACGGTTGGTTCCGGCATACAGCCTTTCAATGCATGGTTATTGATTCGGGGAATAAGAACACTACCTGCCCGTTTAGAAAGAATTTCAAGAACAACAACAGCAGTGGTTGATCATTTAAAAAAGCATCCGCTGGTGGAAGAAGTTATTTTTCCATTTAATGAAACATTCCCGCAATATCAATTGGCAAAAGAACAAATGAGTGGTATTTGCGGGTTACTCACTTTTGTGATCAAAGCAAAAAATATTGATGCCATTGAAACATTTTGCAATTCTCTGCAACATATATTAATGGCGGTAAGTTGGGGCGGCCATGAAAGTCTGATCATTCCTGCCTGTGCAGGAATTAAACGGGAAGATTTCATTGCTTCAAGAGAGCAAAGGATGTTGCGGTTATATGCAGGTCTTGAAGATGCTGCTTATCTGATTGCAGATCTGGATCAGGCATTCAAAAGCATGGAATCTCTTTCATAAGCTTAAATGACGGTTTGCCCTCTAAACTTTCCGCTTGTCGAAATTTTTAATGTGTTTGAACTATTCCACTATTTTTGTTGAATTATGAAATACCTTTTCACCCTATCCATAGCCTGTTTGTTTGCGATGAGTTCGCAGGCACAGGGAAATACCGAAAAATGGGATCTTCGCAAATGTGTTGACTATGCGATGAAGAACAATATATCAGTAAAACAAGCCGATGTGCAGGCAAGAATTGCAGCATTGCAATTACAACAGGCAAAATATTATCAAGACCCTTCTGCTTCATTCAGTACAAACTATGGACCACAGTTTGGGCGTTCCATTGATCCAACCACGAATCAATATACAACTGTACCATTGGTACAGCAGAGTTACAACCTCAGCGGTCAGGTGCAGATATATAATTGGGGGAGATTAAAAAATAATGTGGCAGCACAAAATTTCAGTGCACAGGCTGCATTAACAGATATTGAAAGAGCTGCCAATGATGTGGCTATAAATGTAGCTACTTATTATTTGCAGGTATTGGCATCAAAAGAACAGATCACTGTCAGTGAAGTACAGATCGCACAAAGAAAAGCGCAATTGGATATCACCAGAAAACAGGTGGCTGCAGGTGCTTTACCTGAATTGAATTATATTCAAATCGAAGCACAGTTGGCGACTGACAGCAGTAATTATATTACCAACAAATCGGCTTTTGATCAAAATGTTCTTTTTTTAAAGGCATTGTTGAATCTTGATGCAGCTCAGCCATTTGAAGTGGAAACTCCTGCCGTAGATAAAATCCCGATAGAATCTTTCGGCGAATTACAACCCGAAGCTGTGTATCAGTTGGCATTGGGCAACCAGCCTTTGCAAAAAGAAAATGAATTAAAAATTAAAGCAGCTGAAAAAAATGTGTTGGTAAATAAAGCAGCGTTGTACCCTTCTTTCGGGGGCAGTTATTCTTTAGGAACGACCTATAACAATAAAGCAATTGATTATACCACGGGTCAAAAATCACCTTACACGAATCAATTAAGCGACAATTTCCGGCAGAGCCTGGGTGTCGGTTTAACTATTCCCATCTTCAATAATGGTCAATACAGGGTTAATTATGAACAATCAAAGCTTAATTTAAAAAATACGGTACTGCAAAAAGATCAAGCCAATCAAACTTTAAAACAAAATATTTATACCGCTTATACCAACGCTGTAAATGCATTTGAAAAGTTGAATGCCAGCAAGAAAAATGTTGAAAGTGCTCAGAAGGTATATGACTTTTCTATTAAAAGATATGAAGTGGGCTTGTTAAGCACATTGGAATTAATTACCAACGAGAATAATTTAATTACCGCAAAACTCCAATTGGTATCGAGTGAATATGATTATGTGTTTAAAATGAAATTGCTTGAATTCTATAAAGGGCAGGGTTTGAAATTGTAAAAAATGCTTACAAAAATTTATTTGGTATAATATTATTTGAAATCAGAAACCATGTGTTATGAATAAAACGCTTCTTTGGATCATCATCGGATTAGTAGTATTAGTTGGCGGCCTTTTCGGATTAAAAGCTGCCGGTGTAATCGGTAAAGATGAAGGCATCAAAGTATCAACAGAAAAAGCTGCAAAACGAACTATTATTGAAACAGTTAATGCAAGCGGTAAGGTATATCCGGAAATAGAAGTAAAAGTCAGTCCGGATATCAGTGGAGAAATAGTAGAGCTTGGTGTTGACGAAGGCGACAGCGTTAAGAAAGGACAGGTAGTAGCGAAGATATATGCTGATATTTATTTAACACAACGTGATCAGGTGGTTGCAGGGGTTAATCAGGCAAAAGCACAGGTATCTAATTCAGAAGCTTCCCTTGTAGGGTTAAAAGCAACTTTGGATCAAGCACAGATCACTTACAACCGTCAGAAAAGATTATTGGATGATAAAGTAATCAGTCGTTCAGAATTTGAGACTGCTGATCAGGCTTTAAGAAATGCACAGGCCAATTATAACGCAGCCATACAAGGTATAAAGGGCTTACAGGCAAATATTCAAAATGCACAGGCGCAATTGGCAAAAGCAGATAAGGATCTGTCGAGAACTATCATTACATCACCCATGGATGGTGTGATCAGTTTGATGAGTGTAAAGAAAGGTGAACGTGTGGCAGGTAATAGTTTTAATGTGGGCACTGAAATGATGCGCATTGCTGATATGAACAGTATAGTTGCACAAGTTGATGTTGGTGAAAATGATATCCCGAAAGTAAAGATCGGCGATACGGCAGTTGTTGAAATTGATGCATACAATAACAGGAAATTTAAAGGGTTGGTTTACAAGATCGCAAATCCGATCACCAATGCAGCTTCAACAACAACTTCTACCGATGTAACAAATTATAAAGTGCATATCCGTTTATTTATTGACAGCTACAGAGATTTGATCGTGAAAGGCCATTTCCCTTTCCGTCCGGGAATGAGTGCCAGTGCGGATATACAAACGACCACACAAAAAGATGTATTGAGTGTTCCTTTGAATGCGGTTACAACGCGTGATAAGAAAAGTGACAAAGCGGCAACAGATAAAAAGGATGATAAGCCTTCCAATGATCCAAACAATCAGGCAAAGAACGATAAAGCCGGCACTTCTTCTTCAGACGATATGGAAGAAGTGGTATTTGTGCTTCAGAAAGAAGGCACTGTTAAAAAAGTAAAAGTAAAAACCGACATTCAGGATCTTAATTACATCAGAATTTCTGATGGATTGAAAGAAGGTGATGAAGTGGTTACAGGACCTTACACAACAGTAAGTAAAACTTTAAAAGATGGCGACAAAGTAAAAGTTACGCCCAAAGATAAATTGTTTGATGACAAAAAGAATTAAATAAAAGGGAAGCAAAAAGCTTCCCTTTTTTATTGTTCGCTCTTTTGCAAAATATCCTTTCGTATGTTTGTTGATGATTAATTCAGAGGTTATGAAATTCGGAATCATCGGTGGCGGAAGTTGGGCAACAGCCATAGCAAAGATCCTTACGGATAACGGGAATAATATTCATTGGTTTTTCAGAAATGAAAAGATTATTGCGCATGTAAAACATCGCAAACATAATCCGCATTATTTAAGTCAGGTTTATTTTAATACTGATCAATTAGCACTCAGCTCATCTATTGAAGAAGTAGTGAAAAATGCTGAAACATTAATCATTGTAACACCTTCTGCGTACACAGAAGATATTTTACAATCATTACCCAAAGATGCTTTTAAGGGAAAGAAAATCATTTCTGCCATTAAGGGAATCCTTCCGGGATCCAATCAATTATTGAATGAATATCTCGCTGAGCAGTTTGATGTTGAGCTGAAAGATTATTATACCATTCTTGGTCCATGTCATGCGGAAGAAGTGGCCGCTGAAAAATTATCCTATCTCACTTTTTCGGGTACAGATGAAAATGAAGCAAAACATTTATCCGGGTTTTTTAAAACAGATTATATCAATGTCATCACCAATACAGATGTTATTGGTGTGCAATATGCAGCCATCTTAAAAAATATTTTTGCAGTTGGTGCAGGTATTGCACATGGATTGGAATACGGTGATAATTTTTTAAGCGTGTACATTGCCAACTGCGCACATGAAATGGGTGTTTTCATTAAACAATTGATGTGGGATGAAAATGATACGGAAGAACAAAACTTAGTGAATTATGCCACTTCTGTTTATCTCGGCGATTTGTTGGTGACCTGCTATTCTTTATACAGCCGCAACAGAACTTTCGGTAACATGATCGGTAAAGGGTACAGCGTTAAAGCGGCGCAATTGGAAATGAATATGGTCGCTGAAGGTTATTTTGCAAGTAAGTGTGTTCATAAGACAAATCAGCAAATACATGCGCAAATACCTATCACTACTACCATTTATCAGATATTATGGGAGCATATCCCTGCTGAAGAAGGCTTTAAAAAAATTGAAGCTTTGCTGGTGTAATTAATTCGTAACTTTATTATATGCCTGTATCGTATCAATTAGTAAGCCCATCAATAATATTGGTTCTGCTCTGCGGATTGATAATTCTTAGTGCCTTGAAAAGATTATTTGGCAAGCATTCACAAGAGTGATCAGAGTTGAAAAAGATCCGATGCAATTCCATCAGCCAGAAATTTTCCTTTATCAGTTAAACGCAAAGAGGTTTCATCTAAAATAATTTTGCCGCTTACTTCCCATTTTTTTGCAGATGAGATAATTTTGTTTTTTGTACTGTCATCTGTCATCAACCATCTGTCATCTGCAAAATTAATTCCTTCAACTGTTCTCATGCTTGTCATGATATATTCATTTAATTGCTGCGATGCAGTCAATATTTCTTCCTCAAAATTCAATTCACTTTTTTCAAGGCTTTGAATATATAATGCATTGTTCGAAATATTCCACTGCCGGGATGTTCCGTTAAAAGAATGCGCTGATGGACCTAATCCGATATAATGCTCGCCCTTCCAGTAACTGCTGTTGTGTTTGCTTCTGAAACCAGGCTTTGCAAAATTCGATATCTCATAATGTTCATAACCTGCTTCATTGAGCCATTGCATCAATAATTCAAAATGCCTTGCCTGTTTATCGGCATCCGTATTTTCTTTTTTCTGTTGCGCGATCATTGTTGCCAAAGCAGTCTTTGGTTCAACCGTTAATGCATAGCAGGAGAGATGCGGAATATTCAATGCTAAAGCTGTTTCTACATTTTCTTTCCAATGTTCATCAGTTAAAGCAGGTGAACCGTAAATGAGATCAATGGTGATATTATCGAAATATTTTTTTGCTGATGATAAACTTTCTATTGCCTGCTGTTTGTTATGTGCTCTGTTCATCCATTGCAGGTCCTCATCAAAAAAAGATTGAATGCCGATGCTTAAACGGTTGATGCCTGATGATCTCCATCCAATCAATTTTTCTTCCGTGATATCATCAGGATTTGCTTCTAATGTTATTTCTGCATCTTCATCTATGATAAAAGATTCTTTCAATTTCTCGAGTATGAATCGTAAGTCGTGAATCGCAAGTAACGATGGCGTGCCGCCACCAAAATAAATGGTGGATATATTTTGGCGGATATATTCTTTTCGGAGCATAACTTCTGATGAAATAGCTTGCAGCATTTGTGGCAGCATCTTTTTCGAAGTTGAAAAATGAAAATTACAATAATGGCAAGCCTGTTTGCAGAATGGGATATGAATGTAAATACCTGCCATAAATTTAAGTTGCAGCAAATGTAAGTGTATAGAATTGCACAAATAAAACGGGTTTGTGGGCATCTTTTAAAAATTGATGCATACACTTATATATTTTTGCGCAAATTACCGGCTTGAAAAAATTGTTCATTATATTTCTTTCTTCCTTTTTTTGTTTGCTGGCTGCTGCTCAAACAGATTCAACTTCAAAAGGGAAAATTGAAAAAATAGTCCCGGAGCATGATAATGTTTCCATTAATCCGATTACCGAAACATTGTCTTCAAAAAGCATACTGCTACCCTTAAAAAATGAAAAGCCCCAAAAGAAAAGAATTCTTGTTGAAGATATTAGAGATTCGGTTGAGCCAGAAGATCTCCATATAAAAGCATTGGCGAGGATAGATTCTTTGCGATATGATTCCATTAAACAAGATTCCATCAAACATCTTTCTATAAAATCGGTTCAGAAAACAAACGATACATCTACTTACCGCTCGATCATGGTAATTCCATATCTGCCTTTTGGTAAGCCTCCTGTCTTTATGATCAGTAAGGAAAAATTACCGCAGGGAAAAGATGAATTATTTTATTTATTAACGGGCTTGATTTTTTTGATAGCACTTATCAAGCTTCTGTTCCCTAAATATTTTCAGAATCTTTTTTTATTATCTTTTCAAACATCATTCAGGCAAAGGCAAACGAGAGAGCAGTTGCTGCAGGATAATCTTGCTTCATTGATGATGAACATTTTATTCTTCATCAGTGGCGGAATTTATATCGGATTGATAGCGCAAGACTCCGGATATTCAAATATTTCTTTCTGGGAATTATTATTATTCTGTTCTTTGATCTTAAGTATGATTTATGCGGTGAAGTTTTTATTTCTGCGTTTTTCGGGCTGGGTATTTAATGTTAAAGCAGCATCCAATACTTATATTTTTATCGTGTTCATGATCAATAAAATCATCGGTATTTTTTTAGTGCCATTCTTATTGATACTGGCTTTTTCATCACAGGCTATTGTTCAAACAGCGATCGTTATATCACTGATTTCGGTGGGTATTTTGTTATTGTACCGTTATTTGATAAGCTTGGGGACAATTCGTCAAGACCTGAAAGTGAATGCCTTACATTTTTTTCTATACCTTTGTGCCGTAGAAATATTACCGCTGTTATTAATCTATAAAGTTCTGTTCAACTACATCGGTAATTATATTTAATTCAGACTAATATCAGTACAAACGCATGGCAAAAACCGGAACCAAAAATTCAGCCGCTGCTAAAGTGGCAAAACGAATTTTGATTTCTCAAGCAAGGCCGGAAAGTGAAAAATCTCCGTATTTCGATCTGGAGCGCAAGTACAATCTGGAATTGATTTTTCATCCTTTTATTAAAATAGAAGGTATCCCTGCAAGAGAATTCAGAAAACAAAAGATCGATATTGTCAGCTATACGGGTGTGATATTCACCAGTCGTCATGCCATTGATCATTTCTTCAGGATGTGCGAAGAAATGAAAGTGACCATCAGTCAGGATACAAAATATTTTTGCATTACTGAAGCCGTTGCATTATATCTACAGAAATTTATACTCTACAGAAAACGAAAAGTATTTTATGGTGCTGACGGCAGCAATAAAAGCATGTTCGATGTAATCAATAAACATAAAGAGAACGAGAAATTTTTATATATCTGCAGCGAGAATCAGCAGGATAATGATATTGTGAGCTGGTTAAAAAACAATAAATGCGAATTTCAATTGGCATTTATGTACCGCACCATCAGCAATGATATTACCGAAGTGATGGAAGTAAAATCTTTTGATGTGATCTGTTTTTTTACACCCAGCGGCGTAAAAAGTTTATTTGATAATTATCCAAAATTCAAACAAAACGGAACAGTGGTCGGCTCTTTTGGAAGCAATACTTCAAGGGCATTGGAAGAAGCAGGATTAAAGTTAGACATTAAAGCTCCGGCGCCCCAAATGCCGAGCATGGCTGCTGCTTTGGATATTTTTCTGGCAGCAACACTTAAGAAAAAATAAACCAAGATAATGTATAGTAAGCCTTTTGAATTTTTCAAAGGGCTTTTTAGTGCAACTTATTTTTAATTATTGCGTTTTACTGTTTGTATGCATTCTAACAGATTAATTAACGAAACGAGTCCCTATTTGCTGCAACATGCACATAATCCCGTTGATTGGTATCCGTGGGGGGAAGAAGCATTGCAAAAAGCCAAGCAAGCAAACAAACCTATACTGGTAAGTATCGGTTATGCTGCTTGTCATTGGTGTCATGTAATGGAAAGAGAAAGTTTTGAAGATGAAATTACTGCTGCATTCATGAATGATCATTTTATCAATATAAAAATTGATAGAGAAGAACGTCCAGATCTGGATCATATTTATATGGATGCTGTTCAGGCGATGACAGGAAGCGGTGGCTGGCCTTTGAATGTATTTCTTACTCCCGAAGCCAAGCCATTTTATGGCGGCACTTATTTTCCTCCAGTTGCAGCATTCAATAGAATGAGTTGGAAAGATGTTTTATCAGCTGTTCAGAAAGCGTACTCTGAAAAAAAAGATGAGATACGATCGCAGGCTGAAAATTTAACCGAGCATTTAAGTGCATCCAATTCTTTCGGAATAGAAAAACCCGGACAAACAAAAAGCGAAACAGTTTTTTTGCAGGAAAACCTGAATAGTATTGCTGAGCATATTTTGCAACAAGCCGATACGCAATGGGGAGGGTTTGGCAGGGCGCCTAAATTCCCGCAAACATTTTCTATTCAGTTTTTATTAAGGCATTATCATTTTACAAAAGATGAAAAGGCATTGAAACAGGCATTATTGAGTTTAGACAGGATGATTTACGGTGGCATTTACGATCAGATGGGTGGGGGTTTTGCACGATACAGCACCGATAATGAATGGCTCGCTCCTCATTTTGAAAAAATGCTGTATGATAATGCATTATTGATAGGAGTTTTAAGCGAAGCGTATCAGCTTACCAAATCAGAATTGTATGCTGATACGATACATCATTGCATGCAGTTTATCGAACGTGAGATGCTGAGTACAGAAAACGGATTTTACAGTGCATTGGATGCCGATAGCGAAGGAGTGGAAGGTAAATTTTATACATGGAATAAAACTGAAATTGAACTTTTATTGAAAGAGGATGCTGCGCTGTTTTGTGATTTATATGGCGTTCATGAAAATGGGAATTGGGAACACACAAATATTTTATGGGTGAAAGAATCTTTTGAAATTTTTGCAGCAAAAAAAGGTATTGATTTAGCGGAAATGAAAATAAAAATAAACAATTGCAAAAATATTTTAATGCATGAAAGAAGCAAACGCATTCGCCCGCAATTAGATGATAAGATATTATTGGGATGGAACGCTTTGATGAATGTGGCTTGCAGCAAGGCTTTTGCAGCAACAGGCATGGAAAGGTACAGGCAGTTGGCTGTTGCAAATATGCAGTTTGCCGAAAAAAAATTGAAGACAATTGATAATACCTGGAATCATACATATAAAAATAATCAGGCTAAGATCCCTGCTTTTTTAGATGATTATGCAAATCTGATTCATGCCTATATTCATTTGCAGGAAATAACAGGCAACAGCGATTATCTCATCAAAGCAAAAGAGCTCACACAATTTGTAATAAATCATTTTTCAGAAGAGGAGAGCGGTTATTTTTTTTATACACATCAGGATCAAAATGATGTCATCATCCGAAAAAAGGAAGTGTACGACGGTGCAACTCCTTCGGGCAATGCGATGATGGCATATAACCTGTTTTATCTTTCCATCATATTCGATAATGCTGATTGGAAACTGCTCGCACAAAAAAATATTCAGTCATTAAGTAATGCCATCACAAAATATCCCACTTCTTTTGGCGTTTGGGCATCAGTACTGCAGTTGATGGTAAAAGGAGTGATGGAAATAGTGATAGTTGGAAAAGATGCAGATAAGAGCCTGCTTCCGGTTGTTGGTTTGTATTTGCCCAATAAAGTGATACAAACTACTCAATCAGATCAGCCTATTTTTCCATTAATTAAAGGAAAATTTAAGCCTGAAAAAACAGGATATTTCCTTTGTAAGAGTTATGTTTGTACCGAACCAATATTCGAACTGGAAAAATTTTTGCAAATCTGTAACAGCTGATTGCTTATTTTGTGAAAGATTTACCCTCACAGCCGTTTGAAAAAGGCAGAAGCAACATTTTAAAGTTTTATAGTATCGTTTAATTCTACCCTTGAAAAAAAATTACTGTAAACAAATTTAACTGTGGTAAAAACTACCGCTTTTAACGCTATATTTGTTATTACCTGTTAATAGTTATTACGATGAAGAACCGTTTTAATTTGATCTTGTTGTCCTTGATAGTCATCTCTTTGACGTCCTGCTTTTTGAATAAGAAAGGCAAATCAAAGAATACGCTCGATGACGGGCAATTGCGTGGTGTTTCACCAACTGCAAAACAAAGTATGGGCAAGCCCAGGGGAATGGTTTATATCCCGCCGGGAACCTTTCATATGGGACCAAGTGACGAGGACATAAATTATAATTATACTGCACGTAACAGGCAGGTATCTATTCCCGGATTTTGGATGGATGCAACTGAAATTACCAACAATGATTACAGACAATTTGTATGGTGGGTAAGGGATTCTTTAGCAGCTAAAGAATTAGGTTATTTTAAATCTACTGCAGGAGCTTCGGGTAGTGGCGGAGATTCTTCTATTGCGATCGATTGGTTAAAAGCACGTACTATTAAATATGATGCTTCTAATTTAGAAAAATTGGGTAACAAATTAATATTGGCACCCGATAACAGGTTATACGGTAAAGCGGATATTGATCCTGATAAGATCATTTACCGCATGGAAACATTCAGATTGTATGAAGCTGCAAAAAGAGAAAATGCAGGTGTTGCCAGAAAGAACTTTATTGATCGCAGAGACGAACATGTGTATCCTGATACATTGGTATGGATGAGAGATTTTTCTTATTCATATAATGAACCGATGACCAAAAGATATTTCTCACATCCTTCTTTCGGAAATTATCCCGTAGTTGGTGTTACCTGGAAACAGGCAGTTGCATTTTGTCATTGGAGAACACATTATTTGAATAGCGCCTTAGAAAGGAAAAAATTTGCTGTGGAAAGTGATTTCAGATTACCCAGCGAAGCAGAATGGGAATATGCTGCACGCGGCGGCAGAACAGGATCTCCATATCCTTGGGGCGGTCCTTATATCAGAAATAAAAAAGGTTGTTTGTTAGCTAACTTTAAACCCGGCAGAGGTAATTATGCTGAGGATGGTGGTTTTTACACTGTAAGGGCTGATGCTTATTGGCCTAATGATTACGGATTATATAATATGGCAGGTAATGTGGCAGAATGGACAAGTTCTTATTTCAATGAAAGCGCATACAATTTCATGTCTGACATGAGTCCCGATGTAAGGTATGATGCAAAAGATACCGATCCGCCATTAATGAAACGAAAAGTAATACGCGGCGGTAGCTGGAAAGATGTAGGATTTTTTCTGCAAACGAGTGCAAGAGCATTTGAATATCAGGATACATCGAAATCTTATATAGGATTCCGTTGTGTGATTGATAAAGCACCGACCATGAAAAAATAATCCCTAAAACAATTTTCAAAACTTAATCGGAATATTTCTTATTGAAACAGAATTAAAATTATTCTTGATCAATAGACCAATTATTTAATCCAAAATTTAAATTTAAAATCTAGTACAATGGCAGCTAAAATTCCTCCTAAAGTCGGTAAGATAGTAGACGTATTTGTATCTATTGCTGCGGCAGTAGTTATATGGGGTGCATTAAGAAAGATCCTGCATGCGGAAGATGCAGATTTATGGCTGCGTATAGGATTATCAACTGAAGCCGGTGTATTCTTAGTATATGGTATTTTATATTTGTATTATCCTGCATTGGATGATCATGAAGTGCATTTGCCGGGTCAGCAGAAAATATCAGAGCAGGAGTCTCCTTTAAAGTCTTTGGAGAAAATGTTTGCAGAAGCAGGACTTAATCAGGAGCATCTGAATAAACTCAGCGGCAGTTTTCAAAAATTAACTACTACCGTAAATCACATGACTGAAATAGGTGATGTTGTTAAATCAACAAATGATTTTTCTGCAAAAACAAAAGAAGCGGCCGCTGCTTTAGGTACTGTAACCGGTGCTGTTCATCAGGCAACAACTTCTCTGGCCTCTTTTAATGCAGCATCAGAAAACACCAAGCAATTCCATGCACAAGTTCAGGTGTTAACAAAAAATTTATCTTCTTTAAATACTATTTACGAATTGGAATTACAGGAAAGTAATAACCATTTAAAAGCATTGAACCAGTTCTACGGCAAATTAGCACAGGCTTCTTCAGCTATGAACAGCAGCGCAGATGATGCTATAAAAGCCAAAGAACAAATTGCGGCATTGGCGGCTAATCTAGGCAAATTAAATCAGGTATATGGCAATATGCTTACGGCAATGCATGGCAGATAATTCCTGAAAAAAAATTAATAATATTAATTGTAAATAGAAATGTCGCTACCTAAAGAACCACGGCAAAAAATGATCAACCTGATGTATCTGGTGCTCACAGCAATGTTGGCATTGAATGTATCATCGGAGATCCTCAATGCTTTTAAAACGGTTAATAACAGTTTAAATAACGCAAATACAATTATAGATAATAAGAATCAAGCTATTTCCAAATCTTTTGAAGAAATGGTTAATGACCCAAAAACAAAAGATAAGGCTTTGATCTATAAACCAGAAGCGGATAAAGCAAGAAAAATTGCTGATGATGTTTATAATTACATTGATGGTCTGAAGACCGAATTGAAAAAAGAAGCCGGATCGCATATTGAAAACGGAGAAGAAAAGTTTGCAGAAGAAAATTTAGAAGCTGCAACAAGATTGTTTGATACAAAGGGCAAAGGCAAAGAATTGTTACAGAAATTGAATGATTTTAAAACCAATATTCTTGATGTAGATCCTGAAGTAAAGAAACAATTTGCAGAAGCATTGCCTCTGGATCTTTCAGTTCCAAAATCAAAATCAGGCAATTCTAAAATGACCTGGACGACCGCCTATTTTCACATGACTCCTACCATTGCTGCATTGACCATATTAAGCAAATTTCAGAATGATGTAAAAAACAGTGAAGCTGCTGTTCTAGATTATTTGCACAGTAAAGTGGGTGAAGTGAAAGTTCAATACGATCAGTTTGCAGCTATCGCCGATGCAGATAAATCTTATGCAATGGAAGGCGATGAAATTCATATCACTGCCGGTGTGGGTGCGTTCAGTGCTGCGGCAAAACCAAATATTACAATTGGAGGCGTTTCTCAAAGTTTAAAACCGGATGGCACAGTTTTTTATACAACAAAAGCTACCGGTGTTGGCGATCATTCAGTAACAGTAAATATTGAATTTACAAAGCCGGATGGAACAAAAGCGGTTGTTCCCAAAATTGTGAAATATACTGTGGGTATGCAAAGCGGTGCTTCCATCTTTTTGGAAAAAATGAATGTTGCCTATATTGGTGTTGACAACCCTATTAATGTTTCGGGTGGTAGTGTGGGAAGTGAAAAAGTAAAAGTTAGTTTCACAGGTGGAGGTGATGTTAGAAGTTTAGGTGGCGGCGAGTATACCATAAATCCTACAACAACAGGAATCAATTCATTGGTGGTTGATGCTGGAGGAAAAAAAACCACATTCCCTATCAGATGTAAATATTTGCCAAATCCGGTTGCAGTAGTTTCTGATAAACAAGGTGGAGCAATTGCTGCGGCTGAGTTTAAAGCACAGGGAGGTTTGATCGCTAAATTATTGGAATCAGAATTTGATGCAAGGTTTCAGGTGATCAGCTTCAGATTGGGTGCTTACGGAGGAGCTATTTCGTCACCGCTTGATTTTCCGAATAACGGTCCAAGATGGACAGGCGATGCAGCCAGTCTGGTGAACCGTGCTTCACCCGGAACAAAAATGTACTTCGATGATATTCGCGTAAAAGGTCCGGATGGCCGCGAACGGCAGTTGCCGAGCATATTTTTCACATTAAGATAATAAGATATATTTTATATGAAAAAATTACTTTATTTATTACCGCTTTTTTGTTTGGTTGTGCTTGTTTCCAATGCACAGACAAAGAAAAAAAATACAAGCACAAAAAACACAAAAGCTGCTTCCTCTGCTGCCCTTAAGGCCAAGAATCAGCAACGCATGACAGACAGCCTGAATGCTGCTGCAAGGATTTCTGATTCTTTAGCGTTGATAAAAAAAGCAGATAGTGTAAAGCTTAGCTTAGCAGCTGCAGCGGACAGCACACCAAACCTGCGAATCGATTCTGTAAGTATTTCTCTTCGTAATGACAATGCCGTAGATAGATCCTATATCAAAGTTCGAGCTCCTTTAGATTATGAATATATCAGAGAAGATAATGCTGTATACAGACAAAAAATTTGGAGGGTAATTGATACAAAAGAGAAATTAAATGCATCATTTACTTATAATGCCGACGATGATAATGGTAACCAAAGATTTATTTCAATATTATTGAATGCTATCAAAAAAGGAGGAAGCAACGGAGGAGTGGATGCATTCAGTCCGATTGATGACAGATTTACGACACCTGTTACCTACAAACAAATAGCGCAGGGGTTGGTTGGAAAACCAAGGCATCAGGAAATTCCTGATTGGGAAAAAGATCCGGACGGGAGTAAAGGCATTAAAAAAGACTCCGTTATTATAGATGAGTTTGATCCTTCCAAAATTTCAAAATTTGAAATAAAAGAAGAAGTTGTTTTTAGTAAGCATACTTCCAGAATGTTTACGAGAATCTTGGGAATTGCACCAATGATTGATGTATATAATGATAATGCTGATGGAACAAGAACATTCAGATATTCAAAAGCGGTTTTTTGGGTATACTATCCAGACTTAAGGGCAACTCTTACGCACCACGAGGTATTCAATCCAAAAAATTCCGGGGCAAGAATGACTTGGGAAGATTTGTTTGAAAGCCGGATGTTCAGCAGCTACATTGTGAAAACAACATTGGATAATCCTCAAAATAAAGATTTGCTTCAATTGGCAAAAGATGATCATTTATTCATGCTTTGGCAGGGAGAGAAGATTAAGGAAAAAATATTCAATTATGAGCAGGATCTCTGGCAATATTAAGGTCTGAGTTTACAATTTTGGCTATATAAGTGATTAAAGGAGAAGCTTTTGGCTTCTCCTTTTTCGTTTTAAAAATGGCATTATGGGACAGATGTTAAAAAAAAATATAAAACTTATTGTTTTATTGTTAACTATTCTATACTTTCGTAACGGTTTTTCATAGGATATTGGATTTTAAAAACGGGGCTGGATTTTTATCCTGGCCCTTTTTTATTTTTTTAAGCTTATTTTTCCCTTTCTTTAAAATGATTCTGGATTAATTTTGATTTTGCTTCGCCGATGATTTCTGCTAACTCCTCTATTGATGTATTGCGAATTTTTTTTAATGATTTGAATTTTTTTAATAGCTCATCTGCCGTATTTTTTCCGATTCCTTTTATTTCTTCGAGCTCGTTCTTAAATGCACCTTTAGACCTTTTATTGCGGTGAAAACTGATTCCGAACCTGTGCACTTCATCACGTATTCTCCGTATCAATTTTAAACTGTCGCTTTCCCATGACAGCTTTATCGAATTCATATCTCCTTGAAAAAAGATTTCCTCTTCATTTTTTGCTAAACCAACTAATGTCATCTTTCCCTGTAGTTTTAGCTCGGCAATACTTTCCATGGCAGCACTCAACTGTCCTTTGCCTCCATCAATGATAATCAATTGAGGTAGTGATTGTTTTTCTTCAATCAATCTTTCATATCGTCTGTACACAACTTCTTTCATGGTGGCAAAGTCGTTGATGCCTTTCACTGTTTTTACATTAAAATGACGATAATCTTTTTTACTGGGCATACCATCCTTAAAACAAACCATAGCGGAAACGGGATAACTTCCCTGAAAATTTGAATTATCAAAGCACTCTATATGGACCGGTAATTCACTCAACTGTAATTGATCTTTTAATTGATACAGGACATTCTTTTTTTCATGATCTGTTTTCTCTTCCAGATGCAATATTTTTTTCTTCCTGATTTCGTCTTTGTAATAATTTACATTCTTCGAAGAAAGGTCAAGTAATTTTTTTTTGTCGCCTGCTTTTGGAATCGTGATGGTAATCGCAGTATCTGGATATTCGATCAGTAACGGAACGATGATTTCAGTCGACAAACTGTTGAATGTTTCTCTGAGATTAATAATAGCAAAACTAAGCACATCGGCATCGGTTTCTTCGAGCTTGGTTTCCAATGCAACAGTATGTGTTTGTACGATTGTTCCGTTCTGCACCATTAAGTAATTTACATACGCGATATTGCCTTCTTTTAAAATGGAAAATACATCCACATTGTTAAGTCGATCACTGACTATGACTGATTTGGCTCTGTAATTCTCAAGATGTTCTATTTTCTTTTTGATTAATTCTGCTTTTTCAAAGGCGAGAGCGGCAGCCTGTTCACGCATTTCTTTTTTAAAATACTCAATCACACTGCTTAAATTACCTTTTAATATTTCACGAATTTGCTGAATACCTTCTGCATAATCCTGAGCAGTTTGCAAGGCTTCACAAGGACCCTTGCAATTACCCAAATGATATTCGAGGCAAACCTTGAATTTCTTTTTCTGAATGTTTGCATCAGAAAGGTTCAGTTTGCAATTTCTGAGTGGTATAAACTGTTTGATAAAACTGATTAATTCTCTAACTCTTCCTGCGGAAGTAAATGGTCCTAAATATTCTGACCCATCATGTATCTTTTTCCTGGTTAAGAATATTCTTGGAAAAGGTTCTTTTTTTATAACAATGAATGGATATGTTTTATCATCCTTTAAATTGATATTGTATTTGGGCTGAAATTGTTTGATAAGTGCATTCTCCAATAAAAATGCATCCTGTTCTGAATCTACAATTGTGAATTCAAGTTGATGAATGCGTTGTACCAGCTCATGTGTTTTATAACTTGTAAAGGTCTTGGTGAAATAAGAACTTACACGTTTGCGGAGGTCTTTCGCTTTTCCAACATAAATCAGTTCTTTGTTTTTATCAAAGTATTTATAAATACCCGGTTGATGCGGAATACTTGTTGCGATATGTTGAAATTGTGCTGCAGTCATTTTTAGTCAAAAGGTTTATCATTCCAGATAACAGTAGTTTCAGTTTCTGATGCCGCACTGTTTTTTATACGTACCGATGTGATTATTCGGAAACTTTTCCCTGCTTTCCAGTTGTGCTGTTCCATAAATACTGAATCACCTTTTGTATAAGAACTCCGTATAAAAACTCTTTTTAATTTATTCGTCTTATCGTCTAATAACACAGTAACATTTTGTATGTCCGATTGAGAATCAATTGCTGTATAATCAATAGTTATACTTTTTGTAGTTAGGTCATGATAAACAGATTCACGAAATAAAGGTTTTAATGAAGCAGTAATATCTTTTGAAATAAAATCCCCTGCTAAGCGTACAAATTCATCAACAGAAATTGTTGATGAATCTCTCGACCCTGATGGATGATGGATGATTTTATAAAGGTGATAAGGATTTTGCTGTACGTCTTTTATATCTTCTTTAATAAAATTGTTTACCGGAAAGAACGCACTTGTATCAGTGGTAGCTACGGTTACTGCCGAAGGCCTGTTTTTCTCTCTGCATTGCAGAAAAAGAAATGAAATAAAAATTAGCTGAACAAAGTATTTGAACATGCTGTAAAAATATTCTTAAACAGACATAATCATGCAATAAAAAATAAAGACAATAAAATTATTTGAAAATCGGAGTAGTGATGCCGACCTTGATCCCATAATCCAAGCGGTATTCTTTGATAGGATATACATCATTATAAGTTGGTAAATGCTGATATCGGATCTGTGGACCCACATACCATTTTACATTCCCTGTTTTATAAGTCACATTCAGGTCGATACTGGAATTGAAATTCCATTTACGGAAGAAAGGAGCGCCATTTGCATAATATTTATAATCGGTAGAGATCATATAAACATTCTTATTCAGTGTAAATGTTGGTTGAATGGAAGCACTTGCACTTAAGCCCAATTTTTTACCCTGAAGGAAATCCCATTGAAATCCGATGGGAATAGATATTTGATACAACTTATTATCAATTGTAGTACTGTAATATCCGTTAGCACCACTATTGCCGAACATAGAAAACAGGCTAACTGAATCTAAGTGATTGTTTTGAACAAATGCAATAGTTGCCATACCGTAAGTTTGTGTGGCATCGATATTGTATTGACGGATATTGAATTGTAAACCTGTTTTTATTTTGAAATTCCGCGTAAGATTGTATAGCACTCCTGCTCCAATTTCAATACCCAATGCAGGTGTATGATGTACGCTGTTGTTGACATTTGCAGCAGGGTTTAGTAAAACTGATAATGCAGAAGGAGATGTATAATTCAATCTGGAATTGTCTTCTACCAATTTGCGATAGCTCGTGGAAGGAGTTACATACAATTGAAATTCAAGACCCGAAGGTTTTCTTACAGGCTTCTTGGCTTCAAAGCTAAAATCATTCAGATAACTGTCGGCGACATTTTCATCAGAGGAGGCAGTAAGCTTTTTTTGTGAAAGATTTTCATACTTACTTTTTCTGGCAGGTACAGAAGCATTTGTATTCTCTGCAGTTGATGATTCATTGCTATCAGTCAGCATATCATCATAGAAAAGAGCACCATCAGAAAACAAAATCGGTTTTGAAACTGCAGCCGAAACATAGTTAACAGAAGATTTGCTTTGTTCAATGATATCAGTTGGAATCGCTACTCTTTTTTGATTCACCAAATCTTGTGTTGATGCAATGTAAGCATCAATGGTATTTTTATCATTAATGGCTGCCAATGTAACTGCCGTGTAATTATTTGGATTAATCTGCTGATCAAATGATTCAGTCTTAGTAATATTCTCTGTTTCCGCAGAAGCGTCGGTTATAACATTATCTAATTTCTGAACGATCGTATTTGTTTTGGTAATGATTGTTTTTGGCGGATAATTAAAGAGAGTGGAAACGGTTAATGTTAAAATAATAGCTATAGCAATAAATGTAAGTGCCGGCCATGAAGGATTACCGTGTATCTCCGTTCTTATGTTTTCCCAAACATATTCAGAAGGATACATTTTATGACCCTCTGCCTCATCTTTGAGGTATTGTTCCAATTCGTCGTTTCTGTTGAAATTGTTTTCCATTGTCTCACATCGTCTATTTATTCAAAACCGCAAGCCATTTGAAATCTTCTTTTGGCTTATCGATGATTCTCTTTTTAGTCAATATTGTTTCAAGCATTGCTTTTGCTCTGGTATATTGACTTCGGCTGGTACTTTCTTCAATATCCAATATCTCTCCGATTTCTTTGTGACTGAAACCTTCAATTGCATATAAATTCAGTACTGTTTTATAACCCACCGGTAATAATCTGATACATTCAATCACCTGTTTCCCCTGCATGATGGAAGGAATAGTCTCTTCTTTAGCAGGTTGGTTTTGAGCATATATCAAATCAATATTCTCATTGAACTTTTTATACTTCTTCAAAAAATTGATGCAGGTATGAACAATGATCCTTCTTATCCAACCCTCAAATGCACCCTTATTTTGAAAAGTATGCATCTGCGTAAAAATCTTGATGAACCCTTCTTGCAGCATATCTTCAGCATCTTCACGATTTTGCGCAAAACGATAACATACTGACAACATCTTAGGACTATACCTGCTGTATAATTCCCGCTGTGAAGAAGGATCATTATGCAGACAGCCCGCTATTATTGCTTGTTCCGTCATTGAGGGATAAAATTTACCCCTTAAATATAGGACATAAATCCATTGTAAATGCTGCTTATTAAAATTTGATAAGGAATCAACAATAAGGAAATCGTGGAATAATTTTTGTTGGTTATTACTGAAGATATTCTTATAATTGCAACAATGTTTCATTTTTATAAACATAGCCTAAACTTCAGAAAAGCTTCTGCAATATTCTTATTGTTGATTTTTCTGTTTAGTGTAACCCCTAAAAGGTTTTTGCATACTCTTTTTGCAAATCATATTGACCGCTCATTCAACACCAGGCTTTATTCTGAAAAATCATCCGAACATTTTTCAAATTCCGGGATTAATTGTCAATTGGATAATCTTGTTGTTGAATCATCTTTTCTTTTTTCTTTCTCAGATATTAATATTCATATTTATCCTGAATTAATCAGCCTAACAATTGAAAAAGAAAACCGACTTGTTTATTCATATATCAATCATACTTCTTTAAGAGGGCCTCCATTTTCATGTTGAGTATTGAATCATTCATCTGCTGATACAGTAGATGAAATTTTCAGATTAAACCATCATCATGAAAAAATTTGTATTTATATTTTCTTCTATTGTCGCTTTTTTATTTGTCAGCATTCTTCCTGAAATAAGTTCGGCAAATACAATTGATAAGACACAACCTGAGCGATCATCTTTATCCGGAACTGTTACAGATAAAAAAACCAATCAGCCTTTAGCTGGCGCTACTGTTTTTATTTCTGACCTGAAGTTGGGTGTTATCGCAGATTCAACAGGTAATTATATTTTTAAAAATATCCCTTCAGGCAGTTTTCTGATCGAAATAAAATTTGAAGGGTATAAAAGTATCACCCGAAATATTATTATCAAAGGTGCAACTGTTCATGAAAATTTTGTTTTGGAAGAAAGTGCTGCCGAAATAAATGAAGTGGTGGTAACCGGTACTTCAAAAGCAACACAAATCAAAAGGAACCCCGTTCCCATTGTTTCAGTCAGCCATGATTATTTAGTCACCAATTTAAATACTAATGCCATTGACGCCATTGCAAAAATTCCAGGTGTTCGTGCAGTTACAACCGGTCCAAATGTTTCAAAGCCATTCATTCGTGGTTTAGGATATAATCGCATTCTTACTTTATACGATGGTATTCGGCAAGAAGGGCAACAATGGGGCGATGAACATGGAATCGAGGTAGATCAATACGCTGTGAACAGGGTTGAAGTAATAAAAGGCCCTGCCAGCTTGAGTTACGGCTCTGATGCATTAGCTGGTGTTGTTAATTTAATTCCTACGCAACCTGCACCTGAAGGAAAAATGATTGGTGATATTGTTGCGGATTATCAAACGAATAATAAAATGTTTGGCGGATCAGGCATGTTAAGTTCAACAAAAAATGGCGTTGAATGGTTAGTGAGAATTTCTCATAAACAGGCTACTAACTATCAAAATAAAATTGATGGTAGAGTATTCGGAACATCGTTTAATGAAACGGACGGGAATGCTTCTGTTGGTATTCATCGCAAATGGGGTTATTCTCATCTTGATTTTGTTATGTATGATGATCTTCAGGAAATTCCTGATGGCAGCAGAGATAGCGCCACTTGGAAATTTACCAGACAAATCACAGAAGCAGATACTGTTAGACAAATTGTTTCAGATGCCGATCTCAGCAGTTATAAAATGGAACCACTCCATCAACATGTACAGCATTACAGAATTTTTTCAGCCAATAATTTTATTTTAAATGATGGTTCCCGTTTGTTAGTAAACTTCGGTCTTCAAAAAAGTGTGCGCAGAGAATTCAGTCATCCTGAAATTCCTTATCAAAATGTTCCGGGATTGTATTTACAATTGAATTCATTTAATTACGATATAAAATATTCTTTAAATGATATACATGATTGGAACATCACATTCGGCGTAAACGGAATGTATCAACAAAATACAGTTACCAACGGAACGGAATTTGTTATTCCATCTTATCATCAATTCGATATTGGACCATTCGCCACTGCTAAAAAAACTTTTGGTAAATTAGATATTGCAGGTGGTTTGCGTTACGATCTGCGTTCGTTTCATAACGATGAATTATATACACAACCCAATCCGGTTTCGGGTTTTGATATGCCCGTGTACGGCAAGGATACTGTGGGTGCTGATCATCCTTTTTCAACTTATAGCCATACATTCTCAGGGGTTTCAGGAAGCATTGGTGCCACCTATAATTTTTCAGAGAAAGTTTCTGTGAAAGCTAATATTTCCAGAGGTTTCAGGGCACCGAATATTTCAGAAATTTCTGCTAATGGCGTGCACCCGGGTACCGGATTTTATCAAATAGGTAATGATAATTTTAAACCGGAATTCAGTTTACAGGAAGATATCGGTTTTGTTTTCTCGTCTAAGTTTGCAGTGATCGAATTCAATCTGTTCAATAATTTCATCAATAATTATATTTATAACCAGAAGCTGATTGGCGTTAATGGAACAGATTCTGTTATTGCCGGATCGGGTGTGCAGCAAACTTTTAAATTTCAGGCATCACGTGCCAATTTATACGGCGGGGAATTGAGTGTTGATCTGCATCCGTTGAAAGGAATGCATTTTGAAAACAGTGTATCAGTAGTTTATGCACAAAATAAAGGTAATGTTGGAATAGCCGTATCAGACTCAGAAAAATATTTGCCATTTATTCCGCCATTGCACGGGACTTCCGAATTAAGATTTGATTTTGATATGAAGTCTTTACATATCAAACATGGTTTTGTAAAAATGCAGATGGAATATTATGCCAATCAAGACAGAATCTATTCTGCATTTGGAACCGAAACCAGAACGCCCGGTTATACTTTGTTTGATGCCGGTATCGGCGGAAGTTTTGTCAATAAACAAAACAAAACAATTTGTAGCGTGTATTTAATGGCCAATAACATTTTCGATATTACATATTGGGATCATTTAAGCAGGCTGAAATATTTTTATGGCAACTATCAAAACCCAAGTGCCACTGACGATCCCCGTGAACACGGCATTTACAATATGGGCAGGAATATTTCTTTTAAACTTGATTTTCCGTTGAGTTATAATTTGAAGAAATCATAAAATATCAATTATGAAAACAATGATCTTGCTTTTCATGCTGATTCCTTTTATTTCTTTTTCACAATTCATCAAAAGCGATCAAACAGACTCTTTTACGCATCAGAAAAGGATTGTAACAAAAAGTGTAAATATATCCGGCGATATTTTTTCTAATACTGCGATAGATGAAATTTCTTATTATACCATCAATGAAACAATCAATATTGTTCTTCATGGAGGAGGTAATTCAAGTACTGCAGGTACCGTTTTGAAAGATGATATTGCATTATTGATCACAGATAAAGATACAATTGTAGTAAAATCAATCGGGTTGCAAATTTCTTATGGCAGATATGGGCCTATTAATTATGATGAAGCTTATTTTATCACTAAAGACGATGTGATCAAACTTTCAAAAAATAAATTATTGTCTATCAGAAGATATACAACCGCCGGCATTTTTGATTTTCTCATCAAAGAAAAATTTCAACATAATCTCATGCAGCTCAGTGATGCCTTATTAAAAGAAATGGACAAGTAGTTTTATTTTTTTATAATTTGGTGTCATGGATATCTCAATCAATACACCCGCTTTATTATTTCCTGCGATCAGCTTGGTGATGCTGGCGTATACCAATCGTTTTCTGGCATTGTCAAACAGAGTAAGAAGTTTGAATGAAAAATACCGGAGTCAGGAACAAAAACATCTCATTCACGGCCAGATCAGAAATCTGCGTTACCGATTAAAACTCATTAAAAATATGCAGGCATTTGGCGTGCTTACCTTTTTATTGTCCATTGCCTGTATGTATTGTATTTATGTTGAAGCAATGGGATGGGCACATGCCATCTTTGCATTGAGCCTTATTTCTTTTGTAGCATCTCTTTTATTATCCCTGCTTGAGATACAACTCAGCACCAAAGCCATTGAGCTGGAATTGAGTGATATCGAAGGTTTGGAGGATCCATCTATTTTAGAGTATATCAAAAATAAATTCGACAGGGATTGATTGAATTGTTGAATAATCCATTTAAAATTTAAACCACATACATGAGAGCAACACGATTTTTTTCAAAACTAATTTGTCTTTTTTTATCAACCACTATTGTCTTTTCGGCTATTGCACAGAAGCCTGTAAAAAATGAATCATTTAATAAAATGTTGGATGATTATTATGAAGAGGGCTTAATATTAATGCCGATGAACGCAACATCAAGAGGCGATAACAGATACAATGATCTGTTGCCGAATAATATTTCTGTTCCTTATCTTTTAAAACAGCATGATTATTATGCAAAATATAAAAATTTATTATCAAGCTTCAAAAGAAATGAACTAAGTCCTTTTGATAAAATAACTTATGATATTGTCCAATTTCAAATTGAACTCGCATTAGAAAAAGAAAAATTGCATTTAGAATACATGCCTGTTAACCAGTTCAGAAGTTTGCCAAATGTTCTACCGTCTCTGGGTTCTGGTGCGGATATCCAACCTTTTAAAACGGTTAAGGATTATGATAACTGGTTAAAAAGAGTGAATGCATTTTCGGATTGGACAGATACTGCCATTGCTAATTGTAATAAAGGAATTGCAATAGGCATGGTACTTCCCAAAGCTTTGGTGATAAAAGTTATTCCTCAGTTAGAAGCACAAACATTAAGTGATACAACTAAAAATATTTTTTACGGACCTGTTAGGAATATGCCGGCATCTTTTTCCGAGAATGAAAAAGCAAATATTCGCACTGCTTATTTAAGCTCACTGAATACTGTTATTATTCCTGCATATAAAAAATTGGCCGATTATTTTAAAAATATTTATTTGCCTAAATCCAGGACCACCGCAGGTTTGAATGCATTGCCACACGGTGCAGAGATCTATCAGCATTTAATAAAAGACTTTACAACCACCAATAAAAAACCTGAAGAAATCTATGAAACAGGTTTGAAAGAAGTGGATAGGATAACCAATGAAATTGAAAAATTAAAAACACAAATCGGATTTAAAGGGACGGTAAGAGAATTATATGATTATACATTGACCGAGAAAAAATTCTTTCCGTTTAAAACGGATGAACAGGTATTAGATAGTTTCCGATCTATCTTACCAAGAATAGAACCCAATTTAAAAAGGTTATTCAATATCGTTCCCAAAACGCAATTTGCTGTACGAGCGATAGATAAATTCAAGGCTTCAACTTCTGCAGCAAATTATCAGTCAGGAACAACCGATGGTACCAGACCAGGTTTTTTCAATGTACCGATCGTTGATGCAACAAAATATAACAGTGTTGGAATGGAAAGCCTGTTTGCACATGAAGCTATTCCGGGTCATCATTTTCAAATTTCATTGCAACAGGAGAATATGGATCTTCCTAAAGCCAGAAAATTTTCAAACAACTCCGCTTTCGCGGAAGGATGGGGATTATATGCTGAGTCTTTGGGAGATGAGTTAGGTTTATATAAAGACCCGTATCAAAAATTAGCAGCTTATCAATCAGAACTTTTCAGATCCATAAGATTGGTGGTTGATGTTGGAATGCATACAGGAAAATTGACGAGAGAAGAAGCCATCAAATACATGATGGAAAAGGGCGGAAGGGCAGAGCAACCTTCTGTTTCAGAAGTGGAAAGATATATGGCCAATCCTGCGCAGGCATTAGCATATAAAACAGGTGAATTAAAGATCAAAGAATTGAAAGCGAAGTATCAAAAAAATTTGGGAACAAAATTCAACATCAAAAATTTTCATGATGCCATTTTATCCGGCGGAGCAATGCCGCTAATTGTTTTTGAAAGATATATGGATGATTGGGCTGCATCGCAGAAATAAAATAATTGATGAATGATGAGTTATCACTGATAGCTCATCATTCATCAATATTAATTCAGCACAGCTGCCATTTGTTTTCTCTCACCGATCTGCTGACGCCACATTGCATAATACAATCCTTTCTCAGCAACCAATTCAGCATGGCTGCCTGTTTCAACGATCTGACCTTTTTCAAGCACGTAAATTTTATGTGCATGCATGATGGTGCTTAACCGATGTGCGATCATTACTGTTATCTGTGCTTTTTCATCTGATATTCTTCTGATGGTGTTGGTGATCTCTTCTTCAGTAATAGAATCCAATGCAGAAGTAGCTTCATCAAATATTAGTAAATGCGGTTTGCGTAACAATGCACGTGCAATTGAAATGCGTTGTTTTTCGCCGCCGCTTAATTTTAATCCGCCTTCGCCGATCATTGTATCAATTCCGTTTTCTGCTCTTGATAATAATTTATTGCAACTTGCTTTATCCAATGCTTCCAATAAATCTTCTTCAGTTGCATCCGGTTTTACAAATAATAAATTTTCTTTGATAGTGCCGGCAAATAATTGTGTATCCTGTGTCACAAAACCGATCTGGTTGCGGATCTCATCAAAATTCAATTCGTTGCCATCAATCGTATTATAAAATATTTTTCCTTCCTGCGGACGATATAATCCCACCAATAATTTCACCAAAGTACTTTTGCCGGCACCGCTTGGTCCAACAAAAGCAATGGTTTCGCCTTTCTTCACATCAAATGAAATATCATCCAATGCTTTGAATTGTGCAGTTTGATGTTTAAAAGAAATGCGATTGAATTCGAGTTCTTCAATAATGCCAACATGTTTGGGATGTTCGGGCGTATGATCAATTTCCCTGTTCATCAGGTTATGGAAATTATTGATAGATGCTTCAGCTTCGCGATAACTTAAAATGATATTGCCTATTTCCTGCAGCGGACCAAAAATGAAGAAACTGTAAAACTGCAAAGTAATGAGCTGCCCTGTTGTAAGTATGTCTCTGAAAATAAGCCACATCAAAGTAAACATGATGATCTGACGCAGCAGATTTACAAATGTTCCCTGCACAAAACTCAATGCACGTATGCTTTTTACTTTGCGTAATTCTAATCCGAGAATCTTATACGTATTATTATTTAATCGTTTTATTTCCTGATTCGTCAACCCCAAACTTTTTACTAATTCGATATTTCGCAGACTTTCAGTTGTTGTTCCCGCCAACATCGTTGTTTCTTTAACGATTGTTTTCTGGATGGTTTTTATTTTTCTGCTCAATACATTTGTTAACCATGATAATAAAGCAATACCAATGATATAAGTTGGCATGATGCTCCAGTGTTTACTGAATGCATAAACGGAAACAAAAACAACACCCACCAAAATCCCGAACAATACATTAATAAAATAGCCGATGAATTTTTCTGTATCGGCACGAACTTTTGTGAGGATGGATAATGTTTCACCGCTGCGCTGATCTTCAAAATCCTGATACGGTAATTTCATGCTGTGTTTTAATCCGTCTGTAAAAACAGAAGCGCCGAATTTTTGTATGATCACATTCACTGAATAATCCTGAAATGCTTTGGCAATGCGGCTTATCATGGCTGTGCCGATCATCAATCCTAAAAACCCCAATACACCAAAAGTAAATTCACTCTGGTTGCGGGCAATTGTTTTTGCTGCATCCACATGATGCGGATGATAGGCGTATTTATCGATCATCTTTCCGAAGATATACGGATCGAGCATGGAAAATACCTGATTGATGGAAGCGAGTAATAATGCCAATGCAATCATCCATTTATACGGTTTCAAATATCCCAGTAATATTTTCATAGTTTTTTTGTTGCTGTTGTATCAATTAAAGTTGGCTGACAATGTTAATTAACAGGCAGTTATTTTTTTTGAATTTGGTTATTTTATTTTGATGTTTTATAAACGATACCGTCTTTCATCACCCATTGTACTTGCTGTAATAATGTGATGTCTTTAGTTGGATCACCTTTTACGGCAATGATATCAGCAAAAGCACCGGATTTAATTTCACCGATCAATCCTTCCTGATCCAATAATTGTGCAGCCACAGTAGTTGCTGTTTGTATAGCTTTTATATTATTCATTCCCCATTGCACCATGTATTCAAAATCTTTTGCCTGCGGTAAGTTCCAGTCATAACCTCCGATATCAGTTCCGTACACGATTTTAACTCCGGCAGTCAATGCTTTTTTAAATAAAGCAGGAGCGGCCTGTTTAAACTGCATGTTGATGATGCTTCCTGCTTTTGCTCGTCCTTCGGCCACATATTCATTCACAAAAATGGTAGGGCACCAGTACACATTTTTTTGAACCATCAGTTTTATGCATTCGTCATCCATACCACTACCATGTTCAATGCTGATAGCGCCTGCATTGATTGCTGCCAGAATTCCATCTCTTGTCATCGCATGTGCTGCTAATTTTTTTCTACTCTTAATTGTTTCATCAGCCACTGCATTTATTTCTTCTGCAGTAAAATTGGGTAAGCTTCTGAAACTGCCGTCGGGTAATTGATAATAACCTCTGTCGGCATAAATCTTTATCCAGTCTGCACCATGTGCGATCTGTTCACGAACAGCACGCCTTGCTTCATCTGCACCATTGATTTCCTGAATGCCTTTGGGCAGATCCAATTCCCAGTTAAATTCTTTCGGGCTGATAGGATAATGACCAACAGTATTGATGGCTCTTGTTGCAACAAACATTCTCGGACCGGGAATCACACCGTTATTGATCGCTTTTTTTATATCTGCATCTGCATACATCGCACCTTCTGTTTCAAGATCACGAATAGTAGTGAACCCGTTTTCTAAAGAAATCTTTGCGCTTCTAACAGCACGTAATGTTCTGTAAGGAATAGATTCTTTAAATAATTGCACTGCATAATCATCGCTGGTAATATCACCCTGCAACAGAACATGCGTATGTGTGTCAATCAATCCGGGTAAAACAAAATAATTGGAAAGATCAATGAAAGAGTCTGTTTTTTGGTTGAATGCATTGGCTGAAACTATGCCATTAATTTTGTTGTCTTTTACTAAGATGATTTGATTGCTGAGTATTTGCCCACTCTTGGTATCCAATAGTTGCCCGCATTTGATAGCAATTGTTTTTTGTGCATCAGTTTGTGAAGCAATGCAAACAGAAAAAATAAACCATAAAAATATTTTTCTCATACTTGTTATTTTGGATTGAACAAGATACAACTATCAGTTAAAATACAAGACTGTTTTTAAATGAAATACCCCGTTTCGAAAACGGGGTATTGTTTAATCCAACTCTTTGCAAAAATAGCCGGCACGTTGTATAATTTCTTCTATTGAATGCGGAGATAATCCGTCTGCTTCAACGCGCAACACTTTATCACAATCATGCAGATCGATATTCCACTTTAAAACGCCATTGATATTTCTGATATGCGATGAAATTTTACGCACCTGATTTATATCTTTCACATTTGTTTTAAAAACTAAAATATCCATAAGCAATGATTAAAATTTATTCAACACTTTTTTCAGCAGTTTCATCAAACCCTTTCCAGGTGCGGCATTTATTTCGCCAGCGTTGTTTGAATTCTTCTCTTTCTTCGGGACTCATTTTTTCCCATTTTTCCATCATTTTGTTGTTCCATCCGCCTTGGTGACGATGACAGCGGCAACCTTTGCCAAATCCGCCGAATAAAATTTTACTCAGCACCAATATGCCTAATGCCTGCCAGAAGGTAATGGCTTTTACAGTTAATACAGAAACCAGAATACCATTCCATAAGCTCATCAAGATATATGTCAACGCTGCAATCGCTGCGATTGCTAAAATGATAATACCGATAGCTATGCCAATAAACAGTATTGGGTTTTTCTTCCAAAATCTTTTCATCTTTTAATTTTTAGTAGTTAATTAATTCGTCACGTAATGTTTGCAATCTTTCTCTCAAATGCAGTACAGCATAACGTTTGCGTGACAACAATGTATTTACAGATGCACCTGTTCGTTCACTGATCTCTTTGAAAGGAATGCCTTCCAGTTCATTCAATACAAAAACAGTTTTTTGTTCTTCGGGTAATTCATTCAATGCATTGTTCAGCGCTTCCCAAAACAATGAACGCAGATAATCTGTCTCCGGATTATTATTGCTGTCAAAAAATAATTCGGTCCAGTTCAGCATCTCTTCATCAGCATAAACATCATCCAATAGTTCGGGTTTATGTTTACGTTTTTTATCTGTGATCTTGTTGCGTGCAACTGTAAACAACCAACCCGTTAGTTGTTCAATGGGTTCTGTGTTGCCGACCAATTGATAGAAAACATCCTGCAGAATATCTTCTGCATCGGCATTATTGTTCACACGTTTGCGAATGAAGCCCAGCAAGCGCTTGCTGTAATCATTAATTACTGCGGTGATATTGCGTTTTTGATTGTCCGCCATTGATACCTCTAAGATAGCTGCTCCGTTCATTATTATGAAAGACGAACGGCTAATACGGATATTGTAAGAAAGAAAAATTATTTTTTGGGATGAACCAATGAGTCATTATCAGGAGAAATTGCCAAAGTACTTCTACAGAGTGTCGCTCACTTCAACACCTTTTTCTTCTATCGCCACTTCACCCGGGCCGGTGCAGATAATGGTCACTTTAAACTTTGTGTTTAATCCGATAGAGAAATTATTAGCTTGTAAAATAGCTTTTGCAGCACTGTCTTCCATCAATACCTGAGCCAGATCGGCAGCTAAAGGAATGCCGCTGATGATATTACTTACCCTGCCTTTGTTAAATTCTATTGTGAATTTATAGCCTGCTTTTCGTCCGCTGCCGGCGCGTTCAAAGTCAATACGGTTCAGGTCAAGCACTTGCTCGGCACTTACAGCTCTTTTTAATAAGATTCTGATGATGGGTAAATATTTATTCCAGATAGCTACGTACATGCAAAGATTTTATAAAAGATAAATATGACGACAATCGCATGCCGAAAAAGAAAGAACGAAGATGTAAAGATGCGAAATAAAAAAGGGATGGGCAAATAAGATATTAAATCATCCTGCCCAACCTTCCCTGTCTAAGCTTCTGTAATGTATGGCTTCAGCCAAATGTTCGGGTTTGATATTTGCGCTGAAAGACAGATCAGCAATGGTTCTGCTTACTTTTAAGATGCGGTCATAAGCACGGGCAGAAAGATTCAATCTTTCCATTGCTTTCTTCAATAAAGTTTCGCCAACAGTGTCGATCACACATATTTCACGCAGTTGTTTGCTGGTGATCTGCGCATTAGCATAAATGCCTTCGCTGTTTTGATAACGTTCGGTTTGAATCTCTCTTGCTTTCATCACACGCTCACGAATGTTTTCAGAATTTTCTCCTTTGACATTATTATTACTTAATTCACTTAACGCAACAGGGGTTACTTCTACGTGCAGATCGATTCTGTCTAACAACGGTCCCGAAATCTTATTTAGATATTTTTGAACTGCACCCGGCGGACAAGTACATTCTTTCTCGGGATGATTATAAAAACCGCAGGGGCAAGGATTCATAGAAGCGATCAACATAAAATTTGCGGGAAAATCCAAGGCCACTTTTGCACGCGAGATGGTAACTTTTCTTTCTTCCATCGGTTGACGCATCACTTCCAAAACCGTTCTTTTAAATTCCGGTAATTCATCCAAAAACAAAACACCGTTATGTGCCAATGAAATTTCTCCGGGCTGTGGAATACTGCCACCACCAATTAATCCTGCATCAATAGGTGTAATAAAGTTGGTGGTGTATATTTGTTGTTCAAAATGATTTTATGGGAAAAGGTAAAGTCGCAATTTACGCTCGGGTTTCAACCTCCGATGGTAAACAAGATTATAATAGACAGATCGATGATTTAACTAAAGTAATTAAAAGGGAAGGTTATTCAGATAATGAAATTGAAATTTTCGCCGAATCAATTTCCGGGTATAAAAAAAAGGATGATAGAATAGAGTTTAAAGCATTACTTGTAAATACCAGCAAAACTGACCCCCTTTCGCCAGCACAATGTGACCCCCTAAAAATTCTTTTTCAAAACGGGGTTAATTGATGGCCTAAAAAATGGTAAAGAACTAGTTGCTTTTGCTTTTCAA
>Ga0316223_1000339_pt1 | contig 59828 bp, 39 predicted proteins | sample TBH18009metaG_FD_206007 | JGI IMG/M metagenome (GOLD analysis project Ga0316223, IMG submission 206007) | Freshwater microbial communities from Trout Bog Lake, Wisconsin, USA - TBH18009 | ecosystem: Environmental > Aquatic > Freshwater > Lake > Hypolimnion/Profundal zone | place: USA: Wisconsin...
CTTGTTGCGCTGAGAGCAGATTGTTGAAAACCTGCTTCAGGGTGTTAGCTGCTGCATCAAAAATTTCGAGTTGCTTGCTCATATTAATTCCTTCAGTTAAGTTCATAAAAGGGGGGGGATTCAGGCCACTTTAGGCAGCGCAGCGCTGCCTAAAGTGATAAAGTTTGTCAAGATGTCACGGCTGACAGCCAATTGCTTTTCGTAAGTGCTGATCCAGCTTTCCTGCGCCTTGAGTATTTCTTCGGTTGCGTTGTGTGACTGGCTGGTGAGGTTGCTCATCCAGCTGTTGAATTGGTTCAGCGCTGCTGTGGGTTGCACATTTTCCGGCAGACCGGGGATGCTAGTGATTGCAGCATGCGTCTTGCTGATGCCATCAATCCACTGCACGCGCTGGTATTGCGCTGAGAGCAGATCGTTGAAAGCCTGCTTCTGTGTGTTGGCTACTACATCAAAAAATTCGAGTTGCTTGTCCATAATTATTCCTTTTAAATTGATTACTTGATATCAGTTGCCGGGGGGTGCTTCAGTACATCAAAAAAATTCTTGGTGACTTTGCCGCTCATTTCAAGTCGCTTTTCAACAAATTCCTGCCATGCGTCGTGGCGGCATTTTCCGTCATAAAGCGGTGTTGCAAATCTCGTATGGTGTCGCGCAGCACCTGGTTTTTGTTCTTCAGCGTCGCGTTTTCTTTCATTACTTCGTTGATTTGGACGACGCGTCCGGTGTTTTTTCGACGCTAGCCTGACCAGGGGCATTCCATATTCCCCACGGATTACTCATTACCTTAAACATGTCTACATCCTTCATGGCACCGAACTGCTTAAGCCATGAACCCAACATGCCGAAATAATTTTTCAGATCCCAGCCCGAGTTGCGCATACAAGGCAGAGAACGGTTCAAATCTCTGATGTAGGAACGAACTACATAGGCGACATTGATGTCCGGATCGCCAAAAGATTCCAGTTGTGCCTTGAGTTTATTGTACTCATCCTCGTCCAGTCTGATGGTAATGGGTTTGAGTGCCATGGTATTTCCGTTTGCTATGTCTTAAAGTGAGTTAATTATACTACGAAAGTAATACCGGTAAAGTATATTTTATATTTATTTGCAGGTAGCACCTCATTTATTCTGTTGTATTTTTGCCTGAATACCAATTTTCTCCTCCAACAGGCGTCGAAATGACCAATGCAACCAGTCTTATTCGCAAAGGTTGAGGGTTTGTTCTTGGCGCGCATGGCGTGTGACTCTCTGGCGTTTGTTCTTTTCAGGTATTTGATTGTTGCTATCTGTTTATGGATTATTCGTTACAATCATGCAATCTTTTTCGCCACAAAAATTAATGTCTATCTCTATACTGACTCCTGAGCAATTGCGCCTTTGCATTTATCATGATGCGTTTGGATTTTCAACAACCGTCGAGTTGCTCTCCTGTTCGTTGCCCTGGATCGGCCAGGAACGCGCCCAAATAGCGGCTAATTTTGGTTTGTCCATGGCACAGACGGATTACAACTTGTTCGTGCTGGGCGAAGTCGGCAGTGGCCGTTCATCGTTGCTAAAACAGGCCATGCAGCTAGCCGGGGCAACCAGATCAGTGCCGCCGGATTTATGTTATCTGCATAACTTTGATGTGCCGGAACGGCCGCACGCCTTGCGACTGCCGACAGGGCAGGGGAGACTGCTGCGCCAACTGATGATTCAATTCGCAAAAAACCTGCAAACCGAAATTCCCCGGCAGCTGGCAGGACCGGTTTTCAAAGCTGAGCGCGAACGCATTGAAAATACTTACAAAGCGGATGAAGCGCGTGCTTACGCTACGCTGGATGCGTTTGCCGAAGCACGCCATTTTGTGTTGCATCGCGAATCCGGTCATCTGGTTTTTACGCTGATGGGGGATAAAAGACATGCGATCACCGAACACGAAGTCTATGCGCTGTCCAAGGAGCGCAGAGCTGAAATCGATCAGGCGGAACAGCAACTGCGGGCTGAAATTGCCCGTTTTCTAGATGAAACCAGGCCGATGGAAAAAGCCATGAATGAAGCACTGTCCGTATTGACGCGCGAACTGATCAAACCACTGCTGGATCGTGAGTTACTAGACATTAAAGGCCCGCTGAAAAAACAGATCAAGGACTCAATTAAACTGAGGGCTTATCTGGAGCACTTGGTGCAGAATGTACTTGAAAATATTGAATTGTTCGAGGCCTCTGAGGCGGATGAGGATGTCAGACTGGCTGAATTGAACCAGGTCTTGTCGCGTTACCGGGTCAATCTGGCGGTAGATAATGACCGATCAACCGGTGCGCCTGTGATTATTGAAGATAATCCGCTGTTTCGTTCGTTGTTTGGCAGCATTGAATACCAGACTGAAAATGATGTGCTGGGAACGGATTTTACCCGTATCCGTGCTGGCAGTCTGCTGCGTGCACATGGCGGCTTTCTGATGTTGCATTTGCGTGATTTGCTTGCTGATCCGCTGGTATGGGAAAAATTGCGGCGATTCCTGCGCAGTGGCAGGCTGCAAATCGAAGAGCCCGGCACCGCTTTTGCACCGATTGCAGCGGTATCTCTGGAGCCTGAAGCGGTGGATATTGATGTAAAAATTATTCTTATCGCCTCGCGCGATGAATACTATCAATTGCAGGAAGAGGATCCCGAGTTTGTCCGGCGTTTTCGGGTCAAGGTGGATTTTGCCGAAAGCTTTGTATCCGGTGATGAGACTCGCCGAGATTTTGCCATCTTTGTCGCTCACAGTTGCCGTAATTTGGGCTTGTCTCATTTTTCATCCGGTGCAGTAGCGCGTCTGCTGGAGGATACGCACCGTGAAGTCGATGATCAGTCGCGGCAAAGTGCCAATTTCGCACGCACCGAAGCGCTGCTCATGGAGAGTGCTGCATCATGCACCGGGCGGACGGTAGAAGCCTCAGATGTCGATTTTGCGATTGCTGCGCGCACCAGACGCCACGATTATCCGGCTCAGCGCATGCTGGAATCAATTGTCGACGGTGAAGTGCTGATCAGTGTGGGAGGGGAGAAGTGCGGGCAACTTAACGGACTGACGGTGATGGATCTGGGCGACTATCGTTTCGGTTTTCCGGTGCGAATTACCGCACGAACTTATGCAGGCAGCGAGGGGTTGCTGAATATAGAGCGCGAAGTTGAGATGTCCGGACCTGTGCACGACAAGGGGGTATTTATCCTGCACAATTATCTGTCTGCGTTGTTTGTGCATATCGCACCGCTGGCATTGAATGCCTCGATTGTGTTTGAACAGGAATATTTCGGTGTTGAAGGCGATTCAGCCTCCTGTGCCGAACTGTATGTGCTGCTGTCATCCTTGTCGGGTTTGCCGCTCAAGCAGGGCATTGCCGTGACGGGTGCGCTTAATCAGTATGGCGAAGTTTTACCGGTGGGTGGCGTAAATGAGAAAATTGAGGGTTACTTTCAGGTCTGTTGCGCAGCGGGACTGGATGGCAGCCAGGGGGTGTTGATCCCTTCACGTAACCGTCGCCATTTGATGCTGGATCGCAGTGTGATCAAGGCCGTGGAGCAGGGGCTGTTTCATATTTATAGCGCCGAGCATGTCAGTGACGGTATCGAACTACTGACCGGGATGGTCGCGGGGGCGCCTGCCGAGGAAGGTGATTATCCGCATGCCAGTGTGCTGGGTCGCGTCCAGAAAACCTTGCAGTCCTATCGCCGTGCCTGCATTGCATCCGAACATCCGAAAGCGGAGCGCAAGCATTTACGTTGATCTGCTGACCAGCATGCATTGCCGGCATGTGCGCAGTGAAGCCGAATCCCGGCAGGATTCATGGGGCTATTGAGCTGCGGCGGGTCGTCTGAAAACCACGAGCTTGGCAGTCATGACCTGCAAGACTTCACCGGCCTGGTTGCGTGTATTGCTGCAGATAGTCACGATGCCGCGATCCGGACGCGAGCGGGATGCTGCAACGTTTAGCACTTCCGTTTCGACTGTTAAAATATCGCTCTGTCGTGTTGCTATGGGCCAATTGATTTCACATCCGGCGCCTATCAGGCCTCCTGCGATGGGAATTCCGCTGTCAACCAACAGGCGCATGGTGACCGAGGCAGTATGCCATCCGCTGGCGGCAAGTCCGCCAAAGAAACTGTTGGCGGCGGCCTGTTCGTCAAGGTGAAAAGGCTGCGGATCGTACTGGCTGGCAAATGCCTTAATCTGTGTGGCATCCAAGGCATGACTACCACTGCTGAACTTTTGTCCAACTTGGATATCGTCAAGGTAAAGCTGTTTATAGTCATTCATGCTGGCACTATACGGACTTATCTGGCGAGCGGTCAATTTATTGTTCCCGGAGGGGTGGTGGTACAGCGGCGGGCTTCGTGTTCTTCTCCTTCCCGCTTTGCGGCTGGAGGAGCGAAATTCGGCAGGAGCACTAACGCACGATAAAATATTTGAAAAAACCCGCCATAGGCGGGTTTTTTTTGCTAAACAGGCGATTAAGCTTGTTTCTTGAGTGGCACGACTTGAGCCGGGCCCTTGCGGATGAAGCCGAAAGGTGCGCCCAGAGGCAAGATCATGCGACCGAAGTAGCTGTTCAGGAACACAGCACCGGCAGCATAAAAGCCTAGCAGGGAAATGCCCAGCTCGGACCAGCCCGCAACATCCATAAAAAATGCAGCATTAATGCCAAAGATGGACAATGCCAGCGCCGGCAATAGCACGTTAATCAGCACCAGAATAGCGGCGAAGACTTTGTTGGCTTCGAAAGCGGCCACCATGATGAACAAGGAGAAAATAAAATAACCGATACAGGCGACGCCAAGTTGTCTAGGATCGGCTTTAGTGACATCAATCGGACCGAACCAGCCCAGACTAATCGCCCAGTGCATAGCGACCGCAATCCAGAACAGACCGTAGACTCCCAGCACAATAGCGCCGAAGTAGTTGTTCTTTTTGAAATCGATGGTGGAAGCCCATATCTGCGCGATTGAACCCAGGAACAGCGCCCAGGGAATCATGTAGGTCACACCATTGGTCCAGTGCATCTTGGCCGAGGCGGCGACGAAAGTGACCATTGCTAAGCCGAAAACACCCAACGCGGTAGGGTCTGACATGACGATTTTGGTTTCAGTAACAGTTTGTGGTTGCATAACTATCCTCCAATTGACAATGATTTAAACATTTTGTTGCGTGAAGTTTTGCCGCGATTAATCAGGCGGGCAAGACTTTTTTGACCAGTCGTTGCCTGTATTTATAAGTATTTTCGCCTGCTAACAACAAAACGGATGAAGGTCACTCCCTGTATCAATTAACCATCGCTGTAAGACAAGTTTACAGTTGAGATAAATTAAAAGGCAGCGCCGGTGTTAAGTGTAACCTGAAAGGTCAGTTAATGACAAAATTATTTCAGCGAAGAATAAAAAATTCACTAACGCTTAGTGACCAGAATTATTAAATCATTACACCGGATACCCTCTCTTTAAATAACGGTTGATTAAATAATTTTTTTACTTTAACACACGGTTTTTTGCTTAAAAAAACACATAAAAATCACCAGAATAGCCGTTTTTTTTCTCGTCGTTACAGGCTTAACTATGTTTACATAGCCTTTTTTTGTTGATGCCAGTACGGCTTATGCCTGTGTCGTTATTTCCTATGTCTGATAGAGAACGGCTTATGCTGGCATGGTAAGTTGCTATCCTGAGCACGGGCGGGCTAAGTTAGATTGGTGACGGCGTATGCGTGCACCGGCGTTTCTCATGTCCGGATGACGGCGGGATATGGAGGTGAAAGTACTGAAATAAGCAGTCCTGACTCTGGGATAGCCAGGCACGAGTTTGCCATAAGCCGGCATGGCATCAGGACCTCCCCGGGGTAGTAGATGAGTTACGCCTTTATCGTTGAGAAAAATCTGTGCAGTGGTGGTAAGCCGAGCCTGTGTTTAAATAAGCCCGCTTTTGTTAAAAATAGCTGATTCCGGGTTTAAAATAGCCCGTGCCGGGTTAAAGGCAGCAGTAATCAGTCTGCGGCACGAATCATCTCCATGCCTGAACCTGCAAAATGCATGGCAAGCAACAACAATGACGCCAGGAGAAAGTTCAGCTTATTGCTTGAAAAATTACGATTTTCTCATCCTTATATCCCCGCTTGCCCCGATTTTAATCCCGGTGTTACCGAAGCTAAAATACTTTTTCAGGGATAAATTAGAAAGGTGTACTGAATATTGAGCGCACCTTGAATTCTAGTAGGGAAAATACGACACTGAGTAGTCCTTTTGCAAATAACCAAGTATTATTTATATTACTTTGCATCGGGGCGTAACATTAATGTAATATGCTTTTGGGGTGAGAATAAAATACAAAATTCCCTGTTTTCCAGCAATGACCACACTAACACCCCGGTTGGGGTTAATTCAGCCATAAAATAAAATTTTATATGCGCTGTGAACTATTAAGTTACGAGGAAATATATATGGTTAATCAGTATAGTATTGGGCTAGAACAAAATTCTGCTAATTATGTTCAGCTTTCGCCGTTGAGCTTTATCGAACGGGCTGCATTTATTTACCCGAAGCGTATCTCGGTTATTCAGGGTAGTCGCCAATACACCTGGCAGGAATCCTATCAGCGCAGTTGCCAGCTTGCGGCAGCACTGGCAGGCAGGGGAATCGGCAAAGGCGATACAGTCGCCGTGATGTTGCCCAATACCGCCCCGATGTTCGAATGTCACTTCGGCATCCCCATGAGCGGTGCCGTGCTCAATACCCTCAACACACGCCTGGACGCGGAAGGGCTCGCCTTCATGCTGAGTCACTCGGAAGCAAAAGCGCTCATCACCGACCCTGAATTTTCAACCATCATCAAAGCGGCGCTGGAATTACTCGAAGGCCCGAAACCACTGGTTATAGATACTCAGGATCCTGATTACACACTGGGTTTCGCGCTCGGAGAAACGGATTACGAGACTTTTCTTGGTGAAGGCAGTGCGGATTTTCAATGGCAGTTACCTGAAAATGAATGGGACGCGATTTCGCTCAACTATACGTCGGGCACCACCGGCAACCCGAAGGGTGTGGTCTACCATCATCGCGGCGCTTACTTGAATGCTGCCAGCAATATTATTTCCTGGGGCATGCAGCCGCACGCGGTATATTTGTGGACACTGCCGATGTTCCATTGCAACGGCTGGTGCTTCCCCTGGACGCTCGCTGCCAATGTGGGCACCAGCATCTGTTTGCGTAAAGTTGATCCTGCCCTGATTTATAGTTTGATCGAGCAACACCGCGTAACACACATGTGTGGCGCGCCCATCGTTTACGCCATGCTGATCAACGCACCGGCAAGCGCCAGAAAAAGTTTCCAGCATCAGGTCAACAGTCTGATCGCGGGCGCAGCGCCTCCGGCTGTCATTATCGAAGGTGCCGAAAAGTTGGGTTTTAGCATCACCCATGTGTACGGTCTGACCGAAACCTATGGTCCTGCTGCAGTGTGCGCCAAACAACCCGAATGGGAGGCCATGCCGATCGAAAAGCGTGCCGAGCGCAATAGCCGTCAGGGTGTGACTTATCATATGCAGGAACAGATTATCGTCCTCGATCCGGACACGATGAAACCGGTGCCCTGGGATGGAGAGACGATGGGCGAGATCATGTTCCGTGGTAATGTGGTCATGAAGGGCTATCTGAAAAATCCGAAAGCGACCGAAGAAGCCTTTGCCGGTGGTTATTTCCATACTGGTGATCTGGCTGTGGTGCACAGCGATGGTTACGTCAAGATCAAGGATCGCTCCAAAGATATCATTATTTCAGGCGGTGAAAATATTTCCTCGCTGGAAGTCGAAGAAGTGTTGTGTCGTCACCCCGCCGTGTTTGCCGCCGCCGTGGTCGCTATGCCAGACGACAAATGGGGTGAAGTGCCGGCAGCTTTTCTGGAGCTGAAGGCGGATATTGAGGTGGCTGAAGTGGACATAATTGAGTATTGCCGGGCACATCTGGCACGTTTCAAGGTGCCTAAGCATATCGTCTTTGGCGATTTGCCGAAAACGGCAACCGGCAAAATTCAGAAATTTGTGCTGCGCAAGCTTGTGCATCCCCCTGTAGATAGCGAATAATTCTGGCGGATCTCAATCTAAAGCGCTTTCGCTGCAAAGCGCTTCGTGAGTTCTCTCCGTACAGATTGAGCAAAATCAGGGTTCAGTAGGCTCCCGCAGCGGGCAATAACACTTGTCCGCTTCAGTCTGCCAAAAGAGTACGCTTTGCGATTTCCCGAGTCGAGTTTAAAATTGAGGTTCCGGAAACCAGGCTTGTTATATTTAAAGGAAAAACATGAAAATTATCGTCCCAGTCAAACGGGTAGTTGATTACAACGTTAAGGTGCGCGTTAAAGCGGACGGTTCGGGTGTTGACCTGGCTAACGTCAAGATGAGTATGAACCCCTTCGACGAAATCGCTTTGGAAGAGGCCGTTCGTCTCAAGGAAGCAGGTATTGCGACTGAAGTGATCGTTGTGTCCTGCGGTGTCTTGGCCTGCCAGGATACGCTGCGTACGGCCTTAGCGATTGGTGCCGACCGGGCCATTCTGGTTGAAACCGGCATTGAACTGCAACCGCTGGCCGTGGCCAAATTGCTTAAAGCGCTTTGCGAGAAGGAACAGCCGCTGCTGGTCATCTGCGGCAAGCAGGCGATCGACGATGATGCGAATCAGACAGGCCAGATGCTGGCCGCGCTGCTCGACTGGCCGCAAGCTACCTTTGCCTCGAAAGTGGTCATCGAAAATGGCAACGCAGCTGTCACCCGGGAAATTGACGGCGGACTGGAAACCTTGGAATTCGCGCTGCCTGCAGTGATTTCCACCGATCTGCGTCTGAACGAACCTCGCTACGCGACACTCCCCAATATCATGAAAGCCAAGAAAAAGCCGCTGGAAAATATCAAGCCGGCCGATCTCGGTGTCGATGTCACCCCGCGTCTGACCACTATTCAAGTCTCTGAACCCGCCCTGCGCAGCGCCGGCATCAGAGTGGCCGACATCGCCGAACTGGTGAGCAAACTCAAAAATGAAGCGAAGGTGATTTAATCATGACTATTCTCGTTATCGCCGAACACGACCAAAAATCCCTCAAATCAGCCACCCTCAATACACTGGGTGCCGCGCTCAAAATCGGCGGCGACGTCCATGTGCTGGTTGCAGGTTCAAACTGCATGAGTGCCGCAGAACAAGCTGCGCAATACGCGGGTGTAGCTCAGGTAAAAATTGCCAATGCAGCGCACTACGCGGATCAGACAGCTGAAAATTTGACCGCGCTGGTACTGGCTCACGCTGCCGGTTACACCCATATCATGGCACCCGCTACCACCTTTGGTAAAAATCTGCTACCTAGAATTGCAGCGTTGCTCGATGTGGCACAAATATCAGAAATTACCGCAGTGGTCTCTTCCGACACGTTTGTCCGTCCTATCTATGCGGGCAATGCGCTGGCTACCTTACAAAGTGCAGATGCTGTCAAGGTCATCACGGTCAGATCGACGGCTTTTGATGCGCCATTGACCGGCAACAACGCGCCTGTTGAAGCGATAGTTGCGGCTGCTGACAAGGCGCAAACACGGCTTGTTAACCGTGAGTTGACGGTCTCGGCGCGCCCCGAACTGGGTGCGGCGAAGATTATCGTCTCGGGTGGCCGTGGCCTGGGCAGCGGTGAAAATTATCATGCGCTGCTAGAACCGCTGGCCGACAAGCTGGGTGCTGCACTGGGTGCGTCTCGCGCTGCAGTCGATGCCGGCTTTGTGCCGAATGACTATCAGATCGGTCAGACCGGCAAGATTGTTGCCCCGACATTGTATATCGCGATCGGCATGTCGGGTGCCATCCAGCATCTGGCCGGGATGAGAGAATCCAAAGTCATTGTAGCTATCAACAAAGACCCGGATGCGCCTATCTTTCAGGTAGCCGACTACGGACTGGTCGCCGACCTGTTTGAAGCCGTACCCGAACTGCTGGCCGCACTTTAAAGCGGATTGCTCCCGGCAGCTAAAAGCGAATTGCTCTGGTCGTGCCGGGAGTACAGCTAAATCCTGAAACGAGCGCACTTACCCTTCTAAATTATTTGAGCCACTTATTCGAGGTTGAACTATGAGCACTTACCAAGCACCTATCCGCGACATGCAGTTCATTCTCAACGAAATTGCCGACCTGGAGGGGGTTTGCAGCCTGCCCGGAAACGAAGATTGTTCGGTCGATCTGGTCGAGTCCATCCTTGAAGAGGCTGCTAAATTTGCCTCCGGCGTGTTAGACCCGATTAATGCAGCCGGCGACCGTCAAGGTGCGGTTTGCCGCGAGGGCGTGGTAACCACTTCGCCGGGTTTCAAAGAGGCGTATCAATCGTTCATTGAAACAGGCTGGCATACAATGTCCTGCTCCACCGAATACGGTGGTCAGGGCTTGCCAACGCTGGTGACCACCGCCGTACAGGAAATGTGGAAGTCGTCCAACATGGCCTTCTCTTTGTGCCAGATGTTGACCATCGGTGCGATTGAAGCGATTGCCCACCACGCATCCGACGAGTTGAAACAAAAATATTTACACAAAATGGTCGAAGGTGTCTGGAGCGGCACCATGAATTTGACCGAACCTGCTGCGGGTTCCGATCTGGCCGCCATCTGCACTAAAGCCGTTCCCGCAGCGGACGGCACTTACCGCATCACCGGCACTAAAATCTTCATCACCTGGGGTGAGAACGATGTTGCCGAAAATATTATCCATCTGGTGCTGGCCAGGCTGCCGGATGCACCGGCTGGACTTAAGGGAATCTCGCTGTTTATCGCACCTAAATTTCTAGTCAACGACGATGGTTCACTCGGTGCCCGCAATGACCTGATCTGCTCTTCGATTGAACACAAGCTGGGCATCCACGGCAGTCCGACCGCAGTCATGTCCTTTGGCGACAACGAAGGTGCAATCGGTTTTCTGGTCGGCGAAGTAAACAAGGGACTGGGCTACATGTTCACCATGATGAACCACGCCCGTGTCAACGTGGGTCTGGAAGGGGTCGGTATCTCGGAGCGCTCTTATCAGCATGCCCTGGCCTACGCTCGCGACCGCGTTCAGGGTTCACCCATCGGCGACAAATCCGGCATCAAGAAGCCTATTTTGCACCACCCTGATGTGCGTCGCATGTTGATGGACATGAAATCCCGTACTGAGGCGATGCGCACGCTGGCCTATTATGCCGCCGCCGAGATCGACCGCGCCCACCGTCATCCGGACGAGGTGCAGCGCGCAATTCACCAGGCAAGAGTCGAGTTGCTGACCCCGGTAGTCAAGGGCTGGAGTACCGAGCAGAGCGTTGAACTGACCTCGACTGGCATTCAAATTCACGGCGGGGTGGGCTTCGTCGAAGAAACCGGTGCCGCGCAGTATTATCGCGACGCGCGGATCACCACCATCTACGAAGGCACCACAGGGATTCAGGCCAACGACCTGATCGGGCGGAAACTGGCTCGCGAAAAAGTCCCGGGTGCGCAAATGCACAAGTTGCTCGCTGAAATGACCGTTACGGCAGAAGAGTTGGCAGGTCTTCCTCAGTTGGCGGGTATTTCGCGCAATCTAACCACTGGCATTGCAGCCCTGTCCAATGCCTCTGAGTGGCTGCTGGCTCACTATCACACCGAACCCCAGGCGGCGGCAGCGGGTGCTGTGCCTTACCTGAAGCTGACCGGCATCGTGGTCGGCGGCTGGCTGATGGCGAAATCCGCAGCCCTGTCCGTCAAGCACCTGGAAGCCGGCAGCACAGACAGCTATTATCAGGCCAAGTTGGTCACAGCGATTTATTTCGCCGACCACCAGCTACCTCAGGCCGGCGGATTGGCTGCTGCGATTACGGCGGGTAGCGCGTCGGTACTGGCATTGCCTGAGGCGCTGTTCTAGTCATGCGCAGCGATCGTGAAGCAATGGAATATGATGTCGTCATCATCGGTGGCGGCCCGTCCGGGCTGTCGGCGGCGATACACCTCAAACAGTTGGCAGCAAGCGCGGGACAGGAAATCTCTGTCTGCCTGCTGGAAAAAGGCGCTGAAATCGGCTCGCATATTTTGTCCGGTGCTGTGCTGGAACCCGGCGCACTCGCCGAGCTTTTTCCAGACTGGCAGGCGCGCGGTGCACCGCTCAATACACCGGCCGGAGAAGATCGCCTGCTTTTTCTGAGCGAAGCCGGTGCGATCAAGTTGCCGACCCCGCCGCAGATGGGCAACCATGGTAATTACATCATCAGTCTGGGCAACTTTTGCCGCTGGCTGGGTGAACAGGCGGAAGCACTGGGGGTGGAAATTTATCCCGGCTTCGCCGCAGCCGAAGTGCTGTATCGTGAAGACGGTTCGGTCAAAGGCGTGGCCACCGGCGACGTTGGCATCGGCAAGGATGGCGAAGCTACCGCTAACTTTCAGCCTGGCATGGAGCTGCATGCCCGTCAGACCGTCTTCGCGGAAGGTTGCCACGGCTCGCTGACTAAAATACTGACCGCTAAATTTAATCTTCGCGACGGTATTGATCCGCAAACTTATGGCATCGGCATTAAGGAGTTGTGGGAAATTGACCCGGCCAAACATCAACCGGGGCTGATCGTGCATACAGTTGGCTGGCCGTTAACCTCCGACACCTATGGCGGCTCTTTCCTCTACCATCTGGAAAACAATATGGTCGCGGTCGGCATGGTGGTGGGGCTTGACTACAAGAACCCCTGGCTGTCGCCCTTTGAGGAATTCCAGCGCTACAAAACTCATCCGTCGATTAAAGGCTTTTTCGAAGGCGGTCGACGCATCTCCTACGGCGCGCGTGCCTTGTCGGAAGGCGGTTACCAGTCGGTGCCTAAATTGAGTTTTCCGGGCGGATTGCTGATAGGCGATACCGCAGGATTTCTCAATGTTCCCAAGATCAAGGGCACGCATATGGCGATGAAGTCCGGCATGGTGGCAGCAGTTGCTCTGTTCGCGCATCTTGGCAATCCCGATGCGGGTACTGAGGCGGTTGATTATGCGGCACAGCTCAAAGGCAGTTGGTTGTGGACTGAGTTGTATCAAGTGCGCAACATACGCCCGGCCTTTAAATGGGGGCTGTATGCGGGGCTGGCTTACGGCGCGATTGACACTTATCTTTTCAGGGGCAAAGCGCCTTGGACGATGCGTCACCATAGCGATCACAGTCAACTGAAGGGCAAAAACGTTTGCGAGAAAATCAATTATCCCAAACCGGATGGTAAACTGACTTTCGACCGTCTATCCTCGGTGTTTATTTCCGGCACCAATCACGAGGAAAACCAGCGTTGTCACCTCACGCTCAAAGACCAAAGCGTGGCCATCGACGTCAATTACGCACGCTATGGTTCACCCGAGACCCGCTATTGTCCGGCAGGGGTTTACGAGATCATCGGCGAAGAGAGCGGCAGTCCTCGCTTGCAAATCAACGGACAGAACTGTTTGCACTGTAAAACCTGCGACATCAAGGACCCGACCCAGAATATCACCTGGACGGTGCCGGAAGGCGGAGGCGGACCGAACTACCCGAATATGTAAGCTTTGGACAGGCAGGGCTTTTGCAGCGAAAGCCGGTAAAAGCCCGATTAAACAAGCGCAAAACAGCACACTTCCGCCGTATAAGCAATCACCTGAGGAATTACATGAAAACTGGACACCCGAAACATGGCTTTTATCTTGAAGACCTGGCAGTCGGCATGACGGCCAACCGCTCGCATACCTTTAGCAAAGAAGACGTGCTCAGCTTTGTTGATTTGAGTGGTGACGATAACCCGATCCACACTGACGAAGATTTTGCCGCCAGCACCGTCTTCAAGCAACCTATTGTGCATGGCATGCTGGTCGGCAGTTTGATTTCCACCATCTTCGGCAAGGATTTTCCCGGGCCCGGCACGATCTATCTCGAACAAAACATGAAGTTTAAAGCGCCGGTCAACTTCGGCGACACCGTCACGGCGGAAGTCTGCATCACCGAGATCATCCCGGAAAAACGACGCGTTTTTTTCACCACGCAGTGCAAGGTGGCAGGCAAGCTTGTCGTCGATGGAAATGCAACCCTGATGGTCGATCGTCGCGCAGATTTACAGGACTAATTACTGTCCGGTAAATACGGTTGAATAATGGATTTTCAATGATACCCTCATCTGAGGTGGTAAATGTCTGTGATCGGGGAAGGGCAGTTTAAGATCAGGCAGGAATCTTGGTAATCTGTCCCATTTCGCTATGAAAATCCGGAATAGTGCACCCTATTTATGTCGAAGTAGTTTTCACCCTCAGAAACTACATATCCCGGAGTACCTGTCAGGTGCCCCGGGATATGCTAGATCTTGTTAACCTCGGTATTACATGCGTTCGAAAATGACCGCGATACCCTGACCTCCGCCGATACACATGGTCACCAAGGCGTACTTGCCGCCGCTGCGTTGCAGTTCATATACAGCCTTGGTGGCGATGAAAGCGCCGGAACAGCCGACCGGGTGGCCGAGCGCGATAGCGCCACCGTTTACGTTGGTCTTGGCAGGATCCAGCCCCAGCACTTTGGTGACGGACAGTGCTTGAGCTGCGAAGGCTTCGTTAGACTCGATGACGTCCATCTGCTCCAGTGTCAGGCCCGCTTTCTTCAATGCCAGGCGGGTGGCAGGGATAGGACCTTCGCCCATGAGTTCATTGGGTACACCGGCCACGGCGTAGGACACCAGACGAGCGATGGGCTTGAGACCGGCGGCCTCGGCCACGTCAGCAGCAGCCAGCACGAAGAAAGCTGCGCCATCGTTGATGCCGGAAGCATTGCCGGCGGTAACCGTGCCGCCTTCTTTCTTGAAGGCAGGCCGCATCTTGGCGAGAGATTCCATGGTGGTGTTGGGCTTGACGTATTCGTCAGTGTCGAATACGACATCGCCTTTCCGGGTCTTCTTGACGATAGGCACGATTTGGGACTTGAAACGGCCTTCGGCGATGGCAACGGTAGCGCGACGCTGTGATTCAACGGCAAAGGCATCCTGCTCTTCACGGGTAATGCCATGCTTGACAGCCAGATTCTCTGCGGTAATGCCCATGTGGCCAACACCAAAGGGGTCTGTCAGTACGGCAACCATGGAGTCAATCGCCTGGGTATCACCCATGCGTGCACCGTTACGCAGGGCCGGCAGCAGGTACGCCGCCTTGGACATGACTTCCACGCCGCCGCCAATGCCGTAATCAGCATCGCCGAGCATGATATTCTGTGCCGTAGTCACGATGGCCTGCAGACCGGAGGAGCACAGTCTGCTCACCTGCATGGCGACGGATTCCATGGACAGGCCGGCCTGGATGGAAGCGACGCGTGACACGTAGGCATAACGGCCATCGGTGGGCATACAGTTACCGACGGTGACGTAGTTAATCAGTTGGGCATCCACCCCGGAGCGAACAACCGCTTCCTTCATGACCAGGCCGGCCAGTTCGCTGGCTTCAAAATCTACCAGGGCACCACCGAAAGTGCCAATGGCGGAACGAACTGCACTCAATACGACGACATCTCTGCTCATATAAAACTCCTTTAATGTTGGGTCAGTCCAACGGGCAAAGAATAGGGAGTTTAAATGCACAAGTCAATTCATTTTAGGTGCCACGGACCCTGTGTCTATTTTATATAACCGGGTTCATTTCAGCCCAGTATAATGTAGACTTTTTGTGGAATACTGGCGCTTGAAAATATGAAAACTGAACTGGATAAGTCATCTATGAATAGCGTTAATACAAAAAATAATGTCGCCAGAATTTTTCTATTGTTTCTGCTGCTAGGATTTGCTTATTACGGATGGGGCTTTTATAAAGACTCCCTGACATATCAAGTTACAGATAATGCCTATCTTGGTGCTAATGTGATTCAGGTTTCACCGCGCATATCCGGGCAAATCCTGCAGCTTCCTGTTGTCAATAATCAAGCGGTTAAACGGGGGGATTTGTTATTTAGCCTGGATGATGAACCATACAGACTTGCAATCGGGGAATATCAGGCCAAACTTAATCAGTCAACCCAGGCTGTCGGGGTAAATCTCTCGGGTGTGTTGCTCGAAAAATCACTGCTTGAAGAAAAAAAATTACAACTGGAAAATGCCAAGCGATTTGGCAGGCGACAGGAAGAACTCTCACGCAGTCACTTTCTGTCAGTCCAGGCATTGGATAATTCAAGGATGGCAGTAGCGCTGGCTGAAACAGAAGTCAGGCAGGCGCAGGCGGCACTTATGCAGGCGAATCAGCGCGTGAAATTCGCGGGTACTCAAAATCCGGCAGTACAAGAATCCATTGCTGATCTTGAACGGGCACGGCTAAACTTGAAATACACTAAGGTGTATTCGCCTGTTGCCGGCAGCGTCGCCAATTTGACCGCCAGGCCTGGCGTTTATGTACAGGCCGGGCAGCCATTGTTTGCGGTAATTGATGAGCAGAGTTGGTGGGTAGATGCGAACTTCAAGGAGACGCAAATGGAAGGCATCGTTCCCGGAAAACTGGTAAAAATTCGTCTGGATCGTTGCCCGAATATTGAATTTAACGGCGTCGTTGAAAGTATTGCTGGCGGAACTGGCGCTTCCTTCTCGTTGCTTCCACCACAAAATGCGAATGGCAACTGGGTAAAGGTCACTCAACGGATTCCGGTGAGAATCAGGCTTAACCAAAAGAACCTCGCTTGCCCGTTTATTATCGGGACTTCTGTTGAAGCGAAAGTTATGCTCAAGTGAGTATCGCGAAATCCCGGGCCCCGGTGGTAATCGCCGTGATGGTAGCGACCATCATGGAAGTGCTGGATATGACTATCATTAATATTTCCCTCCCTAACATGGCTGGACAACTGGGCGCGACACCCGGTCAGATGAGCTGGGCTCTCACCTCTTATATTGTAGCGGCGGCAATCGCCATGCCTATGACCGGATATTTTTCAGATATCCTGGGACGTAAACGCTACCTGATGATCTCCATGATGGGTTTCATTGCTTCATCATTATTGTGCGGGATTGCGGCATCATTAAGTCAAATGGTGATTTTCAGATTGCTTCAGGGCTTATCCGGGGCTGCACTGGTTCCTATGTCACAGGCAGTCATGATCGATTTATATCCGCCGAAAGAACGGGGTAAAGCCATGGCGATATGGGCGATGGGTATCATGATTGCACCTATCATGGGGCCTGTCATAGGGGGGTGGTTGACCGATAATTTGTCCTGGCGATGGTCTTTTTTCATTAATCTGCCGGTAGGACTCCTAGCGTTATGGCTTGCAGGGCGCTACATGGAAGAAACCAGCATAAAACTTCGCAAAATGGACTGGTTCGGGTTATGCGCGCTGTTGCTGGCGGTAGGTGCATTTCAATATGTTCTGGATAAAGGCAATGAAGAAGACTGGCTGGAATCCTCGATTATCCGCTGGATGGTGGTGATTTCATCGCTAGGTTTTAGTTGGCTGGTGACACACATTATAAAAAAAAAGCTCCATCCGATTTTCAATCCAGGCATGTTTAAGGATAGAAATTTCGTTCTGTCCGCGACGGCTCAAGTTGCCGTCGGCATGGCGCTGTTTGGATCAATTACGTTACAACCACTCTATTTCGAACAGGTGCTGGGCTACACCACGACTGTTGCAGGGCTCTATATGATCCCGCGCGGCATCGCCAGCATGCTCAGTATGGTGATTGTGAGTCAACTGGTGGGTAAGGTCGATGCACGCTTGCTGATCGCTTTTGGCGCTTTGGCAGGCTCGCTCGGTTCTTGGGGTATGACCCTGTATCCTTTGGAAGCGAGTAGCTTCTCATTGATTTGGCCTACTTTGTTTCAGGGCTTTGGTATGGGTTTTATCTTTATCCCGCTCAATGGAATTGCCTATGCAACCCTGCCTAAGCATCTGATGACTGAAGCAACGGGGGTCTACAACCTGATCCGCACACTCGGGAACGCGGTAGGCATATCTGTCGTTATTTTGCTATATACACGCAGCATGCAACAAAGCTGGAATCATTTGATAGAGCATGTGACTCCTTATGGAAACGCAATTGATCAATATCTGGCCCCTTTACATTTGAATAAGGATACCCCGGGAGCAATCGGCCTGGTCGCGCAACAAGTCGCCCATCAATCGCAGGCGCTGGCAATGTTGGATGCCTTGCATGGCACGCTGATCAGTTTTATTCTGGTCTTTCCTTTTCTTTTTTTGCTTAAGACACCCCGTTTCGCCGTTTCAATACCTGATGCTCATTGAGCTGAAGTCATCAAATTTGACTCGAATGCACTATCATCGGCAGCTTTCAGATTAAGAATTTCACTAACCGGATATTGACAATTCAGAATTGTTCACAAAGTCAGGTGGTATAAGGCTTTGCGCCTGACAGGCCGCAACAAGGTATTAACACTTACGATAATATGTTGTTTATAAAAGATAATTTAATTTGTCAAAAAACAGGCAGGGCATGAAAAAGCCTTGTAGCTCACTGGTTTAAGTGTTTAGTCAGTAACATTATCAACAGAGTTATCCACAGATATTGTGGGTAAACAGAAATACTCTTTAGTGACGCGGGATTAGCTCAACATCATTAACAATTATATGAGGGACTGAACCTATTCCATGCCATGAATGGTAAACATCTCCGCGAAATGCAATGTCTGAAAACCTTTACACCAACGACAACCAGATGGACACGTTTTGCCAGTGGCATGAATCGACAGTGGCATGAATCGACGCACAGGATAGACTCAAATCCGCGACTAAGATTGTTAAGCTGGTTTAACAGGCAAGGGGGCAAAGGAAACATGAAATTGGTATAGCGGCATGATAAGGGGCGCGCACATAAGTTTATTTGTAACATTTTTCCGGCAATATTGAGCTAATCCCGCGTCACTAAAGAGTATTTCTGTTTACCCACAATATCTGTGGATAACTCTGTTGATAATGTTACTGACTAAGCACTTAAACCAGTGAGCTACAAGGCTTTTTCATGCCCTGCCTGTTTTTTGACACATTAAATTATCTTTTATAAACAACATATTATCGTAAGTGTTAATACCTTGTTGCGGCCTGTCAGGCGCAAAGCCTTATGCCACCTGACTTTGTGAACAATTCTGAATTGTCAATATCCGGTTAGTGAAAAATAAAATAATCAGCTGCAGGTGCTGAAATCATGGCGTGCAGAACATTGAATTTCAGTTATCCGCCCGAACGAAGGCCGCTGATGAGGTCGTATGACAGAAATTATATTGAAAACACGGACCCGCCATTATGCAAAACTCACCTGAGGATGCCGCAGTCGATAATGTAAGTATCTGATTCTTTAAAAATGATTGTAATTTTAATTTTCTGCTTAGATACGTTTTTTTGTTAAACACCTGCTAAATCAATCCGGCGTTATGGCAGATGGTTATGTATAAAGTATTATTTTTTTGACAAAAGTTATTATTCAAACTATAATGCGCTCCACTTTTGATGCAGCTAAAATCATTACGGGTCGTTAGCTCAGCCGGTAGAGCAGTGGACTCTTAATCCATTTGTCGCAAGTTCGATCCTCGCACGACCCACCAAAGAATCAAGGACTTAGAGAATAAAAAACTCTAAGTCCTTTTTCACGAATAAGCGCCAAATAAGCATCTCATTCCTAAGTTGTCACGATGCCCCTATTTATTCTCACCGCGTAAGGCAAAGTATTCATCAAGCCTCGCATCGTCGGCCCTGCTAGTGATCTCTGTTTCTGCCTCCGTTCATCTGTGCCATGCGTCCTAATCCGCTCACCGCGCCAGTAGGGGCGCATATTCAACATGCTTGAGCCCCCTCTATCGTCGGTCATGGATGCAGTCGCAAGCCTTTTAACGCGTAGTGTTCGGGTTAATTAGCGTCACAGTGACCTGCATTAAGACGAAAGCCGCCATACTGTTTCCAGCAAGCGGCTATCGAATATTTACGATTGTTTGCTTTCGCTGAATGACTTTTTCCATGGACAGGCGATCCAATTAATTGCAACTCCATCACGGTTTTTTTTCTCAACACCACATAAGAGTGACCCGCTGCATGAAATTGGTTTGCGAACCGGCCCTACCCCTGATTCAAGCAGCGAGAGCGATTCATGCACTGTGACCGTGTGTCCATAGGCAGGACAATCGAATTTTGAGGATTTTTTCATTCTGATTTAATATTCTTCACAAGTAAATCATTAGTAAGCTCCTGTCTATAGGCAACCCCCGCATAATGCCATCCGCTATGTAGTTCGTCTCGGCCTGGCTTTACATCGGTAAATGAAACGTTATGCCTAAACTCAGTATAGAAAAATATTCTCCTTCTGCTTTGCGCGGTTTTCATTTGTCTATCCCCCCTTGTTTGATAATTGAACGCACAGAGTACATCTTACGGATAAGTTCAAATTCAAACAATAAGGCAAGTCTTACATGTTTTGCGCATTGCCTTAGCAGTTCTGAATCGTAGCAGGCGATCATCTGAATTCTTGCTATAATTTGAATAATTTCATGACCTTCGCCTGCTCTATCTGCACCTCCGCCAGCGGCGCAGTACGGTTTATATTGCAGCGTAAACGTTCTGTGAGGATGCTCTCATGCCTTCCGTGCCCTTTATCCCCGTTGAGTACATCCAAGGCTGTTGCGTGCGTATCAGTGTTGTGCCTTATATTCGTCCTTGCTGTCTTGCTGGAATCACCATGCGAAATTAATAACTGATGTTACGCAGTAACAGTTATAGAAAAATATAAACAATTTTGCCGGTGGCAGATCGGCTGCTGGTTACTTTTTAACTTTTCTACTGACATGTTTTCCTGTTCCGCCAGTCCTTGCCTGAATTTATTTCACCCGCGCCTGACTTTATTTCATCCGTGGCGGACTATATCCGGTGAATCGCGGACTGTATCCCGTCTATTACACCTTGCATCCAGTACACTGCACCTTGCATCCGGTCCGTGTCAGACTATGTGTAAAAAATTATTCATGCAAGATTTTGATTTTTATATAAAAAATGGCATTCCGGCGGGTGCTTATCCGGTAGAGCAGAAGCCGTCTCCTGTACCACTAAGGTCGTTTCCCGGCCGGGGTAAGTGAATCACCTCGGGCCAGCGGCTGATATTTCAGAGCTAGCGAGAGATTTACTTTCGCGCGCCGCCGACTTGCTCGCACAAGATTTCAGTAACATCCTGGCAAGGGGCCGCTATAGATTTACTCCGTATTTCGAAGCTGCGGAGGTATACGACTGGCATGGCAATTAGCGTCGCAAGGCACTGAGGCGGCGTTCCGCATCCCGGGTCGCATCGGTTAAATTTTCCCGGACAAACTCGATGTGACTGAGTGCGGCTGCTGCGGCCGCTTCCGGTTGATGGTTGCGAATGGCCTGCCAGATCGCGCGGTGCTGCGCGCGTAACTGTTCCCAGCGCAAAGGGCGATCATGCAGGTGTTCCAGATTAATGGCGACATGCCCGTGGATCAGTTTCATCAGGCTGACCGTCATATGTCCGATCAACACGTTATGTGCGGCATCTGCAATGCCCTGATGGAAGGCGACATCGACAGCGATGCAGGCCACCACATCGTTGCTCTCATAGACCATATCCAGCGCGGCGTACAGCGCATCCAGACGCTGAATGTCGACATCCGTTGCCCGTTCGGCTGCCAGATAGGCCGCCTGGCTCTCCAGCATTTGACGAAATTCGAGTAAGTCGGTGTGCAGCATCGGGTGGCCGCTGAGCAGATCCTGCCAGGGATCGACAAAATGTGCATCCAGTCGATCGGTGACAAAGGTTCCTCCGCCATGGCGTGAGGTTAGCAGTCCTTTGGTGATCAGTTTTTGAATCGCCTCTCGCAAAGAAGGGCGGGACACCCCCAGCTCTGCAGAAAAATCCCGTTCAGAGGGGAGGCGATCGCCGGGTTTCAGTGAACCTTCCAGGATGCGTTTTTCCAGTTCGGTAGCAATGGCGTCGGAAATGCGAGTAACGGTAGGACGACTCTGTAACATTGAATATACCTTGGTAAGACCACTTGGATAGTATTTGTTGAGCCTTGAATAGTCAATTGGAATCTGTTTTATTTACTGGTCACGCAGCCTCTGCCGGAATCAGTTGACAAAGTATATATCCCATTTTATAGTGCATAACTTTTTTGGTAAGACCACCTTACCAACCGTTGCAAAATAAGCCGGGGGAGATAAGATCATGGGATTGGACAAAACACAGGGCAGGGTATACCCGCCCAAGCCTCGCGACGTTTATCTTTATGCGACCTGTCTGGTCGACCAGTTTGCCCCGGAAGCCGGCATGGATACCATTTTGCTGCTGGAACGGGAAGGTATTAGGGTGCATTATCCGGAAAGCCAGACTTGTTGCGGACAACCGGCTTATAGCAGCGGTTATCCTGACGAGGCGCGCGCGGTAGCAAGTCGTCAGCTGACTATTTTTCCTGAACCCTGGCCTGTTGTTGTGCCTTCAGGCTCTTGTGCCGCGATGATGCGCCATCATTACCCGCAGTTGTTTGCCGCTGATCCGCTACTGCTAGCCCGGTCTCAGGCATTAGCCGAACGCATTTTTGAATTGACCGAATTTCTGGTGCATGTGGTTAATTTTAAGCAGCCGGACTATGGTTCTGACTGCACTATCGCCCTGCATACTTCCTGTCATGCGCGCCGTGAAATGGGCTCGCATGAAACGAGCGTCGCGCTGTTGGATTCGTTGGCGCAGGTGACGGTGGTTCAACAAGCGCGCATCGAAGAGTGTTGCGGGTTTGGCGGAACGTTCGCCATGCGCTATCCGGAAATTTCCGAAGCAATCGTGTCAGATAAGGTCGCAGCGATTCAGGCCACCAGTGCGGAACGCGTGGTCAGCGCTGATTGCGGTTGCCTGTTCAATATTACCGGTCGTGCCGCGAGGCTGGATGAAATCGCACAGCTCGATACGCCGTCCCTGGCGGGCGAGCATATTGCCAGTTTTCTGCTGCGCCGCACTTCGAAAGCAACATTATGAATGCGCGCGAGCTTATTCTGGGACGGTTGCGCGCATCAGCCGTCACCGAGATACCGGCGTTGCCCGTAATGAAAGACTGGTACGGCGCACATCAGCGCGATGAAGATGCTGTACAGCGCATTCAACGTTTACGCAGCGTACTCGAAGCGGTTCATACCGAAGTGCACGACACCACGGAGAGCGACTGGCCGTCGCTGTTGCTGCGTCTGGCGAGTGCAAAGGGCTTGCGAAATTTGCTGATAGGCGACAACACCACGCACGGCGACACTTTGCAAGCAGTAGCGCAAGAATCGTTAGATCTGATCCGGTACGACAAGTCGATAGAGGACTGGCGGGACGTGCTGTTTGACAATATTGACGCCTCATTGACCTGTGCGCGCAGCGCCATCGCCGAAACCGGCAGTTTGATCCTCTGGCCTGATGCCGCCGAACCGCGTTTGATGTCGCTGGTGCCGCCGGTGCATTTTGTGCTGCTTGACACACGCAAAATTTACGCAGACTTTTATCAGGCCATCACGGCCGAAGGCTGGAAGGATGCCATGCCGACTAATGCGCTGCTGATTTCAGGCCCTTCCAAGACGGCGGATATCCAGCAGACGCTAGCCTACGGCGCACACGGCCCGCGTGAATTGGTGGTGTTGTTCTGTCACGAATCGGTTAAGGGAGAATCGCTATGAGTCAGGTCATTCACTTTCATCCTGATGCGGATTTCAAGGCGCGCAGTCTGGCGGCCGTGCAAGACCCGGGGCAGCGCAAAAATTTTCGCGGGGCGATGGACTTTTTGCAGGATAAGCGGCGTGTGCAGTTTCCAGATCAGCTGGAGTTAGAGGGCTTGCGCGACATCGGTTCAGCGATCCGCCGCAACAGTCTGGCCCGCCTGCCTGAACTGCTGGTACAACTCGAAACCAGGATGACCGCCAACGGCATACAGGTACATTGGGCAGCGACCGCCGATGAGGCCAATGCCATTGCGATTGAGATTGCCCGCCGCGTCAACGCGCGTACCATCGCCAAAGGCAAGTCGATGGTCAGCGAGGAAATCGAATTTAACCATGCGATGAAGGCCGCCGGTATCGAGGCGTTTGAAACCGATATGGGCGAATATATCGTCGAACTGGCTGGTGAGAAACCATCGCACATTATCATGCCGGCTATCCACAAGACCAAGCAGGCAATCGCAGCCCTGTTTGCGGAAAAGATTCCCGGTGTGGCTTACACGGAAGATGTCGATGAGTTGATCAAAATCGGCAGGCAAGCGCTGCGTCGCAAGTTTGCCGATGCGGACATCGGGCTGTCCGGTGCCAATTTCCTGGTCGCTGAAACCGGCACGATCTGTCTGGTTGAGAACGAGGGGAACGGTCGCCTGTGTACCACGGTACCGCGTGTGCATATCGCCGTTACCGGCATCGAAAAAGTGCTGGAAAAACTTGAACATGTGTTGCCTTTGTATAGTCTGCTGACACGCTCGGCGACAGGTCAATCCATCACGACTTACTTCAATCTCATCAGCCGTCCCCGTCAACCCGGTGAAAAGGACGGCCCGGAAGAAGTGCATTTGATTCTGCTGGACAACGGGCGCAGTCAGGCCTATGCGGACGAACAGCTGCGCGCCACGCTGCAATGTATCCGCTGCGGGGCATGCATGAACCATTGTCCTGTCTATGCGCGCATCGGCGGCCATGCTTACGGCACGACCTATCCCGGGCCTATCGGTGCCATCGTTTCGCCTCATATGATGGGGCTGGATGCGACCTACCCGTTAGCGTTCGCCTCCACCTTGTGCGGTGCCTGTGTCGAAGTGTGTCCGGTCAAAATCCCCATCACGGATATTCTGGTGCGTTTGCGCAATGAAGCGCAGGCCAGACCTGAAACGGCCTCCTTGCGCGGCAGCGGTGCCGGACGAAGCAAGTTAGCCAGTGCATTTTGGGCGGGTTGGACATTGGTTTATAGCCGACTCAAAGTCTACCGGCTGACTTCCTGGCTGCTCAGTCGGGGGCATGCACTGTCGCCCATCGAACAGGGTGCCTGGACCTACAGTCGCACCGCGCTAAAACCTGCGCCTAAACGTCTGCGCGATTTATTGAAGGACAGAAAGCCATGAACAGGATGGTCAGCGCACTGGCGCGCATCTTGCCTGCCAAACAGATCATCAGTGATGAATTGCGGCGTATCGCTTACGGTACGGATGCCAGTTTTTACCGCATGACACCCGAGGTTGTGGTGATCATCGAGTCTGAACAGGAATTGCAATCACTGTTGAACGCGGCACGTAGTCAGGGCCGTTCCGTGACCTATCGCGCGGCGGGTACCAGTTTGTCGGGGCAGGGTGTCACCGACAGTGTGCTGGCGCTGATAGGAGAAGGGTTTGCCAGCTGCGAAATCTCGCCCGATGCGACTATGGTACGTCTGGGGCCGGGCATTATCGGCGGCGAGGTGAATGCACGTTTAGCACCTTTCGGTCGCAAGATAGGGCCTGATCCGGCCTCGATCAATACCTGCAAGATCGGTGGCATCGCGGCAAACAATGCGTCAGGGATGTGTTGCGGTACTGCGGCAAACAGCTACCGCACGCTGGCAGGTTTGCGCGTGGTGCTAGCCGATGGCTGCGTGCTCGACACTGAAGACGCGGCGAGCATTGCCAGCTTTAGACATAGCCATGCCGCCTTGCTGGACGGTTTGGCGAACATGGCTAAAGACACCTGTGCGGATAAAGCGCTGGCAGCACGCATCGCGCACAAATTCAAGATCAAAAATACCACAGGCTACAGCATCAATGCGCTTATCGATTATCAGGATCCGATCGACATCTTGGCACATCTGATGATAGGCTCGGAAGGTACGCTGGGCTTTATCTCGCGCATCAGCTATCGCACCATAGTCGAAGATCCTTTTAAAGCCAGTGCGCTGGTGTTCTTTGCTGATATCGACGCCGCCTGCCAGGCGGTGATGCGTCTGAAAAATGAGCAGGTATCTGCGGTTGAGTTGCTCGACCGTGCCTCCTTGCGTTCGGTTGAAAAAAAACCAGGCATGCCTGAGCAGATGTCGGGCCTAGCTTTTGAAGTCGCAGCCCTGTTGATTGAAGTGCGCGCCGAAACCGCTGACTTGTTAGGCGAACGCATAGAAGCCGCGCTGGCGGCCATCAAGGGGATAGCTACCGTGTATCCGGCCGTCTTCTCGACCGATCCTGCCACCTGCGAGATGTACTGGAAAGTGCGCAAGGGTACTTTTCCCTCAGTCGGTGCGATGCGCCGTACCGGCACCACGGTCATTATCGAGGATGTCGCTTTTCCGATCGAATCGCTGGCGCTGGCCACCCGTGATTTGCAGGCGCTGCTGCACCAGCACGGCTATGTTGAGGCGATTATTTTCGGTCACGCGCTCGAAGGCAACCTGCATTTCGTGTTTACTCAGGATTTTGGCGATGCAGCGGAAGTCGAACGTTATGCACGCTTCATGGACGATATCTGTCATCTGGTGGTCGATAAGTACGATGGCTCGCTCAAGGCTGAACACGGTACGGGTCGCAATATGGCGCCTTTTGTCGAGATGGAGTGGGGCGCTCAGGCTACCGGCCTGATGCGCCAGATCAAAGTCCTGTTCGATCCGGCCAACTTGCTCAATCCCGGCGTGATACTCAACGATGACCCGTTAGCGCATTTGCAACATCTCAAACCCATGCCGGCAACGGAAGATATCGTCGATAAATGCATCGAATGCGGTTTTTGCGAGCCGTTGTGCCCGTCCCATTTACTGACCTTTTCGCCGCGCCAGCGTATCAGCAGTTTGCGTGAGTTATCGCGACGGGCGTCGGCAGGTATTGAGGTGAAAGAACTCGATGCGAGCTTTATTTATAATGCACTCGATACCTGTGCCGGTTGTGGTTTGTGCGCTACGGCTTGTCCTGTCGGCATCGATACCGGCGCGTTGACGCGGCGGCTGCGCGGTCAAAAATCGACTGGAATTTCACGAAAAATTGACAACTGGACTGCTGAGCATTTCTCTGTGGTGAGCCGTCTGTCGCGTGCCGGTTTGAGTGCAGGTCATGCCGCAGCAAGCGTGCTGGGCGGGGAGTTACTTGCCAGTTTGTCGGGAGGGATCTGGAAGCGCGGCATGCCGCGTGCAGGTGAAGTGAAGCTTCAAACCCGCGAGGGTGGTGATCCTGTGGTGTATTTTCCCACTTGCGGCAGTCGTATTTTCGGCGCGAACGTGAAGGATGAGCCGGCATTGCCCGAAGTGATCAGCCGGCTGCTGGTCCGTGCAGGTTATGCGCCGCGCCTGCCGGAAAACTTCGATACGCTTTGCTGCGGCCTGATGCTGGCAAGCAAGGGGATGAGTGAGGCCGCGGATGCGATGTCCGATAAGCTTTGCGCTGCAATTTTTAAGGCAGCCGATGATGGTCAGGGCGGATTTTATCCTGTCATCATGGATGCCAGCGCCTGTTCGGTACGGATGCAAAAACAACTGGCGGGTCGTCTGAGGGTGCTCGATTTTCACGAGTTTGCGCACGATGCACTGTTGCCGCGTCTGCAACTGACCCGAAAAACTGAACCGTTGGCCTTGCATATCAATTGCAGCGTGAGACGTGAAGCTACGGATGCCAAGTTGCGCGCGGTGGTGGCGGCCTGCGCTTTGAAAGTCATTGAACCAGCAGGCGTGAATTGCTGCGGGTTTGGCGGTGATCGAGGCTTTGCCGTCCCTGAGCTCAATGGACACGCCTTGCGCAAAATTCACGCAGAGCTGCCATCCAACTGTTGCTCGGGGGTGTCAACCAACCGCACTTGTGAAATCGGTCTCACCGCCGAGACGGGACGCACTTACCGCTCTGTCGCTTATTTGCTCGAAGAGTGCAGCCGGACAGAAGCACTGATTTAACGTTTCACCCGCGTCATCGATTCACCATAACTATAACAACAGAGGAGATTCACCATGCAACCCTGGCAACAATTATATGATCCGTTAGGTAATCTGTGGCTTTCAGCACTGATAGCCGGTATCCCCATTATCTTCTTTTTTGTCGCCCTGGCTGTGTTCCGGATGAAGGGTTATCTGGCCAGCACCATTACCGTTGTGTTGTCCTTGCTGGTTGCTGTTTTTTTCTACCACATGCCCGCTGTCATGGCATTGGCATCGGCAGGCTATGGCTTTCTGTTTGGCATCTGGCCGATTGCATGGATTATTGTCACGGCGGTGTTCCTGTATAAGGTGACGGTCAAAACCGGGCAGTTTGAAATCATCCGTGCTTCGGTCGTTAGCATAACAGAAGATCAACGCCTGCAAATGTTGCTGGTCGGTTTTTCCTTCGGTGCCTTTCTGGAGGGGGCCGCGGGCTTCGGCGCGCCGGTCGCGATCACGGCCGCTTTGCTGGTCGGCTTAGGCTTTAACCCGCTCTATGCAGCAGGTCTGTGTCTGATTACCAATACCGCACCGGTCGCATTCGGCGCGATGGGGATTCCCATTATCGTAGCGGGGCAGGTCACCGGTATCGACGCGTTCAAAATCGGGCAAATGGCAGCGCGTCAACTGCCGCTGTTGTCGATGTTAATCCCGTTTTGGGTGATCCTGATCATGGACGGCAGGCGCGGTGTGCGTGAAACCTGGCCGGCAATTTTGGTGTGTGGTGTGTCTTTTGCCGTGACTCAATTTTTGACCGCCAACTTTATCGGGCCGGAATTGCCGGATATTACCTCTGCACTGGTGAGCCTGATTTCGCTGACTATTTTCCTGAAATTCTGGCAACCTAAAAATATCTTCCGCTTTCCCGGGCAGGAAATCACTCTGAAGCTAGATGCGCATTCTGCAGGTAAAGTATTCAAGGCCTGGTCGCCGTTCATTATTTTGACGATATTTGTCACTATCTGGTCGATCAAGCCTTTCAAGGCCTTGTTTGCCAAGGGCGGCGAGTTGGCCTGGACGGTAATCAACACCCCTGTGCCGATGCTCAACAACATGGTCATGAAAATGCCGCCGATTGTCGAACTGCCCAAGGCGTATGCCGCGGTTTATTCTTTCAACTGGCTGGCTGCAACGGGGACGGCGATTTTACTGTCTGCTGTCATCAGTGCGATTGTGCTGCGCATGAAACCGTTGGACGCAATCCGGACCTTCGGCAGCACACTGAAAGATCTGATGTTGCCGATTTACTCGATAGGGATGGTGCTGGCGTTCGCCTTTATCGCCAACTATTCCGGCTTGTCTGCCACCATGGCGCTGCTGCTGGCAGGAACCGGCGCTGCGTTTCCGTTCTTCTCGCCATTTTTGGGCTGGATAGGGGTGTTTCTGACAGGTTCTGATACCTCGTCTAACGCCTTGTTCTGCAATTTGCAGGCCAATACTGCGCATCAGCTTGGTGTCAGCGATACTTTGATGGTCGCAGCGAACTCGACAGGCGGGGTGACCGGCAAGATGATTTCACCTCAATCCATCGCTGTAGCGGCTGCTGCGGTCGGTTTAGTGGGGCGAGAAGGCGATTTATTTCGATTTACTTTGAAACATAGTCTGATGTTAGCCGGACTCGTTGGTATAATGACCACAGTACAGGCATATCTTATGCCCTGGATGATTCCGTGATGTGTGTGCCAACTTGACCGATTTAATATAGATAAGGGAAATACTATGCAAACTTATGTCATTCCGTTTCAGTCTTTGGGTATCAATGATATACCTCAAGTCGGCGGAAAAAATGCTTCGCTAGGTGAGATGATTTCGAACCTGAGTTCTTCGGGTGTGCTGGTTCCGGGTGGTTTTGCCACTACGGCACAGGCATACCGTGATTTTCTGGCAAATGATGGCTTGGATAAGCGCATCGAGGATTTGCTGAAAGCGCTGAATGTGGATGACGTGGTTGCATTGGCCGAAGCAGGGCGCACCATACGCGGCTGGATCATCGACGCGCCGTTGCCAGCCCGTTTGGAAGCTGAAATCAGCCTGCATTATGCCGAATTGGCGGGTGATTCTGATGCCAGCTTTGCCGTGCGTTCTTCCGCGACAGCTGAAGATTTGCCGGATGCTTCTTTCGCAGGGCAGCAGGAAACTTATTTGAATATCCACGGCATCGCGAATATTCTGCACGCGATACGTGAAGTTTTTGCATCCCTCTACAACGATCGTGCAATTTCCTACCGTGTACACAAGGATTTTACCCATGCTGACGTAGCACTATCAGCCGGTATTCAGCGCATGGTGCGTTCTGATCTGGGCGCATCCGGCGTGATGTTTACACTGGATACCGAATCAGGCTTCCGCGACGCGGTGTTCATCACCTCAAGCTTCGGCCTGGGCGAAATGGTCGTGCAGGGCGCGGTTAATCCTGATGAATTCTATGTTCATAAGCAACAGCTTGCCGCAGGATTTCCGGCGATTATCCGCCGTTCATTAGGCTCCAAGCAATTGCGCATGGTGTTTGACGAGCAGCGTTCTGCCGGACGTTCAACACGTATCGAAAGTATTCCTCTGGAAGATCAAACTCGCTTCTCCTTGAGCGACGACGATATTCTGGAATTGGCTCGTTACGCTATTTCCATTGAAGAACATTATGGTCGTCCGATGGACATCGAATGGGGTAAGGATGGCAATGACGGCAAGCTGTACATCCTGCAGGCACGTCCTGAAACAGTTAAATCCAACGCCGCTACGCACAAAACCGAAAAATACCGTCTGAAACAGCGCGGCGACGTGCTGGTTGAAGGTCGCGCAATCGGCCAGAAGATCGGTGTGGGTCGCGTGCGTATCGTGGCTAGTACAGCTGAAATGGATCAGGTACAGGCAGGCGATGTGCTGGTAACCGACATGACTGACCCTAACTGGGAACCGGTTATGAAGAAAGCCGCAGCGATTGTCACTAATCGCGGCGGTCGTACCTGTCATGCGGCGATCATCGCGCGTGAACTGGGTATCCCGGCTATCGTCGGTTGCGGTCATGCAACCACCGCTTTGCAAGAAGGTGAAATGGTTACCATTTCCTGTGCCGAAGGCGATACCGGTTTTGTCTATCACGGTAATCTTCCATTCGAGGTCGTGGTCAGCAGTGCCAACGAGTTGCCCGCTTTGCCGGTCAAGTTGATGCTCAATGTGGGTAACCCGAATCTGGCCTTCGAATTCGCACAACTGCCCTCAGCAGGTGTGGGACTGGCTCGCCTTGAGTTCATCATCAACAACCTGATCGGTATTCACCCTAAAGCGGTACTGGAACACAACAAGTTGCCCGGCAAGTTGCATGAAGCGGTTTTACAACGCTCGGCAGGGTACGCTGATCCGGTCGAATTCTATGTAGAAAAAATCACCGAAGGGGTGTCCACACTGGCCGCCGCTTTCTGGCCTAAACCGGTCATCGTTCGCCTGTCAGACTTTAAGTCGAACGAATATCGCAAATTGCTGGGCGGTGAAATCTACGAGCCGATGGAAGAAAATCCAATGATCGGTTTCCGTGGCGCCGGTCGTTATGTCGCACCGAACTTCAGCGATTGTTTCGAGTTGGAATGTCGTGCCATGAAGCGTGTCCGTGAAAAGTTGGGTTACACCAACGTGGAACTGATGGTGCCGTTTGTACGCACGGTACAAGAAGCGCGTGAAGTGGTAGCCACCATGGCGAAACACGGTCTGGTGCGCGGCGAAAACGGTTTGCGTCTCATTATGATGTGCGAGATTCCTTCCAATGCGCTGCTGGCTGAATCGTTCCTGGAATTCTTCGATGGTTTTTCAATCGGTTCGAATGATTTGACCCAGCTGACTTTAGGCTTGGATCGGGATTCCAGTCTGGTTGCGGATCGTTTCGACGAACGCGACGAGGCGGTTAAGGTGTTGCTGAAAATGGCCATCACCACCTGCAACCGTCTGGGCAAATATGTCGGTATTTGCGGACAGGGTCCTTCGGATCATTTCGATTTCGCGCAATGGCTGGTAGCAACCGGTATTCAGACTTTATCGCTGAATCCGGATACCTTGCTGGAAACGTGGCGTAAACTGGCTGCTGATCCAGTGATTGGCGCTAAGTAATAAACTGTCCCCATCGCTAGCGGTGGGGTTGTCGTAAAAAAGGGGACCGATTTCGGTCCCCTTTTTCATACCCGTTGCAGGCTTGCGCCAGCACGGATTATGATTTAACGGTTATGCCAGTGCTTTTGCAATGCGCATCAGTGCATTGCTGAGGTTTTCCATCGAGGTGGCAAAAGATAAGCGCATGAAGCCTTCACTGCCAAACGCGGAGCCTGGGACTACCGCAACACCGGCATCCACCAGCAGGTATTCAGCGAGGGCTAGATCAGTTGCTTCTTTAAGGATGCCTTTTTGATGTAAATTGGCAATAGCGACTCTGGCATCCGGGAAGGCATAGAATGCGCCGCCCGCCATGATGCAGGACAGACCCGGAATCTTGTTTAATTCATTCACCACGAAGATGTGGCGTTCGCGGAAGGCCTTGACCATAGGCGTGATACAGCCCTGATCGCCGTTTAGTGCGGCTTCTGCGGCTACCTGTGAAATCGAAGTTGGATTGGAGGTGCTTTGTGACTGCACATTTTCCATCGCGGTGATGATATTCTCCGGGCCCGCTGCATAGCCGATGCGCCAGCCGGTCATGGCGTAAGCCTTGGATACGCCGTTCATGACCATGGTACGTGAATACAGATCCGGGCAGGCATTCAGGATATTCACGAAAGGTTCATCAGCCAGCGCGACATGTTCGTACATATCATCGGTAGCGATTAAGATTTGCGGATGTTTACGCAGTACTTCGCCCAGGGCTTTGAGATCGTCCAGCGTGTATACCGCGCCGGAAGGATTGCTCGGGCTGTTGATGACCAGCATTTTTGTTTTCGGGGTGATGACCGCGGAGAGTTGTTCAGCTGTCAGTTTGAAACCTTGCGCGATATCCGCATGCACGATGACCGGCGTGCCTTCTGCGATGAGCACGATATCAGGATACGACACCCAGTAAGGTGCAGGAATAATGACTTCATCGCCTGGATTGATGACAGCCAATGCCAGATTGAAAAAACTTTGCTTGCCGCCACAGGAAACCAAAATCTGCTTGGCAGTGTAATCCAGACCGTTATCGCGTTTGAATTTGGCAATAATGGCTTTTTTCAGGGAAGGCGTGCCGCCTACCGCAGTATATTTTGTAAAACCGGCATTGATGGCACCGATCGCGGCATCCTTGATGTGCTGCGGGGTATCAAAATCCGGTTCGCCCGTTCCCAGTCCGATGATATCTTTTCCTTCTGCCTTGAGTTTCGCTGCGCGTGCGGTGACGGCAAGAGTAGGGGACGGTTTAATAGCCTGGACGCGTTTTGAGAGGGACACAATATTTCCTTGAGGTTAATTGATAGGGGGCAAATTATACACCGAGATGCAGGATTTAGAATTCAGGATTCAGGAATAACATACAATGCCGACTATGAATACTCAACACCCTTTTAGTTCTCTCACGCCCGATATTGTTCTGGATGCGTTAGACAGCGCAGGCTTACGCAGCGATGGCCGATTGCTCGCACTGAACAGTTATGAAAATCGCGTCTATCAGGCCGGCATGGAGGATAATCTGCCACTGGTCGCCAAATTTTACCGGCCTTTGCGCTGGACGGATACGGCCATTCTGGAAGAGCATGGCTTTGTTGCATCGCTGGCAGAGCGCGAAATACCGGTTGTGCCCGCGCTGCGGATAAATGGCAGTACGCTGCATGAATATAAAGGATTCCGCTTTTCGGTATTCAGTAAACACGGCGGTCGCGCGCCGGACCTGGATAATCCTGATATATTACAATGGATGGGGCGTTTTCTCGGACGTCTTCATGCGGTAGGTGCGCTTGAGACGTATCAGCATCGTCCCGTGCTGGATATTCAAAGTTTTGGCGTTGAGCCTGTCGACTATCTGCTGGCTCATGATTTTATTCCCGCCGAATTAATTGAAGTGTATCGCGGTGTGGCGTTATTAGCGCTGGAGGGCGTGCGGCGTTGTTTTGAGCGTGCCGGCGTGGTAAAAACGCTGCGCCTGCATGGTGACTGTCATGTTGGCAATGTATTGTGGACGGATAGCGGGCCGCACTTTGTCGACTTTGATGATAGCCGTATGGGGCCGGCGATACAGGACTTGTGGATGCTGTTATCCGGTGAGCGTGCAGAACAAACACGACAATTGGGCGATTTGCTCTCGGGCTACGAAGACTTTTGCGACTTCGATCCGCGTGAATTACATCTGATCGAAGCCTTGCGAACATTACGGCTGATACATTATTCAGCCTGGATTGCCCGGCGCTGGGATGATGCCGCATTTCCGGCAGCCTTTCCCTGGTTTAGCAGTCCGCGTTACTGGCAGGATAAGATACTTGAATTGCGCGAGCAGATTGCGCTGATGGATGAACCACCCTTGCCTTATTGAGGTGGCGTTAATTCATCGAAACTAACCTTATCCTCACGTGTGAGCAGGGCGGGTTGACACTAAATTGAAAATAATGACTGGAAAGTACAAAATGACGAACGAAACAATCATCGCAGTAACTCAGGACTGGCTGGAAAAAGCGGTTATCGGTCTTAACCTTTGCCCGTTTGCCAAGGCGGTTCATGTCAAAAAACAGATACGCTATGTGGTGAGTCGCGCGACTACCGAGGAGGCTTTACTGGGTGACTTAATTGCTGAATTGCGCTTTTTGCAGGCGACGGATGCCCAATTGGTGGATACCACCTTATTGATACATCCTCTGGTGCTCACCGATTTTCTGGACTATAACGATTTCCTGGATGCAGTTGATTTGGCCACAGCAGAGCCGGAATTCAATGATGCATTTCAGGTAGCCAGTCTGCACCCGCAGTATCAGTTTTCCGGTACCGAGGTGGATGACATCGAAAATTACAGCAATCGCGCGCCTTACCCGACATTGCATTTGCTGCGTGAGGACAGCGTCGATCGCGCGGTGGACGCCTTTCCTGATGCAGACCGGATTCCTGATGCCAATATTGACATGCTCAAAAAACTGGGGCTCGAAGGCTGGAAAAAGCTAAATTTGCGAGGCTAATCATCTCATCAGGCGCGCTGTGATCAGTATATTATCTTTAGGTTGCGTCCAAGCTTTATTTGGTCGTTTAACGTGAACTTACATCGCGGCTCGTTTACCCGAGTTTTACATTAATCTGTCTGCTTGTCCACTGAGACTGGTGAGTAACGCCGGCATATTCACAGGTTTATATTGTACTGGCCAGGCAAAATCTGAAGTATCCTGGATCAGATTGCTGGAAGTGTCTCCTGTCACCAATACCGCATGAACAGATTTACCCAGTTGTTGACGCAGCTGGTTCAGGAACTGAATGCCATTTAAAGTACCACCCAACATATAATCGACAATGAAATAATCGGTGCGCTCAATATCGGCGCAAAGCAGCGCATCTTCAGCACGATGAAAGCAGCGTACCTTGCCGCCCATGATCTCCAGGCAGGCGGTCGTCGCTTGCGCCACCATCAAATCATCTTCAACTACAACAAAGTGCTTCCCTTGAGCGATCGAATCGCAGGACAAATGTTGCTGTATATCAATAGTCGCTGACTGCGGTGGAATGACACTGGAGGTAGCCGCGATGGGCAGGCAAAAATCAAAGACCGTTCCTTGACCGCTTTGTGAGCGGCATTCGATATTTCCTCCCAGCAGCGCCAAAGTGCGTTTGACGATAGACAGTCCCAACCCCAGCCCCATTGTCCTGTCCCGCTGCGGATTATCGACTTGATAGAATTCATCAAAAATATGTTTAATGTTTTCGACTGGAATGCCGATGCCGGTATCCCATACCTGGAACAATACATCAGCCCCGCGTTTTCTGGCACTCACCAGAATGGCCCCCTTCGTTGAAAACTTAATCGCATTGGAGACAAGATTCATCAACACGGACTTGAGTAAATTAATGTCGCTGTGAATGAAAAGGATGTGCTTGAGCGAAAAGTACAGTTTAAAGCCCAGCTGTTTCTCACCGGCCATGGCTTTAAAATTCTCTTCCAGCCAGATGATAAGTTCCGGTACATTAATCGCTGCACATTCCGGCTTGATCATATTCGAGTCCAGCTTCGATACATTCAGTAGGGCATCAAGCAAGCCCTTGAACGTGCCCATTGAATTGTTGATTGACTGTACGAGCTCTTTTTGTTCAGACGTTGTTACAGTCGACTTGAGTGCGAATAGAAACATATTCGCGGCTGCCAGCGGTTGGCGCAAATCATGTCCTGCCGCCGCCAGAAAACGCGTCTTGGATTGGTCTTTTGCCTCTAGTTTCTGCATGGCATTGAGCAGCAGTTTTTCTGTATTTTTATGCGCAGCTTCTATCTGTTGCAATTGTGTAATGACAATTTTGTGATGTATGTTGGCAACGAGTAACTCATGTGCCCGCTTTTCTTTCTCTTCCGCATGAAAGGCTAAGCGGCAGTTTTCTGCTTCCGCCAACTTATTCTCGGTGATGTCAGTGTTTGTGCCAAACCAGCGGAGCAACGCACCCTGCTGGTCACGGATCGGCACGGCTTTGGAGAGAAACCAGCGGTATTGACCGTCCGCGCCACGCAAAGGGAAAGTATCTTCCCATATTTCACCCGTCTTGAAACAGTGACTTAGTTTTTTTACTACGGATTGCACGTAGTCCGGATGGTGGACTTTCATCCAGCCCCAACCGCTCATCTCATCCAGCGTCGTGCCGGTATAATCGAACCATCGCTGGTTATACCAAAATGCCGCGCCTTGCGCATCTGCCATCCATACCAGTTGGGAGATATTGTTGGCCAGAGTGAGAAAGACTTCTTCCCTTTCGTCCAGACGGTGATGAAGCCTCTTTTGTTCCATTTCTGTCCACTTAAGATCGCTAATATCGACATGCAAACCGACAAGATGCGTTAATTTCCCGTGAATATCATATTGTTTTATCCCGCGTGCAAGAATCCAGCGGTAACTGCCATCCTTGTGACATAAACGAAATCCACTCGCATATTCATCACGTGATGTCGAAGCGAGATATTCGTTCATCTGCCTCAAAACCTGCTCACTGTCATCCGGGTGGAGTAACGAATTCCATGTGCTGTAATGGTCGGAAAGTTCATCCGCAAGATAGCCCAGCTGAGCCTTCCATTCAGGCGAGTAATAGACCTGGTTACTGTTCAAATCCCAATTCCAGAAACCCGTATTTGACGCCTGCAGTAATAACGCCAGTTTCTGCTGTGATTCGTGTAACAAATTGTACGGCGCTTCAATCACTTCAAGGACTAGCGCGCGATAGATCAGCAGATAGGCAATGACTTTATAAAGATGCCCAAGCACATTGTAGCTGCCAAACATGGTGGTATAGAGCGTGAAGAAAAATTCACTCATCGCTATGGTACATACCGCGCCGAATAACAGTACGATATTGAACTGCTGTATCTCTCGCATCCTGACCCACAGTACGGTTGCCGTAGTCAGATTGATCAGGATGATCAGGTACTCAAAATCTTTCTTGTAAGGCGTCAGTCCCACGCCCGGAATGAACGTGTCCGGAAACCAGCCCTGATGCCAGACGATAGCCCAGGTGATTATGCTGACCATGACAAGCAGTGAAATAAAAATCAGATAGCGTGTTGCCTGTGACTTGAGCGCCTCCCATGGTCTGGCAGCCACCCACAGTAAACTAAGGGCCGCCAGGATACGTGCAGCCAACCAGAAATTAAGCTGTTTTTGCTGGTCGTTTACCGAGATAAAATCGGGCATGCCGGCGTAAGAGATGGTATGAAAAAAATCGAGTAGCCCTACAGAAAAGAATACCGCGGCAAGTATTGTGCTATTACCTGACATGCGCCTGCCAGCCGTAATCCACCCCACTGTAAACACCATCATGGAAATCACGATGGATATGGTTTCCATGAGAGTGTGTATAGGCAAATAGACTGAGATTCCCCGCTTGGCTGTTGGCATTAACAAGGCAAAAAGCTGCATGAATGCCAGCAATAACAGGAATGCCAGCATGCTGCGCATGGTGGAGCGATAATGACGATGAAGTGAAGGTAAAGCTAATTGCATATCAGCCCTGAATATTCGTGATGAGTGCATGCTGAAAGATAGAAATTTAAAGCTGATTAATTCTACTTATAACTACCAATATCTGCGCTACGCTTCAGTCGCTTATTCCTTTCAAGTGGAATACAACTAATCTGTCAAGTAAGGCAATAGTCTGTGCCGTGATGAATTTCATCATCATAGTCACATGAATAGCTTTTTTTCGGACGGAGAATTTTCGGACGGAGAATTTGCGTCGATACATTTCAGTCTGCCCGGGCTTCAATCGAAAAAGATAATCATTCCGGAAGCATTAAATCAGATAATCTTTGTCTGTGCTATTGGACAAATCTTATTTTATCTAGGGATTATCTTGTAGCAGGCGGGCTGATAGTTTATAACAGGTTGATTTTGATTAGATTATCTGACATGACCATCTCATGCGGATTAAAATAATTCATTGAGAGGGTTTGAAAACGCGGCTGAGCATGAGGGTTTTCATTACTGATGGCTGGATTTTCAAGCCATCATTTCCGCGCTTCGATGATAATTATCCCGCGGGTATAAACAGATACTTTCAGTGGTTTTTAACCTGTTGAGAAGGATTTTACCTGCGCCGGTCGTTGCCCAGTATTTTTGCTACCATCGTAATTAACTCCGTCACCTCAAACGGTTTAGTTAAATAGGCGCTGAAGCCGGCTTCGAGACCTCTCTTTACGTCTTGCGGTAGCGCCGCAGCGCTGACGGCAATGACAGGAATGGAGGCCGTGTACGGATCGGATTTGATTACAAGCAAGGCATCGAGACCGTTCATCCCCGGCAGGTTGATATCCATCAACACAAGATCAGGCGGATTCGCATGAATGATATCCAGCCCCGCCTCGGCTGTTGCAGCGATTATTAATTGAACTTCCGTTAAGTGACTGAAGATATGTTCCATGACAGAAGCATTGACGGGTGAATCTTCCACATAAAGTACAATACCATGAACCTGACTATTTTTCGGCGCATCAACTGTCCGTATTTCAGGCGCTACATTTATGTGGGATGCGGTGGCGGCGGGTAATTCCACCCAGAATCGACTGCCAATGCCCTCCTTGCTCTCGAAGCCGATACGGCCATTCATCGCTTCGGTAAGCTTCTTGCAAATAACCAAACCGATACCAGTGCCTTCGGTAATGCTATATTCAGCACCAAGCCGCTGGAATGGCTGGAATAGCAGCACGTGCTGCTGCTTTGGGATACCTGAGCCCGTATCGCTAATGCTGATGTTAACGACATTATTTTTCTCCTGGCAGGAGACCAGAACCAGGCCATCATCACGGTTGTATTTGATGGCATTGGACAGCAAATTGAGCAGTATCTGTCGAACGCGCACGGGGTCAGCGCAGATTTTCGCTTCCGAGTGGCTGGAATATTGAATGTTAATCCGTCGTTCTGCGGCACCGGGTTGGACCAGTGCAATGATATTTTCAATTAACGGAGTGACTGCCACGGTTGAGGCCGAGATATCCATCCTGCCAGCTTCGATGCGGGTCAGATCCAGTACTTCGTTGATCAGACCGAGCAGGTGACGGCCGCTGCTGAGGATATGTCTGACAGGTTGTTTTTGCGAAAGCGCGAGCGGCACGGGTATGCCCATGTCCAGCATCTGTGCAAAACCTATGATGGCGTTGAGCGGGGTGCGTAACTCGTGACTCATGCTGGCAAGAAAGGCACTTTTGGCCTGAGTTGTTTTTTCTGCTTCTTCCTTGGCATTTGCCAGCATTCGTTCGGTGTTTTTGCGCGTTGTAATGTCGCGTACGATAGCTTGAAGGTAGGTGCCTTGATGTAATTTGATGAGCTTGAGTCTGACTTCTGCGGAAAAGCACGTGCCATCAAGCCTGCAATGTTCCCAGTCGAACAATTGTGTTTCTCCGGCGGAAGCCGCATTTGCCTTTTCTTCGGCAAGCTTCGACGACAAGCTACCGTCCGGTTGATATTCAGGTGAATATCTGTAGGGAGTACAGCCTATAATGTCGCTGCGCTGGCATCCGTATAGTTCCAGCGTACTATCGTTGCAATCAATGTAAATATTATCGCGTATAAGGAAGATTGCATCGCCCGCACTTTCAAAAATGGTGCGATAGCGCAGTTCACTTTCGGTCAGGGCCTGTTCTGTATTTTCAATCGTTTCACGCGCGGCCTGCTCGTGATGAAGGGAGCCTAAAAATCGTCCCGTCAATGCGTTGATGTCACTCACCAAGCGACCGATTTCGTCGTGCTCATGACCCGTAGGCGGCAACAATAAATCGCCACTGGCAGGATCCAGTTCATGCAGGGTATCGGATAGTTTTTTGATGGGGCGTGAAACCAGATATAGCACGCTGGGCAATACAATTGCGGCAATGACCAGCAATTGACTACCAAGGAGCATGACGATAAACCAGACACTTTGACTTGACTGGCTTTCAATTTCAATCCGGTTGGGGGTAACAATGATTTCGCCTACAATTTCTGTGTTGTCAAAGGGCGAGATTATTTTCCTGTGGATCGGTATACCCCGGGCGGACTCGCGATTTACCTGACGGGTGTTAAGGCCGGGATGTGTCTCTTGCGCCAGTACAAGATTACTGGCGAGAATTTTTACACTGAGTACATCATTGTTTTTCAGCAAGCCTACGGCAATTTCTCTGGCAAGAGCCCGGTCATTGACATAGCAGGCCGCTCGTACAGAGCTTTCTACGGTATCGAGTAGTTGCGATAAATGAATCTTTGCGCGATCTTCTGAATCGCTGGCGGTCACTCCGGCAGCTAAAAATATAAAGATCAGACCGGCCAGTCCGACAGCTCCCAGGATGACCAGTGTGGTGCGCACCAGAATGCTTTGACTCCATTGACCGAACATGGGATGGCCTCAGTGTTCCGGGTCAAAGATGACCCGGACGCGATTGTCAATTATTGAGCGATCAAGGTAACCGATGGACCAGGGGTTGCGCGCAATTTTATCCAGCATTGCCTCCTGGCTGGACGCTTCATCGGGTGGAGAGGCATTTCCTGTCAGTACCAGGCGTGCCCAATAGGCATCAATATCGGATATTTTTTTGCCGGTGAGAGCAAGGTAGAACTGAGCCTTTCGAGGGTCTGTCGTGGGAAGATCATAGGGTTTGGCCGCATGTCCGGAAGGCAGGAAACGATAACGGCCCATGAAAATGTTGATGATTTCGCGCCGGCTGAGCGCTGTGGCGTCACAATTTGCAGAGACAATGACCACTACATCGGCGTTAACCGGTGCTGATATCATTAGCGCCAGAAGCAGCGTGCAGCGGATAATTCGTGTGAGCCGGTTCGACTTCATCTTTAGAATGCAAAATCCATAGCCAGGCTAAAAACATCCGTACTGCCGTTCCATCCGAGCGTATTCCCGCGGAATAAAAAAGTCGAATCGCTTTTGCCGCGGATGCAGTCCAGTTGCGCCTTGACATCCATGTTGCGCCGGAAGTTCCAACGCATACCCATGGTCCATGTGGTCTGGTTGGTATGAGAAATATCGAGCACATGATCTACCCCGGCCTGAAACGGATTATCCGGACCCAGGTTGAGTTGCTTGGATGGCGTGTAACTTCGGGATACACCAGCAAAAGGGGTTAAATTGCCCATACTGTACCCTGCCAGTACATAAGAGGAATAATAATTCTGGTAGCCTAAACTCTCCTGAACAACCTTATTCGCCATCCATTGAAGTTGAATGGGACCATGATCATAAATCAGCCCTGCCGAGTAATAGCGTGAGGTCTTGTTGTTCATGGATAATTCTTCGACAATTACTGCTGGAAAACCCAGTGCTGTCAATTGATCAGATACGGGCCAATCATGTTTCATGCGCATTTGCGCATACCCCAAGCGATATGACCAGTCATCCTGATGGTAATCTATATTTGCGCCCAGCATGGGAGAGTCGCCCAAATTCCAGTTTGCGTCCCCGAAAGGAACTTTTTCGCCTGTATAGCCGGCGAACACCTTGCCTGTCAGCAAGCCATTACCTGCCTGTATTGTCTTTGAAAGATCGGCACCATCAATATGAAAAAGCGGTAGTTGGCCGAAAAAATCCAGTGAAGGGCTTATGGTGAGATTCGTGTAACCAATAAGCCGGGAATCAGCCAGCATATAGAAGTCCGTGCCTAATCGACCGACACGAAATTCCGTGCCGTTTTCCGCGGTGAAATGGGCATATGCCCACATGACTTCAGGCCGATAGGTTCCATTGTAACGGTAGCGGCTGACAATCTGCGTAACGACTTCGGTCTGGTCTGAAAAAGCATAGTTGGCCTGCATGCCCAAAACACTATCCGGCTTGGCAGACCAATTTCCAGCGGAGCTGCCATTCGGCTGGGAGAGATCGCTTACGTACTGGATGTGCTCCGAAGTCGCACGAGCTAGCCCGATGGTGCCAAAATAATGCAATGTCAGCGCGTCACTCTCCTCATCAGCCCAGGCAGGAGAAAGGCTGCTAACGAGCAGGGGGGCGGCAATACATAAAGTTTGCAGCAAATTGCCAATTAAATTCAACGTCTGTTTCATACCGGGAACTGACGTGCTGGCATCTGATGTTTGTAGAATATCGCCTGCGGCTTCGATTCCCGGAAAAGGCGGCACATTGTCAAAATCCAGAACCATAACAACTATCCTTTAAGCTATTCACGGTGAGCCAGTATAGACGAGTATAAAAAATGATGAAAGTAAGTATAATACAGCAAATGATTACATTCGTATCCTTTGGGGTTTTTATGCGCGTGAATGTCTGAATGCTAAATGACAGGAAGCCGGGCTGTTAATGGCTGGCAACAGGCAGATGGATCTGAATTATACGGTTAGCCCCTGAAGTCTTCAGCCCGCCTGTCTAAACCGGGCTGCTATTTCGGCAAAATTATTTTCCCGTGACAAGATTAAAATAATGACTTTATCAGAAATTAGTTTGTCAACCAAAAGGAGATTATCCGTGAACGACCCTAGCAAAATGGCGACAAAAAGCTTCCTGTCCACTCGTCAAGCGGCAGTGAAGCTGGGAGTGGCATTGTCGACAGTACAAGTTTGGGTCGAAACAGGTATTTTGCCCGCGTGGAAAACGGTGGGCGGTCACCGGCGTATCCCGGTTGATGCGGTTGAAACTATCCGCTTGAAGCAACTGGCTGTGCTCGGCACGCCGGTTGACCCGGAATTATTCAAGGTGCTGGTGGTGGAAGATGATCCCGTCCAGCGTGAACTTTACCGGCTTCAATTTGCAGAATGGGCGTTGCCCATTGAGATGTTAATGGCCGAGGATGGATTTGTCGGTCTGCTAATGATAGGTCGTCAGGAACCTGATCTGATCATCACTGATCTTGCGATGCCGAACATGGATGGTTTTAGCATGATACGCCGCCTGAAATCGGATTCTGCTGCTGTGCGCGCAACCATCATTGTCGTCACGGCACTTTCACCGGATGAAATCAAGGCACAAGGCGGACTGCCGCCGGGCACTCCCGTCTACCCGAAACCCATACCTTTCGCCGCGTTGAGGCCACTAATCGAATATATGTCCCATAAAACAGTGGCAGTATGACAGTTAACTTCCGGGAAATTGCGCAGGATATTCATGATTTGACGGCCAGTCTGGCCGGTGACGGCTGGGATCGCATACGCGGTTTGCGCTTGTTATATATGCTGAAACAACTTGGTGAAAAATGCACGCAGATTCAATGGCAGGAAGCCGCCGGTCGCTCAGTAGAACTCGCCGGCTTACTTGAGGAATTCATCCGTGAAGCACCCGGAAATGAAGAGCTTCATCAGGCGCTACAAACGGCCGCTTGTCTGACTGAACTATTGAAAAATGGCCGTATGGCAGCAGAAATCGACCTGAGTAGTCTGCCTGAGCATCCCGAGGGCTGGCGGTTTGTATTCGCAGGAAATATTCAAGAGGATATAGAACATCTTGCCGAGGCACTCGAATCGCTTGGCTTTGTTGTTGAACGTGCGAATAGCATCAATGATATCGCTGTGGACTGCCACTCCGGTCAGGCCATTTTGCTGGCCAAGGTTAGCTGGTTTGTCGAAAATATAACGGAACTCGATAAACAATTGAAGCGTGCCACGGGTACGCTTCCGGCTTCACCCATGCTGGTTGCATTGGCTGATACCGAGGATTTTCTCACCCAAGTGAAGATACGTCAGGCTGGTGTACGTTTATTTCTCGACACGCCAGTAGATATTCCCCGCCTGATCTCAGTACTTTCCGGGCTGGCCTGGCGTCCGCGTGTCCCCTATCGGGTGCTGCTTGTCGATGATAGTATTTCAATGCTGAATTTGAATGCGGGTATTCTTCGAGCAGCAGGGGTCGACGTTATGGCTATTGACGATCCTGTTGCGGCGCGAGATGTTCTGGAACAATTTGCGCCTGAGGTTTGTTTGCTGGGCGTTGAAATGCACGCCTGCCAAGGTACTGACCTTGCTGCGTTACTCCGGCAGAATAAACGCTACGCCCATTTGCCGGTGATTTATTTATCCGCCTTTGCGGATATCGAACACCAACTCGATGCACGCAATGCAGGCGGTGAGGATTACCTCGTTAAGCCCGTAGATCCACGCCTGCTGGTAACCGCAGTGCTGGCGCGTACGCGCCAGTTCCGCACATTCGAAAGGATCAATTCCTGGCGCCGCAAAACCCGAAGACAGTTGCAAAATCTCAAGGGCGCGCTGGACGCACATGCTCTCATGTCCGTCACATCGTCGGATGGCAGTATTCTTTATGTTAATTCGAAATTCTGCGATATCAGCGGCTATCGTCGCGATGAGTTGCTTGGCCGGAATCATCGTATTATCAAATCGGGTCATCATCCGCGTACTACTTTCGACGAAATGTGGCAGACCATCACCGCAGGCAGGATATGGCGGGGAGAATTGCAAAGTCGTGGTAAAAACGGGGCCACTTATTGGGTTCAGAACACAATCGTACCGATACTCGACGAACAGAACCGGCCTGAACAGTACATTTCAATCCGAACCGACATTACCGTACAGAAAATCGTGCTGGATGAACGGGAACAGCAAGTGCGTCTGCTCGAATTATTAAATCACGCGCTGCAAAAATTTATCGTTACTCAGGATATTATCGCTGCCAGTCGCTTGCTGCTGGACGGTATGTTACTGCGAACGGAGAGCACCTGCGGCTTCATAGGCGAAGTGTTGTTTGATCATGACGGTAAGCCATATCTCAAGTTTCACGCACTTTCCGGCATTCGACGGGATGATGACAGCCAATGTCTGCTTGACCAGACACAAGTTGAGACGGAGTTTCGCAATCTGGAAAACTTATTCGGCGCGGTGCTAAGTACCGGAAAAGTCGTCATTGCCAACGATGTGGCGAACGATCCCAGGCAGGGTGGATTGCCCGTGGGGCATTCACCACTCAAGACATTCCTCGGTGTTCCCATCTATCATGGCGAGTTAATGACAGGTATGGCAGGGCTGGCCAACCGTTCAGACGGCTATGACGCAAACACCATAGAGAGCCTGCATAATATAACGACGACTTATGCCAGCATGCTTGAAGCGATCCGTTTACGCAGTTATCAGCAAAAAGTCATTAGTGAAGTGCAACAGGCGCGAGAGGCCGCTGATAGAGCGCACAGCGCTAAATCAGAGATGCTTTTCAGTTTGAAAAGCGAGATGCGTACACCACTCTACGGGTTGCTAGGGCATGCGCAGATTCTGCAGCTGAATGACAGCCTGGATGAGGATGCACAAGCGCAGGTACATGAGGTTCTTGAAAACGGACGAGCATTCGCATATCTGATCGATAATTTGATCGAACGGATTGATGCCGGTGAGTCTGCGGATTCGCAGCCACCCTGCGCCACATCGCCCATGGAGACAATCCGGCACAACAGAGAACGCAAACTGATCCTGGTGGCAGAAGATAATCCAGCCAATCAGGCTGTTCTCAGTATGCAGCTTGATGTGCTGGGTTACGAGGCGGACATCGCTGCCGATGGTGCCGTCGCATTGACGAAATGGAAGTTAGGCGGACATGATCTGATCCTGACGGATCTTAACATGCCTGGTATGGGGGGGCTTGCGCTTGCGCGTGCCATTCGCGCCACAGAGCAGGATAGCGGCGCTTATGTTCCTGTCATTGCCATTACGGCCTTGAATGATCCTGAAGATATTGCACTCTGCTTGCAAGCCGGCATGGATGATGCGTTGTCTAAGCCCATTGAGCTGGATAAATTGCAACGCATGCTGGAACACTGGTTGCCGCAGTCGTCACCTGTCGTCAGAACTACAGAAGATAAGCTAACAAAAACAACTGAGGCAACCTTGGATCTACACTATCTGAGGCGCGTTGTTGGCAATATTGACACGAAGCAGATACGCGAGTTGATTGATCTGTTTACCGCCACTGCGCGAGGCGATTTGCCCGCTTGCCGATTGTATTTGACCGAAAAAAATGCACGGCCACTTGCGCTGATCATGCATAAGCTTAAATCATCGGCGCGCATGGTTGGCGCACTACGCTTCGCTTCGCATGCTGAAAAGCTTGAAGACGCTGCCAAAGCAGAGCAGATGAAAAATGCTAAATTTCTGTATGGCGAGCTGGAAAACGCCTTGCACGATGTTGAAGAGGCGGCAAGCCAGCTGATCATGTCGTCACCGGAATTAAATAAGCCGGAAATACCATCCGCTACGAAAGTGTCTCTGTACGGGCATGTACTCATTGTAGATGATGATGCCGTGGCGCGGCGTCAAATCAGCATGCTGCTAGGCATGCTCGGCGTTGCTGAAGTTGAAAGTATCGACAATGCCGAGCAGGCACTATTGCTCATCGCTCAGCAAGACGATATCGACCTGGTTATCAGCGACCTTAACATGCCGGGCATGGATGGGATTGAGTTTCTGCGTCGCCTCGCTGATAGCGGTTATCAACAAGGCGTTATTCTGGTCAGTGGTGTTGAGGAGCAGTTGTTACAGATTGCAGCCGAAGTGGTTCGCGCTAAGGGAATGAACTTGCGCGGCATCCTGAAAAAACCGGTCATGAGAGAGACCTTGCTTGCTCTGCTCACGCTGGATTTCGAACAGAACAACGCACCCCGATCTCCACGGGTCATTATCACGGTTACGCCGGAGGAGATTCTGCAGGGTATACATCAGAACGAATTCGAGGTTCATTTTCAGCCCAAGGTGGATGCTGCCACGCTACGTGTTGTGGGTGTGGAATCCTTGGCACGCTGGCAACACAATGGCAGGACGATTCCTCCCGATGTATTTATCACCACAGCGGAGCAACACAATCTGATAGGGCTGCTCTCTGAAGCACTGGTAACCAAGTCATTGGTCGGAGGCGTCCGGTTGATTGAGGCAGGTTTTAACCTGAACGTCGCTATCAATCTTTCGGCCAACTGGCTATCGGATATTCGTCTGCCAGAGTTTATCCTGGCCAGCATTGATGCCACCGGTTTTAAGGCGGAAAACCTGATTCTGGAAATTACTGAAACCGGCATCATGGCCGACATGGTTACCGCCATGGATGTCATGACCAGATTGCGGCTAAAGGGGTTTAAATTATCCATTGATGATTTTGGCACAGGCTATTCGTCCCTGGAGCAATTGCAACGTATTCCCTTCAGTCAGTTGAAACTTGATCGAAGTTTTGTGCAGGGAGCTGTGGGAAAATCATCAGCACGAGCCATCCTTGCCTCTACCATTGAGATGGCGCGCAAACTTAAATTATCCACCGTAGCTGAAGGGGTGGAAACGCAGGCTGACCTTGATCTGGTGCGCGGCCTGGGATGTGATCTGGTGCAGGGTTGGTTCATCGCCAAGGCGATGCCTATAGGACAGTTAATTGAATGGTTGCGTGCAAAAAATCACTTGAATGTCAGCCAGAACCATGAATGCTAGTTATTTCATGGTCCTTAGGTAAGCAGTTGCAAGTTAGATTTCGATACGCGTACCCATTTCGATAACGCGGTTGGTCGGAATTCTGAAAAAATCGGCCGCATTCATGGCATTTTTGGACATGGCAAGGAATAGTCGTTCGCGCCATTTAACCATACCAGGATGAGGGCTGGAGACGATCATGGCGCGTGTTATAAAGAATGAAGTGGTCATCATATCGAACGGCAATCCCATATCCCCGCACAGGTCGAGTGCGACAGGCAGGTCAGGTATTTCCATAAAGCCGTAGAACACTTTTACCCGATAGAAATTTTTCCCCAGATTCTCGATCAGCAAGCGATTGCCTTTGGTGACATAAGGTTTTTCTTCGATAGTCACGGTCAGCAAAATGTTGCGCTGGTGCAATACCTGATTGTGTTTGAGATTATGCAGCAGTGCAGAGGGCGCACCTTCTCCGGCACCGGTCAGGAAGATGGCTGTGCCTTCCACATGGCTGAAATGATCGGCATCATCCAGCACGACTTTGAGCGGGACAGACTGGCGTGCAATTTCTTCAAACAATAATTTTCGCCCGCGTTTCCAGGTGGTTAGCACGGTAAACGAGATGACGGCGATGCCTAAGGGAAACCAGCCGCCTTGCGGAATTTTCATTGCATTGGCGGCAAAAAAGGTGAGATCGGTGACGAACAGTACCGTGACTATGGGCAGTGTAACCGCCCATGACCAGCGCCAGTACAGGATCATCACGAAGGAGATCAGTATCGTCGTGATGGTCATCGTGCCGGTGACCGCAATACCGTATGCGGCGGCAAGATTGGCCGAGCTACCGAAGGTGAACACCAGAAACACCACGGCCACATACAGCAGCCAGTTGGTGGCGGGCACATAGATCTGCCCTTGTGCCTGGTCCGACGTTTGACATATTTCCATACGTGGCAGAAAACCCATTTGTACTGACTGATTCGCCACAGAGAAGGCGCCGGAAATCACCGCCTGTGAGGCAATCACGGTGGCGGCGGTGGCGAGAAATACCATGGGAACAAGTGCCCAGGCGGGTGCCAGTAAATAAAACGGATTTTCAATGGCCTTCGGGCTGTGCAGCAGCAAAGCACCCTGACCGAAATAATTTAAGGCCAGTGCGGGCAGAACAAAGTAAAACCAGGAGAGTTGGATCGGCTGTTTGCCAAAGTGTCCCATGTCGGCATACAGTGCCTCACCGCCGGTGATGGCTAGTACGACAGAGCCTAACGCCAGAAAAGCCAGCCAGGGATCAGCTGTTAAGAAGCGATACGCATAAAGCGGGTTGAGTGCCCATAAAACCTCAGGTGATTTAAGGATAGATTGCAGGCCAAACCAGGCCAGACAGGTAAACCAGATAATCATGATAGGGCCAAAGGCCATACCGACTGTGGCTGTGCCACGTTTTTGAATGAAAAACAGACCGGTTAACACAATAAAAGTAATCGGCAATACAAATACCTTGAATTGATGCGATACCAGATCCAGTCCTTCAACGGCAGAGAGTACGGAAATCGCCGGGGTAATCATGCCGTCGCCAAAAAAAAGCGCTGCGGCCAGGACGCCCAGGGCGGTGATCAGCCATTTAATTTTAGGGCGTTTCGCGGTAATTTCGGTGACCAGTGCCAGTAAAGCCAGCGAACCGCCTTCACCATGGTTGTCCGCGCGCATAATAATCGTGACGTACTTCAGGGACACCAGCAGCATGATGGTCCAGAACATCAGTGAGAGTACCCCCATGATGTTCGCCTCGATCACGGGTAGCGGCGCTGAACCTGCGAAGGTGGTTTGCAAGGCATACAAGGGGCTGGTGCCAATGTCGCCGAACACTACGCCGATTGCACCCAATACCAGTGTAGGTAATTTTTGTTTTGTAATGCTCATTCTGCCTGCCTGTGATGAGGGGGGATCAATGCGAGCGCACTTTACGCCGCAAGCGATGTTTAGGCAAGGTTGGCACTAAATTTATTATCAGATGCAGACCCGCTCGACGAGCTAAGTGCAGGCTGTTCGCCGCATCGCGCAGGTTTGGTGTGCTCAGGGCGATTGCAGCGAAAAAGCCCGGTTGACCTGACCTGTGTAGACATGGGCTAACTTTGTTTCGGGTTCGTCTGTAATACCAACGGCGCCATTTCTGTCAAATTTGGCACAATTTAATTAAAGCTGAATTTCTAGGGATTTCACTATAAATCCATTAAGAATTTACCAATAGTAAAGCTGGCGATTTGTTGATCTTAGAAAAAACAGTTGTCGACGAATTAGTTTTCACATTGCCGAATGGCAATAACTCGCAAAAGCACGAATGAGCGTACCTCTGATATCCGCATCTCGCGCACTCTATTGTCTTTTTACATTGACATTTCCCGAAACGGGAACTATTATACCTATCCGAATACGGGAATACCTCCCCCTGGATGCGAATATTAAGTTTACCTTTGCTCGAAGATTTCAAGCGATGTCATGCAGACGTTCGGGGGCAGCTGGACGCTTGGCGTAATGAGGTTGAGCAGGAAGAATGGCAAACCTCACATGACATAAAACTGCGTTATCCATCCGCAGATTTTCTGGCTGATAATCGGGTGATTTTCAATATAAAAGGCAATTCGTACCGATTGGTTGTTCAAGTACGATATCGGGGCGGAATCGTTGCAATCGAATGGGTGGGAACTCATGCCGAGTACAGCAAGAAAAAATTTTAGGGCAACCCGAATGCTGTGTTTTCGGGTGGAGGTAAAAATGAATACAAAAATTATTAAATCCAGCGATGATTATTCACATGCCATTGCACGATTGTCGGAATTGATGACACTTGATCCGGCAGCCGACTCAACAGAAGAAAACGAGCTGGAACTGCTGGCATTGGTCATCGAAGACTATGAACGGAAAATTGTTCCCGTCACGCTGCCCGATCCGATTGAGGCGATTCTTTTTCGTATGGATCAAATGAATCTCTCACGCAAGGATTTGCAACCCTATCTAGGTTCCCTGTCCAAGATTTCGGAAGTGTTATCGCGTAAGCGTCCTCTCTCGCTTTCCATGATTCGCCGCCTGCATAGCGGACTGGGTATTCCAGCGAACGTGCTTATCAGCGATACCGAAATGAGTCTGGCAATCGTTGGCGAAATGCCCTTGATGGATTACACAAAATTCCCCCTCAAAGAAATGTTGGATCGAGGCTGCTTTGGTGACTTCAAAGGGAATACACAACGCCTTAAAGATTATGCCGAAGAACTGTGGCTGAGTTTTATGTCTGGAATTTTACTAAAGCCGACTGAGCCGGCATTTCTACGCGCACCGTTGCATCAGCGCGGAACCCATGATGCGAACGAACAGGCACTGCTTGCCTGGCGCTTGTGCGTCGTTAAAAAGGCGCGCATCAGTCCGGCTCCTCGTGAGTACAACAAAGGCGTTGTGACTGCAAAATGGCTGAAAGATCTTGCGCAGCTTTCGGCATTCGAAGAGGGCCCGCGTCTTGCCCGTGAAAAACTTGGTATGGCAGGGATTACCCTGGTTATTGAACCCCACTTCAAGGGCACTTATCTTGATGGCGCTGCGATGCTCGATGAGGGGCGTCCAGTTGTCGCCATGACGCTGCGCCATGATCGTCTGGATAACTTCTGGTTTGTACTGATGCACGAACTGGCTCACGTCTCGCGCCACCTGGATGAAGCGCATCCTCTATTCACGGACAATCTGGATAGCCCGCATGAGCAAGATCGCATAGAACGGGAGGCCGATGAGATGGCGGGGGAGGCACTCATCCCACAAACTGCGTGGGAAAAATCGGCCGTTAGTACCCGTCATTTAGCTGCTGATGTGATTGCCCTTGCCGAAAAGCTGGGTGTACATCCCGCTATCGTCGCAGGCCGCGTTCGACATGAAACTAAGAATTATCATATTTTGGCAAAACTACTCGGCCACGGACAGGTCAGCCGAAACTTTGTATAGTCATTTTGATTGTTGTGGTTACTCGTATTAGATATCCCGTTGCTCCTTCGATTCGTTTAGGTAAAGTATGTCCGAGATGGGGTATCATTAGCACTTTAACATCCAATTCAATATATTCAATGTCGCGATTTCCTCTCCATCAACTGCACGACTCCGAGTTCGAAGACCTCGTGACGCTGATTTGTCGGGAAATATTCGGCACGGGTGTCACTTCGTTCGCTTCCGGCCCTGATGGGGGGAAAGACGCAAAGTTTGAAGGCACCGCGAGACAATTCCCTGACACTGCTAATCCCGTATCGGGGAAACTTATCATCCAGGCCAAGCACACTTCAAATCCTATTTCGTCATGTTCCGATTACGAATTCGAGACGACTTTGCTGAACAAGGAAATTCCAAAAATAAAGAAGCAATTTGACGAAGGCAGGCTTACTCACTACATCCTCTTCACAAATCGCCGCAAGACCGGTGGTGCGGAAGACCGCATCACTGATCGCATAAAGGAAGCAACCAGTGTGCAGCATGTTTGGCTTCGTGGGCTTGAAGACATCGAGCGTGATCTTCTCCACTACCCTAATATCGTTAGGCTTTCCGGATTGAACAAACTCCACTCGCCCATCCAGTTCGTGCCTGAAGACATCCGCGATGTGATCGTAGCTTTTCATAAGCATCGTAGCGCAATAGCAAGCGCATTTGATAGCCAGCACGATTTTCGAGACTACCCGGGCATGCCACGAAAGAATGAGATCAATAGCCTGACAGACAACTATTTTAAATACATCCTTGCCGATTCAGAACCGCGATTTCCTGAAATCCGCCGCTTTCTCCAGAACCCTCGCAACTGGGAGTTTGCAGAGCAATACCACGCCACCGCAAATGAACTGAAAGGCCAGATCATTACCCATCGGGAACAGTTCATCACTTTTGATGAAGCCTTAGAGCACGTTTATCAGCTCATGTATGAGCGCAGCCCAGAGCTTCAGTCAGCGCCACGCCGTATTTTGACAAAGGTTTTTATTCACTATATGTATGTGAACTGCGACATCGGAGAAAAAGGTTCATGATCCGAGCAACCAAGCATCTCAATTTGAACACATGCGTTCTGCGTGCTGCCGGTTGTTTACTTGCCACCCTTCAGGCCAAGCGCCTGTGTGGTTACGAGGCACTGCGTAGCTCATTGACGGGTCTTGATCCCGATGCTGATATTCTGTTTCTTCCCACTATCCATTTCCTGTTTCTTCTCGGTCGTGTGAACTATCATGCCCAGACAGATTCATTTGAATACATCCAGCCTGGGAGTGGTGTATGAAACTGAGTCATCTCTATACCAACAAACCCGACCTTTTTGCGTCAATCCGTTTTCGCGAGGGGCTGAATGTCATTTTTGCCCGTATCCAGCATCCGAAGGAGCATGAAAAAACTGGACACAATCTTGGCAAGTCGCGTCTCATTGACGTCCTCGATTTCTGCTTGTTAAAGGATGTTGGCACGAAGAATCACTTCCTCAAGACTCGTGAAGACTTGTTCGGTGAATTGGTTTTCTTTCTGGAGCTTCGCCTTCATAGCGGCGGATTTGTAACTGTTCGTCGTCCCGTGCGCGAAGCCACAAGCATCGCCTTTAAGCGGCATACGGAGCCACACCAGAATTTTATCGCGCTACCCAATGACCAATGGGATCACGTTGATGTCTCACTGAGTGCGTCAGTGAAACTGCTCGATAGTTACCTTAGCCTCACTGCAATTAAGCCTTGGCCCTACCGCACTGGTATCAGCTACTTCATGCGTAGGCAAGCAGACTACGGCGATGAATTCCGCCTCTCCAAATCCAGAGGGCGCGACATTTTTTGGAAGCCTTACGTCGCCAAGGTTCTTGGTTTTGACGACAATCTGCTGACGCGAAAATACGAGGCTGATACCGAGCACACTCGTATTGAGACTAGGCGCAATGATCTTCAGGCAGAAGTTAGTGTCAAAGTTTCCGACTATGAAAAGCTCCGGGCAAGTATTTTAGTGAAGCGAGACGAAGTAGAGCGCAAAGTTTCTGCTATCGATCAATTTGATTTCCACCAACAGGAAAGTGAACTTACCCAAGAGCTCGCCGATCAGGTTGAACAGGAAATTGCTGCCACAAACGAACTTCTCTATTCCGCCCGATTCGATCTCGCACAGATAGATCGCGGCCTGCAGGATGAAATTAAATTTGATCTCACCGATGTGAAACGCGTTTTCTCCGAGGCGCAGATCACCTTTCCCGATCAACTCGCCCGCGATTACACCGATCTGGTCGAGTTCAACCGTCGCATACTCACGGAGCGACGCACCCACCTACTAAAGCGTGCAGAAGAGTTGCGGACTGAGATTGCTCAGCTAGAGGTATCCAATACCGCCCTCTCTGAGAGGCGACGAAGCATTCTCCAGGTTCTGGGCGGAACAGATAGTCTGAAAAAGTTTAAAGACCTTCAGCGCCAGCTCGACGGTGATCGCACCAATCTCGCTCTCATGGAGGAAAAAGCGGCCAGGCTAAAAGCAATCCGCGATCTTAATGATGACCTTCGCCGCACCAAGACACAATGCGACGAACTCACTGTTGCCATTGAGAAGCTCGTCAGTGATAGCTCGGTGCGGTTCAGCGAAATCCAAAAAACCTTCAGCCACATTGTCAAAGAAGTCCTCCATCGTAGCGCGGTTCTTTATGTCCGACAAAATGATAGCGGTAATTTGGATTTTCATGCTGAGTTCACTGATACCGACACAGAAGCTCCCACTCAGGAACGACACGGAACGAGCTTCCGACAGATTCTTTGCATCGCCTTCGATCTTGCCGTCCTAACCACGTATGCGCGCGAACCTTTCTTCCACTTTGTCTACCATGACGGTGGCCTGGAGCGCCTGGAGAACAAACGCAAACTTGCATTGCTTCAGGTAATCCGCCGCACTTGCAATGAATATGGTATCCAATACCTACTCAGCACCCTTGATGAAGATCTTCCGATCACCGAAGATACCACCGGCCTCTGTCCTAAACTTGAAGAAATCGTTCTCGAACTTCATGACGGTGGCGATGATGGTAGGCTGTTCAAGATGGTAAGGTTTTGAAATCGAATAATTAAGCCACTTTTTTACTTCGAGTTGGTAATACACAAGCTGCGGGGTGGATGCTAAATTATTAGCGTAATCTCTGATGCTTATCCTTTAAATTACCTGTTAAGGAAGAAAATCCAGTGACGATCCTGCAAGAGATTCTGAAGTGGTCGCAAAGCCTTCCGGCGTGGCAGCAAGATGCAATCGCTAGGCTTTACGTGAAACCGGATCTGTCTACTCAAGACTTTGACGACATGTATGCGCTGCTCAAATCTGAACACGGCATTCCTGACCCCAAGGGCCGAGTTTCAACCAAACTTGCAGCCGAGCTAGTGGCCGCTCCACAGGCAGCTGATCGGCTTGTGCAACTTGTAGCAATTAAGAATCTTCGCAACGTAAACGCATTGGCGGAAGGTCAACGGCTTCCAATTAATCCAAGCGGACTTAGTGTTATCTATGGTGAGAACGGCTCTGGGAAATCGGGTTATTCGCGAGTATTCAAGAAGGCATGTCGCGCCCGTGACCAACGTGAACCCATACACCCCAATGCTCATAAGGAGCCTGGCAAAGTAGGCATTCCACAAGCCGCGTTTGAAATTATTGTGGATGGCCTGCCTCTGGAAGTTGAATGGACATCTGGCAAGGAAGCGCCAGAACAGCTTTCTTCAATTGCCATCTTTGATTCGCATTGTGCGAGGGCATACGTCGATAATCAAGGCGATTTTGCGTATGTGCCTTATGGCCTCGACATTCTAGAAGGGCTCGTAAATGTTTGCACGAAGTTGAAAGTCATGGCAACAAAGGAGCAAACTGACAATAAGCCAAACGTCGATCATTTCGCGGCATTGAGCAAGACACAAACACAGGTTGGTAAGCTCCTAGCTTCGCTTACATCCCAAACAAAATCAGATGATATTGAAGCGTTGGCGAAATGGACTGAAAACGACCAAGAGAGAATCGAGTCCATTAGCAAAGCGCTCGCTGAGACAGATCCTAAACAGAAAGCGCAGATACTTAAACTTCGAGCAACACGTTTTTCCGGTCTCTCCACTCGTATTGGCACAGCCATCGGTTTAGTTGACGACACCAGTGTTGCCAACATCAAATCTCGCATTGATAATTTGAACATTGCCAAGCAAGCTGCCATTCTTGCAGGGCAAAAATTCAAGGAAACTCCTGGCCTTCTACCTGGCACAGGGGGCGAGGCGTGGAAGGCGCTTTTTGACGCAGCCCGTGCCTTTGCTGTCGAGTCCCACCCTGGAAAAGAATTTCCACACTTGGGAGAGAACGCTGACTGTCCGTTATGTCAGAAACCACTCAAAGATGATGGGGTTACAAGGCTCGAAGCTTTCGAAATATTTTACCAACAGGCAGCAGAGAAAGCAGAAAAAATAGCTCGACAATTGGCAGAGGAATCCTATTTGGCAATCAAGCAAGCTCCGCTTGACCTTTTAATCGAAGATGCATTGCTGTTGGAACTCGCTGGAGTGAACCAGACATTGGCCGACGACTGCGAAAATCTCCAAAAATCACTGAGGGATCGGCGGTCAGCCATTCTTGAAGCCTCGAAGCCAGGGGGTGATTGGAATGCGATTCCCGCGTTGCCACTGAACCCATGTGAATCGTTGGAGAGCGCCAAGTTCAAGCTTCTCTCCGATGCCAAGGTTCTCGAAGAATCGATGGATGAGAAAGCTAAAGCTGCATTAGTTATTGAAAAAACTGAACTGGACGCTCGACTCAGACTATCCGATTTGAAAGACACCGCATTGGAAGTTATCGCAAAATTTGTGCTGATTGACAAGCTAAAGACCTGTTCAGACACAACAGTCACAACCGCGATTTCTCGGAAATCTACCGAGTTATCCAAAACTATGGCGACTCAAGAGGTCGCTGATGTACTGAACATCGAACTGCAAAAACTCAATGTTCATGAGTTGAAGGTTATGATGAAACCTGAATCGCCTGGGGGCAAGACGAGATTCAAATTGGTGTTGGAGATTCAGGGAAATGCTGCGGCCAAAGACATTCTTAGTGAGGGTGAACAACGTGCCATTGCGATTGCTTCGTTCTTGGCCGAGGTGAATCTCAGTAAAGGACGGGGTGGTATCGTCTTCGATGACCCCGTTTCATCTCTCGATCATCGTCGCCGTTGGCATGTCGCGAAGCGCTTGGCAGATGAGGCAAAACGCCGTCAGGTAATTGTCCTAACCCACGACATTTATTTCCTTTGCATCCTCCAACAAGAAGCCGATGCTGCCGGGTTAGAGATCTCGCCACAATACATCCGAAAAACTTCGATTGGATTTGGGGTGCAAAGTGAGCATTTGCCTTTCGACGCATTAACGACATCAAAGCGTGTCAAATACCTTCGACAAATGCATGCCGTTGCCGCCAATGCACATAAAACAGATGAAGATGAAGCAAGGCGTCTCACGCGCGACGCCTACTCCCACTTGCGGATGGCTTGGGAACGTGCTGTCGAAGAAGTACTTTTTCAAAGTTCAGTAACACGCTTTGGGGAGGGGATTTCCACACAAAAACTTAGCTATGTTGTGGTCGAAGACGCCGACTATGAAAAAATTGAAAGTGGTATGACCAAGAGTTCTAAGTTCGCTGCACACGATCCAGCTTTTGGTGCGCATTTACCAACGCCGACCCCAGACGATCTCTCTGCAGACATTGAGGCGCTCGAAACGTGGCGAAAGTCTGTCGAGTCTCGAAAAGACGCGATTCGTGCAAGACGATCATGAGACAAGGTGTTTTACCAACGGTCCGCACATATTATTTACCGATTGTTTTGATAGTTGTCACATATGAACATTGCCGAAATTGAATCATCGCTCAAAGACTTGGTAGAAGCACCGTTTTCCGCCGAAACGTTTATTTTTCGCTTTTTGGAGATTTACGATGCACCCAAGGCTACAGTAACCAAGCTTCGGCAAGGTACGACCAATCAAGCCAAAGCGCCGGGTGATCTCCTCTGGAATAAAAAACTGTTTTTCCGTGTCGCCGAAGAAGGGCAGGCTGCTTCGACGGTTGATGCTATGGCGGCTGATCCGCTGTTCAAGAAATATGCCCCGCGTTTTTTGCTGGCGACCGATGGTGAGGAGGTTTACTGCCGCGACATCAAGACCGATCAAACCCGGGATATCAGTTTTGACAAGCTGAACGATATTTTCGATTTCTTCCTGCCGCTTGCCGGCATCGAGCGCTATGAGGGCGTGGCGGAAAATCCCGCTGATATCAAGGCAACGGCGCGGCTCGCTAAGCTATACGATGCAATTCTGGAAGCGAATCCGGATTGGCTAGGGTGCGATCATACTCACGAATTGAATCTGTTTATGACGCGTATGTTGTTCTGCTTTTTTGCGGAAGATACGTCGATTTTCGCAAAGGATCTGTTCACATCATCTTTGATGACATTGACACGCGAGGACGGCACGGACACTTGCTCTGTACTGGATACCGTTTTTTCTGCGATGAACACGCCCGACAGAGAGCGTGAAAAATTGCCGGAGTTTGCCCGGCGCTTTCCCTTTGTCAACGGCGGCTTGTTCCACGACCAGACTCCGATACCGAAATTTTCAAAACGCGCACGCAGGTTATTGAAAGAGTGCGGCGATTTGAGTTGGCGAGACATCAATCCGGATATTTTCGGTTCGATGATTCAGGCCGTGGTTGAACCCGGTATGCGCGGCGACATGGGTATGCACTACACATCCGTGCCCAATATCATGAAGGTGCTGCAACCGTTGTTCCTGATGTCGCTCGAAGAAGAGTTTGAAGCGGCACGAGACAGTGAAGCGAAATTGCAAAAGCTGTTACAGCGCATCTATCACATCCGTGTATTTGATCCTGCCTGCGGATCGGGAAATTTCCTCATCATCGCCTATCGTGAGCTGCGCAAACTGGAGTCCCGTATTTTTGAGCGGCAGAAAGCGATTATCCGGCAGTGGTCGTTGCCGATGACCGGAGTTCGCCTCACCCAGTTTTTTGGTATCGAGTTGACTGATTTTGCCGCTGAAACAGCAAAGCTATCGCTGTGGATTGCCGAATATCAAATCAACGAGCTGTTCAAGGCCGAATTTGGCTCCGCGCCCCCGGCGTTGCCATTAAGCGACAGCGGGAATATCGTGCATGGAAATGCGTGCCGCGTGGATTGGCTTAATGTTTGCCCACACAAGGAAAGTTGCGAGACTTATATCGTAGGAAATCCGCCCTACCTCGGAAGTGGACAGCAGAGTGTCGGCCAAAAAGATGACATGAAAGCAGTATTTTCTGATAACGGCAATGCATACAAAAGGCTTGATTTAGTGGCGTGTTGGTTTGCGCAGGCTGCCGTATTTTGCAAGCTGGGAAATGCTGCTTTTGCCTTTGTTTCAACCAATTCTATATGCCAAGGAGAACAGGTTAATCTGCTATGGCCCTCAATTATTAACAATGGGTTGGAAATCGGTTTTGCGCATCAATCGTTTAAGTGGAAAAACAATGCTACCAAGAACGCTGGCGTCACTTGCGTTATCGTCGGTGTTCGTCCAGTATCGAAAGCCCGCAAAGTTTTGTATTTAGGTGATCACGCCCGCACTGTCGATAATATCAATGCCTACTTGATCGAGATGGATAACGTTATTGTGCTCAAGAGATCGACACCTCTTTTTGAAAGCCCAATTATGGTCAAGGGGAATCAGCCTACGGATAATGGTAACTTATTGTTTTTAAACGAGGATAAAGATTCCTTGCTTTGTGACTACCCAGAAGCAGAGAAGTTTTTACGCCGTTTCTACGGATCACAAGAGTTCATAAGAGGAATCGAACGCTGGTGTCTCTGGATTGAAGATGATGGTCTCAATCACGCACTTTTGATTCCCCCCATTGCATCCCGTATTCTGGCAACAAAAAAAATGCGTGAAGCGAGTG